>FSUC01000403.1_pt1 | contig 17005 bp, 12 predicted proteins | sample 1636951 | NCBI WGS metagenome assembly FSUC01 (sample SAMEA3914818, study PRJEB12502) | metagenome | biome: forest; material: soil | place: Canada | collected 2010-06-26 | depth 0.1 m
CTCCACCGACGGCAGCGAAGTGCGCGAGGCCCGGGCCCCCGGCAGCGGGATGGGCGGCGGCATCTGGCTGGAGGCCACATCCGCCTCGTCCAGCATCAGCTCGGGCGGCGGCGGCGGCAGCATCATGTCGTCCGAGCCCGCTTGCGTGGACTCGTCCTCGCTCATGATCTGGTCGGCGAAGAACTCGCCCACCTCCAGGGTGAACCTGTCCAGCGCATCCCCGTCCACCACGCGCTCACCCTGGTCGGTGAGCTTCAGCTGCGCCTCGCGGTCCATCGCGATGTAGTGGAACTTGCGCAGGAAGAAGAAGTAGCTGTCGAACTCGAGGGAGACGGACGGTTCGAGCGCGGCCTTCACATCGGCCAGCTTGTTCGAGCGTCCCAGGCGTCCGTTCTCCCTCAGGTTGCGAAGGATGAACAGCGCCTCGCCACTCACGGTGTCGCGATTGACGGCGGGCTTGAGCATGGGTGCTGGCGACTTTACGTCGGCTCCAAGCCCCGCCGTCAAATTTCGCGCATTTTGCGCGAGGCGGGCTACTTGCCGATGCGCAACAGCTGCTTCACCGTCTCCAGCACTTCCACGAAGCGCACGGGCTTTCGCAGGAAGATGTCCACCCCCAGCTGCATCGCCTTGTCCTGGGCCTCCTTGCCCCCCGCGGAGATGGCGATGATGGGGATGGTGCGCAGCTGCTCCTCCTCGCGGATGCGCTCCACCAGGGCAAAGCCGTCCATGACGGGCATGTACAAGTCAGTCAAGACCAGGCTGAAGCGCTGCTCGTGCAAGAGTGCCAGCGCATGGTGGCCGTCCGGCGCGAAGTGCACCTCCAGCGGCACCTTGCCCGCAAGCTCCCCGCTGGCCAGCTTCTTGAGGACATAGGCGTACATCTCGATGATGTGCGGGTTGTCCTCGACGATGAGCACACGGTACCCCTCGGGCTGGACGCCCGTAGGGTGCTGCCCTCCGCTGGGGGTTTGCGCCGCACTCAAGAGTTCACCTGAGCGGCGACTTGTACCGGATCCGCAAGGCGTGGAAAAGAAAGTGCCAGCCCCGCGCGCTGATCGCGCCGCATGCACCCGCCGTGCACAGGCGTCCATAACAACAGCTTGAAATCGCTCGGCAATTCGCTGATGGCCGCCCTGAGCAACTTCGAGGGTTTATGTTGACAAGGCTGCCATCGGGGCCATACGAAGCGCCCGCCATGGCGGAGCCCCTGTTCACCCCTGAAGAGCAGAAGAAGTTCGACGCGGGGATCGCGGAAATCCTCTCCCACTACCCGTCGGATCGGAAGAGCGCCGGGATGCTGCCCGCGCTGCGCCTGTTGCAGGACTTGAAGGGCTGGTGCCCCCCCGAGGGCATGAGGCTGGTGGCCAAGCACCTGGAGGTGACGCCCGAGCGCGTCTACGAGGTGGCCAGCTTCTACGTCATGTACCACCTGAAGAAGCCGGGCAAGTACGTCATCGACGTGTGCACCAACCTGTCCTGCGCGCTGTGGGGCGCCGAGAAGATGCTGGCGTACCTGGAGGACAGGCTGGGGCTGAAGGCGGGCGAGGCCAACGAGAAGTACACCTTGCGAGAGACAGAGTGCCTGGCCTCGTGTGGCACCGCGCCCTGCCTCCAAGTCAATGAAGAGCACCACGAGAGCCTGACCAAGGCGAAGCTGGATGACGTTCTGGCGAAGCTGGCCTGATCGGCGCACTGCTTCTGAACCCAACCGGGAACCTGACCGCACATGGCGACAACGGCCTTTGAACCCATCATCTCCGGCGCCTGGGGACAGCCCAGGTCCTGGACGTTGGACCACTACCGCAAGCGCGGTGGCTACGAGGCGCTCAAGAAGGCGCTGGAGATGGCACCTGCGGCCATCATCGACGAGGTGAAGAAGTCCAACCTGCGCGGGCGCGGCGGCGCGGGCTTTCCCACGGGCCTCAAGTGGAGCTTCGTCCCCAAGGACAGCCCCAAGCCCAAGTACCTGGCCGTCAACGCGGACGAGTCCGAGCCGGGGACGTTCAAAGACCGCTACATCATGGAGCTGGACCCGCACATGATGCTGGAGGGCATCGCCATCGCGGCGTACGCGCTGGGGGTGCACACCTGCTACGTGTACGCGCGCGGCGAGTTCAAGTTCCCCTGCGAGCGCACCCAGGCGGCCATCGACGAGGCCTACAAGGCGGGCATCTTCGGCAAGACGATGCTGGGCAAGGACTTCGCGCTGGAGTGCTATCTGGTGCGCGGGGCGGGCGCGTACATCTGCGGCGAGGAGACGGCGCTGTTGGAGAGCCTGGAGGGCAAGAAGGGCTGGCCCCGGCTCAAGCCGCCGTTCCCCGCGGTGGTGGGCCTGTTTGGCGCGCCCACGGTGGTCAACAACGTGGAGACGCTGGCCAGCGTGCCGCATGTGTTCTCGCGCGGCTCGGACTGGTACGCGAAGCTGGGCACGGACAAGTCCGGCGGCACGCGCCTGGTGTGCCTGTCCGGCACGGTGAACCGCCCCGGCGTCTTCGAGGTGGACCTGCACACCACCATCACCCAGCTCATCTTCGACGACAAGTACGGCCGGGGCCTGCCCCAGGGCCGCAAGGTGAAGGCCGTTATCCCCGGCGGCTCGTCGGCCCCGGTGCTGGGCGCGGACGAGCTGGACGTGGCGCTCGAGTTCGAGGCGCTCAAAGTCAAACAGACGATGGCCGGCTCGGGCGGCGTCATCGTCATGGATGACACCTCGTGCATGGTGCGCTGCCTGTGGCGCGTGGCGCGCTTCTACGCCGAGGAGTCCTGCGGCCAGTGCACCCCGTGCCGCGAGGGCACCCCGTGGCAGACGCGCCTGCTGCGCAAGATTGAAGAGGGCCGCGGCGAGCCCAGTGACTTGGAGCTGCTCAGCAACGTGGCCTCCTCCATCGCGCCCTACCCGCCCATCGGCCTGGGCAACACCATCTGCGCGCTGGGGGATGCGGCGGCGCTGCCCACGCACTCCTTCCTGATGCGCTACCGCGCCGAGTTCGAGGCGCACATCCACGACAAGCGCTGCCCGTTCGGCGACAAGCCCTGGGGCGCGTTCGGAGACTGGTCTTGAACATCGAACTGGTGCTCTTTGGAGCCTTCGCGGTGCTGACGCTGCTGTCGGCCGCGCTGGTCATCTTCGCCAGAAGCCCCATCAGCTCGGCCATGGCGCTGGTCTCCACGTTCTTCTTCCTGGCCGGCATCTACGTGCTCTTGTGGGCGCACACGGTGGCCGCGCTGCAGATCCTGGTCTACGCGGGCGCCATCATGGTGCTCTTCCTGTTCGTCATCATGCTCCTGAACCTGGGCGAGGAGGCCGCAGGGCCTCGGCTCACGTTTGGGCGCATCATCGGCGGCGCCTCGTCCCTGGGGCTGTTCGGGGTGCTGGCGGTGTCCATCGCGCGGGTGCACGAGCGGGCCATGGAGCTGGCCCCCGCCCAGCAGGCGAGCTTTGGCACGCTGAAGACGATTGGGCAGGCCATCTTCACCACCTGGCTTTTGCCCTTTGAAGCGGTGAGCTTGCTGCTCTTGGTAGCCATGGTGGGCGCAGTGGTCGTCGCCAAGTCGAGGATCTGAGCCATGGTTCCCATCTCCTACTACCTGTTCTTGGCCGCGGCGCTGTTCTGCCTGGGCATGTTCGGCGTGCTGGTGCGCCGCAACGCCCTGGTGGTCTTCATGTGCGTGGAGCTGATGCTCAACGCGGCAAACCTCACGTTCCTGGCCTTCGCGCGCATGCACGGGGACAGCATTGGCCATGTGTCGGCCTTCTTCGTCATCGCCGTCGCGGCGGCCGAGGCCTCCATTGGCCTGGCCATCGTCATCTCCGTGTTCCGCAGCCGCGGCAGCATCAACATCGAAGACATCAAGACGATGAAGCACTGACCGCGGTCAATTGACCTTCGAGAGCCTCCGCATGGATCTGCCCAGCTTCCTCAAGACCGCGCCCATCGCCCCCGAAATCCTCTCCCAATCGCTGTGGATGATCATTGCCCTGCCGCTGTTGGGCGCCTTCATCTGCGGGGTGTTCGAAAAGATGCTGGGCCGGGCCAACGTGCACCTGGTGGCCTGCTCCGCCGTGGCGGGCTCCTTCATCCTGTCGGTGCTGGCCTTCTGGGCCACCAGCCACGCGGATGCCTCCGGGCCCACCTCGGTGATGAACACCTTCGGCGGCTCCTCGGCGCGCTACGCGCTGTGGAACGACATGGGCACCTGGTTCAGCGCGGGGGACTTCCGCGTGAACTTTGGCCTCATGGTGGACCACCTGTCCGGCACCCTGCTGCTGGTCATCACCGGCGTGGGCTTCCTTATTCACCTGTACTCCACCAGCTACATGGAGCACGACGAGGGCTACTGGCGCTACTTCGCGTACCTGAACCTCTTCGTCGCGATGATGCTGACGCTGGTGATGGGCGACAACCTGGTGCTGCTCTTCGTCGGCTGGGAGGGCGTGGGCATGGCCAGCTACCTGCTCATCGGCTTCTGGTACACGGACGCTGCCAAGGCGTGGGCCGGCCGCAAGGCGTTCATCACCAACCGCGTGGGCGACTTCGCCTTCCTCATCGGCTCGTTCCTCGTCGTCCTGATGGTGAGTGCGTTCTCCCAGCAGGCCACGGACGCGGACCTGCAGCCGGTGGGCAGCAGCGTGGGGCGCTATGCCGCCGGGCTGGAGGCGCGCGGCCCGCTGAGCTTCCAGGGCCTGGAGACGATGGCGCGCGCCATGCCCGAGGCGGGCGGCGTGGTGAAGCTGGACACGCCCATTGGCTCGGGCCCGCTGCAGGGCCACACCTACGGTGGAATGATCACCGTGGCGCTGTTGCTGTTCCTGCTGGGAGCCGCGGGCAAGAGCGCGCAGCTGCCCCTGTACGTGTGGCTGCCGGACGCCATGGCGGGCCCCACTCCGGTGTCCGCGCTCATCCACGCGGCGACGATGGTGACCGCGGGCGTCTACCTGTTCAGCCGCATGAGCTTCCTGCTCGTGCTGAGCCCCACCGCCATGGCCACGGTGGCCATTGTCGGGGCGGCTACATCGCTCTTGGCCGCGCTGATTGCCTTCGCGCAGGATGACATCAAGAAGGTGCTGGCCTACTCCACCGTGTCCCAGCTGGGCATCATGTTCATGGGCGTGGGCATGGGTGTCTTCTGGGCGGCGGTGCTGCACCTGGTGACGCACGCGTTCTTCAAGGCGTGCCTGTTCCTGGGCGCAGGCTCCGTCATGCACGGCAACGGGGACGAGACGGACATCAAGAAGCTGGGCGGCCTGCGCAAGGAGATGCCCTGGACGTGGGGCACCTTCGCCATCTCCACCGCGGCCATCACCGGCATCATCCCGCTGTCCGGCTTCTTCTCGAAGGACGCCATCCTCCACGGGGTGCACCACAACCACCTGCACGAGCTGGAGTGGGTCAACCACCTGCTCTACCCGGTGGGCATGCTCATCGCCGTGTGCACCGCGTTCTATATGACGCGCCTGTACCTGCTGACGTTCGAGGGCAAGCGCTCGGCCCACGCCAAGGTGGCGCACGCGCACGAGAGCGCCTGGCAGATGACGCTGCCGCTGGTCATCCTGGCGGTGCTCAGCGTGGTGTCCGCCGTCTACGCCTTCCCGCTGCTGCCCAGCACGCCGCAGGCGCTGATGGAGAACTTCCTGAGCCCCGTGTTCCAGGCCTCCTCGCGCATCGCGGGCGTGGCCAGCACGGTGGAGCTGGAGACCAGCCGGCCGACAGTGGGCGACTACGGGGTGGCCTGGATCGTCGTGGTGGCCGGTGGCGCTGCGGCGGCCTTCCTGTACCTGAGCTTCTTCCCGGCCCGAGCGGGCCAGCCGGCGCCGGCCTTCGCGCGCTGGGTGCGCCGGGTGGCGCACAACAAGTTCTACGTGGACGAGCTGTACGAGTTCCTCCTCATCAAGCCGGTGAAGTTCATCAGCTTCGTGTTCTACCGCGTGGTGGACGCGCTGCTCATCGACACGGTGGTGGTGCGGGGCGTGGCCATGTTGACCGCGCGCGCTGGCAGCCTGCTGCGCTACGTGCAGACAGGTGATGCGCAGGCCTACGCCGCGGTGATGGCGCTGGCGCTGCTGGGCGGCGTGCTCTACGCAATCCTCAAGGTGTTCTAATGGGCTTCCTCGACGCGCACCTGCTGAACATCGTCATCTTCCTGCCGCTGGTGTTCGCGGCACTGGTGCTGCTGCTGCCTGCGGGCGAGAGCGGGCAGATCCGCACCGTCACGCTCATTGGTATGCTGGTGGACCTGGTGGCCGGCGTGTGGGCCTACACCAAGTACGTGCCGGGCGGCTCCGAGTTCCAGCTCGAGTTCCGGATGCCCTGGTTCACCGAGTTCGGGCTGAGCTACCACGTGGGCATGGACGGGATTGCCGCGAGCCTGCTGTTGCTCACCGTGTTCCTGGGCCCGCTGGTGGTGCTGGCCTCCAGCACGTCCATCACCCACCGCGCCAAGGAGTTCCACCTGGCGCTGCTGGTGCTCCAGACGACGATGCTGGGCGCGCTGGTGTCGCTGGATGTGCTGCTGTTCTACGTCTTCTTCGAGTCGATGCTCATCCCCATGTACCTGCTGGTGGGCGTGTGGGGCAGCGAGGACCGCCAGATGGCGGCGGTGAAGTTCTTCCTCTACACCCTGTTCGGCTCGCTGCTGATGCTGGTGGCGATCGTCGCGCTCTACTTCCTGAGCGGCCCCTCGGGTGGGCGCTCGTTTGACTACGCCTCCATCTACAACGCGCTCTTGGGCGCCAACCAGGAGCTGGCCCGGTGCACCGCCGCGGGCACCTGCGACACGGTGGGCGGGCTGGCCAAGACCCTGCACACCTGGGGCCCGGTGATGTTCGCCGCCTTCGCGCTGGCCTTCGCCATCAAGGTGCCCATGTGGCCGGTGCACACATGGCTGCCGGATGCGCACGTGCAGGCGCCCGTGGCCGGCTCCATGATTCTGGCCGGCGTCATGCTGAAGATGGGCACCTTCGGCTTCTGGCGCTTTGCCATCCCCCTGTTCCCGGTGGCCACCCAGCAGGCCCGGCCGCTGCTCGCCACGCTGTCGGTGGTGGGCATCGTCTACGGGGCGCTGATGTGCCTGGCGCAGCGGGATATCAAGAAGCTGATTGCCTACTCCTCGGTGAGCCACCTGGGCTACTGCATGCTCGGCATGCTGGCGCTCACCTCCGAGGGCGCCACCGGCAGCGCCTACCAGATGCTCAACCATGGCGTGTCCACCGGTGCGCTGTTCCTCCTGTTCGGCTATCTCTACGAGCGCCGCCACACGCGCCTCATGGCGGACTACGGCGGCATCGCCAAGGTGATGCCCGTCTACACCGCCTCGTTCCTCATCATCACCTTCTCTTCGGTGGCGGTGCCGGGCACCAATGGCTTTGTCGGCGAGTTCCTCGTCCTGCTAGGGACCTTCAAGAGCAACCTGGGCCTGGTGTTCGGGGTGCTGGGCGCGCTGGGCGTCATCCTGGGCGCGGCGTACATGCTGTGGATGGTGCAGAAGGTGTTCTTCGGCAGCCTCACCCACCGCGAGAACCAGTTCCTCAAGGACATGAGCCTGCGCGAGTTCATCACCGTGGCGCCCTTCCTGGTGCTGGTGCTCGTCATGGGCCTGCAGCCCCAGCCATTCCTGGACAGGCTGGCGCCCTCCACCAGCCGCTTCATCGCCCGCGCCAGCGTGGGCTCTCCCGGTGCCACCGTGGATGAGTCCAAGCTCCAAGTGGAGGTGATGCCGCTGCCCGAGAAGACGGCCGCGGCGCCCTCCCATCCCTCCGGCTCGCTCGCCATCGTCCCGGCGGCCGCCCTTCCCCCGTCCCGGCAGTAAGAGGCCCCTCCCGCCATGAACCTGCCCACCATCACCTCGGCAGACTTCCTCCCGCTGCTGCCCGCAATGCTCCTGGTACTGGGAGCCTGCGTGCTGCTGCTGTCCGAAGTCTTTCTCGCCGCCACCTCGTCGCGCGCCTACCAGTCGGTGTTCACCGCCGGCACCGCCGCGGTGGGCGGCGTCGTCTCCGCGTGGCTGATGTTCAAGCCGGCGCGCGAGGTGTTCCTCGGCTACGCGGTGCTGGATCCGTTCTCCAGCTTCATGTCCTTCACCATCTGCGTGGGGCTGGGGCTGGCCGCACTGAGCGCCGCCAGCTTCCTGCACAAGCGCGGCGCCGAGCGCGGGGAGTTCTACGCGCTGATGCTGTTCGCCTCGGCGGGCATGAGCCTGCTGGCCATCTCCAACGAGCTCATCACCGTCTTCATCAACATCGAGGTGCTCTCCATTGGCACCTACGCGCTCACCGCCTACCTGCGGCGCGGCACCCGGCCCAGCGAGGCGGGCTTCAAGTACTTCATCCTCGGCGCCTTCTCGTCCGCGGTGCTGCTGTACGGCGTGGCGCTCTTGTACGGCGCCACCGACACCACGCAGCTCACCCAGCTGAGCCTGAACCTGGGCAAGGGGCTCGCCGAGCACAAGGAGCTCGTCTACTGCGGCATCATCCTGGTGGCCTCGGGCTTCGCCTTCAAGGTGGCCGCGGTGCCCTTCCACATGTGGACGCCGGATGTGTACGAGGGCGCTCCCACCCCCGTCACCGCGCTCATGAGCGTGGGGGTGAAGGCGGCCGCGTTCGCGGCCCTGGTGCGCGTGTTCCTCGCGGTGGCCAAGGGCATGGATCCCCAGGTGCCGCTGGCCATCTTCTCCACGCTCGCGTTCCTGACGATGATTGGCGGCAACCTGCTCGCCATCCCCCAGCGCAACGTCAAGCGCATGCTGGCCTACTCCTCGATTGCCCACGCGGGCTACCTGCTGGTGGGCGTGGCGGCGCTGTTCGTCACCAAGCCCGGCGAGCAGTTCCGGCTCCTGGGCGCCACCACCATGGGCGAGGGCTCGCCGCTGGACGTGGCCCGGGCGGACTCGCTGCGCGGCATCCTTTTCTACCTGCTGGCCTATACGGTGACGGCGGTGGGCGCCTTCGCCATGGTGTCCGCGCTGGAGCGCCGCGAGGACGAGGACAAGGGCACCGCGTGGGATTTGGACAGGTTCAGCGGACTGGCGCAGCGCCGGCCGGGCTGGGCCGTCGCCATGGCCGCCTTCATGCTCTCGCTGGGCGGCATTCCTCCCACCATGGGCTTCATGGGCAAGCTGCTCATCTTCCGCAGCGCCGTGGACACAGGGCTCATTGGCCTGGCCATCGTCGGCGTGCTCTCCAGCGCCGCGGGCGTGTACTACTACCTGCGCGTCGTCGTTTACATGTTCATGCGCCCGGTGCCCGAGGGCGCCCACGTGCTGGAGCGCACCTGGACCACCGAGCTCACCCTGGTGCTCTCCACCGTGGCCGTGGTGGTGCTTGGCGTACTGCCCGGCTCGCTCACCGAGTGGCTCACCCAGGCCGGTAGCCTGTTCGGCAGCAAGTAGCCCTCCCCTGCGAGCAGGCAGGCGGGCCAGGCCCTCTTCACCTTCGAGGTGCAGCCCCAGCGCGGCGAGGCGGCCGGTCGCTATGGGCGGGGCCTTGCCCGGGTGCGCCTGCTGCACTCGCCGGCAGTGAACAGATCCAACCTGCGGGGGCAAACGTACAAAAGAAGGCGGCCCGACACCCCAGAAGGGTATCGGGCCGCGGGTCTTCTAAAGGTGACTCACCGGAAGTGCTGAAGGGGTGGGGGGGAACCACCTTCAGCCTCGCTTCGATGCGTCCCGGGCTGGGTGCTAGCACTCCCTGTGCCAACTTGGGGTTTCTAGCTTTCTCAAGCACTTGAAGGGATTGCCGACAGAGCTACGGGCCAACTCATTTCAAGTTCGTCATTTCAGCTCTGCAATCGGGGTTTCATCGAAGGAAAACCCCGTTTCATTGCAGGATTGAAATCCCTAGGCTGCGAGGCATCCGGACGCTAGGGCTCGCCGCCGGGCACGGGCTCCAACCCTTTAATGCGCTTCATCTTCCGCCACAAGGTGGTGGAGGAGATGCCCAGCTCGTCGGCGACGCGGGCCAGGTCCTTCCGGTTGCGCTCCAGGGCCTGGAGGATGGCGCGCTTCTCAGCATCCTCCACGACTTCGGACAGGAGGGGCACCCGGGAGCTGGGGGTCTTCATGGTCGCCAGTTCTCCATAAGACAGTGGGGACTGCGGCCGGATGGGAAAGTCCTCGGGCATCAGCTCGTCGCCCTCGGCCAGCGCGGCGGCCTGCTCCACCAGGTTCTCCAGCTCGCGCACGTTGCCAGGGAAGGTGTAGTCCATCAGGTGCGCCACGGCCGCCCCCGACAGGCGCCGGGGACGGGAGTTGCGGGAGTTGGCCCGCTCCAGGAAGTGCCGGGCCAGGTCGTGCACATCCTCCAGCCGCTCGCGCAGGGGCGGCACCCGCAGCGTCACCACGTTGAGCCGGTAGTACAAGTCCTGCCGGAAGCGCTTCTCGCGCACCTCCTCTTCAATGTCCCGGTTGGTGGCCGCCACAATGCGCACGTCCACGCGCACGGAGACAGACTCGCCCACCCGGCGCACCTCTCCGTCCTGGAGCGCGCGCAAGAGCTTGGACTGGAAGGCAGGGCTGGTCTCCGTCACCTCGTCAATGAAGAGGCTGCCCCCGTCGGCCTCCTCGAACAGGCCGCGCCGGGCCTTCACCGCGCCGGTGAAGGCGCCCTTGGCGTGGCCGAACAGCTCGCTCTCCAGCAGGCTCTCGGAGATGGCGGCGCAGTTGACGGGCACGAAGGCCTCGTTGTTGCGCCGGCTGTGGGTGTGCAGCGAGCGCGCCACCAGCTCCTTGCCCGTGCCGCTCTCGCCCTGGATGAGGACGGTGGCATCGCTCTGCGCCACGCGCAGCAGCCTCGTCTTCAGCTCGCGCATGGCCACGCTGCTGCCCACCAGCGCGCCGAGGTTGTGGCGCTGGTGGAACTCGTCGGTGAATATGTCCACCTGCGTCAGCAGCCGGCCGCGCTCCAGCGCCATCTCCACACGGTGGCGCAGCACTCCGTCCTGGAAGGGCTTGGTGATGTAGTCGTACGCGCCCAGCCGCATGGCCTCCACCGCGGACTCGATGGAGCCAAAGGCCGTCATGACGATGACTTGCAGCCGGGGCAGCAGCTTCTTGGCCTTGGACAGCAGCGTTAAGCCGTCCATGGACTGCATCTTCAGGTCCGTGAGCAGCACATCCACGGTTTGGGTGGTGAGCCGCTCCACCGCCTCCTCACCGGAGGCGGCCTCAAAGACGGTGTAGTGCGGGCTCAGGACGATGGCCGTGGACCTGCGCATGTTGCGCTGATCATCCACCACGAGGATGCGGCCTCGGGGGTTGGGAGGCGGATTGGCTGGGAGGCTGTCGTCACTCACGGGTGCGCCGAGGGCTGGAGAGGCAGGCGAATGATGACGGTGGTACCACGGCCGGGGGTGCTCGCCATGGTGATTCCCCCGCCGTGCTCATCCAGAATACGCCGCACCACGGCAAGGCCAAGTCCGGTGCCCTGAGCCTTGGTGGTGAAGAAGGGCTCGAATATCCGGTGGAGCAGCTCGGAGGGAATGCCTACCCCCGCATCCTCCACCTCGGTGCGCACCCAGTCCATGCCCCCATACACCTCCCGCCGGGCACGCACCTTCACCACGCCTCCTTGGGGCATGGCCTGCACGGCGTTGTCGATGACGTTGATGAGCGCCTGCCGGATGAGCCGCCGGTCCACGTGGGCCTGCGGCAGGTTTGGCTCCACCTCCAGCTCGAGGTGGACCTGCGGCACATCCGCCTCTCCTCGCACGCGCGCCGAGGCAATGACTTCATGCAGCACGCGGCGCAGGTCCTCCGGCTGGAGGACGGGGATGGGGGGCCGGGTGAAGTCCAGCAGGTCCGAGACGATGAGGTTGAGCCGCTCGCTCTCCTCGGAGAGGATGTCCAGCAGCACCGCCGTGTTGCCTTCCGCGCTCTTGAGCTGGGCGCGCAGCGCCGACACCGCGTTGAAGATGACGCCCAGGGGGTTGCGCACCTCGTGGGCGACGAGGGCGGACAGCTCCCCGAGAGCAGCCAGGCGCTCGCGCTTGACCATCTCCGCGCGAGTGGCGGCCAGCTGCGCGAAGGAGGCCGACAGCGCCTCGTACAGACGAGCGTGGGCGATGGACAGGGCGATCTGCCCGCAGGTGGCCTCGGCCAGCTCGATGAGGGCGGGCCCGAACAGGCGCGGGCCGCGGGTGTCATCCACCATCACCACGCCCATGAGATCGTCCCGGGAGGTGAGCGGCAGGCCGAGCAGCGCTTTTTCTCCGAAGCGCTGGGCCAGCTCCGGGCTGTAGCCGCCCTGGGCCCGGTCCAGGTCCTCAATGGCCAGGGACTTGCGCTCGCGGGCGACGCGCGAGGTGAGGGTGTCGCTGTCCAAGGGAATGCTCACGGTGCGGAAGAAGTCCCGGTGGGCCGCCGAGCCCGCGACGCCTCGCAGCATCCGGGTCTCCGGCTCGTACAAGAAGATGTAGCAGTTGGACACATCCAACAGGCGGACCAGAAAGTCCGCTGCCACGTCGAGAATTCCCGTCGAGTCCAACACGCCCACTGTCGTCCGAGCCAGGTCCAGCAACAGCCGTGTCTCGGAGAGCTGGCGAGCAGACTCGGCGCGCAAGCGATGCTGCTCCAGCAACGTGGAGAGCAGCTCCACCATCGTGCCCAGCAGCCGTACATCCTCCTGCTGGAAGGGCCGCCCTGGCGCGCGAAGCACTTGGAGCACGCCGATGCCCTGGCCTGCGCGGGTGAGGCGCACCACCGCGCCGCTGCCGAACCGGCCCTCGGAGGCGTCTTGGAGGGCCTGCCCACGGGCCTTGTCCGACAGCTGTCCGTGCTCGGACTCCAGGGCCACGCTCGCCAGGATGAGCCCCAGCGAGGCGGCACCATCACCTGCCCGCTCGCCTGCCAGCCCTACTTGGGCGGCAAGCAGCAGTGGGGTGCCTGGCTCCTCGCTGAGCATCAACAGCGCGGCGTCCGCGGGTAGCAGCTCCGCCAGGAGCCCGAGGAAGGCCTCGGAGGTGGGAGGCACGGGCTGGGCCACGAAGCGCGCCACCCGCGCCAGTGCCTGGAGCTCCCATTGGCCCCGGGCGCGCTCGGACTGGACGCGGGCCTCGGAGAGGGCGGTGCCCACCACCTTGGAGAACAGGGAGAGCGCCGAGCCATGCGCCGGATCAATCCCCGGCCCTTCCACCCACAGCACCCCGTGCCTCACATCCCCGAGGGGAAGGTAGACGTGGCTGGCCTCCAGACAGTCCACATCTCCGAAGACGGTGTGGCCTTCGCTCAGCGCGCCCAGGGCCTGCGCGGCGTCCATCTCCTCCCACCGCAGGAATCGCGCCTGGAGCCCCACGGAGTTCAGGCCCTCCAGAGTCACCTGGCGCACGTCCTCCTCGGAGCTTGCGCTCACCAGCCGGGCGGAGGTCTCCACCAGCCGCTCGGCGATGGCCACTGCGGGGGAACGCTTGGCCAGCTCGAGGAGGTTGACGAGCAGGCCCTTCTCGCCGTCCTCCAGCTCGACCTCCTGCGAGGAGGCGGCGACGTCGCGGACCTTTCCATCGATGGAGAGCACCAGCCGCCGCAGGGAGACGGCCCCGGCGGAGGACTGGCCCTCCAGCAGGCGCTGCATGCGTCTGGAGATGCGGGCGCGCTCGGTTGGGTTGACGAAGTCCAGGGCAGGCCGGCCCTCCACCTGCTCGCGAGGGCTGCCCACCAGTTGGAGGAAGGCGGGGTTGGCCATCCACAGCGCGTGACGGCGCAGCACCACCATCGGGTTGGCAAACGTGTCGAGCAGAGCGCGGAGGTCCGCCGGGCTGTAGCGCCTGTAACTCATCCTCGCCGCAGCACCCGTTTCTCGCCCACTCTCAGCGTCACCTTCTCCCGGTCGAAGTACTCGGACAGGGGGATGACGAACTTGCGGCTCTGGCCCACCAGCTCCTTGAAGGCCTGGGTGGAGATCTCCTTCTGCTCTCGCAGCCAGGCCACCAGCCGCTCCTTGAGTCCCCCCAGCGCCCCCGCGTCGAAGTGCAGCTCGTCGCTCACCCGGACGATGAGGCCCTCGTTGATCATCACCTTGAGCAGCTCCTGGAGGCGCGGGGGTGGCAGCTGGAGCTTCTGCGCCAGCTCGTTGAAGGTGGGAGGCGCCAGGGCCGCCGCGGACAGCTCGGCCGCCACGCGCGCCCGGGCCCCCTCGTCGCTCACGGTGAGGGCGCGGCGGCGGCCCTTGAGCCGCATCACGTCCTTGTCCAGCTCGGCGGCCCCCGAGTCCACCAGCGCCTGGGCCACCCGCTGGAAGATGCGCGGATCCAGCTCCGCGGAGAGAGTTTGGCGCAGCTCCTCGCGGGAGAGCCCCTCGCGCATGGGCTCGCGCTCGTGGAAGGCGGCCAGCAACGCCAGGGCCCGCTTCTGGAGCCCGTCAAAGACTTCGCCCGACAGATAGAGGCGCTTGTCCCTGTCCACCAGCAGGGCCCCGCCTCGCGCGCCCAACAGCTCCAGCGCCCGAGTGAGCGCCTTGGGCGGCAGCGCCGAGCGGCCAAACAGCTCTGCCTGCGTCAGTCCCCGGTAGCCTGCCTGCCGCAAGAGCCACTTCACCTGCCCGCCCGCGTCGGCCTCCAGCAGCGGAGACACCACGGCGGAGGCACCCTTGCGGCGGCGTGTCGGAGCGATGGAGAGGATGCGGCCTCCGGCCACGGTGGCGCCCCGGCCCGGCAGCGCGCGGGAGCCTCGGAGGATGAAGCGCTGGCCCACGAGCGCGGCCAGTGGCCCTGCGAGCCGCAGCTGGGCAAGGCCCGTCTCTCCCGGCTCCAGCTTCTCCAAGTCCAGGAGCGCCACGGTGGCCTCGACCTGGGAGGTGCCCAGGTGCAGCAGGAGCTTGCGGCGCCGGGCCAGCGGAGTCTCCACTGCGGGCAGCAGGCTCAGCTCCACATCCAGCATCCGCGCCTCGGGCAGCTCCGCGGCTCGCACCAGCACCATGCCGCGGTGGATCTCCTCGGGCTCCACGCCTGCCAGGTTCACCGCGGTGCGCTGGCCAGCCAGCACCTTGGGCGCGGCCTCGCCATGCACCTGGAGGCCTCGCACGCGGAACGGGCCGGGCCTGCCGGGCAGCAGCGAGGCGCTCTCCTCCACCGCCAGGGTGCCGGACAGCAGGGTGCCCGTCACCACTGTGCCAAAGCCCTTGATGGTGAACACCCGGTCCACCGGCAGGAACACGGGCCCATCCGATGGACGCTGGGGCAGCCCGTGGGCCGCGCGGGTGAGCGCCGCGCGCAGCTCCTTCAACCCCTCCCCTGTCTTCGAGGAGCACGGCACCACGGGCGCGCCCTCCAGGAAGGTGCCAGCGGTGAGCGCCACCAGGTCCGCCTTCACCAGCGCGAGCCACTCCTCTCCCAGCTCCGAGAGCAAGTCGCTCTTGGTGAGCGCGATGACGCCGGCCTTCACCCCGAGCAGCCGGCAGATGTCCAGGTGCTCGCGTGTCTGGGGCATGACGCCCTCGTCCGCGGCCACCACGAGCACCGCCAGGTCCACCCCACCAGCGCCCGCGGCCATGGCCTTCACGAAGCGCTCGTGGCCGGGCACATCCACCACGCCCGCCTCGGTGCCGTCATCCAGCGTGAGGTGGGCAAAGCCCAGCTCCAAGGTGATGCCCCGGCGCTTCTCTTCCTTGAGCCGGTCGGTATCGATACCCGTCAGGGCCTTCACCAGGGACGTCTTGCCGTGGTCGATGTGCCCTGCCGTACCGATGATCATCTCGCCCGCTGCCTCTCAGGCGCCCGCGAGATCCGGGTCCACGTCGGAGCGCTCTGCCCCACCCACCGGCTCGTAGTCCCAGGGAAACACGAGGAAGGCCTGGGTGGACAGCGCACAGAAGTCAGGCGTGTAGCCCTCGGGCCGGGCCACCAGGCACGCCGTCATCACTTCCCGAGCCCCCACCTTGCGCGCCAGCGCGATGGCCATCTCCAGCGTGTCGCCACTGGCGGCCACATCGTCGACGATGAGCACGCGGCGGCCCTTGAGCTCGCGCGGCATCTCCCCCGACAGCTGGGGCTTGTTCACATCGCTCCGATCGCGGCTGCGACGGCTGATGCGCACCGGGAAGAACTCGCAGCCGAGCGCGCTGGACAGCGCCCCACCCACGAACACCCCGCCATGCGCCACGCCCACCACCGCTTCGGCCTTGAAGGCCTTGCCGATGGTGCGCGCCAGCTCCTGCACGGCCCGGTCAAAGTCCGCCCACGACAGCTCCTTTACAGAGGAGCGCTGCCGGGATTGGTCCCTCCCGGTGGGCATGCGGGGAGCCTCGACCTGGGGCGCCAGCACGACATCCAAGGGGATGGAGACGAGCTTCTCCACCTGCTTCTTGGAAGGCGGGGGCAAGCCCGAAGCCTTCTGGGAGACCTTCTTGGAGACTTTGCCCTTGCCGGGCGCTGCCCGCTTCGTGGCCACGGATGAAGACTCCAGCTGAAGTGCGCTCACGTCATATCTTGTGCGGCGCCCTGGGGCTACTGCCCGCGCAGGCGCGCTCCACTGTGTGTCAGGGCGTGGCGTCGGTCAGCAACGCGCGAATCTCGTCCCCGGGGATGACGTACTGTGTCGTGCAGAACTGGCACGTCACCTCCGCCTTGCCCTCCTTCTCCAGCATGTCGGTCAGCTGCTCGCGCCCCATGGCCAGCAGCGCGTTCTTCACCCGGTCCAGGCTGCACGTGCAGGAGAAGCGCAGGGGGTAGCGGGACATGACCTCCAGGTCCCCCCGCCCAGGCAGCAGCGCCTTGAGCAGGGCCGCCCCTCCTTCCGCGGCGTGGGCCTCGAGCCCGGCCCGCAGGCCCTGCCTCACCTGGCGGCCCAGTTCCTGGAAGGCCTCCCTGTCCCCGTTGGGCAGCGGCTGGAGCAGCACGCCCGCCACCCACCCCAGCGGCTCGCTGCCCACCGGCAGCTGCTCGATGGCCAGCTCCGTGGCCACCTGGTCCGAGAGGGTGAAGTAGCGCTGCAGGTCCTCCACGAAGTCGAAGCGCTCCAGTTCCACCGAGGAGCGGTAGTACTCGCCCTCGCCAATGTCGCGCAGCACGGAGACGAAGCC
>FSUC01000167.1_pt1 | contig 12938 bp, 11 predicted proteins | sample 1636951 | NCBI WGS metagenome assembly FSUC01 (sample SAMEA3914818, study PRJEB12502) | metagenome | biome: forest; material: soil | place: Canada | collected 2010-06-26 | depth 0.1 m
AGATCGCGCCCCGCGCGCGCGGCACGCCCCGCATCGCCAACCGCCTGCTGCGCCGACTGCGCGACTTCGCCCAGGTGGAGGGCCAGGGCCGTATCACCTTGGAGCTGGCGCGCAGCTCGCTGGACAGGCTCGGGGTGGACGCCAGCGGCCTGGACGCGATGGACCGGAAGATCCTGCTCACCATCATCGACAAGTTCGGCGGCGGACCGGTGGGGGTGGAGACCATCGCCGCCAGCGTGGGCGAGCAGCGAGACACCATCGAGGACGTGTACGAGCCCTTCCTGCTCCAGGAGGGCTTCCTCCAACGCACCCCCCGCGGGCGGACGGCCACCCACCGCGCCTATGGTTATTTCAAGAAGGTGCCTCCTCCGGCTTCACCCCAGGGCACGCTCTTCTGATAGGAATCCCTCCTGTATGAGCCAGGGACGCGCGCAAGAACCTGACCCCTCGGCGCCCCGCGCCGCTCGGGACTTCTACGCCGAGCTGGTGCGCGCCACCCACGGCCCGCGCATGGGCGTGCTCTCCGAGCGCGAGCGCTGGCTGCGTGGCGTCAGCATCGAGGGCCGCGAGGAGCAGCTCTTCGAGTTCGAGATGCTCCTGCGCGGCGTGGAGCGCTACTTCCACCTCCACGATGTGGTGGTGGACGCGCATGAGCGGCCTCTGGTGACGCGGGACTTCCACGAGGAGCTGGCGGACGTGCGCGACGCCATCCACCGCGCCATTCGCATTGCCCGCCGGCTGCTGGATCCGGGCTCGGACTCCAAGCGCGTGTTCCGCAAGTACGTGGAGACGCAGCTGTCGGATGACCGCGTGCGGCGCGCCTTTATCGAGCAGGAGCTGGACCAGGAGACGCCCCAGGAGAGCCTCTTCGTGCTGCGCGAGGCCTTCGAGTCGCTGCGCAACCTGGTGGACCACCTGCTCAAGCTGCCCGTGTGTGGCCTGGCCCTCTTCACGGACGTGGGCAACCTGGCCCTGCGGGAGATCGTCCTCAACCGCTACTTCCGCCCCTTCCGGCCGCTGGAGTTCCGCGTCGAGTACGATCGCGTCCGCTCGGTGCGCCTGCTGGACTTGCTCGCCGCCCAGCCGCCAGAGGTGCGCACCCCCTTCACTACCGCCTTCCTGGGCCTGCTGCGCCTGCTGCGCTACCTCTCCTATGTGGACCAGGAGGGTGAGGACGGCACGCCCCGGCGCGCCCGGGTGGTGCTTGCGCTGGTGCGCAGCGAGGCGGTGAGCCTGGTGGGCTTCCTGCGCCACGAGCTGGCCACCCAGGTGGGCCCCAAGCGCCTCAAGGCCGCCAGCCTGCGCGTGGCCCGCGACATCGCCAAGGAGACCAACCGCATCTCCCGCGAGGTGCTCTCCGAGATGGAGGGCGAGCCCGCGGCTCCCACCCAGGCCGCGCTCGCCTTCACCACGCTGTTCCGCGCCCAGGTGGTGGCTCTAGTAGAGGCGCTCGAGCCCGGCGCCTCCTCGGGTGAGGACGCCTTCGCGCAGCTGGTCTCTCAGGAGGCCATGGCCCAGCGCCTGCGCAAGGACTTGTGGGTGTTTGGCCAGCTGTGCCGCGCCACCGAGCATGCCCTGCGCTCGGAGGACGGTGCCGCCGCTGAGACGGCCCTGGGCGCCTTCAAGGCCTTCCTGGCCTACTTCCAGGACGTGGGCTACCAGCTGCTGCGCTACTCGGACCATGAGCCGTTTGATCGCTTCGCGGGGCTCTTGGTGGAGCTGCCCTGGCCGCCCGAGGGGCCCGGCATCCGCCACCGGCTCTCCGAGGACTTGCGCCAGTTCCTTCCCACGCTGGAGAGCGCTTTCACCACTGTGAGCCGCCGCGTGCTCCTCCAGGGCCGAGCCTTCGATCGCAAGGACGCCGAGGCCCTGCGAGACCGGTTCCTGGCCCCCGCAGGCCGCTGAGCCCTCCCTGGCCTGCCTGCCCGGCATGGCCGGAGGACGGTTTGCGTCCGGCCCGTGGCTTGCGCTATGGACGCGCCGCGCTGCACCATGGCCGTGCGTTCACCAGGACACACGGCTGTGGCCAGACGGGTCGGGATCCGGGACATGGATGTCACGGTGGTGGGGGACAGACCCAGTGAGTTGAGGGGGACAGGCCCCAGCCGGAACGGGTGCCCAAGGCAGCGTGGAGAAAAGCCCAGGAGTTTCAAAGGGCTGGGAATGCACCTGACCGCCCGGAGCGAGGGTGGGAGCTGCTGCGAAGTGGCATGGGACTTGCTCTGGTCCTCTCGGCGCAGCAGATACAGAATTGAACGATTCGGGTTGTTGAGAGCAGTGAGAGAGGCGACACCGCAATGCCTTCGTTCCCCGACCACCAGCGCACCATTTCCGAGCCCATCTCCTGCCAGGGGATTGGGCTCCACTCGGGCCTGCCGGTGAACCTCACCCTGTGGCCCGCGCCTGCGGACCACGGCATCGTGTTTGTGCGCACCGACACTTCGGACCAGGTCTCCATCCCCGCGCTGTCCCAGTACGTGGTGGACACCTCGCTGGCCACCACCCTGGGCAAGGGCTCGGTGAAGGTGGGCACGGTGGAGCACCTGCTGTCGGCGCTGGCCGGGCTGGGGCTGGACAATGTGCGCGTGGAGCTCAATGGCCCCGAGGTGCCCGTCATGGACGGCAGCGCCGAGCACTTCGTGCAGATGGTGACGGCGGTGGGGGTGCGCGAGCTGGAGGAGCGCCGCAGCTACCTGGTCATCAAGAAGCCCGTCAGCGTGGTGGACGGCGACAAGGAGGCCACCCTGGCCCCGGCGCGCCGCTTCCGCGTCAGCTGCACCATTGACTTCCAGCACCCGCTCATCTCCAGCCAGTCCTTCGAGCTGGAGCTGTGTGACAGGGGCTTTTCCGGGGAGATCTCCCGGGCGCGCACCTTCGGCTTCCTCCGGGACGTGGAGATGCTCAAGAAGCTGGGGCTGGCGCGCGGCGGCTCGCTGGACAACGCCATCGTCGTGGACGACTCCTCCATCCTCAACCCGGATGGCCTGCGCTTCCCGGATGAGTTCGTCCGCCACAAGATCCTGGATGCCATCGGGGATGTGTCCCTGTTCGGCCGGCCCGTCATTGGCCACCTGAAGGTCTTCAAGACAGGGCACGCGCTCAACCACAAGCTGGTGCAGAAGGTGCTCTCTGACCCCACCTGCTACGAGGTGGTGCAGGGCCGCCCGGTGGATTTGGAGCGCTCCGAGGTGCGTCTGCCCGAGCGGACGGGCGGCAGAGAGCTGGAGCCGCTGGTCGCCTGAATCTGAAGTTTCTTTTGCGAGGCACTGGACACCTCGGTTAAGACGCCGTCCCCATGTCCATGCGTCCCTCCCGTATTGTCCTCGCCGCGCTCCTGGCGGCCTCTTTCGCTGCTGGCTGTAACAAGCCTGGCACTCCCGCGACTGCTCCCAACGCGGCTGCTGGCACCCCCCCCGGGGTCCAGTGCGATCTTCCCCCGGACCAGGTCGTCGCCACCTTCAAGTTGGACGGCGCCGAGCAGAAGGTGACGTACGGGGAGCTCGTTGGCCGCATCGGCGCGCCGCTGGCGGACCTCGAGAAGAAGAAGCAGGAGACGCTCAAGCGCGGCGCCGAGGGCTACATCATCGAGAAGCTGGTGCAGGCCGAGGCCAAGAAGCGCGGCCTGCCCAACGAGGATGCGCTGCTCAAGGCCGAGGTGGAGGACAAGGTCGCCCAGCCCACCGACGCGGACATCCAGAAGGTGTTCGACCAGGCCAAGGCCGGCGGCCAGCTGCCCGCGGAAGTGACGATGGAGCAGGTGAAGCCTGAGATCGTCAAGATGCTCACCGAGCAGACCAAGCGCGACAAGGCGCAGGCGCTGTTCACCGAGCTCAAGGGCAAGGCGGATGTTCAGGTGCTGCTGCCCGAGAAGCGCGCCCAGGTGGAGGCCATTGGCCCGGCCAAGGGCCCGGAGAGCGCGCCGGTCACCATCGTGGAGTTCAGCGACTTCCAGTGCCCGTTCTGCGGCAAGGCCAAGACGACGGTGGACGAGGTGGTCAAGAGCTACGGCGACAAGGTGCGGCTGGTGTTCCGCCACTACCCGCTGCCCTTCCACGAGAACGCGCCCAAGGCCGCCGAGGCCGCCGCGTGCGCCCAAGACCAGAACAAGTTCTGGGAGTACCACGACGTGCTGTTTGCCAATCAGCAGGCGCTCAAGGTGGAGGACTTGAAGAAGCACGCTGCGGACCTGGGCCTGGACGCCGCGCGCTTCAACGAGTGCCTGGACTCCGGCAAGAAGGCGGACCTCATCAAGAAGGACAAGGACGCGGGCGAGAAGGTGGGGGTCAGCGGCACCCCGGCCTTCTTCATCAATGGCATCGCGCTGTCGGGCGCCGTGCCGGCCGACGATTTCAAGAGCATCATCGACTCCGAGCTGAAGAAGAAGAAGTAGACTGGCCGGGTGGCACCTCCACGCCCCAAGGCCACTCCTCGCATCTCCGGTGAGACGGCCGCTCTCGAGCTCGAGCGGCCGCTCGCCACCGGCCTGTCGCCCACCCGTCCCTTCACGGCGCACTTCTACTCGCCCGAGGGGATGGTGCTGCTCAGAGAGCCGCAGGGCCTGATTGGCTTCTTTGCCGGCAACCTGGGCTCGCTCTTCATGGAGGACGTGTTCTCCTACGTCCTGTCGGGCATCCGCAGCGGCCAGCTCATCGTCCAGAACGGTACGTTGCGCCGCACGGTGAGCTTCCGGGACGGGCAGGTGGTGTTCGCCACCTCCACCGAGCGCCACGAGCGGCTGGGCGCTGCCCTGGTGCAGCTGGGGCTCATCACCTCGGATCAGCTCACCCGGGCGGTGAGCCTGGTGACGCCCACCCGCCGCATCGGCCAGGTGCTCACCGCCGAGGGGATGATCTCCGAGGCCAACCTCTACAACGCCATGACGTTCCTGGTGCGCGAGGTGGTGCTCAACCTCTTCGAGATGATGGAGGGCAGCTTCCTGTTCCTGGAGGCCCAGCCGCCCCTGAGCGATGCCGTCAAGCTGCCCGAGCGCACCCGGGATCTCGTCATTCAAGCCATCAAGCGCGGCGAATCCACCAACCGTCTGCGCCGCCAGTTCCCCGATGACATGAAGGTGGTGGCAGGCGAGGAGCCCTTTCCTCCAGGAGAGGCGGCGCTGGCGTCCCGGGCGCGCCACAGCGTGGTGCTCAAGGAGCTGCGCGCCTCGTTCGAGGGCAGCCTCCACGCCTTCTTCTCCTGGGTGGAGGAGCGCGTGCGGGGCGGCTCGCTCATCATCCGTTCCGAGACGCCCACGCCCGCGCCGATCCCCAAGCGCCCAGAGGAGACGGCCAGCACGGACATGCTGGCCTCGGAGATGATGGGCCCCGAGGAGCGCTACAACCTGCTGCTCTCGCTGGTGTTTCGCGCCGTGCAGGAGATGGGCAAGGACGTGAGCATGTTCCAGAGCTTCCTCAAGTCCCCTCCACCGGGCCTGGAGGAAGCCTACGCCAGCGTGCTGCTCGGCCCGGACGGGCGCGTGGACGTAGAGCAGATCCGCCTCAACGTGGCGGGCGGAGACGAGGCGCTCTCCCGGGCGTTGACGCTGGAGGCGCTCGACGCGTTCGTCTCCTACGCGTTGTTCTCCGCGCAGAACGTGCTGCCCAAGCATCTGGCCGATCAGCTGGCGCTGACGTACCGCGCCCTCCAGGAAGGCATTACGTGAGCACGCCCCCCGCCGCGCGCGAGCGGCTCGCGCTGGCCGTGGATCTCCCGTTGGCGCAAGGCCTGGCCTTGTACTCCCAGGTTGCCCCGTCCATGGCCTACGCCAAGGTGGGGCTCTCGCTCTTCGTCGAGCACGGCCCGGCTGCGGTAGCCGCCTTCCTGCGGCTGGGCGCCAAGGTGTTCCTCGACTTGAAGCTGCACGACATTCCCAACACCGTGGAGCTGGCCGCCGCGCGCGCCGGAGGGCTCGGGGTGTCGCTGCTCACCGTGCACGCTGGCGGGGGCGAGGCCATGCTGAAGGCCGCCGTGCGCGGAGCCCACGAGGGTGCCAGGGCCCAGGGGCTCCCTCCTCCCCGAGTGCTGGCGGTGACGGTGCTCACCTCGATGTCCGCCGAGGATGTGACGTCCGTGGGGCTCTCCGGAACTCCCGAGGCCGCCGCGCAACGGCTGGCCCGGCTCGCCGTGGAGGCGGGCGTGGGAGGCCTGGTGTGCTCTCCGCGCGAGGCCGAGGGCTTGCGCCGCCTGCTGGGCCCCACTGCCTGGCTGTGCACGCCGGGCATCCGCCCCTCGGGGGCCGAGAAGGGAGACCAGGCTCGCGCCGAGACTCCTGCCTTCGCCATCCGGGCCGGCGCGGATCTGCTTGTGGTGGGCAGGCCCGTGCACACCGCCGCGGACCCCATGGCCGCCGCCCGAGCCATCGCCGAGGAAGTTTCCTCCGCCTGAAGCCGTGCGCCCGATTTCCGGGCGCGGAGAGGCTCGCAGCTCAGGCGCGGGGCGCGCGGCCCTTGGACTTGCCCTTGGTGGGGCTGGCCGGGGCGGCGGGCGCTTCGGCCTGAGCGCTCTCCGGCAGCCTGGTGCGCAGCCGCACATACTCCACCAGCGTGCGGACCCCGACGCCGGTGGCGCCCTTGTTGAAGTAGCCGCGCTCCTTGGGGCTGGTGGCGGGGCCGGCGATGTCCAGGTGCACCCAGGGCGTGTCGCCGACGAACTCCTTGAGGAAGAGCGCGGCGTTGATGGCTCCGCCCCAGCGCTCGCCCGAGTTCTTCATGTCCGCCACCTCCGAGCGCAGTGCGTCCTTCTGCAGCTCGGTGACGGGAAGCCGCCAGAACTCCTCGCCCGCCGTCTTCGCCGCCGCGAGCACCTGCTCCATCGTGGCGTCATGGTCGCTGAAGGCGCCGACGATGTAGTTGCCCAGGGCGACGACGCACGCTCCGGTGAGCGTGGCCAGATCGATGATGGCGGCCGGCTTCTGCTCGCAGGCCCAGGCGAGCACGTCGCCCAGCACCAGGCGGCCCTCGGCATCCGTGTTGGTGATCTCCACCGTCTTGCCCAGGCGCGAGGTGAGGATGTCTCCGGGCCGGTACGCGGTGCCCGAGGGCATGTTCTCGCACGCGCCGACGAAGGCATGCACGGGGAAGGGGGGCTTGAGCTCGCCAATCACTCGCATGGCGGCCAGCACCGCCGCCGAGCCGGCCATGTCCGTCTTCATGTCCACCATGGAGTCGGCGGTCTTGAGCGACAGGCCGCCCGAGTCGAAGGTGATGGCCTTGCCCACCAGCGCCAGCGGAGCGCGCTTGGCATCCTTGGGGTTCTTGGGCACGTAGGACAGGTGGATCAGCCGCGGCTCGTGGACGCTGCCCTGGGCCACGCCCAGGAACATGCCCATGTTCAGGCGCTGGATGTCCTTGCGCCCGCCGATGGTGACCTTGAGCCCGGCGGCCTTGGCCACCTCCTGCGCGGCCTCGGCCAACCGGTCCGGATCCACCACGTTGGGCGGCTCGTTGACCAGGTCCCTCGCCCAGTTGGTGGACTCGGCCACGTGGCGGCCCAGCGCCACCGCGGCCTCTAGCTGGGCGCTCTTGCTCACGCCCTCGGGCAGCACCAGCCGCACCGTGCCAAGCCCCGGTGCCTTCTTCTCCTCCTTGCCGCTCGTCTTGTACCGGTCGAACTTGTAGACGCCCAGCAGCAGGCCCTCGGCGATGGCGCGCGCGGCCTCGGGGGCGGGCGCCGTGTCCGGCACGACGAAGGTGAGCTCCGTCACCTTGAACTTCTGGGCCGTCTTCGCCGCGCGGCCGGCCGCCAGCCGCAGCAGCTCGAGCGTCGTCCGGGCGCGGGTGCCCAGCCCCAGCAGCACCACACGCTCGGGGGCCAGCTTGCCCAGGGTATTGAGCGTGAGGATCTGATCCGCCTTGCCCTTGAAGCCCTCCTGAGCGGCGGCGGCGCGCAGCTTGCCGTCCAGGGCCTTGTCAGCGGACACCAGGGCGGTGGGAGCGCTGTCCCCGAGCTCGCCTTCGAGCAAAGGGATGACGAGCATGGCGCCGCCTGCCCGCACGGCGTCACCGGGGACGAAGCTGAAGTTCATGGGAAAAAGGAGCTCCTGGGGGGTGGAAAAACGGCGCGGACTGTAACGCCCCCCCTGTTGATGGCAAAGCTTCGGCTTCACGAGGACGTTGCAATGACGCGTCGCGCTCTGTAGCTGTGAGGATGCATGCCTACGCTGCTGTTGCACCTGACAGCCATCGAACAGCTCGCCGCCCACCCCGGCAATCTGCCTGCGGACATCGCTCGCGCGCTGGCGGAGGATCTGCCCTACGCGCGCTTCGGGGCGGCGTTGCCTGACTTGCCGCTGTGCGAGGGCGTGCGCGGAGGCCTGTCCGCGCTGCTGCCCGAGCGGGAGCTGCCGCTGTTTGCCCGCCTGTACCACGAGCGTGCGCCGGTGGGGCTGGGGCTGAAGATGGGGGAGCTGGTGGCCACGGGCGCGCTGGTGGGCACCGAGCCCGGGCTGGCGTTGCTGGCGGGCTACTTCACGCACCTGTGCCTGGACAGGCGGCTGCACCCGGGAGTGGATCAGCTGGTGGCGCGGCACCGGCGCAAGCAGGAGTCCGCGCTGGAGGCGCACCGGCAGGTGGAGTGGGCGCAGACGCTGTTCTACCTGCGCGAGCTGTACGGAGAGGAGACGCTGGGCACCTCGAGGCTGCGCGAGCGCTTCCAAGTCACCAAGAGCACAGGCTTTCCGTACCGGGGTATTGGCCGGGGCATCTACGAGCTGGTGCGGCTGGCCTCGCAGGAGCGCGTGGGGCAGGCGCCCACGAAGGGCCAGCTGGACGGGTGGGTGAGGGGGCTGTACCTCACGGGCCTGGTGCTCTCCAGTCCGCTGGGGCGCACGCGTGCGCTGCCTGCCTACTCGCAGCTGAGCTTCCACGAGCTGTACCGGCACGACGGCTTCGACTTCGCCACCGAGGTGGCGGCAGCGCTGGAGCAGACCCGGAGCATCCTGCGGCACCTGTTGGTGTACATGTCGCGCGGTACGTTCACACCTCGCACCCGGGCACGCTTCTTGGAGGAGTTCCCCGAGGGCACGATTGGTGCCTACGCCGCATGAAGCGGTGCCCGGTTTTCGACGGTGAGCATGCCCTCGGGACTGACTCCAGAGGCCGATAAGAGCGAGCGGCCGATCGAGCAAAGGAGGGGTGGGGGAATGACGCTATCCGATGAAGGATCGCACCCCTATCCTCCGGAGCAATGACGCTCTTCCTCCTCATCGCTGCGGGTAGCTTCGCGGGCCTGACAGGGGCGATGTTGGGTATCGGCGGCGGGGTGGTGCTGGTGCCGCTGCTGGCGTTCGGTTTCCACATCCCCCTGGAGCAGGCCATTCCCGCGAGCCTGATGTGCGTGGTGGCCAGCTCGTGCGCCTCCGCGGCCAGCTACGTGGACAACCGCTTGAGCGACATCCGGCTGGGGCTCTCGCTGGAGCTGGCCACGGTGACGGGCGCCATCGCTGGAGGGCTGGTGGCCGCCTACCTGGCGCCGGCCATGGTGGCGGTGGTGTTCGGGGTGTTCACCCTCTACGTGTCCCTGCAGATCCTCCTGGTGCGCTCTCGCGGCGAGGAGCCTGTGGCCTCGGGCTACACGCCGGTGAACTACCCGCTGGGCATCTCGGGCTCGTTCGTGGCAGGCGGGCTGTCGGCACTGCTGGGCGTGGGCGGAGGGCCGCTGAAGGTGCCGCTGATGAGCTACGGCATGCGAGTGCCCTTCAAGGTGGCCAGCGCCACGAGCAACCTGATGATTGGTGTGACGGGGGCGGCGAGCGTGGCCTCGTACGCGTGGCGCGGGCACGTGAAGCTGGAGCTGGTGTCTCCGCTGGTGGTGGGCGTGCTGGCGGGGGCGTACTTCGGCAGCCTGTTGATGCCCAGAGTGCCCACCGCGGTGCTCAAGAAGCTGTTCGCCATGGTGTTGCTGACGGTGGCGGCGCAGATGTTCTGGAAGGGAGGGGAAGGACTGTGGCCAAGCATGTGGAAGTGAGCCAGGTCGCGGCACCGACGGCTCCACCCATGGGGGCGGTGGTGGCCAAGGCGAACTCGGCAGTGGCGAAGCCCCAGGCCCCCGCGCGAGTAGGGCGCTCGGTGGCGGGAGAGCGGTGGATCGCCCGCATCCTCCGAGGCGGTGCGGTCATCAGCGGCTGCATGTTCCTGGCCTCGCTGGGCCTGGAGGCACTGCCTCAGTCGCAGATGGTGCAGGTGGCCATCGACACGCTGCGCAAGGGGGCGGCCTCGCTGCTGCTGGTGACGCCGGTGGCGCGGCTGGTGGTGGCGGGCACGATGCTCGGGCTGCGCGGCGAGTGGCGCTACACCGTCTACGCCGCGGGAGTGCTGGCGCTGCTGGCGCTGGCGCTGGGCGCGGGCATCAGCGCCTGAGCTAGGCCTTGCGCGCGTCGAAGTGCGCCAGGATGTTGCGCACCTTCTCGGCTTCCTCGGCGCGGCCCTGCTCCTGGTAGAGGGGCAACACCGTCTCGAACTGCTCGCGCGCCGCCGCCAGATCCTTCTGCTGGTAGCAGGCAATGCCCAAGTCCCACCGGGCCCGGGCCTCGAAGACGTGATCGTGCAGCTTCGCGTACAGCTCCACCGCTTGCAGCAGGTGGGGCCGCGCGCCCTCGTGGTTGCCCAGGAGCCCCTCCGACTCGCCAAGCAGGAGCTGACAGAGCGCCAGCGGCTCGGCCTCCTCGCCCTTCTCCAGCAGCGTGAGGGCCTCCAGGAAGCGCTCGCGGGCCCGCTTGTAGTCAGCGGCCTCCATGCGGATGTCTCCGATGTCCATCAACAGCGCCGCCACCCGGTCCGTATTGCGCGTCTGCCGGAAGAGGATCAGCGCCTCCTGGTACTTCTCCTCCGCTCCATCCCTGTGCCCCATCGCTCGGAGGCTCTCGCCGATGCACGCCCGGCACAGCGCCTCGCCTTCCTTGTCCTTCACCTCGTTGTAGAGCGCGGCGGCCTGGGCGATGTGCTCGATGGCGCCCTTGTGGTCCTCGAACTGGGCGCGAGACACCCCCAGCCCGTACAGCGCCTGCGCCTGGCCCTGCTTCTGGTGCGCCGACTTGAACAGGCCCAGCGCCTCCTCGTAGTGCTTGCGGCTGGCGGCGTGGTCCTCGAGCAACCCGAGCAGCTCCGCCAGCTGAATCAGCCCCTGGCCCACCTCCGCGGGGCTGCCGGTGAAGCGCAGCGCGGCCAGCGAGTCTCTCTGCTTTTGGAGGGTGGCCTCGATGTGGGCGCGTTCCGTGTCCGTCAGGCTCATGCCTCGTCCTTGTTGCGGCGCCGCGCCTGCTTGTCCAGCAGTTCCTGCCGGGCGGCCTTATCGGCCCCATTCTTTTCGCCGCTGTCCGTGCGTTCGCCCTTGTCTGCCTTCTCGTGCACCAGCAGCGGGGAGAAGAAGCAGTCCTTCTTCGTGTACTCGTCGAAGGCGAAGGCGAAGCGGTAGCTGGCCGCCGCGCGCTGGTTGCAGTCGGTGCGCTCGCAGAAGCGGCAGGTGATGCCGGTGGCCACCGCGTCCTTGCGCAAGTCGTTGGTGGGCAGCCCATAGGCCAGGTACTTCGCGTTCTCCGCGTGCGTGCCCAGGCCGATGGAGTACGCCGTGCCCTTGACGATGGAGCCCTCGATGGGCTGCAGCTGCACCTTGGCGAAGCAGAAGTACGCGGTGCCATCCGGCATCATCGAGTACTGCCGCGTCAGCTGGCCCGGGTTGAGGAAGGCCAGGTGCACGGCCCACTTGCCGCACGAGCCCCCACCGCTGGCGAACTTCAGCCCCGTGCCGCTGTAGCGCTTGGAGATGTTGCCGGCGATGTCCGCGCGCAGGAAGTGGAACGGCAGCCCGAGCCGCTTCGGATCCGACAGGTTGCACAGCCGGTGGGCCACCGTCTCGTACGTGGTGCCGAAGATGCTCGACAAGAGCTCCACGTCATAGCGCGTGCGCTCCACCTCCTTGAAGAAGTCCCCATACGGCAGCATCAGCGCGCCAGCGAAGTAGTTGGACAGGTTGACCTTGATGAGGCGCAGCGTCTCCGCGTGGCGCGTGCGGCTCACGCCCACCACGCGCTCCACCAGCTTCGCCCGGTCCATCAGCAGCAGGCCAATGGAGGTGGCCATCTGGAACTTCAGCGGCTGCTCGGTGAGGTCCGGCGACAGCGTGAGGGTCTGCTCCTCCACGTCCAGCCGCCGCACCACGGACGAGCCGCTCGGGCCGCGCTCGAAGCGCACCTGGAAGTTGAAGCGCTCCTCCAGCAGGCGGATGAGCTGGCTGCTGGTGAGGATGCGCTCCATCTTGAAGTCTCGCCGCAGCGCGTCCGCCTGCTCCTCCAGCTCGGGGAAGTAGTTGCGGTGGGACTCCAGGAAGTCACTCACCTCGTCGAAGGGCGAGTAGTCGTAGCGCACGCCCGGCCCGTCCTTGGACTGCGCGCGGGCCCGCTCTTCGTTGGACAGCTGCGCCAGCACGTTCTCCAGCTGTGTGCGCGTGTTCTTGTAGAGGTTGAACAGCGCGGCCACCGTGCCTGCGAGCTTCGGCTCGGCCGACAGGCTCTGGAGTGACTCCGAGTCGATCTCCAGGCTCTTGAGCAGGGGCTCGTCCAACAGCTTCGCCAGCGCCTCGTCCACCCGGCCCTCGCCCAGCGTGGACATGAACTGCTCGGGGTCCTGATCAAAGAAGCGCAGCGCCTTCCACAGCAGCGGGAAGGGCATCACCCGCTTGCCCTTCTCGATGAGGTTCAGGTACGCCGGGGAGACGCCTAGCTCCTTGGCCGCGTCCGTCTGCTTGATGTTGCGCGCCAGCCGCAGGCCTCGGAGCTTCAGGCCCACGTTCGCGTTGAGTGCATTCTCGTTCATGGGTTTTGCCGGAACTCTGCAAATCGATTTACCGGTTTGCAATCAACGTTTTCAGAGCGCAGTAACGTCCCTTTACCCAGCTGTTAACGATTTACTGACACGCTGCGGCATCGAAAAGGGCTCCCAGGAGAGATG
>FSUC01000893.1_pt1 | contig 12465 bp, 8 predicted proteins | sample 1636951 | NCBI WGS metagenome assembly FSUC01 (sample SAMEA3914818, study PRJEB12502) | metagenome | biome: forest; material: soil | place: Canada | collected 2010-06-26 | depth 0.1 m
CAAGCTGGAGGGTGTGGAACGTGTCGCCCACAGCGAGTACGAACTCCCGTGCATCCCCTGCGACACGCACGTCGATGACTCTGCCGCGCGGGGCCTTCAGCTGCTCGCTCATGAGGGGCTCCCCTACCATGCCGGTGCTGGCCGGGCAGCCCCCTCACTCGGGATTACTGGGGCCGGCCCTGGCGCGTGGGTCCACCGCCCTCCGTCACCCAGCCGGTGGTGGCGGGCTCGGTGGGCGAGCCCAGCTCATAGGCTTGCAGGCCCAGGACGCGCGTCTCGTCGTCCTCATGGTTCCAGTTGAGCCACGCGCCCAGGAACACGCGGCCCCGGTGGAGTGCCGGTGGAGTGATGAACGGCGCCTTGCCCTGGAGCTTGCACGCCACCTGCTCGCGGCCATCCAGGGAGAGCTCGTGCAGCACCGAGTCGAAGGAGGAGTCATCTCCCTGGCAGCCAAACTCACAGTCCTCGGGCACGGGCCGGTCCACTAGCAGGAGCGAGTGGCGAGCGGTGAGCAGGGGCGCCGAGGGGTAGCCACCGATGGGCAGCGTCCAGCGCAGCGAGCCGCTCGCGGCGTCCAGGCCATAGAGGAAGCGCTCGCTGACATGAGGCGCGGTGGGGCAAGCGGCGCCAGTGCAGCGGGCCTCGGGGACGGCGAGCAGGCCCTGGGAGCCCAGCGCCACGTTGGCATGAGGGTAGGGGCCGTAGGGGGGCTCTGCCTCAGAGGTCCAATGGGGGAGCCGGGCAATGACGAGCAAGGCCTTGGAGGCGCCCGTGTCGGGATTCACCAGCTCGGAGGTGGCGAGCGTGAGGGTACCCGAGCCCACGGCCGTGGGAGCGCGCTCGCCGCTGCGGCCCGCCTGCCAGCGCACCGCTCCGGCGGAGGTATAGGAGACCACCTCCGAGGTGTCCGTCGCCCTGTCATACAGGCTCGTGTAGAGGTTGCCGAGGGCATCGGCGATGGGCTGGGTGAAGCGGGAGTCCGCAAGGGTCTTCCACGCCAGCGCGCCCGTGCCTTGATTCAATGCCACCAGCGCGTTGCACTTCACTGTCTCGCCAAAGGAGTGCACGGTGACGACGAGGTTGCCGCCCGCGAGCACCGGCGCCGAGACGTATGCCCACTTGCAGCCAGCGTCGAGCAGGGGCGAGAGCGGCGTGGTCCACAGCACGCTGCCGGTGGTGGCGTTCAGTGCCGTCACGCGAGGAGAGGTGCGCTCGAAGGTGCCATAGAGGCGCTCGCCCTCCACGAGGTCCACGCGCACGTACTGCGAGCCAGGCACGGGCTTGCGGTAGCGCAGCGCCCCGTCCCGATCGAACGAGAGGACATTGCAGGTGCGCAGCTCGATGGGGCCGTCCTCCGTGGTGTCCCAGTAGCGCGGACACTCGGTGGCATAGAGGTGGCCCTTGGTGTCCATCGTGCCGGTGAACTCCAGCGACTGATCCTCCGGCGGCACGTAGGACCAGGCGAGCCGGGCGGTGCCGTCCGTCCCCGAGCACGTGGGCACAGCCTGCTGCCCCTCCGAGGAAGTCTCTGAGTCCGTGGCCGGAGCCACCTCGCCTCTCACGGAGAGCTCTCTTCTCTGGCCGTTCTCCTGCACCAGGAGCATCGCCTGCGCCGTGCCAGGCTCTGCGGGCTCCAGGCGGAGATCCACTGTGTGCTCTTCACCCGGGGCCAGGTTGAGCAAGGTGAGCGCTACGGTGAAGGGCTCGGGGATTCCCAGCAGCACCTGCGTGGCGGCGGCCCCGTCATTGCGCAGCCGGAGCGAGGCCGTCGTCGGCACTCCAACGGTGGTGGCCGGGAAGACGATGGCCTCGGGCTCCACGCTGAGAGAGGAGGCGATCCGGGCGGCGGACGGGCTCGGCTCGCTTGTCCAGGCCGCCACCGGATCGCTCTCGGCTGCACAGCCAGCGAGCACACAGACCCCAGCCACCACACCCCACGACCACCTCACGAGACACCTCCACCACCAGAAAGGGATGGTGGAGGCTGGGCACCGCATCTTCCCTCCGCAATGGCGCTTGGCGGAGGCTGGTGTCTGAGCGGGCGGCCGGACTCAGCCCGGCTCGCCGCCGTCGACGGCATAGACGGCATTGGTAATGCCCGCGGCCATGTCTGAGGCCAGGAAGAGGCACATCGCGGCCACCTCCTCGGGCTTGATGACGCGGCCAATGGCGTTCATGGAAGCAAGCGCCTCGCGGGCCTGGGCCTCGGTGCGGCCCGTCGTCTGGGCGATGGTGCCCACGGCGTTGGCCAGCATGTCCGTCTCCACCCAGCCCGGGTTCACCTGGTTCACGGTGACGCCCTTGCGCGCGTACTCCACCGCGAGCGCGCGCGTGATGCCCAGCAGGGCGTGCTTCGAGGCGCAGTAGGCGGACGTGTACTTGGCGCCGCGCACCGCCGCGATCGAGCCGATGTTGATGACGCGTCCGCCTCCCGCGGCAACCATCGCGGGGATGAGCTCGCGGCACAGGATGTAGGGGGCCGTCACGTTCACGGCCATGACGCGGTGCAGGTCCTCGGTGCGCGTCTTCGTCAGCGGGGCGGCGAGCGAGATGCCCGCGTTGTTGACGAGCACGCTCGGGGTACCGGCCTGGAGCACGGTGCGGCACGCGGCCAGCAGGGCCGCCTCATCCGCGACATCCACGGGGAGTGGGTGGAGGGCCTCGCCCGCCTCGCGACGCAGCTCATCGAGCGCTTCCTTCGAGCGGGCCAGGGCCCACACCTCGTAACCCTGTTGGATGAAGCCCAGGGCCACCGAGCGGCCGATGCCGCGGCTGGCGCCCGTCACCACCGCCATCTTCTTGGAAGTCGTCATGGCCGGGCAGGATAGCGAAGCGGGGACGGTTTGACTGCCTTGGGAGTGGGAGATTAAGGAAGAGCCATGCCGCGCGCGGAAGTCACCGACTTGCTCCTCATGGATCAGCTGCTGACGGACGAGGAGAAGGCCGCGCGGGACACCGTGGCGCGCTTCGTGGACAACGAGGTGCTGCCCATCATCGGCCAGCACTTCCGGGACGGGACATTCCCCGCGCACCTGGTGCCGGGGCTGGCGCAGCTGGGCGTGCTGGGCGCCAACCTCCAGGGCTACGGCTGCGCGGGGATGAACACCGTCAGCTACGGGCTCATCCTCCAGGAGCTGGAGCGAGGGGACTCGGGGCTACGCTCGTTCGCGAGCGTGCAGGGCTCGCTGTGCATGTTCCCCATTCACGCCTACGGCAGCGAGGAGCAGAAGCAGCGCTTCCTGCCGGGGATGGCGCAGGGCCGCATCATTGGATGCTTCGGGCTGACGGAGCCGGACTTTGGCTCGAACCCGGGAGGCATGCGCTCGCGGGCGCGCAAGGACGGGGACAGCTGGGTGCTCAACGGCACCAAGGCGTGGATCACCAACGGCTCCATCGCGGATGTGGCGGTGGTGTGGGCCAAGACGGAGGAGGGCGGCGCCGAGTCCGTGCGAGGCTTCCTGGTGGAGAAGGGGATGCCGGGGTTCAGCACGCGGGAGATTCCGGGGAAGTTCTCGCTGCGCGCCTCGGTGACGAGCGAGCTATCCTTCCAGGACGTGCGGGTGCCCGAGCGCAACGTGCTGCCGAAGGTGACGGGGCTGAAGGGGCCGCTGTCGTGCCTGAACAACGCGCGACTGGGCATTGCGTTCGCGGTGACGGGAGCGGCGATTGCCTGCTTCGAGGGCGCACGGGAGTACTCGCTGTCACGGGCGCAGTTTGGAGGCAAGCCGGTGGCGGGCTATCAGCTGACGCAGGAGAAGCTGGCGGACATGCTGCAGGAGATCGTCAAGGCGCAGCTGGTGGGGCTGCGGGTGGCGAGGCTGAAGGACGAGGGCAAGGTGACGCCGGTGATGGTGAGCCTGGCCAAGCGCAACAACGTGAAGGCGGCGCTGGACATTGCCCGCTCGGCGCGGAGCATCTACGGCGCCAACGGGATCTCAGACGCGTACCCCCCAGTGCGGCACATGCTCAACCTGGAGAGCGTGTTCACCTACGAGGGCACCCACGAGGTGCACACCCTGGTGCTGGGCAAGGCGATTACCGGCATCGACGCGTTCAATTAGGCTCAGGAGGCAGCGCTCACCGCCTCCTGGCCCTCGGCGCGGTTACTGCGCTGGAGGCTCCGGGTTGCCTTCCGGGGGCGTCGCGGACTCTGCGGTGGCAGGAGCGCTCTCGCCAGACTCGGGCTCGTCGGTAATCTCTGTCGCCGTGCCCGCGGCCTCCGCCGCCTGCTGCGTCTTCACGTCATCATCGCTCATGAAGCCGATGGGGCTCTCCTTGCGATTCAGGAAGCGCACCGACTTCTTCGACAGCGCGAACATCTGCTCGGCCGCCGCGGCCGGCACCAGCGCGTGCTCGATCTGCGCAGGCTCGGGCCGCTCCACCACCGCCAGCACGCCCTCCTCCAGCTGCTTGGCCTGGAACTCCACCAACTCCATGCGCCGCAGCTTCCCCTTGCGCGTCATGAAGTAGAACACCGTCGCGCCCGGCTCGGTGGGCACCTGCGCCCCCAGCACCAGCTCGCGCAGCGCCTTGTCCAGCTCCACCTGCTTCTTCGACTCGATGCGCTGGTACTCCTTCGAGCCCGGCATCGGAGGGAGCTTGGGAATCGGCCGCTCGGCCACGGCCGCCGTAGGCTGGCGGCCATGCTGCGGACGGCCTCCTGCCTCGCGGTGCGGGGGCCTGTCATCCCGGCGAGGTGGGGGCCTGTCGTCCCGGCGCGGCGGGGGCCTGTCGTCCCGGCGCGGCGGCGGGGGCCTGTCCTCCCGGCGGGGAGCGCTGGCCTCGGGCCTCGGCTGCGTCTGGGCAGGGGCCGGGCGGCGGGGGGCCGGAGCGCTTGTCTCTGTCTTCTTGGCCTGGTCCTCGGATACGAGACCAGCTTTCAGGAGTTTGTCGCGCAGGTTCTGCATGATGGGTTCGGGCTTCTATCATAACTTGCACGCCCCACTGCCGGAGGATCTGTGAGCCGTTTCCAGAGGTCCACACTCATTGCTGCCCTCGTGCTCGCCGCCACCGCGGCCTGCACCGATCCGGTAGATAAGGCGGCCAAGGCCCGCATCTTCTCCGCCGAGGACCCGCCCAAAGTCGTCGCCTCGGCCGCCGAGAAGCTCCCCCCGGAGGACGTGGCCGACAATCCCCACGTGGCCCGCCGCATCCTGGGCATGGACGCCGCTGAAATCACCGAGCGGCTGGGCCCTCACACCTACAAGGCCAAGGTGGACTTCGAGTGGAGCTCCAAGGACGCGCCCCCCGTGCGCCTGTCCGAGACGCGCTCGCTCCAGGCCGGCCCCGGCGGGGTGAGCGGGGACTTCCACGGCCAGCTGGACAACAACCGGGAGCTGGGGCTCGAGGTGCTCCGGGTGGCAGGCAAGGTGTACGCCCGCAACCGCTACGGCCCGTTCCGCCAGCGCCTGCGTGACAGAGGCATGGCCGAGCGCACCCGCACGGAGCTCACCGGCGCCCTGCGCGATGTGGACGCCCTGTTCGAGGGCCGCATCTTCCTGGAGCCCAAGGGCACCGTCACCTACGAGGGCCGCACCGCGTGGCGCTACCAGGTGAAGCTGGCCGAGAAGACGGAAGGGATCGCCCCTCGCACCCTGCCCAAGCTGCTCAGCCCCAAGGGCAGCCGGGATGAGACGACGCGCCGCCGCCTGGCCTTCTTCGAGCATCGCGAGCCCAAGAGCCTGGAGGGCGAGGTGCTGGTGGATGCGGCCACCTCCGTGGTCCTCAAGGCCCGGCTGGATGGCCATCTGGTGGTGTCCGCGGACAAGACGCCCGAAGCGGCCGAGCTGCGCATGTCCCTGGAAACCGCCGTCACCGCCATTGGCCAGGACCCCAAGCTGCAACCCCCCGAGAAATTTCTCCCCGACGCCGACAAGCCCGAGGGAATTGCCGACGCCCTGGACCGCTTTGGCGTGGTACGCGCCAAGTCCCTGGACGGTGGCACTCCCAGTGAGGCCGAGCCCGACGACGATGACAGCGACAAGACGCCCTGAGCCTCGCTTTCGCTCTGAGCTTCAGGGTGTAAGGCCAGGTAGGCCCGGATGAAACCACCTGACAGGGTGGATTGGCCCAAGGGTGTAGCGAAGGTGTCTGCGAGCTACAGAATGGCAGCAACCTGTTGGAAGAAAATTTGACCGACCTCTTGCGTCTTCTACAATCCCCATTGGTTGCGGCCCAGAAGCGTCTGACATGCTCATGTGTTCAGATGCCGACAATTCAAGGGAGCGGAGATGGAGCGCAAGGTCGGTAGTAGCACGGTGACGGCGAAGGAGGTCAAGGCGGCGCTGGAGAAGGCGCGCACCCTGACGTCCGAGGAGGAGAAGGTGCTGCGGATGCGCCACGGCGCCGCCGCTCCGAGCACCCAGGCGCCGCTGCCCCGCGCCGCGGGCAATAACGAGGAGCTGGCCGATGAGCTGCTCGTCATCGAGATGCAGCTGATGAAGGCCATGCGCGCGCGCACCGGGCAGGCGAAGACGGCCAGCAACAAGCCCAAGGCCGCGGCCAGCGCGCGCTCGGCCGAGAAGTCCGGTAGCGCGGCCAAGGACAAGATTGTCCGCGCGCTGCGCAAGAAGAAGTAGCCGCGCCGCAGGCCCTACCCATTGAGGATGGTCACGAGGCGCGCTGCCGCCTCGGGCAGGGCCAGGACGGCGCCAGACACGTGCGTGCAGAGGGCCTCGGCGTCGTCGGTGCCCCCGCGCGCGAACAGCCCCTTGAGCCAGGCGCTGGCCGAGGGGTTGCGCCAGAAGTCCTCGTTGAAGCGCTCCATGAGCCCGGATGTGAGGCGCGCCTCCAGCGCCCACGCCCGGAGGAAGCGCGCCGAGCCCAGCTGCCCCTCCACGTCATGCAGGAAGAAGCCCGGGTGCGGCTCGACGAAGAGCGCCTTGCGCTGGCCCGCCGCGTACTCCTCGGCCCGCTCCTCCGAGGCGCCTCGCAGCGAGAGCGACAGCTCGTAGGGCAGCCTGGCGCAGTGCCTCCGCAGCGCCGTGAGCGCCTGGAAGGCCGCAAGCCTCATGACGTCCCGGGCCGTGGACAGCGGCAAGTCCAGGTAGCGCTTGAGCCACCCGGCAGACAGCAGGAGCCGCTCGGTGAGCGCTGCGTAGGCATCCCCCACCGAGCTGTCTCCCAGCCGCCGCAGCTCCATGGGAGCCGTCTCGGAGATGTGGGCCAGGTGCTGGGCCCGGCCGGACTCGCGCAGCAGCGCGCCCAGCGCGTCCAGGCCCGCTTGCTGGGAAACCACCAGCCGTACCTCGTCTGGCACGCGCACCGCGGCGACGAAGGGGCGGCGGGCCTTGCCGGCGCGGGGCTCGTCATCCACGCGGATGCGTCCCTGGGCTGCGGGCGGGAGGTTCCACTCGTTGAGCCAGCGCGTCACCGCGGGCAGCAAGTCCTCCCGGCGGAAGAGGCCGTCCATCCACGGCGCCCGGAGCGCGGCCTGGAGATCATGCCGGCGCGCCTCACCGCCGGGCAGCGTGCGCAGCGTGGGCTCCACCTTGCGCAGCACGTAGCCGAGCACATCCCGGTAGGCATCCTCGGTGCTCGAGAGCACCGTGCTGGCCGCCTCCACGAGCTTGCCGTGGGCGATGCCCGTCACGTCCTCGCGCAGCAGGGGGTAGCTCTTGGCTCCCAGCAGCTCGGCGGTCCGCAGTGCGGCCTCGCGCCGGGCGCCGTAGCGGCCCCGCTCGCTCCACAGGAAGTTGCCCACGCCTGCCTCGAGCAGCGCCCGGCGCGCCCGGTGGGGCTCGTGGGGCAGCTGCCGGAGCACCTCCTGGAGGGAGAGGGCCTGGTCGTCCACGGGCAGGCAGGCCTGGGACTCCAGCTTGGAGATGGCCTGGGTGTCGGGCGCGGCGAGCGCCTCTTCCACCTGGGTGGCCACGTGCTCGCGCAGCAGCTGGAGCCGGCGCACGGCGAGCACGTCGTTCTTGGCGCGGGCCTTCTCCAGCGCCTCGGTGGCGGCGGCGAAGGTGTCCGGCGAGGACAGCTCGGGGAAGCTGTCGTGGAGGGCTTGGAGGGGCAGGTCCGGCGAGAGTCCCGCGCCGTGCCGGTAGTGAAGGGTGGCCAGCTCGGCGAGGAAGTCGTCCAGCCTCGCGCGAACGGAGTGCACAGGACGGTCCATGGCCGGGCACGCTAACAGGAAGCGGGCGACAGGGAAGCTCAACCGAGGCATAGAGTGCCGCCACATGACACCCGTGTCCGCTGGCTCATGCTGTGGCCCCCGCTCTACTTGGGAGGAGCCGCGCCCGTGAAGCGCAGGACGTTCCAGGCCGAGGGCGCGCTGGTGGGGCGCTCCGTGGTGGAGGCGCTGGTGTCCCAGCTGGGCGTGGGGGAGCCCGAGGCACGGGCCTTCGTGGAGGCGGGCGCGGTGTATCTGGCCGGGCGGCGCTGCCGGCAGGCCGAGGCCCGCCTGCGTGCCGGGCAGGTGGTGGCGGTGGTGCTGGAGGAGGGCGGCCGCAGCTCGCTCGAGGTGGCGCAGGTGGCGGCCGAGCTGAGCGTGCTGTTCGAGGATGAGGCGCTCCTCGTGGTGGACAAGCCCTCGGGCCTGACGGCTCAACCCACTGAAGGCCGGGTAGGGGAGAGCCTCGTGGACCTGGTGAGCGCCCGGCTGGGCAGACCCGCAGGCCTGGTGCACCGGCTGGACAGGGAGACTTCAGGCGTCACCGTCTTCGGCAAGACACCGCAGGCCACCACCGCGCTGGCCGGGCAGTTTCGCGAGGGCCAGGCCCGCAAGCGCTACCTGGCCGCCACGGGCCCCGGGCTTGCCCCTTCAGGCACGGTGGACCTGCCGCTCTCGAAGGACCCCTCGCGCCCGGGACGCTGGAGGGCCAGCCGCGCCGCCAACGGGGTGTCCGCGCTCACCGAGTTCTTCACCCTGTACGCAGGCGAGGAGTTCTGCCTCGTGGAGCTGCTGCCGCGCACCGGGCGCACGCACCAGCTGCGCGCGCACCTCACGGCCTTGGGAGCGCCCATCCTGGGCGACGCACGCTATGGCGGCGCCGCTCGGGCCGCGGGGCTCTTGGCTGCCCGGTGCCTGTTGCACGCGCAGGCTCTGGAGCTGTCGCACCCCCGCACCGGAGCGCCTGTGCGCTTCGAGGCTCCCGTGCCCGAGGATCTGCGAGCCTTCTTCACCGCCGCCGCAGTACCCATCCCCCAGGGTGCCATCCAGGGGACCGGGCGCCAGCCAACGTAGGGCATGTGGCTACCTCACCCCGGCCTCCGAGCCGCCAGGCCCTGGAGACATGAGGAGGACAGTGACGACCGGGGCGGGCATCGTGTGTAGACTGCCCCGGAGATGGGTGGCGTGAGAAACGGCGACAGCGAACTCGACAACAGCCGTGTGGAGCAGCACCTCCAGGTGGCCTTCCGGCTGCTGCGCGAGCGGCAGGCTCCCAAGGCCTTTGGCGAGCTGGTGCGCGCCAGCCGCTCCTTGCCCATGACGCGGCGGCTGGCCTCGGCGCTCGTCGCCGTGTCGCTCAGGGCCGGCACCGAGGCGGCCGCCATCACCCTGCTGTCCGCCGCGCTCGACAAGACGGAGGCCCCGGCTCGCAAGGACATTCGAAGGCAGCTGGCCCGGGTGCTGCGCCGGGTGGAGCAACTGCCCCGCGCCATCGAGGCCCTGGAAGCCCAGCTCGCCGCGTTCCCCGAGGACCATGGCTCGCGCCGGGTGCTCCAGTTGCTGCTGGAGCGCACCGGGAAGTGGGAGGCGCTCGTGCTCTCCCTGGAGCGCGAGGCCCAGGAGGCCTTCCTTCACGGGGAGTACTACCGAGCTGCCCGAGCTGCCCGCTGGCGCGCCCGCATCCAGGCCGAGCAGCTGCGCAACCTGGCGCGCGCGGCCGAGAGCTACGGGCAGGCGGCCAACTACCTGGAGCAGATGGAGGACGCCGTGGGCGCCTTCAGCGTCCGGCTGGATGGGCTCCGGGTGCTGCATGCCTCGGGGGCCTCCGAGCCGGTGCTCACCGCTGCGGCCTCGGTGTGCATGAGCGCAGCGGCCCGGCTGGGGCGCGATACCCAGGCGCGGCAGGTGCTGGAGGAACTGGGCCTCATCCCCAAATCCACGCCCTCGGCGGCACCGGCCCCGCAGCCTCCCCCCGAGGCTCCTGTCCCGCTGGAGGTGCCCGAGTCGCGGTCGGGCAAGCAGAAGGCGACCGTCGAGATGTCGCTGCCGTTGTTGCAGTCCATGCTCGCGGCCTCGACTTGGGGCCAGAGCATGAGCGCCCCTGTGGCGGCTGCCGAGCCCCCTCCGTCTCCGGCCCCGCCCGCTCCCGCAGCTCCTCTTGAGACCCCTCCGGCCCCAGTGGCGCTTGCGGCTTTGCCCGCTGCTCCGGTGGAAGTGGCCGCCGTGCAGAGTCCTCCAGCGGCTCCGCCCGCTCCGAGTGCTCCTGTGCAGGAGGTTGACGACAGCGACGGCCTCGCCGCGCCCGAGGACGTGCCCGAGGACGCATCGAGAGAGTTGGAGGAAGAGCCGGAGGAGGAGTCGGAGGAAGAGTCGCTCATGGACGGCGAGGGTGCGCCGCTCACCGAGCTGTTCGAGATCCCCGACGAGGAGTTTCCTCACTCTGCGCCTCCGGTGGCCGCCGCCGAAGAGCTGGCCGAGGAGGAGGAAGAGGAAGACGTCGAGTCCGAGGAGCCCCCTGCCGAGGCGGTGGACGACGAGGCGGCCCAGCAACGCGCTGAGGCTCAGCTCATCGCGCGCAAGGCCTGGCGCGAGCTGGCGCAGTTCTATCTGGCTCGCGCTGACCGGGCCAAGGAGCCGCTGCTGCGCGCGGAGGCCCTCTCCCGGCTCGCCGAGCTGATGGAGAACGAGCTGGGCGACCCCTCCGGCGCCGCAGGCATCTACCGGGAGATCGTCTCGCTCACCGGCGACCGCGAGGCCCTCAAGGAGCAGGTGCGGCTGGTGGCTCAGCGGGGAGATGCCTCGCTGGTGCGGCGGGCGCTCGACGAAGCAGTGCAGAGCGCGCGTACGCCCAAGGCCCGCGCCGCCGCCTACCTCACCCGCGCCGAGCGCTCCCTCGAAGTGGGCGAGCAGGCCCAGGCCAAGACGGACTTCGAGACCGCCGAGGCCCTCACCCCCGGCATGCTCCTGGTGCTCGCGGGTCTGGTGCGCTGCGTGCCCGCCCCCGAGCGCTCCATCATGGCCAACCGCCTGAGGGCCGCGCTGTCCGCCGCCCCTCGCCGCTCGCCCGACAGGCTCGATGCGCTCCAGGTGCTCGCCTCCGTCGCCGAGGACTCGCTCAAGGACGCCCGTCTGGCGCAGTGGGCCTGGACAGAGGTGCTCGCGGAGGAGCCCGCGCAGGACCGTGCGCGCACGCGGCTCTTGGAGCTGGCGCGGACGCTGGGTGATAAGAAGGCCCTGAGCCAGCTGTTGCGCGAGCAGCTGGCCCGCGAGCCCCGAGGCCCCGCCGCCCGGCTGGCTCGCATGGAGCTGGTCGCCGCCCTGGAGGACACGGCGGATGTGGACGGAGCTCTCACCGAGCTGCGCCAGGCCGTGCGCTTCGAGCCCGGCCACAAGGAGGCGTGGCTGCTGCTAGCGGACCGGCTCACTGAGCGCGGGCAGATTGGCGAGGCAGCCTGGGCCCTGGACAATGCCGCCTCTGCCATGGAGGACGAGTCCGAGCGCCTGCGCACCTGGCTGCGGCTGGCCAGCTTCTGCCACAGCGTACTCAAGGATCCTGCTCGCGCGGAGATGTACTCGCGGCGCGCGGAGAACCTGCGCCGCTCCAGCGAGGACAAGAGCGCGCCCCCGGTGCCGGATGTCCCCGTCAGCCCTGCTCCCCGCCGCGATCCGGGCACGGGCGTGCGCACGCAGCTGCTCATCCCTCCGCCCTCCAACGTCGAGCTGACGCCCTCGGGCCAGTCCTTCCCGCCCGTGGAGCGGGAGCAGGAGATCGTCACCGATCTCCACACGCCCGCCGCCCGTGAGGTGGCGGATGATGCCCGGCCGACCATCGAGTTCTCCGCGGTGACCACCTTCCCCGGGGGCAAGATGCCCTTCGACCAGGAGGAGGCCACCGCCAGCGAGGCTCCCGAGGGCTTCCTGCCTCCCGAGCCCGCCAGGCCCGTGGCGCCCGCGGCTGCCAAGAAGAACCTGGGCAAGAAGCTGAGGATCGAGCCGCCGGACCCTTCGCACGAGCTGGACTCGCTCATGGGCGAGGACTCGGACGAGGCCGACCACACCAGCCCGTCCCTGTCGGCCTGGAACATCAGGCGGCCACCAGGACTCTCCAAGCCACCGAAAGAGGGCCCTCCGCCTCCTGCTCCACCGGTGCCGGGCAAAGCAGCCGCTCGGGCGAAGAAGGGCGCCCCCACCCAGATCGAGGTGGTCGCGCCGCCGCCTCCCCCCGTGCTCGAAGCGCCGCCCCCGCGTGCCGTGGCTCCTTCTCGGGCGGACACCGCTCCGGGCCGCCGCGCCGCGACCAACCCCCCCCCCCCCCCCCCCCCCCCCCCCCACAAAGCCCCCCCCCCCCCCCGCCC
>FSUC01000479.1_pt1 | contig 11823 bp, 6 predicted proteins | sample 1636951 | NCBI WGS metagenome assembly FSUC01 (sample SAMEA3914818, study PRJEB12502) | metagenome | biome: forest; material: soil | place: Canada | collected 2010-06-26 | depth 0.1 m
CGCTCGTCCGTCGCGGTGAGCTGGAGCTTGTCCAGGTAGGGCCGGCCCTCGGGGTAGCCGAGCCGCGCCTCGAGCTGTCCCTGGGTGGCGGTGGCGGCGAAGGGCCCCAGCGAGGGCGCCACGGTCGTCAACGGCAGGGCGAGCGCGGGGTGGCACAGCGCGCGATCCAGGTCCGGCCAGGGGAAAGAGAGCGGCACCTCCAGGATGGCGCCATTGGCGGACAGCTGCCGGGCCTCGGTGGAGATGGGGAAGAGGAGAGCGCGGTAGGGGGTGGGCGCCTCGGGGCCTGCGATGCGAGCCCACGCGCGAGCCAGCGTGTTGGCCAGCGCGAGCGAGGGCAGGGTGAGGCGGAGCGTCTGGCCCATGGGCCGGGACATCTCCCGGGCGATGCCGAGGTGGGGCATGCCGCCCGGATCCAACCGGCACACGGGGCGGGACAGGAGGCTGAAGAGGGCGGCGTCCACAGGAGAGTCCGCGAAGGTGGGATCTCCCAGTGGTTCGGGGGAGCCCGTGTGGGCCACCCGGAGTTCGCCACCGTAGGGGACGCGGCCCGCGGCCAGGCTCGGTACGGCGCCCAGCAGCAGCAGGCAGACAAGCGCGGAGCGGAGCGTCATGGCGCACCCTGGCGCATGAGGAACACTTCGCCGGTGCCGTCCGGGTGCCAGAGGCCCACGAGCACCTCACGCTGCTTGTCCCCGTCCAGGTCCGCCGTCACCACTTGGAGTGCCCTGCCTGGCGGCAGCGCGCTCTGCCAGAGGATGCCGTGGCCGGTGGGGTCATCTCCGGCGAGCTGGTAGACGCGCACCATGTCCGGCGAGGGGAACAGCTGGGGCGCGGTGGTGATGAGCTCCGGGGTGCCGTCTCCGTCCAGGTCTCCCAGCGTGCTGGCGGCCCCGAGCCCTTGAATATGGACGGGAGGGGCGGTGGGGCGAGGGTAGAGCGAGGCGGAGCCATCCAGGTGGATGAAGAGCATGCGCGGCGGGAGGATGCTCGCGGTGGTGAAAGGCGCGGGGACGGAGATGAGCCGCCCTTCACCCAGCCTCACGTCGGGAGCGAAGGTCGTCTGGCCGGGGGTGAAGGTGCCGCGCTCGTTGGCTCCCAGCGGGACAGTGTCCAGCGCGCCGAGCGAGCGCAGCATGCCCTTGGCCTTGTCGAACACGAGCACCTCGCCGTGAGAGTAGCGGGCCGACCAGGCCGCGAGCCGCGCCGGCTGAGGGATGAAGGCCAGCATGCCGAACGGATCGCGAGCGGGAGTGGCGCTCAGGGGGATGCCCTCTATCTCCCGGCGCGCGAGCAGGCGCCCATCGTCAGCGAAGATGGAGACGGCGCGATCGGTGAGCACGGCCACCTCGTCCTTGCCGTCTCCATCGAGATCGCCAGCGGCCAGGGCAGCGGGAGCCTGCTCGAGCCGGATCATCACCGCGCCCATCAACCGCACGGGGTGAGGGCCCGAGGGCACCGCCATGGAAGGCGAGGACGTCATGGGAGAGAGGGCGGCGAGGGCCAGAGCGCCCGAGTCCGCCGGCACAGCCTGGGCGAGGGCCGCAGCGGGCGTCACGGGCCGGCTCGGGGTCCGGCCGGACCAGAAGTTCACCCAGGTGCCCAGCACGTCCCCGCGGGCGCTCAGCTCGCCGTTCTGCACGGATACGGTCAGGCGCACCAGGGAGCGAGCCCCTCGCTCCCGCGCGAGGCTCTCAGCGGCCTCGGGCGAGGGCGCCTCCAGCATGACGGGCCCCAGCTCAGCGACGGCGAACTTGGAGGCGAGCAGCGTCCCGAAGGCTCGCTGCAGCTCGGGGGAGGAGCCGCTCAGGTGGAGGGCAACGGGAGGCTCGGGCTTGAGCGCAAGCACGTCCCCGGCCACCAACTGCACCAGCTGCTCGACGGAGGGTGGACCCGACACAGCGGGAGTGGGCTCGGCGGCGGCGGCGAGCGTGGACAGCAGGAGAATGGCGAGGACCTGGCGCACCCTCATTGCCGCTTGCCGTCCTCGAGGAAGAAGGTGCTGGTGTCCACCTGCCCCATGGGCGGAGCCTCGGCGGTGGGCTGGGTGCCCTCCAGGAAGGACTCGAGCCGGCCGGGCATGGAGCTGCCCGCGAGCAGGCCCGTGGCCGGATCAATGCGCACCTGGACGACGCCGGGCGGCATCTCGAAGTCGCGCACGGGCAGCCCCTGGTGGGCCGCGCGCATGAAGTCCAGCCAGATGGGCAGGGCGGCGCGGCCACCCGTCTCGCTGCCGCCCAGCGGCGAGTTGTCATCGAAGCCCACCCAGGCGCTGGCCACCCAGTCCATCGTGAAGCCAGAGAACCAGGTGTCCTTGGACTCGTTGGTGGTGCCCGTCTTGCCGGCCGCGGGGCGGTTGAGGCTCTTCACCGCCGTGGCCGAGCCCTCCTCCACCACGCTGCGCATCAGGCTGGTGGTGAGGTAGGCCACTGCAGGGGGCAGCGTCTCCTCGAAGGCGGCAGTGTGCTCCTCCAGCACCTTGCCCAGGGCCGTCTGCACGCGCAGCAGCAGCAGTGCATCCGCGTAGCGCCCGTTGGTCTGGAGCGTGGCGTAGGCGTTGACGGCCTCCAGCATCGTCACCTCGCCGGTGCCCAGCGCCAGGGTGAGGTTCTCCGGCATCGTCGAGTGGATGCCCGCGCGGTGCGCGTAGTCGATGGCCGCCGCCGGGGTAATCGCCTCGATGAGCCGCACCGAGACGGTGTTCTTGGACTTGGTGAGCGCGGTGCGCAGCGTCATGGGGCCATCGAACTTGCCGTCGTAGTTCTTCGGCTTCCACTGCTTGCCGGTGTACGGGTCGCGCACGACCTCGGGTGCATCGTTCACCGTGCTCAGCGGGGTGAAGCGCCCGCTGCCCATCGCCGCCGCGTAGATGAAGGGCTTGAAGGAGGAGCCCGGCTGGCGGTGCGCCTGGGTGGCGCGGTTGAAGGGCGAGCGCTCGAAGTCATACCCGCCCACCAGCGCCACCACGTTCCGGTTGGTGGGGTTGATGACCACCAGGCCGCCTTGGACCAGCGGAATCTGATCCAGCGTGGCCTCCACGGCGGCGGGCGCCGGCAGCGCCTTGAGCACGCGCACCCGCACCACCTCGCCGACCTGGAACACATCCGAGATGGCCGACACCGCGCCGCCGCCCTTCTGGCGAGCCCACTTCACGGTGGCAAGCGACACCTCCGCGGTGCGGCCCACCAACTCCACCCGGACGATGCCCTTCTTGTCATCCACCGCGGAGACGTAGCCCGCAAGGCGCAGGCCTTCCTTCAGTGGGTGTAAGGGCACCGAGCCCACCAGCGCCTCCTCGGCGGACGGAGGCGCCTCGCCCTCGGGGATGAGCTCCGGTCGCTGCTCCTCGGCGCCCTCTTCCTCGTCATTGGCCTTGGGCTCAAGGCCTGCCTTGGCCAGCGGGGCCAGGTCCGCTACGTACTCGGAGTCCTTCTGCCGCCGGCCCGCTTCATCAATTCGGCGGGCGATGAGCCCCTTGAGGCGCTCGAAGCGCGCGGGCTCCAGGGTGCCCAGGGGGCCGCGGTAGCCTTGACGCCGGTCCACTGCCTCGAGGCCGCTGCGTACCGACTCCTCCGCCACCGCCTGCCACTTGGGCACCATGGCGATCTCCACACGCAGGCCCCCAGCGAGCACCGCCTCCTCGCCATAGCGCTCGATGAGGGTGCGGCGGATCTCCTCCGCGTAGTACCCGCCCACCAGGGGCGGCGGGCGAGGCGCCAGGACGATGGGCTTGTCCAGCTCCGGCTCCACCGACTCGCGGGGCAGGAAGCCGTGCTGCGCCAGCTGGTTGAGCACGTAGCGCTGGCGTGCCTTGGCGCGCACCATGTTCGTCTCGGGGTTGATGCGGTGGGGAGACTGGGGCGTGCCTCCCAGCACGGCGGCCTCGCCGATGTTCAAGTCCTTGGCGTGCTTGCCGAAGTAGTAGAGCGCAGCCTCCTCCAGCCCGTAGCGCCGGTGCCCGTAGTAGATCTGGTTGATGTAGAGGTTGAGGATCTGATCCTTGGTGAGCGCCTGCTCCACGCGCGGGGTGAGGATCCACTCGCGGATCTTCCGGCCCAGGCTGCGCTCGGGGGTGAGCAGCAGGTTCTTCACCACCTGCTGCGTGATCGTCGAGGCGCCCGACTTGCGGCTGCCGGGGATGAGGTTCTTGATCGCCGCGCGGGTGATGCCCCAGAAGTCCAGGCCCTCGTGCTGATAGAAGTCCGCGTCCTCGGCGGCCAGGAACGAGTCGCGCACGTGCTTGGGCAGCTCCTCGATGCGCACCAGCGTGCGGCGCTCCTTGTAGAACTCAGCGCACAGCGAGCCATCCGCGCACGTCACCTTCGTCACCTGGGGCGGCTGATAGGTGCGCAGCGCCTCCACGGACGGCAGATCCCTGCGGAAGTAGAAGTAGGCGCCCACGCCTGTCACCACCGCCAGCACCAGGCCCGCCGCGCCCAGCAGGAGCAGCCGCCGGGTCCACTTCCACAGGCGGGCGCGCAGGCGCGGGCGCTCGGGAGGCGGCGGGGCCGGCGGCAGCTCGAGGGTGGAGGGGACTTCAGGAGGGTTGGGCATCGCTCGGGCCGCAGGTTAGACCGGGGAAGGGGCAACGGGAACCTTCAGGGCAGGGCGCCAAGGCTTGCCACCTTGCTCATCCGGTCCGCGTTGACGCGAGCCTGGACATAACGAGGTGACAGCCGGGTGGCGGTGGCATAGGCCTCCTGGGCCTGCTGGGGACGCCCGAGCCGCTCATAGACCACCCCCAGGTTGTTGTGGACGTAGGCCACGTGGGGCAGCAGCACGGCGGCGCGCTCGAGCGCCTCGGCGGCCTGGGCATTCTGGTTGGCGCGCAGCAGGGCAAGGCCCAGGTTGTTCAGGGCGTAGCCGTGCTCGGGTGCCAGGTGAACGGACTGCTGGAGCCGGAGGATGGCCTCCGAGAGGTGTCCTGCGGCCAGGTGTGCACGGCCGAGCACCTGGTAGGCCTCGGGCTCCTCGGGATCACGCTCCACGGCCTGCTCCGCCACGAGGATGGCATCGGCGTACTCTCCCAGCGAGACGAGCAGCCGGGCCTGCTGGAGGAGCGGGCCCGGCTCGTCGGGATCCAGGCGGCCAAGCTCACCCAGCGCCAGCACGGCCAGCCGTGTCTGTCCGGCGAGTGCTCCCAGGCGGCCAATGGTCTTCAGGGCCTCGATGTTCTCGTGCTCGTCATGAAGGGCCCGCCGGCACTCGGTGAGGGCCCCCGGCAGATCGCCCAACGCCCGCAGCGTCCGAGCCCGGGCCAGGTGGTTCACCCGGCTCAGGTGCTCGTGAGCCAGAGGCAGCTCCTCGGACAGCTCCTCGGGCAGCACCTCCGGCTCCACGGCCGCTTGCGGCGCGGAGGTCAGTGCCAGCTCAGCGGGTGGGGGAGCGAGCGAGGCAGGCTCGAGCTGGTGCTGGGAGGCGAGCGCCAGCACCGCGAGCACAGAGAGCAGAAGATAGGAGGGAGCGCGGTGCGTCACAGTGCCTTCCAGAGCGGGGATGTCCAACCTCCCTGCTCCTTATTGCGAGGCCCATGCCAGCTGCGATCCCCTTGAAAACAGGCAGGGGTGTGGCTCCCAGGACACAGGCGCCCAGGACTGACAAAACCGTGGAAGTAGGGCGTGGGCCATGCGACGGTGCCGCGCGATGAAGATCGTCACCTGGAACGTGAACTCGGTGCGGGCTCGCAAGGAGCGGTTGGTGAGCTGGCTGAAGAAGCACCAGCCGGACGCGCTCTGTCTGCAGGAGCTCAAGTGCGCGGAGGGGGACTTTCCCTCCGAGGCCATCCGCGAGGCGGGCTACCACGCGGTGCTGCACGGGCAGAAGACGTACAACGGCGTGGCCATCCTGGCCAAGACGGAGCCCCAGGACGTCGTCCGCGGGCTCTCGGATGACGTGGAGGACCCCCAGTCCCGCGTCATCGCCGCGACGGTGAACGGGGTGCGCGTGGTGAGCGTGTACGCGCCCAACGGGCAGTCGGTGGACTCGCCCGCCTACGTGTACAAGCTGGAGTGGTACTCGCGGCTGAGGCGCTACCTCGACACGCGCCACAAGCCGAGCGAGCCCCTGGTCCTCTGCGGGGACTGGAACGTGGCGCCGGAGAACCTGGACGTGTGGGATCCGGCGCTGTTCGAGGGCCAGACGCTCTTCACCGTGAAGGAGCGCGACGCGCTGCAACGCCTGTGCGCCTTCGGGCTGACGGATACCTTCCGCAAGCTCTACCCGGCCGAGCAGAAGTTCACCTGGTGGGACTACCGGGAACTGGGCTTTCCGAAGAACAAGGGCCTACGCATTGACCACTTGCTGGCCACCGCTCCCATGGTGGAGCGGTTGGTGAAAGTGGAGGTGGACCGCGAGGAGCGCAAAGGCAAGCAGCCCTCCGACCACGCCCCCGTCTGGGCCGAGTTCCGGGACTGAGCCCCAGCGGGGGTCTTTTTCGTCAGAGGAGTTAGCTGATAGACAGCAGCTTCAAGTTGGTCCTGCAAAGGGCTTCGTGAATGATTGCTCCTGGCATTCCGGCGGATGAGTCCAGGCGGCTGAGCGCACTCAATGGTCTGCGCCTGCTGGGCACCCCGTCCGAGGAGCGGTTCGACCGGTTCGCTCGGATGGCGGCTCGATCCTTCCAGGTGCCCATGGCGGCGCTGTCGCTGGTGGACGAGCACCGGCTATGGGCCAAGGCGAAGCATGGCTGGGACTGCTTCGCTGTCTCGCGCAGCGAGTCCTTCTGTGCCCACGCCATCCTCGAGCCGGACATCCTCGTGGTGCGCGACACCACCATGGATGCACGCTTCATCGGCAACCCTGCGGTGATGGGGGCACCCCACGTGCGCTTCTATGCGGGCCACCCCCTGCGCGCCCCGGATGGCAGTGCCGTGGGGGCCCTGTGCATCATGGACACTCGGCCTCGGGACTTCACCGACGAGGACCGGCTCGCGCTGGCGGATCTGGCCGCCTGGGCCGAGCTGGAGCTGGCGGCCCACGAGGCGCGTCAGGTGCGCCTGCCCGTCACTCGGCTGGAGCGCTGCTTCGAGATGTCCGCGGACATGCTGGCCATGACCGACACCCAGGGCCGGCTCAAGTACTTCAATCACGCCTGGACCCAGACGCTTGGCTACACGGCCGACGAGCTGTCTGGGGTGCGCATGGGCGAGCTCGTCCACCCAGAGGACCTGGGGGAGGTGCAGCAGGAGTGGGCGCGCGTCCAGCAAGGCTCCGGGCGGCTCTACTTCGAAGCCCGGATGCGCTGCCACGATGGGCAGTGGCGCTGGTTGCAGTGCCACTGCGTCTACGTCGCGTCCGAGCAGCTCATCTACGCGGTGTGCCGCGACATCACGGATCGCAAGCGCATGGAGCAAGAGCGCCGGCGAGTCGAGCAGCTGAAGGACGAGTTCATCTCCACGGTGAGCCACGAGCTGCGCACGCCGTTGACCTCCATCCGCGGGGCGCTGAGCCTGCTGGACGGAGGCATCGTCGGCCCGATGGATCCGGCGGTGGGGCAGATGGTGCAGATCGCCCATAAGAACACGGACCGGCTGCTGCGGCTCATCAACGAGATCCTGGACCTGGACAAGATGGAGTCCGGGCAGCTGACCCTGAAGCTGGAGCCGGCGGAGCTCGGAGAGCTGATCCGCCATGCGGTGGCGGAGCACCAGGGCTATGCGGCCCAGTACGGGGTGCGGCTGGAGACGGTGCTGGAGGCCCCGGGGACGTGGGCGCAGGTGGATGGGGAGCGCTTCGGGCAGGTGCTGGCCAACCTGCTGTCCAACGCCATCAAGTTCTCCGCCTCGGGCGAGCAGGTGGTGCTCCGGCTGGAGGCTGAAGGCCCGCAGGCGTGCGTGAGCGTGGAGGACCACGGCCCGGGCATCCCCGAGGCGTTCCGCTCGCGCATCTTCCAGAAGTTCGCGCAGGCGGATGGCTCGGACAGCCGCCGCCGGGGAGGCACGGGCCTGGGGCTGGCCATCTCCCGGGGCCTGGTGGAGCGGATGGGTGGCACGCTGGACTTCATCACCCAGGAGGGCCGGGGCACTCGCTTCCGGGTGCTGCTGCCGGTGTGGACTGCTGCGCAGAAGGGCTGATCTCCATGGATTGTGACTGGCTCATCATCGGTTCGGGGTTTGGGGGCAGCGTGAGCGCGCTGCGGCTGACGGAGAAGGGCTATCGCGTGGTGATGCTGGAGAAGGGCCGGCGGCTCCAGGCCCAGGACTTCCCGAAGACGAACTGGAACCTGAAGCGGTGGCTGTGGATGCCTCAGCTGGGGTGGCGCGGGCTGTTCAAGATGACGTTCTTCCGCCACGTCACCGTGCTCTCGGGGGTGGGAGTGGGGGGCGGCTCGCTGGTGTACGCCAACACGCTGCCCATCCCGAAGGACCACTTCTTCCACAGCGGCGGCTGGGGCCAGCTGGCGGACTGGAAGCAGGAACTGGCGCCCCACTACGAGAAGGCCCAGCGGATGCTCGGGGCGACGGTGAACCCGCTGCGCACCTACCCGGACCAGCTCATCCAGGAGGTGGGCCAGGAGATGGGGCGCACGGACTTCCAGCCCACCTCGGTGGCCGTCTACTTCGGCCAGCCGGGGGTGACGGTGCCGGATCCGTACTTCAAAGGAGAGGGGCCGGAGCGCACCGGGTGCAACTCGTGCGGCGGCTGCATGCTGGGGTGCCGCTTCGGCGCGAAGAACACGCTGGACAAGAACTACCTCTACCTGGCCGAGAAGCGCGGGCTGACGATCCACGCGGACACCGAGGCCACCTGGGTGCGCCCGCTGGAGGGCGGGGGCTACGAGGTGGAAGTGCTGCAAGGAGCGTCGGCCTTCTTCCGCAAGAAGCGGCGCTTCACGGCGCGCAACATCATCTTCTCGGGAGGAGTGCTGGGCTCGGTGGATCTGCTGCTGAAGCTCAAGGCGAGCCCAGAGGGATTGCCTCGGCTGTCGGAGCGGGTGGGGGACCAGGTGCGCACCAACTCCGAGGCGCTCATTGGCGTGGTGACGCCCCGGCGGGACAAGGACCTGTCCAAGGGCATCGCGATCGGCTCCATCCTGCACACGGACGAGCACTCGCACCTGGAGCCGGTGCGCTACTCTGCGGGCTCGGGCTTCTTCCGGATGCTGTCGGCGCCGTATGTGACGGGTGACGGGCCGGTGACTCGGCTAGCGCGGCTGGTGGGGGTGCTCCTGCGCAACCCTCTGAAGACGCTGAGGGTGGCACTGGCGCGGGACTACGCGAAGCAGACCATCATCCTCCTCTATATGAGGACGCTGGATGGCTACCTGAGCATGAAGCGGGGGCGCGGGTTGATGACGGCGCTGCGCATGGGGCTGAAGACGGCGCTCAAGTCGGGGCCCGCGCCCACCGCCAACATCCCCGAGGCGGCCGAGCTGGCCCGGCGGGTGGCCGACAAGGTGGGCGGCATGCCGATGAGCCTGGCCAACGAGACGGTGCTGGGGATTCCGACGACGGCGCACATCCTGGGCGGATGCTGCATGGGGGACTCGCCGGAGACAGGCGTCATCGACTCGCAGCACCGGGTGTTCGGCTACGAGGGCCTCTATGTCATCGACGGCTCGGCGGTGTCCGCGAACCCGGGTGTGAATCCCTCGCTGACGATCACCGCGCTGGCCGAGCGGGCCATGACGTTCATCCCCGCCAAGAAGCAGCTGGAGCAGGGACAGACGGAGGCGGTGACGGACACCGCCCCTGCGCCTGTCGTGATGGGGTGAGCCTCAGAAGTTCACGACGAGCCGATCCCAGTTGGAGGCCATGGGCACCTCGATGATGCCGTCCTTCATCGAGCCCAGCTCCAGCGCGCCCGTGACGGAGCGCACGCCCTTGAGCCCGTAGATGCGCAGCGTCTCCCGCTCACGCGCAGGGGCCAGGTTGCCTTGCGTCTTGCGCTCCAGCCAGAAGCGGCCTCTATCGAAGCCTCCCGTGAGCGTGGAGATGCGGAACTCACCGTAGCCGTCTCCCTCGTCCTCGTAGAGCCGGGCACGCACGGTGTCTCCGGCGTGGATGTGCCACTCCAGATGCTCCCAGTTCGCCGTCGTCGTGTGCGGCGCGGGCTGGGTCAGCGCAATGGCTCCGCCCGCCCGCAGCCAGATGGGCACCGTGTCCAGCGGGCCCTCGGCGATGATGTGCTGGCCGCCGTCCCGAATCGCTCCCGGCGTGTCCAGGTTGGGCCACTCCATCCACTGGCCCTTGGGCAGGTACACCATCCGCTTCGTCTGCCCCGGCTTGGTGATGGGAGCCACCAGCAGGTCCCGGCCGAAGAGGAACTCATCGAACGCCCGCAGCGCCTCGGTGTCCGCCGGATCCAGCATCAGCAGGGGCCTGAGCACCGGCAGCCCCGTCTCGGCCGCCTCGTGCATCAGCGAGTAGAGCGTGGGCAGCAGCCGGTAGCGCCGCTCCAGCGCCGCGCGGGCCAGCTCCAGGTACCGAGGCCCGAAGCGCCACGGCTCCTGGAACGGCATCGGCTTGGCCGCGTGGTTGCGCATCAGCGGGTAGAAGGTGCCCAGCTGCGTCCACCGGGCGAACAGCTCCGGGCTCGGCTGGCCGATGAAGCCTGGAATATCCACGCCGGTGAAGGCCACCCCGGACAGCCCCAGCCCCATGAGCATGGGCATGGACAGCTCCAGGTGCTCCCAGTGGCTCGAGTTATCCCCCGTCCACGCCGCCGCATAGCGCTGGATGCCCGCGAACCCCGCCCGCGTCAGCAGGAAGGGCCGGCGCTCGGGCGCATGCCGCTGGAAGCCCTCGAAGGCCGCCTTCGTCATCGCCATGCCGTAGACGTTGTGCATCTCCAGGTGCCGGCGCTTGCCGTGCCGGGCCGCGTTGGGCAGGGTTTTCCCCTCCCGCCTCTTGGCCTCCTCCATGCGCCCGCCCATCGCCGACACGCTGCCGGTGGCCTCGATCAGCTCGAAGCAAGCCGGCTCGTTCATGTCGTTCCAGAAGCCGGAGATGCCCTCCTCGAGGAAGCCCTGGTGCCAGTCGCCCCACCACTGCTGCACCTCCTCGCGAGTGAAGTCCGGGAACACCGCCGGCCGAGCCCACACCTCGCCCACCAGGACGTCACCGCTGTCGGCGCGCACCAGATAGTCCCGCGCCTTGGCCTCCTCATAGGTGGCGTAGCCCGGCTCGGCCTTCACGTTGGGGTTGATGATGGGCACCACGTGCACGCCTGCGCTGGCCGCCTCGCGCGTGAGCCCCTGCGGATCCGGGAAGCGCGTGCCGTCCCACGTCCACACCTTGTAGCCATCCAGGTAGTCGATATCCAGGTACACCACATCCAGCGGCAGCCCTCGCGAGCGGTACGCCTGGATGACGCCTCGGATGTCATCCGCGCTCTCATAGCCCCAGCGCGACTGCTGGGCGCCCAGGCTCCACAGCGGAGGCAGCGGCGGGCGCCCGGTGAGCATGGCGTACTTGCGCACCACGTCCGCCGGGTGCGGCCCGGAGATGAGGTACACGTCCAGCTCCGGGCCCCAGCTCTCCCAGCGCACCCGGTCCGGCTCCCCGTAGGCCACGTCCACCTCGGAGCGCCAGGTCTCGTCGAGGAAGAAGCCCCACGCCACGCCCTCGCGCAGCCCGAGGAAGAAGGGGATGGAGATGTAGAGCGGATCGGTGTCCGGGTGGTGCGGCATGACATCCGTGTTCCAGAACGTCAGCCGCATGCCGCGCTTGTCCAGTGGGCCGACTTTTTCGCCGAAGCCCAGGTAGGCCTCGTCCTCGGGGGCATTCAGCGCCAGCCGTGCCCGGTGCCGGTTGTACGGCATGTCCTGAGTGGACTCGCCGGACACGGACTCGCACCGCGCCAGCACTCGGCCCTCTGCATCCC
>FSUC01000090.1_pt1 | contig 11764 bp, 10 predicted proteins | sample 1636951 | NCBI WGS metagenome assembly FSUC01 (sample SAMEA3914818, study PRJEB12502) | metagenome | biome: forest; material: soil | place: Canada | collected 2010-06-26 | depth 0.1 m
ACCCGGCTTGCACTCCGCCGCGAGGGCGTCCGCGCGGTCCGGGAAGCGCGAGGCCAGCTCCTTCTTCAGCTCCGCCACGGCCGCCGCGTTGCCCTGGCGAGCCTGGAGCTGGCACCGGGCGGCCAGGGCCCTGGGGTCCTCTGGAGCGAGCTGGTCGGCCTCACGGTAGGCGCGCTCGGCGCCCGCAGTGTCTCCCTGCCGGAAGAGGATGGCCCCCTGGTAGTAGTGGGCCACGGCCAGCTGGGGATCCTTCTTGAGGGCGCGCTTGAGCAAGGACGCCGCGTCCTCCACGCGCTCCTGGCGGTAGCGCACGAAGGCCAGCTCCGCGAGCGCCTCCGCGTCCGAGTGGTCCCGAGTCCACGCGCCAAGCACCTCCGAGGCCTCGTCCAGTCTGCCACCCTGGGACAGCAGCCTGCCGTAGCGCGGAGCAAGCTGGGCATCCTTGGGGCGCTTCTCGTACGCCTTGGAGAGCGCGGCGATGGCGCCGGGTATATCCCCCTGTCGCTCTCGAAGCTCGGCCAGGGCCAGCGAGGGACGGACATCCTCGGGCGCCAGGGCCGTGGCCTCCTCGATGGCTCGCTCGGCACGCTTGCCCTTGCGCAGCGCGGTGGCGGCGCGAGCGGCCAGCAGGTGCGCCTCTACGTCCTGGGGGAAGCGCCGGCTGTAGGCCTCCGCGATGCCGAGCGCCGCGTCATTCTCTTTCACTTCCAGCAGCAGCGCCCCCGCTCGGGACAACTCCGCCGCCGTGGAGTTCTCGTCCTGCTCGAGCCCCTTGAGCGCGGCCTTGCGCTCCTCGCCCACGGACGTGGCTGCGGCGGAGGCAATCCGCTCGGAGGGCAGTGCGTGCGGGCGCAGCTGCAGCCACGCCACGCCTCCACCCACGGCCACCACGAGCAATGCCCCCACCACAGCAGGCAGCAGCCGCGACCGCTTCCGGGTGGGGCGAATCAGGTCCGTGGCCGGAATGGTGGCGGGCTCGGCGGACAGGGCGGGAGGCAGTGTTGCAGTCAGCGTGGTAGTCAGCGCGGCAGGCGGGATCTCATCGGGAGCTGCAGAAGGCGCGCGAGCGCGCGAGCCTGAGTCCGAGGGATCCGCGGAGCGGGCCCGCTGCAGCGCCTGGCGCTTGGAGTCCCGGTCCAGGGGAAAGAGCCGCTCGACGTAGTCGCCCACCTGGGCGGGAGTGGCCACCTCGGCCTGGCCTCCTACCGACTCGATGGCGTCGATGAACACCTGGAGCGTCTCGAAGCGCGCGTCCGGCTCGCGGTGGAGCGCGGTGAGGCAGATGTGCTCCAGCGCGTTGGGCACGGACGGATCAAACGCGGTGGGCGGCTTCGGGCGGCCCTCGGCGATGCGCGTGAGCACCTCCTCGGGAGTCAGCCCGGTGAAGGGACGCCTGCCGCACAGCTGCTCGTAGAGCATGACGCCCGCGGCGAAGATGTCGGCGCGGTGGTCCACCGGCTTGCCGACGATCATCTCCGGCGACATGTAGAAGAACTTGCCCTTGAGGGTGCCCGGCTCGGTGCCCGAGCCCAGCGTCTCCGCCTTGGCGATGCCAAAGTCGATGACCTTGATGGCGCCGTTGACGCCCACGTGGATGTTGTCCGGGGTGAAGTCCCGGTGGACGATGCGCAGGGGCCGGCCCGCCTCGTCCACGGCGCGGTGCGCCGCATCCAGTCCCCGGCACGCCTCCACCAGCACGCGCAGGGTGACGCCCAAGGGAACGCGCTGGCCGCGCTCGGCGGCCTCCTGGCGCAGCTCCGCGAACGAGCGGCCCTCGAGCAGCTCCATGGCGATGAAGGGCTCGGTGTCCTCCACGCCCAGCTCGAGGATGGTGACCACGTTGGGGTGGTGCACCTGGGCGGTGATGCGCGCCTCGTTGAGGAACATCTGGACGATGCGCCTGTCGGACACCAGATGGGGCAACAGCCGCTTCACCGCCACCGCCGGGCCGCGCTGGCCGTCCTCGTCAATGCGGCGGCCCAGATACACCTCGGCCATGCCGCCCGTCGCGATGCGCGCGCTCAGGCGGTAGCGTCCCAGCCAATGGGATTCTCGTGTGGGGTCCGCCACGGCACACCCAGTCTACGTATCCTCAAGCCCCGCGTCCTACTTCCCTGAGGCCCAGGGTGAGCCCGGCTGCTGGGAGAGAAGACGGGAAGGCCGGAAATTTGCCCCCACCTGCTTCCCACCCCACGCTACGGGTCCGCGCGGCAACGGAGGCAAGGCGCATGGGTGGTCGGCTCGCTGTGCTGCTGGCGCTTCTCGGGGCGCTGGCAGGGTGCACGACGGTGGATGTGGCTCGGATGCCCAAGGCGACCCGAGGCCCGGACGTGTTCGTCACCACCGGAGACTTGCCGGGCCCCTACCGGAGCCTGGGCGTGGTGCAGGCCACGCGGCGAGGGGTGCTGCTGTTCGGCTTCGCTGACCCCGCGGGCACTGACGTGCAGTCCAGCCTGGACGAGCAGCTTCTGCCCCAGGTGCGTGGCATGGGAGGCGACGGCATCATCAACGTGCACTTCCAGCAGACGCAGTACGCGCTGCCCACGCGCCTGCTCTTCGCGCTGCTGTTCTTCATCCCCCTGCCCAGCGAGGCCACCCTCACCGGCGAGGTGGTGAAGCTGGCTCCTGGCGCTCCCACTCCGGGCTCGGGTGGCACGGCCCTGAGAGGTGCTCCGTGAGGCGGCTGCTCTGGATGTCGTGGGTGGTGGCCGTGGGGTGGCTTGCCAGCGGGTGCGGTGCCACCGTGCGAGGCTCGCCTCTGTCGAGCCGTCCGACCCAAGAGGACAACCGCGGCGTCTTCTTGACGACAGGCAACGCGCCGCGCCCCTACCGCACGGTGGGCTTCGCGCAGGTGACGGGCTACGGCGTCACGGTGGCGGGCTACTCGGACGTGGGCGAGGTGGGCCTGGACGGCGTCATCCGCTACACGCTCTCCCAGGTGGCCGAGGGCATGGGCGGCGACGGTGTCATCCACATCGAGTTTCTCGACGAGAGCCCGCCCACCGAGCTCGATCGCATCTCGGACTTGACCTCGTCCGTCACCAGCCTGGGTGGTGGCGGGGGCGGAGTGAAGACGCGCAACCGCTCGGTGGTTGTCACCGGCGAAATCATCCAGTTTCTCTCCGCACCGTGAGGCCTTCCTCCATGCGCCTTCTGCTTGCCCTGCCGCTCATGGCCCTCACCGGCTGCACCGTCATCGACACCGCCACCGTGCCCTCGGACCGCAGCGGCCGGGACATCTTCGTCACCGCCGGGGACATCCCCGAGCCCTACGAGTCGCTGGGCCTGGTGCAGGCCACGCGCTCGGGCGTGCTGCTGTTTGGCTTCGTGGACGTGGTGGGCACCGACATTCAAGCCGGCTTCCAGGAGGTGCTGGTGCCCCAGGTGCGCGCCATGGGCGGAGACGGCGCCATCAATGTGCGCTTCCGGCAGACGCAGTACCTGCCGGCCCAGCAGGTGTTGGGCGCCATCCTCTTCTTCATCCCCCTGCCCAGCAGCGTCACCGTGACGGCCGAAGTGGTGAAGCTGCGCCGCGGCACCGCCGAGGGGGCGCGCCAGGAGACAGACAGGATGGTAACATCCGGAAAAGCCGCGAACCTGGATGGGCAGGCCCAGGCCAGAGGCCTTCCGTAGCCGAGCCGAGTTGGAGTCAGGTTGGGTACCGTCCTCAAGGGTGGAAACGTCGTCGAGCTGGAGCCGGCCGTCGTCGAGCGGGTGGATCTCCGCATCGAGGATGCGCGCATCGTGGCGCGTGGGCCGGACCTGGTGCCTCAGCCGGATGACGAGGTGGTGGCGCTGTCGGGCAAGCTCGTCTTCCCGGGGTTGGTGAGCGCGCACCACCGGCTGCACATGGCGCTGGGCCGGGGCATGCCCGAGCAGGCGTGGGACAGCTACCAGGAGGCGCTGGAGAAGGTGCGCTGGAGGTACGAGAGCGCCCTGGACCTGGATGCGGTGCAGGTGGCGGCAACGGCGGGCGGGCTGGAGGCGCTGCAGTGCGGCACCACGACGGTGTTCGACTTGCACTCCTCGCCTCGGGAGATTCCGGGCTCGCTGACGCGGGTGGCGCGCGGGCTGCACGAGGTGGGCGTGCGCGGAGTGCTCTCGTACGCGGTGACGGACCGGGCGGGAGCCCTGGGGCGCGAGGAGGGGCTGGAGGAGACGGTCAGCTTCACGAAGAAGGCGAAGGGCCGCTTTCGCGGGCAGGTGGGCACCGCTCAGAGCTTCACCCTGAGCGCCGAAGCGCTGGAGGGGCTCAAGCAGGCGGTGAGTGCCACGGGCCGGGGGCTGCACGTACCGCTGGCGGAGGATCCGCTGGACGAGAAGCTCTCCGTGGAGCGGCATGGGGCCGCACCGGTGGCACGGTTGCTGGAGGCGGGGCTGCTGTCTCCCCAGAGCCTGGTGGCGCACGCGGGGCACCTGGCCTGGGGGGATTTGGCGCAGCTGATCGGCACCGGGGCGTGGCTGGTGCACACCCCGCGCTCCAACCAGCGGCTGGAGGTGGGCTACGCGCCGGCGCTGAAGTTTGGCGCTCGGGCCACGCTGGGAGCGGACGGGCTCTCGGCGGACCTGTTCGCGGAGGCCCAGGCGGCCTACCTGCGCTCGCGCGAGGCGGGGCAGCCCATTGACGTGCTGCGCTACCTGGCCAACGGGCACCGGCTGGTGTCCCAGACGTTCGAGCTGCCAGTGGGCCCCTTGCGCGAGGGCGCCCTGGCCGACCTGCTCATCCTCGACTACCTGCCGGCCACGCCGCTCACCTCGGAGAACCTGGCCTGGCACGTGGTGTTCGGGCTGGGCTCGCGGCACGTGGAGGCGGTGATGGTGGACGGCACCTGGCGCGTGTGGGCGCGCAGGCCTCTCTCGGCCAACCCCATGGTGGTGGCTGATCAGGCGCGCGAGGCGGCCTCGGCGGTGTGGGCGCGCATGGCGGGCAAGTGACATCTCTCCCGTGGAGTCCTTGCCTTCCAGGCAAGCAGGCCACTAAGAGAAGCGCATGCTCCTACCTATTCTGGTGACGGGCCTGTTCTCGAGCGCGGTGCCCCAAGTGGGGGACACGGCGCCTGACTTCACGGCCACGGACACCGATGGCAAGACTCACACGCTGTCCGAGATGGTGAAGCAGGGCCCGGTCATCGTGGCCTTCTTCCCCAAGGCCTTCACAGCGGGTTGAACCCGCGAGCTCTCGGCGTACCGGGATCGGTACGCGGACATCGAGAAGCTCAACGGCCAGGTCCTGGCCGTCTCCATGGATGACGCGGTGACGTTGAAGAAGTTCAAGGAGTCCCTGAAGGCGCCGTTTGCCTTCGTGCCGGATCCCGATGGCAAGGTAGTGAATGCGTTCGATGTGAAGACACCCGTGATGTCCTTCGCTCAGCGCTACAGCTTCGTCATCGGCGAGGGGCGAAAGATCCTCAAGGTGGAGTCCGGCAAGGACGCCATTGATCCAGAGGGCGCCATCGTGGCGTGTCCGCTGCGCAAGCCGGACAAGAAGCCAGATGCGGGGACACCCTCGGACGCTGGAGGCTAGGCGCCCCCGGAGCGTGTGTGCACTGGAGGTCGGCTGCCTGCCGCCCTCCTTGCATTTCCATTGCGTGCAGCAGGACCGGCGGCCACATTCGCCGGGCCGAGCCGCTCCATGCCTCCTTCATGAGTTCTTCCTCTTCCGAGAACGAAAAATCCCTCCAGACCAGTGAGCACCTGCGCCTGGCCCAGCAGGCCGGTGGCGTGGGTGTCTTCACCCTGGACATCGCCACCCAGCAGATGCGCGTCACCCCGGAGTTCTGCCGCCTGTTCGGCCTCGATCCGGTGGACGAGATGCCCGTCTCCTGGGTGGAGGCGCTCGTCGTTCCCGAGGACAGGAACGTGGCCTCCACGCCCGAGTCCCGGGCCGCTGGCCAGTCCAAGCTCGCCGTCGATTACCGCATCCGCCTGCCTCGCACGGGCGAGCTGCGGTGGATCCACCGGCGCGCCGAGTTCATTCGGGATGAGCAGGGCCGGCCCCTCCAGCTCATCGGCGTCGCCCAGGACATGACAGCGCGCCGTCAGGTCGAGGAGGCCCTGCGCCAGGCCAACGAGCGCATCCAACTGGCGCTGGATGCCGGCGCCGTCATTGGCACCTGGGTGTGGGACATTCCCCAGGACCGGTTCACCGCGGACGAGCGCTTTGCCCGCTCCTTCTCGATCGAGCCCGCGCTGGCTGCCCAGGGCCTGCCGCTCAACGTGGTCGCCGATTCCATCCACCCCGAGGACCGTGCCCGCATCGAGGCGCTGCTCGCCCGGACGATGGAGACGGGGGGCGCCTACCGCGCCGAGTACCGCGTGCGCCAGCTGGACGGCTCCTATCGTTGGATTGAAGCCAACGGCCACTGCACGCTCGGCCCTGAGGGCAAGCCGCTGCGCTTTCCCGGAGTGCTCATCAACATCGACGAGCGCAAGCGGGCGGAGCTGCGCCAGGCGGCCCTGGTGGAGATTGGCGACAAGCTCCGGGCCTTGGGAGACACGGCGGACATCGCCGGGGCGGCCATGGAAGTCGTGGGACGCCTGTTCAACGTGCGGCGGGCCGGCTACGGCGCGGTGGACGACTCCCAGCGCAACGTCCTCATCGAGCGGGACTGGGTGAGCGCTCCGGGCGTGCCCAGCGCCGCGGGCCTGCGCCACTTCGCCGACTACGGCGTGTTCATCGAGGACCTGCGCCGCGGCGAGACGGTGGTCATCCCCGACGTGGAGAAGGACCCCCGGACGCAAGGGGGCGAGGGTGCCTTGAAGGCGCTGGACCTCAAGGCGCTGCTCAACGTGCCGCTGGTCGAGCATGGGCGCTTCGTGGCCCTGCTCTACCTGCATGACAGCCAGGTGCGGCACTGGTCCCAGGACGAGCTGGAGTTCATGCGCAACGTGGCCGACCGCATCTGGTCCGCCAGCGAGCGCATCAAGGCGGTGCTGGAGCTCAAGCGCGCCAATGAGACGCTCGAGCAGCGCGTGGAGCAGCGCACCCGCGAGCGCGACCGGCTATGGAACTTCTCGCAGGACTTGATGGTGGTGGGGGACCTGTCCGAGGGCCGCTTCCTGAGCGTCAACCCCGCATGGACTTCGGTGCTCGGGTGGACTCCCGAGGAGCTGCTGGGCAGGTCATCCGCCTGGCTGGAGCACCCCGATGCCCGGGCCAGGACGCGCGCCGAGATAGAGCACCTGGCCCAGGGCCGCCGTACCCTGCGCTTCGAGAACTCCTTCCGGCACAGGAATGGCTCCTACCGTCTGATGTCGTGGACGGCCGTGCCCGTGCCCGAGGACGGCGTGCTGTACGCCTCCGGGCGAGACATCACCGAGCAGCGCCAGACAGAGGAGCAGCTGCGCCAGGCCCAGAAGATGGAGGCCATTGGCCAGCTGACCGGCGGGGTGGCGCACGACTTCAACAACCTGCTGCAAGTCATCGGCGGCAACCTCCAGCTCTTGCAGCGGGACCTGGCCGGCAACGAGCGCGCCGAGCGCCGGGTGCAGGCCGCCATGGGTGCGGTGGGCCGGGGCGCCAAGCTCGCCTCTCAGCTGCTCGCCTTCTCCCGCCGCCAGCCGTTGCAGCCGCTGGTGCTCCACCTGGGCCGGCTCTTGCGCGGCATGGACGAGCTGCTGCGCCGCGCGCTCGGCGAGAACGTGGAGGTAGAGACCATCAGCGCCGGAGGCATGTGGAACACGCTGGTGGATCCCAACCAGCTGGAGAACGTCATCCTCAACCTGGCCATCAACTCGCGCGACGCCATGCAGGGCCAGGGCAAGCTGACCCTGGAAGTCAGCAACGCCATGCTGGACGAGCCCTACGCGCAGCGGCACCCGGAGGTGGTGCCGGGCCAGTATGTGCTGCTGGCCGTCTCGGACACCGGCAGCGGGATGACGCCAGAGGTGATGGAGCGCGCCTTCGAGCCCTTCTTCACCACCAAGCCCGAGGGCCGCGGCACGGGGCTGGGCCTGAGCATGGTGTACGGCTTCGTGCGCCAGAGCGGTGGCCACATCAAGATCTACAGCGAGGTGGGGCACGGCACCACCATCCGCATCTACCTGCCGCGCTCGCTCCAGGCCGCGGCGGAGCTGCCCGAGAACCTCACCGGCCCCATCGAGGGCGGCACGGAGACGCTGCTGGTGGTGGAGGATGATGTGGAGGTGCGCGCCACGGTGGTGGACCTCTTGACGGAGCTGGGCTACCGCGTGCTCAAGGCCGCTGAGGCCCAGAGCGCGCTGGCCATCCTCAAGAGCGGCGTGCCCGTGGACATGCTGTTCACCGACGTGGTGATGCCAGGCCCCATGCGCAGCACGGAGCTGGCTCGCCAGGCCAAGGTCCTGCTGCCAGACATCGAGGTGCTCTTCACCTCGGGCTACACCGAGAACGCCATCGTCCATGCAGGGCGGCTGGATCCGGGCGTCCACCTGCTCAGCAAGCCCCACCGCCGGGAAGATTTGGCCCGCAAGGTGCGCCAGCTGCTCAACCACCGCCAGCAGCGGCTGGCCGCTCGCAAGCACCAGGCTACCCTGGCAAGGCCCGAGCCCACCCTGCCCAGGCAGCGGCCCCTGCGCGTCATGCTGGTCGAGGATGACGAGGAGATCCGCTCGTCGGCCAGCGAGCTGCTCGGCCTGCTGGGCCATCAGGTGGTGGAGGCCTCCAGCGCGGAGGCCGCCCGCCAGCTGCTGCTCCAGGGAGATGGCTTTGACGTGCTGCTCACGGACGTGGCGCTGCCGGGCATGTCCGGCCTGGAGCTTGCCCGGGAGGCTCGGGGGCTGGTGCCCGGAATGAGGATCATCATCGCCTCGGGGCACGGCAGCGCAGGGCTGGCATTCGAGCCGGAGGTGGTGGTGCTGCCCAAGCCCTACTCGCTCCAGCAGCTTCGGGAGGTGCTGAACAACGCAAGCTGACGGATCCAGTGGACGCAAGCGGCCCTCCGTCCTTGAATGAGCCATGGCGCGCAAACTCGGAGAGCAGCTCCTCTCGGATGGAGTCCTGACCAAGGAGGTCCTCTCTCGCGCACTGGAGCGGCAGCAGGCCACCGGACAGAAGCTCGGAGAGTGCCTCGTCCGGCTGGGGGTGGATGAGACTCCCGTGCTGCGCCTGCTGGCCCAGGAGCTCAAGACGCGCTTCGTGTCCACGGCGAAGCTCTCCCAGGCGCGGCTCGAGCCCGGCCTGCTGGAGCGGGTCCCCGTGCGGCTGGCCGAGGGCTTCGACTTCGTGCCGCTGCGGCTGGATGACGCCGGGGTGCTCTACATCGCCATCGCCGAGCCCCAGCGGCAGCGGGCCCTGGAGGAGATTGCCCGCACCGTGGGCGTGCCGCGGGTGCTGCCCTTCGTCGCTGTGCGCCGCTCCATCCGCGCCGCCATCCGCAAGCACTACTACGCGGACCCTCAAGCCTTCGAGCACATGCCGGACGAGGGCGCCTGTCCCCACTGCGGAGCACCCATCTCCGAGGGAGACTTCCAGTGCGCTCGCTGCGAACTGCTCCTGGTGCGCAGCCCAGATGACTTGCCCCCGCGCGACAATGTCTCCCTGGTGCGGGCGCTGCTCTCGGTGCCCGACAGGCAGCTGGCCCGGGAGGTGCCCTCCCCGCCGCAGCTCGACAAGACGCGCGTCTCCTCCTACACGCCAGCAGCGTCCATGGGGCTCCTGGTGCCCACCATCACCGGCAGCCTGGACATCGCCCACACGCCGCTCACCCCGTTCGAGGCCTACGTCCTGTCGCTCGTGGACGGCCGCACCTCCCTGGGGGACATCACCCGCATCACCGCGCTCTCCGAGGTGGAGCTGCACGCCATCTTCGAGTCACTGAGCGAGCGCGGCATCACCCAGCTCACCCGCCGTGCGGCCGCCGTACCCAAGGGCGCCACCCCTGCGCCCATGTCCCAGCCCGCGCAGCCTGCCGCGCCTGCTGCGCCTGCTGCGGCCTCAACGCCTGCCGCGCCTGCTGCGCCTACCGCGCCCGCCGCGCCCCGCTCCGTGGACGTCACCCAGGGAGTGCTCCAGCGCGTCGTGCAACTGGAGCGCAGCGGCAAGGTCGAGGAGGCCATCGAGGTGCTCGAGCGAGGCATCTCCCAGCTGCCCAAGCCCGCGGCCCTCTACAACCGGCTGGGGATGATCCTGCTCAACCAGCGGCGCGATTACGCCAAGGCCTCGCAGCTGTTCCAGAAGGCGGCGGACCTGGACCCGGACAACAGCACCTACATGATGAACCTCTACACCGTGCTCAGCCTCAAGGACGACGCCACCAACCCCGGTAAGCGGAAAGCAAGACGCTGAGGCTCGGGCCAGGATAGAAGGGCCCCATGCGCTCTCTCCTCCTGGCTGCTTGTCTCTCTCTGGTCGGCTGCGCTCACGCGCCGACACCTGAGTCCACGCCCGCGTCCGCGGCTGCACCGCTCTCCGCCGCTGCCGCGCAGGCCCTCATTGATTCGCCGGACCGGATCTCGGCGGACCGGGCCCTGGATGAGGGCCGCCACCCGGCCGCGCTGATTGAGTTCGCTGGAGTGGGCCCGGGCATGAAGGTCGCCGAGCTGATGGCCGGCGGGGGCTATACCACCGAGCTGCTCGTGCGCGCGGTGGGCCCCACGGGCACCGTCTACGGCCACAACCCCAAGTTCGTCGTGGAGAAGTTCGGCAAGGTGTGGGACGAGCGGCTCGCGCGCCCCATCAACGCCAAGGTCATCCGCCTGGACCGCGAGTTCGATGAGCCCTTCCCCAGTGAGGTAAAAGACCTCGATGTGGTGATTAGCAACATCATCTACCACGACTCGGTGTGGCTGAAGGCGGACCGGGCGAAGATGAACGCGGCTGTCTTCCAGGCGCTCAAGCCCGGCGGCGCCTATATGGTGCTCGACTCCAGCGCCAAGGTGGGCGCGGGCGTGAGCGAGGCGCAGACGCTGCATCGCATCGAAGAGAAGACGGTGCGCGACGAGGTGCTCGCCGCCGGCTTCCAGCTGGCCGGCGAGAGCGACGTGTGGCGCAACCCTCAGGACGCGCGCGACTGGAGCTCCAGCCCGAGCGCGGCCGGCGAGCGCCGTGGCACCAGCGACCGCTTCGCGCTGAAGTTCATCAAGCCGCGCTGAAGCGCTAGAAGAGCACGTCCCGGCTGAAGGCACCCAGCGCCTGCACCAGGCGCCTCATCCGCTCGGTGGAGTGGATGAGCGCCTCGGCGGCGCGGACTTCCGGGGAGTCCCCATCCGTATCTCGCAGCTGCTGCGCCAGCTCCTCGGCGGACTGCTGGAGCACGTTCAACGGCAGTCTCAGCTCGAGCGCGATAAGCTCCAACGAGTCCTCCCATTGCTGGGACTCAGGCAGCGCACAGCCTCCCATCACAGGCCTCTGCATCGGTCTTCCCCCCCCAGCCGTGACGGCCCTCGCGGGCCTGCCAGGCATGGATGTGTAGCGGACTGTTGTTGCGAACCGCACCAGCTGTCGCAAAACGCAACGGGGACCATCATCCAATGAAACGTCCCGGAAGAGACTTGCCCTAAAGGGTGTGTCGTCTAACCTGCTACACGAGCCCCTGACGGGCTCAAGCGGAGCAGGACTCTGCCTGGGGCAGGGACTGGGACTGGAGGTGGGGGCGCAGCGTGGGGCGCAGGCCCGCGCGACAGGCGAGCACGGCCAGCTCCGTGCGGTTCTCTGCGGTGAAGATGGATAGCAGGGCGGACACGTGGGCTTTCACGGCCCGCTCGGAGATGCCCAGGTTGGCGGCAATCTTCAGGTTGTCCGAGCCGGTGGACAGGAAGCCCAGCACGTCGCGCTGCCGGGGCGTCA
>FSUC01000235.1_pt1 | contig 11545 bp, 9 predicted proteins | sample 1636951 | NCBI WGS metagenome assembly FSUC01 (sample SAMEA3914818, study PRJEB12502) | metagenome | biome: forest; material: soil | place: Canada | collected 2010-06-26 | depth 0.1 m
CTCACCGAGCAGGCGCTCGCCGTGCCGGGCCGGATAAGGAAAATGGAAGCCCAGGCGTTAGAGGGAAGAACTTTCCACTTTCTCCCTCTTGCTACCCTACACAGCGGGTAGGGCTGGATCCGAAAGGTCCGTTTGAGCAGAATGTGACGGATACACCGAAAAGCTGCTATGGCACCCCCGCCCGGCTCCTCCGCGCCTCGCCCCCTTCACGGCTCCCCATGAGCGACGAAGACAAGACTTCAGTCCTCGACGAGCAGAGCCGGCCTTCGAGTGCGCTGACGGATGAACGGCCTCGCACCTCGGGCTCCCTGTCCCCAGGGCGGGCGAGCGACCGCCGCTCGCTGGAGCCCGCCACCCTGGTGAGGGGGCGCTATCGCATCGAGCGGGTGCTCGGCGAGGGCGGCATGGGACGCATCTGGCTGGCCGAGGATCTCCAGGAACTGCGCCAGGTAGCCCTCAAGGAGATGCAGGTCCCCGACGGCCTGAGCCCCTCCAAGGTCGAAGAGCTGGTGCTGATGTTCCGCCACGAGTTCTTCGCGATGACGAAGCTCCAGCACCCCGGCACCCTCAAGGTGTTCGACTGTGGGATGACCGAGTCAGGCAATCGGTTCATCACCATGGAGGTGGTGGGCGGCCAGGACTTGAGCACCGTGGCGCGCGAGCAGCCACTGGACACGCCCACCCTGTATCGCATCCTCATCCAGATGGCCCAGGTGCTGGCCTTCATCCACGCGCGCCTCTACGTCCACTGCGACATCAAGGCCAGCAACGTGCGCCTCATGGGGGACGGCACCATCAAGCTGATGGACTTCGGGGTGATGCACCAGCTGGGCACCCCCAGCCCCGGCAAGCTCAAGGGGACCCTGGAGTACATGGCCCCGGAGTGGCAGCGCGGCGCCAACATCGACGGGCGCGCGGACCTGTACTCGCTGGGCGTCATGGCCTACTTCCTGGCCACTCGGACGCTGCCCTTCAAGCGCCAGAGCCCCGCAGCCCTCTTGGCCGACCACCTCACCCGGCCCCCGCCCAAGCCGTCCACGCTCTGTCCGGTGGCCCCCTTGCTGGAGGAGATCATCCTCCTGCTCATGGCGAAGGATCCGCGTGACAGGTTCCAGAACGCCGGGGAGCTCCTGGAGGCGCTGTGCCGCGCCAGTGGCGAGCCGCTGCCCGAGGAGCCCCTGTCCGCGCGTGCCAGCTACCTGCACGTGCCCGAGGTGGTGGGCCGGGAGCTGGAGCTGGAGCAGCTGATGAACTCGCTGGCCGAGGCGGACTGGGGCCAGTCCCGCGCGGTGCTGCTGGGCGCCCCCGCTGGCGTGGGCAAGTCCCGGCTGCTCCAGGAGTTCGAGCTGCAGGCGAAGCTGGCGGAGATCGCCTTCGGTCTGGGCCAGTGCCGCGCCGAGGGCCTGGCGCCCCTGGCCCCGCTCACCCAGTCCCTGCGCTGCCTGGTGCCGCTCACTTCGCCGGAGCTCGCCGAGCGGCTGGGCCCGCTGCTCAGCCGCCTGGTGCCCTCGCTGGCCGCCGGGCCCGCCCCCGCCTTCAAGGATGCGGGCGCCGAGAAGATCGCCATCTTCGGCGCGCTCACCGAGTGGCTCCAGGCCGCCGCCCAGCACCACACCTTCGTGCTGTGCTTCGAGGATCTCCAGTGGGCGGACGCCGCCACACTCGAGGTCCTCAATGTCATCATCCGCGCGCTGCACCACACGCGCGGCATGGTGGTGGGCTCCTACCGCACGGATGCGCTGACCCGGTTGAGCATGGCCTTCCAGACGGTGGACGAGGGCCTCACCCAGCGCATCGAGCTGGAGCCCCTGTCCTCCCGGCACGTGGAGACGCTCGTCATGCTGGCGCTGCCGGGCTTGCAGGTGCCGCCCGCCTTCGTCACGCGCCTGCACGCCATCACCGCCGGCAATGCCTTCTTCGCCACCGAGTGTCTACGGGCCCTGGTGGAGGAGGGGGCGCTGCGCCGCGTAGGCGGCCGGTGGAGGGAGGGTGGGGACTTGTCCACCCGCAAGTTGCCCGCCACCATCGAGCAGGCGGTGCTGGAGCGGCTGGCCGCGGCGCCGGCGGATCGGGTGGCCCTGCTGCGGCGGTTGGCTCCGGCGGGGCGCAGCTTGGACTTGCCCATGGTGCGGGCGCTTGCGGGCATGCTCGAGGTGGACCTGTTCCAGGCGCTGGATGACCTGGTGTCCCGGCAGTTCCTCCAGCTCATCGAAGGCCGCTACGTCTTCACCCACGACACCGTCCACCAGGCCATCTACGACAGCACCCAGGAGCAGATGCGCAAGGCCTACCACGGGCGCGTGGCCGAGGTGCTCCAGTCCTTCCGCAACGACAACCCCCACGTGGACCGCAGGGTGGGCTACCACTTCGCGCGCTCCACCCAGCCCCAGCGTGCCATCGAGCCGCTGATGCGCGCGGGCCACGCGGCCATTGCCGCCCAGGCGCTCCTGGACGCCACGCTCTTTCTCAAGGAGGCCGCCGAGCTGTTGGATCAGGAGCCGCGCACCCCCGAGCGCATCGGGCACATCATCCGCACCTGGGCCACCCTCATCGAGGTGGGTTACACGAGCGATCCGCCCACCACGCTCGTGTACGCGCAGAAGCTCTTTGCGTACTGGGCCGATACGGTGGACCTGAAGGCCGGCCGCGCCGAGGCGCTCGAGCAGCTGGACGCCGCGCGTCTGGCACCCCAGCCCGAGCACGCCCAGCTCCTGCGCCAGGTGTTCCGAGAGATCTCCATCACCCCGGACATGCCGCCGGTGGACGTCTTCTGGAAGAAGGCGGAGCTGCAGATATTGCAGAGCATCGCCATGGCCATCATGGGCCGCACCGAGGACTTCCAGGCGCTCTTGGAGCGGGTGGAGTGCGAGCACCCGGTGGACTCGCCCTACCGCGCCGGAGCCCTCATCGCCCGGGCGGCGCTCAGCTCGCACACCGGGCGCTTCGAGGGCGTGCTCAAGGCCCAGCGCGAGCAGGTGGACAGGCTGCGTACCTTCCGCGCCGCGGTGGAGCGCCCCTCGCCCCGGCTGGCGTGGGCGCTGGGCATGGGGTGCTACTTCCTCAACATGGTGCGCGGCCTGCGCGGCGAGCCGCTCGACGAGGAGGCCATCCAGGACGGCTTTGAGGTGGCCGAGACATTTGGCTTCACCGACATCCGCATCTACCACCTGTTCACCCAGGTGGTGCGCGCCTCCTTCACTGGGGACGCGGTGTTGCTCACCCCTGCGCTGCTGGAGAAGCAGGAGCTCATCCGCAGGCTCGGCAACCCGCGCCTGCCCGAGCGCAACCTCGCCATCTACACCCCACCGTACTACCTGGAGCGCGGCGAGCTGGAGCCGCTGGAGGCGGTGCTCGCCCGGGGCCGCACCCTGGCCAAGGTGCTGCCGGGGGACAGGTGGCTGCAGCTCTACGTCCAGGCGTACACGGCCTGCCGGGACGTGCTCGCCAATGATGTCGCCGCCGCGCGCGAGTCCCTCCCCCAGGCGGTGGCGATGGCGCACTCGAGCGACTTGCGCATGGAGACGATGGTGCGCGTCTACCAGTCCCGCTTTGAGCGCTCCCAGGGCCGGGAGGCCGCGGCCCGCGAGGCGGCGGAGGTGGCGCTCGAGCGCGCGATGGAGCCGGTACTGGAGAACCCCTTCGACGAGATCCTCGCTCGCCGGGCGCTCGCGCCGCTGGTGTCCGGGGAGGAGGGTGTTGCCCACCTGGAGCGCGCGCTGGCGCTGGCCTCCGAGTCCCGCAACGTGCTGCAGGTGGGGCTGGTGAACCTTGCGCTCGCCGAGCTGCGGCTGGAGTGCGCGCCCATGGAGGCCTCCCGGGCGCTGGACTCGGCCGAGCGCTCCTTTCTCTCCGCGCGCGCCACCTACTGGCTCTCCCGCGTGGGAGCGCTGCGCGAGCACGTCATGCAGAGGCTGGGGTTGAGGCCCACCGCGTAGCGAGGGCCCGCTGCCTCACGCTTCTCGGTAGTGCAGGCCCAGCCGTGCCAGGTGGCTGGGCCCCAGCAGCACCGAGGAGGCGTGGTAGCTGATGACGTACATGTCCACCCCTTCCGCCACAGGCACCAGCGCCAGGCCCCCCAGGTGCACGGCCCGGGCATGGGCCTCCTCTCCCAGGTTCGGCAGCGGCGCGTCCCGCCCCTTGCCCTGACGGAGCGCCCGGCGCCAGGGCGACACTTGGCTGGGGCCCAGGTGCGAGCGCGGCTCGGTAGCCATAAGGCCCAGCGGCAGCAGATCCTCCAGGGATACGTGGATGGGATCCGCGTGGTAGTCCCACACGTGCACCTCCAGCTCGGGAGGCAGCGCGCGCAGCTCCACCTCGTCCTTGAGGACGACGATGGGCTGGGAGCGGGGAGGAGGGTCCGTCACGGGAGGCGGCTCCATGGAGTTGGGGCGTCGAGAGGAACGTTCGAGGAGCATGTCGTGGACTCTGCCCTGTAGTTCATACATGGCCTCAGACACCGGGGGCCAGTGTCCCGTGGACGGAGGCGAGCGCGGTGGCTACGGTGCTAGGATGGCCTCACTGCACGGAGCCTGTTCTTGAACATCTTCGTCCAGCTGGCCACCTCGCTCGCTGGCCTGGCGATCGCAGTGATGCTCCTGGTGATCAACTTCTGGCGTGCCCTGCTCTACCTCTTCCCCTCCCGAGTCCGGGTGGAGCCCGAGGCACCGGGTGACCAGATGGAGCTGCCCGAAGTGCTCGAGCCCCTGGCGCTGCAGCTGGTTTCCCTGGGCTTCACCCCTCTGGGCAGCCACGAGGAGAAGCCGCTCATGCGGCAGGCCACCCGCTCTTATGACTATGCGCACCCGGGCGAGCGCGTCTTCGCCACGCTCCATCTGGGCCCTCGCGGACAGCCGCGCCTGTACTACCTCACGCAGCTTTCCCCCGAAGGCTTCGTCATCACCGCGAGCTACCGCCGGCCCTCGCTGGAGCTTGCCGGGCGCTACCTCTCCGGAGGCGTGGCGGAGGCCAAGCCCGAGCGGCTCCTGCGAGCCCACCTCAAGCGTCTGGAGGGCTTGAGTCCCACCGGCACCTTCACCTGGGAAGGCCGCGTGGAGGCCGGGCGGGCGTGGTACCGGGGGCTCGGGCGCAAGGAGATCCGCCGGCAGAACCTGACAGGTCTGCTGTGGACGGCCGCCGCGCTGGCCCTTGTGGCCAGTGCCTTCCTGGGCGGGCGTGGCCGTTGAAGGCGGGCACGGTTGACGTTAAGGAGCCAGAGTCCTTGGCCCCGGAGCCACATTCCCCATGAAGAGCGTTTCGAAGAGCGAAGAGATTTACTTCCTGTCCGGCAAGCGCACCCCGTTTGGCACCTACGGAGGCAGCCTCAAGGACTTGAGCGCCACGGAGCTGGCCGTGGAGTCCGCCAAGGCGGCCCTCGCGCAGGCCAAGGTGTCCCCCGAGCAGGTGCAGCACGTGGTGTACGGCAACGTCGTGCAGACGAGCGCGGATGCGATTTATCTGCCTCGCCATGTGGGGCTGCGCTCGGGGGTGCCGGTGCCAGTGCCCGCGCTGGGCGTCAACCGGCTGTGCGGCTCGGGCTTCCAGGCCTTCGTCACCGCTGCGGAGCTGATGCTCACCGAGCAGGCCTCGTGCGTGCTGGCCGGGGGCACCGAGTCCATGAGCCAGGCGCCCCACGTCATCCGCGGCGCGCGCTGGGGCCTGCCGCTGGGCAAGGGCGGCCTGGAGGACATGCTCTGGAGCGCGCTGACGGACAGCTACACCGGCCAGGCCATGGCGCTCACCGCCGAGCAGCTCGCGGTGGACTACCAGCTCACCCAGGAGATGGTGGACGAGTACGCGATGCTCACCCAGAAGCGCTTCGCCGCCGCCCAGGAGGCAGGGAGGCTCCAGGAGGAGATCTCCCCCCTCACCCTCAAGGGCAAGAAGGGAGACACGGTGTTCGCCAAGGACGAGCACAACCGCCCGGACACCACCCTGGAGAGCCTGCGCAAGCTGCCCAAGGTGTTCAAGAAGGACGGCGTGGTGCACGCGGGCGCCGCCAGCGGCATCTGCGACGGCGCAGGCTCCATGGTGATGGCCACCCGCTCCTTCGTGGACAAGCACGGCCTGAAGCCCGTGGCCCGGCTGATCAACTGGGGCATCTCCGGGTGTGATCCGAAAGTCATGGGCATTGGCCCCGCGCCCGCCATCCGCCGGCTGCTGGAGCGCGCCGAGTGCAAGCTGGGGGATGTGGAGCTGTTCGAAGTCAATGAGGCCTTCGCGCCCCAGTACCTGGCCGTCGAGAAGGAACTGGGGCTGCCACGCGAGCGCACCAACGTCAACGGCGGCGCCATCGCCGTGGGGCACCCGCTGGGGGCCTCGGGCGCACGGATCACCATGAGCCTGGTGTACGAACTGAAGCGCCGCAATGCCCGCTATGGTATCGGTTCGGCGTGCATCGGCGGCGGTCAGGGCATCGCCGTGCTCGTCGAAGCGCTCTGAGCCACCGGACTTTCATTCAGGACATGAGATGAGCAACGAGTTGGACGCGAAGACGGCCCGCGAGCGGGCCAAGCTGATCGCCGAGCAGCGCCGCGCGGAGCGCAAGAACCGCAAGCGCAAGTGCGTGCTGTGTGGGGTAGAGGAGAGCGACAAGACGCCCCTGGGCCCCCACCCGGATGGCATCGGCCCCTCGTGCAAGGACGAGGCGGGCTGCACGCACCGCAAGGCTGCCGCGGCGCGCTAAGGCCACAGGCCGTGGAACCCCGAGAGGGGGGAAAATCCGTGCCCCTTTCTTGCTGGGCGTACGGACTCGGGTTAAACGTGCGGAATCTCTGGTTTTAAACGAGGGTCGGAATGGGCGTCATTCTCTTCACGGGAGTCAAGGTGTTCTCCACCACGCTCGCGAGGGATCGCGAGAACATGGGCGAGAACATCACCAAGTGGCTCAAGGAGAACCCCCACGCGGACATTGTGGACAAGGTCGTGACGCAGTCGTCGGACAAGGAGTTCCACTGTCTGACCATCACCCTGTTCTACCGCCACAAGACCTGAAGTCAGCCGCTTGCCCCCAGGGCAGGCCTCACGAAGGGCGCTCTCTCCAGGCTGGGGGGGCGCCCTTTGCTCGTGGGCAACGCTCACTGGGCAACGAAGTGGTTGCGAAGTGGCGTGTCTTCCACCACCTTTGGACGGCTCGGCGGGCGAGCATGAAGGAGTGAGGATGCGACCGGTCAGCAGAAGGGGTGGAGGGGGCTTCGGCGGGTTTCCGGGCCTGGAGTCCATGGCTGCCAGGCTGGCGCTGGCCATGGTGGCCGGCTCGGTGCTGGTGCTGGCCACCAAGACCTCCCTCCTGATGCTGGTGCCGGAGGAGGTGCTCGACTTGCAGCTGTGGCGGCTGGTCACCTACGCCTTCATCGAGAGGGATCCGCTGGGCATCATCTTCGGCGCCATCATCCTGTGGTCCATCGGCGGCTATCTGGAGGGCGTGTGGGGCCCCAGGCGGCTGCTCCTGGTGGGAGTGGGCGGCACCGTGGTGGCCGGAGCGCTCACCGTGGCGGCCTCCTTCGTGTTCCCCATTGGCTTCTTCCCGTTCGCGGGCGGCACGGTGATGGGCACCATCCTCTGGGTGGCCTACGGGCTGACGATTGGCCGCGGGCAGACGAACTTCTGGGGCATTGGCTTGTCGGGCAACGTGCTGGCCCTCATTGGCGCGGGCTTTGTGGTGCTCCGAGCCCTGCAGGTGGGCGTGGGCGCGCAGCTGCCGGATCTGTTCGGCCTGCTGGTGGCCGTGGGCTACGTGAAGGGCGGCAGCCCACGCGGGCTGTGGCTGCACTTGCACCACTGGCGCTTGCAGCGCCAGCTGCGCAACCGCTCGCGCAACCTCCGCGCCGTCTCCTCCGAGCCTCCCAACGACAGGTTCCTCAACTGAGGCCCTTCAGTTGGGCGCCTCGGGGTGCCCGTACTGCTTGAGCTTGCGGTAGAGCGTGGCCAGGCCAATGTCCAGCTGCTCGGCGGTGCGGGAGCGGTTGCCCTCGTTGCGCGCCAGCACCGCGAGGATGTACTCGCGCTCCATGTCCTCGAGCGTGCGCGGCGAGGCCCCCGGTAGGAAGCTGGGCGGCGCGGCGCGCACCTCCTCGGGCAAGTCGTCCCGCTCCACGCGAGGGCCCTCGCACAGCGCCACCGCCCGCTCGATGGCGTTGCCCAGCTCGCGCACGTTGCCCGGCCACGGGTAGCGCAGCAGCTGATCGGCCGCCTCCGGAGAGAAGGAGTGCACTCGGCGCCCCAGCCGCTCGGTGGCCTCGATCAACAGCAGGCGCGCCAGCGGGAGGATGTCATCCCTTCGCTCGCGCAGCGGCGGCACCCGGAGCTCAATCACCCGGAGCCGGTAGTACAAGTCCTGCCGGAAGCGCCCCGCGTTCACCTCCTCCAACAGGTGCCGGTTGGTGGCCGCCACCACGCGCACGTCCACCTTGCGGCTCTGGTTCTCTCCCACGCGCCGCACCTCCTTCTCCTGCAGCGCGCGCAAGAGCTTGGCCTGCATCGCCGAGGGCACCTCTCCCACCTCGTCCAGGAAGAGGGTGCCGCCGCCGGCCGCCTCGAACAGGCCCGGCCTGTCATGCGTGGCGCCGGTGAAGGCCCCGCGCGCGTGGCCGAACAGCTCGCTCTCCAGCAGGCTCTCGGTGACGGCCGCGCAGTTGACGGCCACGAAGGCCTTGTGCGCCCGGCTGGACTCGTCGTGGATGAGCCGGGCAATGCGCTCCTTGCCCACGCCGCTCTCGCCGGTGATCAGCACCGTGGAGTCCACCTTCGCCGCCCGGCGCGAGAGCCCCAGCACTCGCTTCATCTCCTCGGTGCGAGCCACCAGGCCCGAGGCGTCCGTCGCATCCCCCGTCACCCGCGCCAGCGAGCGCCGCTTCTGCCGCAGCTTCTGCTCGGCCTGCTTGAGCGCCTCCGTCACCTGGCCCAGGGTGCCCTCCATGCACTGCGTCTCGAAGAAGCGCAGCGCCTCCATGCAGTCTGGGCCCCACTCCTCCGCGGGCTTGCCGATGATCTGGCACACCGCATCCCCCTTGCCCACGCAGCGCGTCTCCAGGCAGTAGATGGACTTGCCGTTGCCGTAGCTCATGTAGCCGCTGGCAAAGCCCGTGAGGCTCCAGCACACCGGCACCTCCGAGCGGCCCAGATGCAGCAGGTGCTGCTCGGCCTCGTAGGACTCGCGCCACTGGGCCTCGGCGAACGGGGGAGGGCCCTCCTCGGGCCGCTGCTCCACCGGCTCGAAGAGCACCTGCCCCTGCAAGGTGTGCAGCCGGCCGCCCGCGCGGCGCCACGCATCCTCGTCCGGCCAGGGGAAGGCTGACTTCATCGCCTCGGCGGTGCGCCAGCCGTGCGCGTACCCCAGCCGGGTGAGGATGCCCCGCGCCGCTGTCAGCCCCACTGTGCCGATCAGCTCCTTGCGCAACAGCCCCAGCGCCACCGGGTCCATCAGCAGCACCCGCTGCCCCGCGAAGTGGATGAGTCCCCCGCCCGGCTCGAACGTCAACAGCTCCCGCAAGTCCAGCTCCAGCCCGGCTGCCATTCCTTCACTCCTTCCAGAACGATGCCCATGACTATCAATTTGAGAGCCGCCGCGCAGCGTGAAGTGAGCGGAGCCGCGCAAATCCAGGGGGTTGGATTTCTCAAGCGTTGGCGCGGCGGTTGCTGTAGGAGCAGCCATCCTCTTTCTGGAGAACCCCCTGATGAAGACGCTGCTCAAGTCCGCTGTCGCCGCTGCTGCCCTGGTCCTGCCGTCGCTCGCGCTGGCGACCACCTATGAGCTGGATCCCCAGCACACCGCGGCGGACTTCACCGTGAGGCACATGATGGTGTCCAACGTGCGTGGCGAGTTCGGCAAGGTGACGGGCACCTTGAACCTGGACGACAAGGACATCACCAAGTCCACGGTGGAGGTCTCCATCGACGCGACCTCCATCAACACGCGCGAGCCCAAGCGCGACGCGCACCTCAAGAGCGCGGACTTCTTCGACGTGGCGAAGTACCCGACCCTCACCTTCAAGTCGACGAAGGTGGAGAAGGCCGGCGACAACAAGCTCAAGGTGACGGGCGATCTCACCATGCACGGAGTCACCAAGCCGGTGGTGCTCGACGTGGACGGGCCTTCCAAGGAGATGAAGGACCCGGGTGGCAACATGCGCATTGGCGCTGGGGCGACCACGAAGGTCAACCGCAAGGACTACGGGCTGATGTGGAACATGGCCCTGGAGTCGGGCGGCGTGCTGGTCGGCGATGAGGTGACGATCAACCTGTCGATGGAGGCCGTCAAGAAGGCCCCCGCTGCGGCGCCGGCTCCCAAGAAGTAGTCCCGCACCGCGCAGGCGGGCGGAAGCTTTCGAAGCTTTCAAGGGGGGCCTCGGATGATCGAGGCCCCTCTTCTTCGTGGAGCGGGCTAGCTCTCGGCCACGGCCTGCACGTTGGAGCGGTAGACGAAGATGCGCGCGGTGTTGGTGCGGTTGTCCGCGGGCACGATGAAGAAGCCCTGGGCACCGGCCTTGAAGTCGTCCGAGAAGCCGGCCATCTGGCGGCCATCGCTGAAGGTGACGCGGACCTTCTGTCCCTGGCTCGTGGGCTGACGTGCGCCGGGCGGGAGCATGAAGAAGATGGCCTTCACGCGGCTGCCGGGGATGCGCTCGGGAGTGACGCCCGTCTGTTGCTCCAGGGGAATGGCGTCTTCGAGCAGGTCCACGTCGCGCACGGTGCCGCGCTTCACCTGGCCCTCGATGGTGTGGATGATGACGCGGTGCTCGCCCTCCACGAAGCAGGTGGTGGGGCCCGCCTCCGAGGGCGCCAGCGGCACGCCCATGGGCTCGAAGAGCGGGACTTCCTCGGGCTCGGGCTCGGGTTGAGGCGGCGGAGGGGGTGGAGCCATGCGAGGCGCCGGGGGCGGAGCCGCGCGAGGCGCCGGGGGAAGCGCCATGCGGGCCGCTGGGGGCGGAGGCGGAGGCACCAACGGCCGGGCCGGAGCGGAGGGCAGAGGGTCCTCCACGAACTCGACTTCGCCCAGCTCCATGACGGGCGCCTCTTCATGGAGGCTTGCCGCGGGAGGCGGAGGAGGCGCGTCCTCGAAGCTGACTTCCAGCTCCGGCTCGGGCTCGAGCTCCACCGGAGGCGGAGGGGCCACGCTCAGGTCCTGCTCGGGCTCGGAGAGGTTCTGTATGGGAGCGCCGAAGGCGTTGAGGTCGGCCGGGTACTGCTGCGCGGGGTGGAGGACCGAGCCCAGATCCGCCATGGGCGCATCAAAGGGGCTGGGGCCCGTGGGCCACGGCTCTTTGGGGACGAACTCGTTCTCCTGCTCGGAGGCGAGCTTTCCAATCTCCGAGGTGGGACCGAATTGATCCCGGGCCGGGGGATCCTTGACCCACTCAGGCTCGGGCTCGGCCCACTCGGCCTGTGCGGGCTCGGCCGGCGGGGGAGGCTGCTCGTCGGAGGGAGCCGACCAGCTGGGCTCGGGCTCCACGGGAGTGGCTTCCCAGCCCGGCGCCGCGGCGTAAGGTTCCGCGGGCGTGGCCTCGAGGACAGGCTGCTCCTCCTGGACAGGAGGGGTCCACTCGGGAGC
>FSUC01000099.1_pt1 | contig 11460 bp, 10 predicted proteins | sample 1636951 | NCBI WGS metagenome assembly FSUC01 (sample SAMEA3914818, study PRJEB12502) | metagenome | biome: forest; material: soil | place: Canada | collected 2010-06-26 | depth 0.1 m
GGCGGCTGGTACTCCAGGCCCAGGGCCTGCGAGGTGACAGGGCGCGCGCACCCCACGGTCCACACCAGGGCCAGCAGCAGCAAGGCGGAGCGGCTCATGAGCCGGGAGTCTGCCACGGCCCAGGGGCCAGGGCACCTGCGAGCCCCCCTCTAGGCGCAGCGGCGGGGCTCGCGTACATTCCGCGATAGGACATGATAGGTCACCTGGTAGAAGACTCACTTGATGAGTTGTATCGGCGCTTCGGGCCCACCATCCACCGCCGGGCCCAGTCCATGCTGCGCAACGAGGACGAGGCCTTCGATGTGACGCAGGACACCTTCCTGGCCTACATGCGAAGCAAGCCCAGCCTGCGAGGCGAGGCCTCGGCATTCACGGTCCTCTACCAGATTGCCACCTTCAAGGCGGTGGACCGGATGAGGCGTGCCTCGCGCTGGCAGGGCTTGCTGGGCCCGCTCGCCATCCCGGACGAGCCCTCCACGGACCGCCCAGACACGGGAGCCCCCTCGAATGGCGGAGGCCTTGCTCGCATCGAGGCGATGCGCGATCTGGCCCTGCTCACCGGGGGCGAGTCTGCGCAGACGATCACCGCCGTCTTCCTCTATTACGCCGAGGGCTACAGCCTGGAAGAGGTGGGCATCACGCTGGATCTCGATCGCAAGAAGGCCGCCGCGATCATTCGAGGCTTCGCCGAGCGCGCCCGCCAACGCAGCCTCCGGCTTCGCAGAGAAGGCACCCAATGACTGCCCAGGCCCGGCGCATCCCCGATGCGTTGCTGGAGCGCTATGTCACCGACTCGCTGACCGGGGAGAACAAGGCTCGCCTCGAAGCGCAGCTGGCCGCCTCCGCGGAGGACCAGGCCCGGCTGGCGGAGCTGCGCGCGGACTCGGCGGCGTTCCTGCTGAAGTACCCGCCGAGGGTGGTGGTTCAGCGCTTCGAGCAGGACCGGCGCCGGGCCAGATGGCGCTGGCCCTTGCTGCTCGTGCCTGCCCTGGCTGCCGCGACGGTCGCCGTGCTGGTGCTCCGGCAGCCGCCGGAGGATCCGTTCACCGCCAAGGGCCCTTTGATTCTGGTGATGAACCGCAAGGCGGGCACAGGGGTTGTCAAGGTGGAGGAAGGCAGCACGCTGGTTCCCCAAGACAAAATCGAATTTGAAGTGAAGGCTCCCAAGAACGGCTTCGTCGCGGTGCTGAGCAAGGACGCAAAGGGCGTCTCTGTCTACTACTCGGTCGGAGGCGTGGCCCCGGCGCCCTATGACGCGCGCCAGCCCCGGTTGCCCGTCTCCTTCGTGCTCGACGACACGCTGGGCCGCGAGGACATCTACGCGCTGTATTCCCCCAGTCCCTTCGAGCTGGGCTGGGCGAAGCAGGCGCTGGAAGAAGGCCGCGAGCTCAAAGAGGCTGCTGCCGCCAGATCCATCTCCGTGGACAACACCTTCTTCATCAAGCAAGCATCGCGGCCGCAGAAATAAATCCCACGAAATTCGGCTCCAGCGACCAATCAGAGAGAGGGCCACGGCGGCACGCCGGACCCTCTGGCGGAGCGCGCCCGTGCGTGCCCGCCCCGAAGCGCTAGCCGTCCCACTTCCATCCTCATCCCATGTGCTCTCCCAAGGAGAAGCTTCATGACACCCGTGTATTGCCTTGTTGCCACCACCCAGCGACAGCTCGATGACGCGCTCCGGGTCCGCTGGGCCGTCTTCGGAGAAGAGCTGGGGCTCATCGGCGGCCCCCTGCCCGCGGCCCCTCGCGAGGTGGATTGCTTCGACACCCTGGACACCACCGTGCACATCGTCGTGTACGCGGGGCGCCAGCCGGTGGCCACCTCGCGGCTGCTGCTGCCCAGCCTGGAGGTGACGCAGGTGACAGGCGGCTACCTGGGCATTGCCCTGGAGCAGAAGCTGGACCTGGCCGGCGTGGGCGCGCCCGGCCTCCGCCTGGCCGAGAGCACCCGCTTCTGCATCCTCAAGGAGTGGCGCCACTCCGAGGTGCTAGTGCGCCTGCAGGCCGGGCTGTACCACGAGAGCCGCCGCCTGGGAGTGACGCACTGGATCGCCTCCGCGAACACCGAGACGGACTCGGCCGAGGACGCAGCCCTCCTCACCCAGGTGGCCCTCCGCAAGGAGTGGGTGAGCCGCCGCTGGCGCGTGCACGCCCGAGAGCCGTCCTCGCCCCCGGCAAGCCCCAGCGCCCCGCTCTATTCTCCCACGCAGCGGGCCCTGGCGCGCGAAGGCAAGCTCGAGAGCCTGCGGATGCCCCGCACGCTGTCCCTCTTCGCCCACAAGATGGGGGCGCGCTTCATCAGCGAGCCTCTGTATGACTCGCACTTCCGCCGCTTCTCCATGCCGTTGATTGCCGCGCTGGATGGCATTCCGGCCAGCACCCTGGCCCTGTTCGACGCGCTGGACACCCGCGACGAGCGCCAGGCCGCCTGAGCCGCTCCGCTTCACCCTCTCCCCCCTCACCCTCACCTCAACCCCCAAACCGGCCCGGCAACGGCCCGGACAGGAGACGTCCATGCAGATGCAGCCACAGACACAGCAGCAGACGCAGCACCCTCAGGACTGGACGAGTGCGCTGGAGCACGAGGCACGCACGCTGGTGGAAGCACTGGACAGGCACCCGGAGGCCCGGCGCCTGTTCGACGGGAGCACCGACACGGCGGGCTACGCCGCGTGGCTGGCGCAGACGTACCACTACGTGCGGTGGACGACGCCGCTGCTGGCGCGGGCGGGCGCGCGGCTCAAGCGGCTCGGGCGGCACCCGGTGCTGGCGGAGCTGCTCCTCCAGAAGTCCTCCGAGGAGCAGGGCCACGAGCGGTGGCTGCTCGCGGACTTGAAGAACCTGGGGTGGACGCGCGAGCAGGTGGAGCGCTTCGAGCTGCGCCCGGCGGTGGCGGCCTACGTGGCGTGGAACCGCTTCACGGCGGAGGCGGGCTCGCCTACCGCCTTCCTGGGCACGGCGTACGTGCTGGAGTACCTCTCGGTGTACCGCGCGGGCCAGGCGGTGGAGCGGCTGCTTCAGCGCGATGCCATCCCCAACATCCGCAAGGCCGTCACCTTCCTGCGTGGCCACGCGGGCGCGGACGAAGCGCATGTGGAGGAGCTGGCCGCAGTGCTGCGCCTGCTGACGGACCCCGAGGAACAGGCCGCCATCCTCTTGTCAGCGCGCACCACGCGGGCGCTGTATGCCGGCATGTTCCCGGAGCAGGAGCGCCGGGCCAGGGCCTCATGAGCGCAGGCTGGCCTCCTGGGCGTTCAGCTCCTGGGCCAGGAGGATGAGCTTGGCGCGGCTGGGCACGGCCAGCTTCACGAAGGCTTTCTTCAGGTGCGTCTTCACCGTGTCCACCGAGAGGTGCAGCGCCTCGGCGATGTACTTGTTGTCGACTCCCTGAAGCACGAGCGCCACCACCTCCGCCTCGCGAGGGGTGATCGTCTTGCGCCACTGCTGCGGAACAGGCATCACGCGCCATACCTCCTCGAGCAATACCGCCCATGGCCGGCGCCACCCCTGCTCCGGCAAGGCCACGAACGTCACCTTCAGGCTCTGGTCCCCCCGCTTGTGCTCCAGCGTGTCCCGGCTGAAGCCCGCCAGGGCTCCCAGGCTCGCCAGCTGGGTGAGCCGCTCCAGCCACGCCACGGGCAAGCCGTGCCGGCCACACTCCCAGGGCTCGAACCATTTGCACACCAGCTCGGTGACGTTGTAGGTGCGCAGCACCTCGGTGGCGGGGGGGATCAGCACCACCCCCTGCACGCCGCCGTGCTGGAAGAGCGACTCCATGATGTGACCTCGCTCGCTCAGCTCGCTCAGCCGCTTGCAGTTGCGCACCGTGCCGGCCAGCGCGGGCGTCAGCTGCTGCAACAAGTCCTGCTCTTGCGGGGAGAAGGCGCGCTGGCCTGCGCGGTACAGCGTGAAGCCCCCGTGCCAGTCCTGCCCCATGTCCAGCAGCACCGCCATCACATGCTCCAGCGGACCTGTGCCCTGGAAGTATTGGTAGATGGGGTTCTGCTTGAGCTCCTCGCGCGACACCATCTCCGAGTCCCGCAGGACTTTGTTGGGCTGCTTCACCACCGCCCGGCGCACGAAGTCCTGGTCGGCCAGGTTGGGGTAGCGCTGGAAGAACTCCTTCAAGACGTCCGCCTCCACCGCCCACTCATAGCCGGTGGCGGGGCTCGGCTTGGAGACGCAGATCGCCGCGCAGTCCGCGGCCAGCAGCGTGGACAGGACTTCATAGGAGCGGCGAAGCACCTCGGTGAGGTTGAGCGAGCTGGTCAGTGCCGCGGCCAGCTCCACGAGCGTCTGCTCGCGCGAGACGCGGCTGCGAGGGCTTCTCATGGCGTACCCGTCCCCGTGGGCCTTCAGCTTCAAACCGAGACATACAACCCTTGAGGTTCTACTACCCAGGCCCTCGCCTCACCCTCACCCTTATGGGTGAGGGCCTGGAGAACCCGACGCGGCGCGCCATGCCCTGGCCAGCGCCGAGGCCGCCAGGTCCACCTCTTGCGCCGTGGTGCCCCAGCCCAGCGTGAGCCGCACCGCGCCGAGCGCCTCCTGCGCTGGAATCCCCATGGCCAGCAACACCGCGGAGGCCGTCTCCGAGCCCTCGTGGCACGCCGAGCCGGTGGAGGCAGCCACCTCGGGCGCTCCGGCCAGCACGGTGCTGCCCCGCACGCCCGGAAACCGCACGTTGAGGGAGTTGGGCAGCCGCTGCGTGGCGTGCCCGGTGAGCCTTACTCCGGGCACCTCCGCCTGCAGCCGCCGCCAGAGCCGCTCGCGCAGCTGCTCCAGCGCTGCAGTGCCCTGCGCCAGCTGCTTGCGTGCCAGCTCACAGGCGGCCCCCAGGGCGACGATATAGGGGACGTTCTCGGTGCCGGGCCGCAGCCCATGCTCCTGGCTTCCGCCGAGCGTGAACGGCTCGAGCTCGGTGCCCTCGCGCACATACAGTGCTCCCACGCCCTTGGGCGCGTATAGCTTGTGCCCCACCACCGTGAGCAGGTCCACGCCGAGCGCCCCCACGTCCACCGGCACCTTGCCCACCGACTGCGCCGCGTCGGTGTGCACCACCACGCCCTGCTTGCGCGCCACCGCCGCCAGCTCCTTCACCGGCTGGAGCACCCCGGTCTCGTTGTTGGCGTGAATGAGCGTCACCAGCGCGGTGTCCTCGCGCAGCGCCGCGGCGGCCTGCGCCACGAGCAGCTGGCCCTCGGCATCCACGTCCACGCGGGAGACGACCCAGCCCAGACGCTCCAGGTAGCGGCAGGGCAGCGCGGTGGCGGGGTGCTCGATGGTGGAGGTGAGCAGGTGGCGCCGCCTGGGCCGGGCCTGGGCCACGCCGTGGATGGCCAGGTTGTTGGCCTCGGTGCCCCCGGAGGTGAAGACAATCTCCTCTGGGCGCGCATTCAGCAGGGTCGCTACCTGGGCCCGGGCCTGCTCCACCGCCTGCCGGGCGCGCTGGCCATAGGGATGGGAGCTCGACGGGTTGCCGAACTCGCCGCCCAGATACGGGAGCATCGCCTCCAGCACCTCGGCCGCCACGGGCGTGGTGGCGTTGTAGTCCAGGTAGATGGGGTGCTGGGGACTCGGCATGGCGGGGCTCAGGGCTCCGAGGCGTCGAGCGACTCGAAGACAATCTTCTCGCCCTGGGGGTGCACGAAGTACTTGTGCACGACGAGGCCCGGGTGGGCCTTGCGCAGCTCCTCGGAGGCGACATCCAAGTCCTTGAGCTGCTGCTCGGCGATGAACTCCGGGCCCAGCGCGCCGTGGCGAGTCTGGTAGTAGCCGCACCCGGCGTGGGCCAGCAGCAGCACCTCCTGGATGTGGTGGCCCCGGATGAGGAAGTGGGCGGCGCGGGTGACCATGTCGCTCTCCAGGTAGTCAGCCGACCAGCGATTGAGAAGCCCCGGGCCACCAGGAAGGGTGAGCGTGTCGATGCGCTCGTGTCCCAGGTGCTGGGCGAGCTCCTCCACAGGCTCGGTGAAGCGTCCATCCGAGCAATACACGGCGAGCACATCCGGGTGCTCGTGCTCGTAGGCCACCTTGGCGGTGAAGGACTTGGGGTTGGACTTGAGCTTGGGCTTGGACATGGCAGGCAACCTCTCTGGGCTCAGTGGGGGGCAGTGGGGAGCGGGGGCCGCGCCAGGGTGCCGGGCATCTCCGCGAACACGTAGGCGGTCCAAGCCACCGCTGCGGTGCTCTTGGCCAGCGCCTCCGGATCCACCTTGTCCAGAGTGTCAGCGTGGCTGTGGTGCACATCGAAGTAGCGGCTGCTGTCCACCTTCACCCCCACCACGGGGACCTGCGCGGAAGCCATCGGCGACAGGTCCGCGCCCCCCACCTCCAGCGGAAGCACCGTGCCCGCACCCAGCGCTGCCAGGGGACTGAGCCACGGAGCGACCAGGTCGGCGGCGCCCTCGCCGGCCCGGAGCGCGACACCCAGGGGACGGCCTCCGCCGGTGTCCATCTCCATCATGGCCACGTAGTGCGGCAGCTCGGCGGCGTGCGCCTGGGCATAGGCCTTGGCTCCGCGCAGCCCGTTCTCCTCGTTCATGAAGAGCACCACCCGCACCGTGCGCCGAGGCGCGGGCTTCTGCCGGGCTGCCAGCCGCGCCGCCTCCATCACCATCACCACGCCGGCTCCATCATCGTGCGCGCCCTCGCCCACGTCCCACGAGTCCAGGTGTGCGCCCAGCAGGACAACCTCCTCGGGCTTCTCGCGGCCCTTCACCTCGGCCACCACGTTGAAGGAGTCGGCCTCGGGCAGCTCCTTGCACCCGAGCACCATGTGGACGCTCACCGGGCTGCCCATGGCCAGCAGGCGGTGCAGCAGCATGGCGCCCTCCACGGTGACGGCGGCGGCGGGGATGGGCGTGACACCCTCCTCGAATTGGGTGGCGCCGGTGTGGGGCGTGCTCAGCGAGGCGGTGGCCAGCGAGCGCACCAGCGCGCCCACCGCGCCGGCCTTGGAGGCCAGCGAGGGGCCCTGGCCGCGCAGCATGTAGAAGCGGCCGTAGTCCTTGTCCTCCTTCATGGCGTGGTTGAAGAAGACGATGCGGCCCTTCACCCGCTCGCCCAGCGCGGCCAGCTCCTCGAGCGAGGACACCTCCACCACCTCGGCGGTGACGCCCTCGGCGGCCGTGCCCGCGCTGCCGCCCAGCGCCATCACCGTGAGGGGCCGGCCTCGAGAGTGCTCGGAGGAGAGCAGCTCCGCGTGCTCCTCGCCGCGCACCCAGTGGGGCACCTTCACGGGCTCCAGCCACACCTTGACGCCGTCGGCCTTGAAGGAGCGCTGGGCCCACTGCACGGCGGCCGCGGCGCCCTCGGAGCCCGCAAGCCGCGCGCCAACGCCATCAGCAAGCTCCGCGAGCCGCGCCCAGGCATGGCCCTCGGTGAGCGCCGGGCCCACGAGCCGCTCGGAGACCTGGAGCTGGGCCGCAGTGGGCCCCATCACCTTTGGGGCCGCAGGGGGTGCGGCCAGCAGGCTGATCATCAACGCGGGAGACAGCACGAGGGTGGGCAGGGGCACGATGAAGCTCCGGGGATGCTCCGGTGATGTTCCAGGGAGAGGCGCTGCACTCTCCGGCCTTGCCCGCTTCCGGGCAAGCGTTTCGAGCTTCAGCGTTCGCTGGCTCAGTCCTGCTCGGTGGTGAGGCTCAAGCCGGGGGCCCAGGACTCGCCCCCCTGGCGCTCGAAGAAGAACCGGGCGCGCTCGCGAGGCGAGTTGCCCACTTCGTTCATCGTCGCCGAGTCATACAGCCGGCCGTTCACCATCGTGTAGTGCACCGACTCGGTGTTGCGCAGACTCTCCAGCGGGTTCTTGTCCAGGACGATGATGTCGGCAAGCTTCCCTGCCTCCAGCGAGCCGATGTCCTTGTCCAGCCCCAGGTAGCGCGCGCCTGACAGCGTGCCAGCCCTGAGCGCCTGCAACGGCTTCATGCCTCCCTGGCCGAGCATCGACAGCTCCCAGTGCGCGCCCAGGCCCTCGCGCTGGCCGTGGCCGCCCAGCTGCACACTCACCCCGGCCTCGTTCAGCTCCCGGGCCGCGATGGCCGCGTTGATGTGGTTGAACTCGTCATCGGGGGCCATGTTCCGCCGCCGGCTGCGCGCGTCCACGATCCGCCGGGGCACGAAGGACATCAGCCGCGAGTCCTCCCACACGTTCGTCTTCTGGTACCAGTACTCCTCTCCAAACATGCCGCCGTAGGCGACGATGAGCGTGGGCGTGTAGCCCACCTTGCTCTGGCTCCACAGCTGCTTGATGTCCGCGTAGACGCGCGCCACCGGCAGCGCGTGCTCCACGCCCGTGTGGCCGTCCACCACCATCGTCATGTTGTGGTTCACCAGCGAGCCCCCCTCTGGCACCACCATCATCTGCAGCTCGCGCGCCGCTTGGATGACCTTCTGCCGCTGGTCTCTCCGGGGCTGGTTGTAGCTCTTGACGCTGAAGGCCCCCACCGCCTTCATCCGCCGCAGGTGCGAGCGCGCATCCTCCAGCGTCTCGATGGGCGCCTTGTACCCCACGCCTGCAGCGCCATAGAGGATGGTGCCCGTGGAGAAGATGCGCGGGGCGACGATGCGCCCGGCCTTGCCCAGCTCGTTCGCGGCGAACACCTCGGCCGTCGAGTTGGACGGATCATGAATCGTCGTCACCCCGAAGCCGAGCGCGGCGTAGTGCACCCAGTTCTGCTCGGGCATGATGCCCTCCGAGCCCATGGGCCCGTGCCAGTGCACGTCCACCAGTCCCGGCATCACCGTCTTGCCGCGCACGTCGACAATCTTCGCGCCCTCGGGCACCTGCACCTGGCCGCGCGCTCCCACCGAGACGATGCGGTTGCCGCGCACGACGACGACGCCGTCCTCCAGCACCTCGTCGCCGCGCATGGTGATGACGCGCCCGCCCACCAGCGCCACCGTGCCGGAGGGCACATCCGTGCGCGCCTCGAAGGAGATGTTCACCCCCTGTTGCTGCGGCTCGGGGAGCTTGGCCGGGGCGCCCTCCACGAAGCGGAAGGCCTCGCGCAGCTCGCGCGTGAACAGCTCTGGCCCCAGCGCCCAGTGCAGCCGCTTCGAGTCCCCGGACCAGTGCAAGTACTCGCCTGCGTCCCGGGACACCTTCGACACGGGCAGCGACTTGCTGTCCTTGCTCACCGTGGCCGCCTTGCCGCCCCGGGGCAGCGGCATGACGTAGGCGTTGAAGCTCTCCTGGAAGGCCACCCACTGCTCGTCCGGGGAGACGCGGAAGCCGGACACCTCGGAGCTGGTGAGGTGCGTGTGGGGCTCGCTGGCATCCAGGCCAATGCTGCGCAGCTCGCGCTTGTCGTCCTTCTCGCCCTCATCCACCGATAGGTAGAACACCCGGTCCGAGTGGGCGCCGAAGTGGGGCTGCTCACCGTCCTTCACCAGACGCCGGGCCGGGCCTCCCTCGCGGCCGATGACATAGAGGCCCTGGTCGTGGCTCCACTGGCCCGGCAGCAGACGGCCGCCTCCGCTGGCGCGGTAGACGATGGAGCGCCCATCCGGAGAGAACACCGGCTCTCGGTAGAAGCCCGGCTGGGAGCTGACCACCTTGCCCTCGCCTCCCGCGGCGGGCACCACGCGAATGCTCCCGTACTTCTCGTCATCCCACGTCGTGTAGACGATGAAGCGCCCGTCCCGGGAGAAGGAGGGGAACATCTCGAAGTGGTCCGTCTGCTGGGTGAGCCGGTGCGGTGAGCCCCGGGGCAGCTCTTTGACATAGAGGTGGCCGAGCGCTTGGTACACCACGCGGTCCCCCTGCGGAGACACCTGTACCCAGCGCAGCATCTTCACCGGGAAGGTGTCGGGGGCCACGTTCTGCGGGAAGCGCAGGGCCTGGGCGATGGTGCGGGTGTCCTTCACATGGAACGGAATGGGCGTGACGTGCTGGCTGGCCACGTCGATGCGCAAGAGCTTGCCACCGGCCCAGAACACCAGGGACTTGCTGTCCGGAGTCCACCCCATGGCCGGGTACACGCCGTGGATGGCCCACGTCTCCTGCATGTCCCGGTCGAGCCCATCAAACAGGGGCCGCTCGGCTCCGGAGACGACATCCGCCACGTACAGCACGCTCTTGCCTCGCACCCGCCGCACGAAGGCCAGCTGCTTGCCATCCGGCGCAGGCGTGGGGCGCACCGAGCCGCCCGGCCCGGTGATGAACGGCTCTGTCTCGCGCGTCTCCAGGTCCAACCGCTGGATGGCGTAGATCTGCCCGTTCGGGTCCTTGTTGTACTCGAACACCCGGCCCGGGGTGACGTCCTGGCTGAAGTAGATGTAGCGCCCGTCCGGGGAGAAGGCCGGCTCGCCTACGTCTTTCTGCTCAGTGGGGCGCTCGGTGAGCTGGACGCCATCGCCGCCGGAGCGGTGGTAGAGGAAGATTTCCCCCGCACCCAGGGAGCGCTTGGAGGAGAAGTGCTTGCGTCCCACCAGGTACTGGCCATCCGGCGACCAGGCGGGGCTGTTGAGGAGGCGGAACTTCTCCTGCGTCACCGCCTGCGGCTCCGAGCCATCGCGCTTCATCACCCAGAGGTTGTCGCCGCCGCCCCGGTCGCTGGTGAAGGCAATGGACTTGCCGTCCGGGCTGTAGCGCGGCTGGAAGTCCCAGGAGATGCCGTGGGTGAGGGACCTGGCCTCTCCGCCGGAGATGGGCACGGTGTAGATGTCCCCGAGCAAGTCGAAGACAAGCTCATCTCCGCGTGGGCTCACGTCCACGCTCATCCAGGTGCCTTCGGTGACGTCGATGGTGGCCTCGGTGGAGGGCCCACCGGGCGCGTTGACGTTCCACTCCGGCGTGCCCGCATCCGGTTGGGGAGGCGGCGTCTGCGCGTGAGCAGCCGACAGCCCTCCGGACACAAGGAAGACGCAGCACAGCAAGGGTACCAGTCGATTCACGGGGCATTCCTGGGGGGATTCAAGCCGCGCGGATACTAGCCCTTCTTGCTCTTGGCACGACGAGCCAGCAGCTCCGGCTCACTTCTCGACGACGACGCGGTAGGGCTTGCGGGTATTGCCGGTCCAGAGGAGGAGCACTGTCTGTCCGGCCTTGAGGCCATCAATGCGAATGGCGTTGTCTCCCAGCACCTTCACATCGGCGATCTCGGGATCCCCGAGCGCGAGGCGAGTCAGGTTCTGGACTGTCAGCGTCTTCGAAGTGCCCGCGCGCATGGTGATCAACTCTTCGGCGGCGGCGGCGGGAGCAGGCTTGGTGGGCTCCTCCGCGAGCGAGGGAACGGACAACAGCGACAGGACGACCAGGGTGCCGCGAAAGAACCGCTTCATGGAGTGTGTCCTCTCTCGTGGGTGAAGGCCGAGCAGTGTGGCACGGCCGCCCTGGTGTGGGGCAAAGGAGCAGGCCAAGGAGCGAAGCGGGGGGGAGCCGAGCGGCAGCCTGTCCTTGTTACAGCGTGCACCCTGTTGATTGTTCAGGGTGAGGGGCCGAATGGAGGTGGCAGAC
>FSUC01000146.1_pt1 | contig 11441 bp, 9 predicted proteins | sample 1636951 | NCBI WGS metagenome assembly FSUC01 (sample SAMEA3914818, study PRJEB12502) | metagenome | biome: forest; material: soil | place: Canada | collected 2010-06-26 | depth 0.1 m
CTCCGTCACCGGCCCCACCACCCCTTCGGCGCACAGGTGGATGGCCATGCGCAGCGAGGTCAGCGGCGTGCGGAACTCATGGGCCACCGTGGCCACCAAATCGTTCTTCAGCTCGTCGAAGCGGCGCAGGCGCGTCACGTCCTGCAGGATGACCGTGGCGCCCACCACCTCGCCGCTCTCGCCGTACACCGGGCTGCCTCTCGGCAAGAGCCACCGGTCCCCCTCATGCGCTGCCACCCGCACTGCCTCCTCGTAGCCCCGAGGCTGGTAGCCCCCCTTGCCTCCCAGCACGTGGGTGCGCACCCGCTCGAGCACCTCGCGCGTCTCCGGTGAGGCCCGCCCCAGCGCATTGCCTCCCGTCTCCAGCGACAGCCGCAGCACACTCTCCGCAGCCCGGTTGACGTTGAGCAGCGCCCCTCCTGCTCCGAACACCATCACTGGATCAGGCAGGCTGTCGATCGCCGCCTGCGAGGCCGCCTGCGCCTGGAGCAGCTCGCCCAGGCTGCTCTGCCGGTACTGCCGTAGCCGCTCCGCCATCGTGTTGAAGTCCCGGCTGAGCTGGGCAATCTCGTCCCTGCCCTCCACCACCGCGCGCGCCTCCATGTCCCCCTGCCCCACCCTGCGCACCGCCTGTGAGAGCACCGACACCGGCCGCAACGCCCTGTGCGTCAGCGACGCAGAGGCAAACAGCCCCACCACGAAAGCGGCCAGCACCGAGGCCACCATCAGCGTGTTGACGCTCTCGCTCTGCCGGCGCAACGAGTCGCTCTTGCGCACCATGGCGTCCTGGTTCAGGTCCAGGATGGCGGCGGCGGCGGCCTGGACCTCCATGAACGCAGGAGCCAGGGAGGCGAAGTAGCGCTCTCGGGATTCGCTCGTGGCCTTCAGCACGATGAACTCGTCGTAGCTGGCGCGGTAGCGCCTCCAGGCCTCGCGCAGGCGGTGGGTGGCATCCGCCTCCCCGGGCTCGGTGATGTTCAGCTCCTGCACGCGCAGCTCCGCCTCCAGCTTCTTGCGCTGCAAGGCCTGCTGCTCCAGCCCGCGCTCGCGCTCGCCCGCGACGATGAACAGGGCGGCGCTGTCCATGCGCTCCAGCTGCTCGGTCATCCGCTGCATGGCCAGCACGCTGCGGTAGTTGTCCTGGAGGATCTCCTGCCCGGAGCGTCCCACCCTCCCCAGCGTCAGCACGGCCGCCACGCCCACCAACGCCAGCGCCAGCGCCAGCGGAGCCTGGGCCAGCAGCAGTCGGTCTCGCAGCGTCATGGGCGGCGCTCCTCGTGCGGCGAATCGAAGGACACCACGTGGATGTCAAACCCCGAGCCCTCCCGCAGCAGGCGCACGTCCGCGCCTCGCCCCAGCCACTGCTTCCACCACGGCTGGTGCGAGCGGCCCACCATGATGTGGCCCACTCCGTGCGAGCGAGCGAAGTCCAGCAGAGCCTCCACGGGATCCTTGGCGCGCAGGCGGACCACCTCGGCGCCCAGCTCGCGGGCCTTCTCGATGTTGGCCAGCAGGTGGCGCTGCGCCTCCGCGTCGATGAGGTGCGGGGCCTCGCTGGGAGTCTCCACGTAGACGACGAACCAGTCCGTGTTGAGCCGGCCCGCCATGCGCGAGCCCCGCCGCAGCAGCGTGGCCGCCCGAGGCGGATAGCTGGACAGCGCCACCATCACCCGGCCCCACCCTCCGCCCTTGCCCTGAGGCTCTTCGCCCCCGCGCGAGTGCTGGCCGGTGGTGGCTCGGTCCAGGCTCTCGGCTACCTCGCGCAGCGCCAGCTCGCGCAGCGTGGAGAGGTTCTCCTGCTTGAAGAAGCTCTCCAGCGCGTGAGTCACCTTCTCCGGCGCGTAGATTTTTCCCGCCTTCAGGCGCTCGTGCAGGTCCTCCACCGCCAGGTCCAGGTTCACCACCTGGTCGGCGCTCTTGAGGAAGCGGTCCGGAATCGTCTCGCGCACGGTGACGTTCGTGGCGCGCTCCACCAAGTCATTGAGGCTCTCCAGGTGCTGCACGTTGAAGGCGCCAATGACGTTGATGCCCGCGGACAACAGCTCCTGCACATCCTGGTAGCGCTTGGCGTTGTGGCACAGGGGAACGTTGGTGTGGGCCAGCTCGTCCACCACGGCCACCTGAGGCTTTCGAGCCAGCACTGCATCCAGGTCCATCTCCTCCACGGTGACGTCCCGGTAGGTGAAGGCCTTGCGAGCCACCGCCTCCAGCCCCTCCACCAACACCTGGGTCTCCGGGCGGCCGTGCGTCTCGACGAAGCCGAGCACCACGTCCACGCCGCGCTTCTTCAGCGCGTGCGCCTCCTCGAGCATGCGGTACGTCTTGCCCACGCCAGCGGCGAAGCCGATGTAGAGCTTGAGCCGACCCCTGCGGCCCCGCTCCACCAGCTCCAGGAAGTCCTCCGCCCGCGTGCGCCGTGTGCTCACCTCGGTGTCCCCGGAGTGTCAGCGGTCCCCCCCGTGGGGACGGGCGCCGACTCTATAGAAGGAGCAGGCGGCTCGGAGCGGCCAAACTGCCTGTCCAGCGCCAGGTTCAACAGGAGCACGTTGACGCGAGGCTCTCCCAGCACGCCCCAGGTGCGGCCCTCCGTCTCGGTCTCCACCAGGGGGAGGATGCGCTCGGGGGCCACCCCACGCGCCCGAGCCACCCGAGCCACCTGCCAACGCACGGCCTCCGGAGACAGGTGCGGGTCCAGCCCCGAGCCCGAGGTGGTGACAAGCTCCGCAGGCACGGGGCCTTGGGCGTCCGGGTTCTCGTGGCGCAGACGCTCGGCATCGGCGAGCACCCTGTCCCGAAGCTTCTGCGAGGTAGGGCCCAGGTTGCTGCCGGAGGAGGCGGTGGCATCGAACCCGCTGCCTGCCGCCGAGGGCCGGGGCTGGAAGTACGCCGCGCGGGTAAACCCCTGGGCGATGAGCGAGCTGCCCACCACCTGGCCATGCTCGTCCGTGACGAGAGAGCCATCGGCCTCATGGCGGAACAGGAGCTGGGCCCCGCCGGTGACGATGAGCGGGTAGATGCCTGTGGTGAGCACCAGGGTGACAAAGCAGGTGCGCAGCGCGGTGAGGAGTGCGGACATCATGGCGAATCCTTTCAGGCCAGCCCTATGGCGGTGAGCAGCACATCGAGCGCTTTGATGCCTGCGAAGGGGACGATGACGCCGCCTACGCCGTAGATGAGCAGGCTGCGCCGCAACAGGGCCGCCGCGCCCAGGGGCCGGTAGCGCACGCCCTTCAGCGCGAGCGGAATGAGGGCGATGATGATGAGCGCGTTGAAGATGACGGCCGAGAGGATGGCGCTGTACGGGGAAGTGAGCCCCATGACGTTGAGTGGAGCAATCTGAGGGAACACGCCCATGAAGAGGGCGGGGAGGATGGCGAAGTACTTCGCCACGTCATTGGCGATGGAGAACGTGGTGAGCGTGCCGCGCGTCATGAGCAGCTGCTTGCCCACCTCCACGACCTCCAGGAGCTTGGTGGGGTTGGAGTCTAGGTCCACCATGTTGCCGGCCTCCTTGGCCGCCTGGGTGCCGGTGTTCATCGCCACGCCCACGTCCGCCTGAGCCAGCGCCGGAGCGTCATTGGTTCCATCTCCCGTCATCGCCACCAGCTTGCCCTTGGCCTGCTCGGTGCGGATGAGGGCCAGCTTGGCCTCGGGGGTGGCCTCGGCCAGGAAGTCGTCCACGCCGGCCTCCTTGGCGATGGCCGCCGCGGTGCGCGGGTTGTCTCCGGTGATCATCACCGTGCGGATGCCCATGGCGCGGAAGCGATCAAAGCGCTCCTTGATTCCGCCCTTCACCACGTCCTTGAGGTGGACGATTCCCAGCACCCGCGCCCCGTCCGCCACGGCCAGCGGCGTGCCGCCTGCATCACCGATGCGCCCGGCCGCCACCGACAGCTCTGCTGGGATGGTGCCCCCCTGCGCCTGGACGTGCTTGATGACGGCATCGACCGCACCCTTGCGGATGCTGCGCGGGTGCGGATCCACCAGCTCGCACCCGCTCATGCGCGTCTGCGCGGTGAAGGGCACGAAGGTGGCATGGTGCGCTTGCAGCTCCCGAGGACGCATCCGGTAGGTGTCCTTCACCAGCGTGACGATGGAGCGGCCCTCGGGCGTCTCATCCGCGAGGCTTGCCAGCTGCGAGGCCTCGGCCAGCTCCTCCATGCGCACCCCCGGCATGGGCAGCAGCTCGGTGGCCATGCGGTTGCCCAGGGTGATGGTGCCCGTCTTGTCCAGGAGCAGCGTGTCCACATCTCCTGCGGCCTCCACCGCGCGGCCGCTCATGGCCAGCACGTTCTTGCGCAGCAGCCGGTCCATGCCGGCAATGCCGATGGCGCTCAAGAGCCCGCCAATCGTCGTGGGGATGAGGCACACCAGCAGCGCCACCACGGCGGTGCCCGACAGCTTCACCCCCGAGTAGAGCGCCAGCGGCACCAGCGTCACGCACGCCAGCAAGAACACGAGCGTGAGCCCCACCAGCAGGATGTGGAGTGCAATCTCGTTGGGCGTCTTCTGGCGAGCGGCTCCCTCCACCAGGCCAATCATGCGGTCCAGGAAGGACTCGCCCGGGTTGACGGCGATGCGCACGACGATGCGGTCCGAGAGCACCTTGGTGCCGCCCGTCACCGCGGACCTGTCTCCTCCGGACTCGCGGATGACGGGGGCGGACTCCCCGGTGATGGCGGACTCGTCCACGCTGGCGATGCCCTCCACCACCTCGCCGTCGCCGGGGATGATGTCGCCCACCTCGCACACCACGCAGTCGCCCTTGCGCAGGTTGGGAGCAGGAACGCGCTCCTCCGTGCCCTCCACGAGCCGGCGCGCGGTGGTCTCCTTGCGCATCTTGCGCAGCGCGCCTGCCTGGGCCTTGCCGCGGCCCTCGGCGACGGCCTCGGCGAAGTTGGCGAAGAGCACGGTGAACCACAGCCACAGCGTCACCCAGACGGTGAACCACAGGGGAGTCACCGCCGGACCCGGCGTGGCGATGTCCTTCACCACGAGCACGGTGGTGAGCAGGCTACCAGCCCACACCACGAACATGACGGGGTTGCGAGCCACATCCCGAGGGTGGAGCTTGCGCAAGCTGTCGAAGGCGGCCTGCTTGAGAATGGCCGGCTCCAGGAGCGAAGCGGGCTTGGAGGAAGTGGAGGCCATGTCAGAACACCTTTCCGGCCCCGGCGAGGAAGTGCTCGACGAGGGGGCCCAGCGAGAGAGCGGGGAAGAAGGTGAGGGCGCCGACGATGATGACGACGCTCACCAGCAGCCCGGTGAAGAGCGAGCCGTGGGTGGGGAAGGTGCCAGGGCCTGCGGGCACCACCTTCTTGCCCACCATGGAGCCGGCGATGGCCAGCACGGGGATGATCATCAGGAAGCGGCCCATGAGCATGGTGATGCCCAGGCTGATGTTCCAGAAGGGCGTGTTGGCGTTGAGCCCGGCGAAGGCGCTGCCGTTGTTGCCCGCGCCGCTGGTGTACGCGTAGAGAATCTCGGACAGGCCGTGCGGCCCCGCGTTGTTGAGTGAGGAGGTGCCCTGGGGAAGCACCGCCGCCACCGCGCTGAGCCCCAGGATGACGAGCGGGAAGATGAGCACGTACAGCATGGCGAGCTTCATCTCCCGGGCTTCGATCTTCTTGCCCAGATACTCGGGGGTGCGGCCCACCATCAGCCCGGCGATGAAGACTGCGAGCAGCGCCATGACGAGGATGCCGTAGAGCCCGGCGCCCACGCCTCCGAAGATGACCTCGCCCAGCTGGATGTTCACCAGGGGCACCAGTCCGCCCAGCGGGTTGAAGCTGTCGTGCATGGCGTTGACGGCGCCGCACGAGGCATCCGTGGTGGCGGTGGCAAACAGCGCCGAGCCGGGGATGCCAAAGCGCACCTCCTTGCCCTCCATGTTTCCCACCTGGGCCACGGGGGCGGAGGCCACGGCGGCATTGTCCGAGGCCTCGGCGGCATATGCGGCGGCCACGCCCACGAGGAACAGCAGGCTCATGGCGGCCAGCAGCGCCCAGCCCTGGCGCGTGTCCCGAGCCATCCTCCCGTAGGTGTACGTGAGGGCCGCCGGGATGGCGAAGATGGACAGCAGCTGCACCAGGTTGGTGAGCGGCGTGGGGTTCTCGAAGGGGTGGGCGCTGTTGGCGTTGAAGAAGCCACCGCCGTTGGTGCCCAGCATCTTGATGGCCTCTTGCGAGGCCACCGGGCCCATGGCGAGCGTCTGCTTGACGCCCTCCAGCGTGGTCAGCTCGCGGTAGTCCGCGAAGTTCTGGAGCACGCCCTGGGACACCAGGAACAGCGCGTAGAGGATGCAGGCGGGCACCAGCACGTAGAGCAGGCTCCGGGTGAGGTCCACCCAGAAGTTGCCCAGCGTCTTGTGTCCCTCGGGGCCGGGGCGCCGGGTGAAGCCACGCGCGAGCGCGAGCGCCACTCCCATGCCCGCGCCTGCGGAGGTGAAGTTGTGCCACGTCAGCCCCACCATCTGGCTGAAGTAGCTCATGGTGGACTCGCCCGCGTACGACTGCCAATTGGTGTTGGTGGTGAAGCTGGCCGCGGTGTTGAAGGCCAGCGTCGGCTCCACCGCCGCGAAGTTACGCGGGTTGAGCGGCAGCACCTGCTGGAGCCTCAGGAGGAGGTAGGTGATGAGCAGGCCGAAGAGGCTGAAGGCGAGCAGCGCCCGGGTGTACTGGCTCCAGCTCTGCTCGTGCCGGGCATCTGTGCCACACAGCCGCAGCAGGAAGCGCTCCACCGGACCGAGCACCCGAGGCAGCGGCTGATGCTCGCCCTCGAAGACGCGGAAGAGGTAGGCGCCCAAAGGCTTCGTCAGCACGAGCACGAGCGCGAAGAAGACAAGGATCTGCAACCAACCAATCAAAGTCATGACGGTGTCCTAGAAGCGCTCTGGGCGCAGCAGCGCATAGACGAGGTAGCCAGCGAGCAGCACCGAGAGCACGGCTCCAGCGGCGTATTCGAAGAGCATGGTGTGAAGTCCTTTCTCTAGAACCAGGCGGTGGCACCGGCGACGAGCAGCGTCTGGGAAGGTCTCAACACCGGTGCTCCCTCCGCATCCGCCCCGCGTCCCGTGAAGGAGTCCGCCGTCGAACGGTCGTGCCGGGCCTCCAGCTTGAGGGTGAGGTGCTCGGCCGGCTTCACCTCGAGGGTGAGCGTGCCCTCGGAGAGCGTCTGCGCTGCTCCGCTGATGAGCCCGTCCCTATCCTTATAGAGCTCGGCGCGCGCGACGAGCGCCACCGGATCCGCTACCTGCATCCGGGCGTTGAGGCCCGCGCCGTACCACTGAGCGGTGCTCGCCTCGGGCAGGCGTTGGGTGCCCGCGTCCACGGTGAGCGCCAGGCTGAAGTCTTGCGTCACCTTGTAGGTGGCCACCCCGTCACCGAACAGACGCAGGCCGCCGGTGTCCTGGCTGCCCTCCTTGCCGATGAAGGTGTTGAACGAGGCGGACAGGCGCGGCCCGGAGTAGGCCACCTGCGTGCCCACCGCCGCGCCGTGGTTGTTCTCGCCGATGTTCTGCCAGCCGTTGATCAGGTGGAGCTGCGCGCTCCAGGCGTCATTGAAGCGCCAGGTGCCCTTCAGGCCCGTCTGGTAGTAGGGCGACAGCTCGCCTATCCACGAGCGCGTATATGTCCAGTTGAGCTGGGACTGGAGCGATTCGAGGCCAATGTGGCTCGGGTACACGCCGGCCTCCAGCGTGAGCGGGCCATGCGCGAACGAGAGCGAGGCCTGCTGCACATAGCGCCACACGTCCGGGCCCGCCGCGGTGCCCGTGGGCTCGCCCGCATGCAGCACCTCCATCGCGGTGCCGTAGCCCAGCACCAGATGCAGCCCCACGGGCGCGGGCTCCATGCTCAGCCCCAGCGAGGCCAGGTTCACGGAGAACTCGTTCGCGCGCTTCGCGGTGGTTCCCGTCCCGGCAATGAAGTTGGCGGAGTCCTCCGGGCGGTTGAGGTTGAGGCCGTAATAGGCATCCACGCCCGCTTCCACCTTCAACCGGGAGGCAAGCACCTCGACCGCGGACGGCTCGGCAGGAGCCTGTGCTGGGGCCTGGGCAAGAAGCACGCTGGACAGCAGGGAGGAGAATTCGAGAGGTGCCATGGCCCGCTTCCATGGAGCACCCGGCGTGCCATCCTTGCCGCTGAGCCCTCCCCTCATTCCGAGGGCTTACCCGCCTCCCTCTCTCCACCGGGTTGCAGGTTGCACGACGGGAGCGAGCCACTCGTGCAGGACGAAAGAGCCCGCCGCGCGACGAAGCGCTCAGCGCTGGGGGTGTGCGGCGGAGACAAGCTGCTGGCGGCACGCCTCGTCGCATTCCGGGAAGCTCTGGATGAACTGAGCCTGCTCGCGGCACCGAGAGGCCAGGGCGAGGCTTGCTTGCTCCTGGCAGAGGGTGCGGAAGCTCTTCCAGGTCTCCTGGTAGAGGGCCGCGCGGGCCTGGGGCTCCATCTTCTCGATGGCCCGCCGCTCCGCCGTCAAGTCGTAGATGACGACGGCCAGGAGCAAGAGCAGGAACAACCCTCCCCACAGTATGACGCGGCGCCGGGACCAGACAGGACCCTCGGGTGCTTCAGGACTGGGGAGCTTGGGGCGGGACAGCGGAAGCGAAGTCGTGGATGGCGTGCGCATACACTTCTGTGGTTGCAAGCACCGCGCCGACGCGAGCAGCGGGCGGGCGGCTCAGGGCCCGGCGGCTGGATCCCACCCGTAGAAGCGCTGGAGCTCCTCGTAGAGGTCCGGCGTCTGCTGCTTCATTACGTGGGGCTTCTCGAAGAAGGACTCGGTGGCCACGGCGAAGAACTCGGCCTCGTTCTGGGCCCCGTAGTCATCCAGCACCTTGCGCTCCACGCGCTGGCCCTGCCGCAGCGCCTGGTAGTGCTCGCCCATGACGGAAGTCCACGCGTGGTAGTGCGAGTAGCGCCGCAGCCGAGGAGTTCCATCGAAGGCGCCGTCCTCGCGGTCGAGCACATGGGCGAACTCGTGGGCGGCGGTGTCGTGCCCATCTCTGGGATTGCTCAGTCCGGCCAGCACAGCCTGCCAAGAGAGGATGACCTGGCCCCAGTTCTTGGCCTCGCCGAGCACCACGCCGGTGCGCTCGGGCAGTTGGAAGGAGCCGGGGTAGACGATGATCTCTCGCAGCCGGTCGTAGTAGGCCAGGTCCAGGTACAGCACGAGCTGCACGGCGGTGGCGCCCACCACGACGCGCACCTCATCGGTGATGGAGAAGCCGTTGGCCCCGATGAACTCCTTCTCCCAGATGAACACCTTGAGCATGTCGAGAAAGCGCTGGCGCGGCGCGGGAGGCAGCTTTCGGAAGAAGGGCACGCGCGCTTCCAGGTAGCCGAGCCACTCGGGCGGGAACGGGCGGAGCATCAGCCGGCGGCGGCGCAGCCAGTGCAGGGGGCCGGCCATCAGCGCCCCTGCTGTTGAAGGAACTGCTCGATCCGTTCGATGGCCAGCGTCATCTTCTGTCTGGCCGAGGAGTTCGCCGAGTGGATGCGGATAAGCGGAGGAACGAAGCCGCGAGTCGCCACGGCCTCTTCAATCCAGCAGACGACGTCGTAGCCTGTGCCATGCAGATCATCTCCGAGATCATGGTCGAGGCTGATGGCGGAGACCTGGCCGGTCTGCAACAGCGCGATGGCCTCCTCGGGCCACCGCACCGCCACCCAGCCATCGGGAGTCGCCCGCTCATCATCGAGAAACACCTTCACGAGAGACTCCAGCTCTAAGGAGCGCTGTCAGCCTGGGCCTGGGTGGCGCTCAGGCTTCCATTGGAGACCGAGAGCGTCACCTGTCCGGGCTGGATCACCTGGAAGTAGAACCCCGCCGCGGCCTCCGGCGTACCCAGCCCCACCGTATCGAGTGCCGGCCCCATGCAGGACGGATCAGCGTGGAAAGTCAGGCCTTGGGCCCCTGTTCCGCTCGCCATGAGCGCGAAGGTGGCCGGAGTGGGCTTGGACAGGTTGCCCTTCGCATCCTGGACCTGCACCAGCACCTTGCCCGAGCACGCTCCCACTGCCACTGCTTGGGCCGGAGTGAGGAACACCACCTGCGAGGCCTCCCCCGCCATCACGTCCACATCGAAGGTGGCGCCCGGCTGCGTGGCCGGATCATACCCAGCACCCCAGATGCTGTTGGAGTGGATGATGTTGCCTCCTCCCAGATCCGAGATGGCCGCCTGGTACGGGTATCCGTTCGTCACCGCGCCGCTGCTCAGCACGTTGTCGATCACCTGGAGCCGCGTGGGCTCCAGTGGACTGCCGCCGTTCGACTCGGCCTGATCCAGGTAGAGGCCCACGTCGTTGCCCGACAGCGTGTTGCCCTGGATCAGCGCATCCTTCACCCACCCGAGGCCAAACAGGGGCCCACCCGCTACCAACACCCCCGCGGCCACATCCTCGCTCCCCGTATAGGAATGGCCCGTCACCTGGTTGCCCGTCACCTGCCCCGCCGCCCCATCGCTGAGCTGCACGCCATTCTGCGCGATGTGGCTCACCGGCCCCGCACCCGTTACCGTGTTGCCAGCCACGATGGCATCCACCCGCCCCGCAACCAGGATGCCTCCCTTCTGGTAGCCACTCACCGCGTTGCGCAGCACACTCACCTGCCGACGTCCCTGCCCGTCCAGGGCTCGCACCTCGATGGCGATCCCCTCCTGGCAGCCGCGGGGCACTCCGTCCGGGCTGCTGCCTCCAGGCTTGTTGCGGCGGATGTCCAGCACCTGGCTGTCCTCCACCGAGCCACTCGCCCCCTGCAGCCAGATGCCGCGCAGCCTGCTGTCCCCCGCCGCGCATGGCCCGTCCGACAGCAGCCGCTGAGCCTTCACCGTGAGGTGGCGCACGAGGGCCGTCTCACCCCGGTTGCGCACGATGGCTCCCACGAAGGGGCCTGTGCCCGGATCCATCGCTGTCACCGTGTTGGCCTGGCCATCCAGTGTGTGGCCGTCCGGGATGAACACCGTCGTGGCCGTGAGACAGTTTGCCTTGAGCAAGAGCACCTTCTGCTGGAGCCCCACGTCGCACGGCGGGTAGCTACAGGCAGGCCCACTCCAGGCCACCTCGTAGCGGACCTTGAGGCTCAGCCCCATCGAGTTGGTGATGGTGGCTTCGATGGTGGGCTTGACTCCTGCGGGCACGCAGGAGAGCGCCGTCCACGCCACCTCGCTCGTGTCGCCCGTCAGCACGGGCACTCCCAGGGTGCCGGTGTTCGCCTTCCACGTGAAGCTCAGCGCCCCGCCCTGTGGATCCTCCGCCGAGACATTCAGGGTGATGAGCTCTCCCGGGATGGCGCTCAGCGCCTGGGGCGAGGCCGTGCGCAGCTTGGGTGAGGAGGTGCTCTCCACCACGGGCGGCGGCGCAGCGTCCTGCCCACACCCGGCAGCAGCCAGCAACCCCAGCCCGGCCAGCAACCACAGGCCCCTCGTGTCAGCGCGGATCATC
>FSUC01000134.1_pt1 | contig 11094 bp, 2 predicted proteins | sample 1636951 | NCBI WGS metagenome assembly FSUC01 (sample SAMEA3914818, study PRJEB12502) | metagenome | biome: forest; material: soil | place: Canada | collected 2010-06-26 | depth 0.1 m
GGCAGCGACTTCGCATGGGTGACGAGCACCTCGAAGGCACCGCGCGGATCCTGCTTCTCCAGGAGCGCGGCCAGCCGCTGGACGGCCAGCTCATCCTGGGGGTTCTGCGCGGCCAGCCGGCGCCAGGCCGTCACCGCGCGCCGGGTGTCTCCTGCCTTCTCGGCCAGCTCGCCCAGGCGCCGCACGGTGGACTCGGCGTGCGCGCGGCCCTTGGCGAAGTCCACATCCGCGGCGAGCTTCTCCTGGAGGGGCAGCGCCTCCTTCACATCCCCGTGCAGCGCGAGCAGCTCGGCCAGCGCCTCCAAGTCACTGCCCTGCGCGGGCGAGAGCGTGTGGGCGCGGCGCACCAACCTCAGCGCTCGCTCGGGCTCGGCGGCGGCCCGGGCGTGGACGGCACCCTCTCGCAGGAAGGTGGCGGCCTCTTCGGGCTCGGCGCTCTGGGCGGCAGCCTCCAGCAGTCCTGCGGCCTCCAGCAGCTCTCCCCGGGCGACGACGAGCGAGACGAGCCGGCGGCGCACCTGCGCATCATCCGGCGCCAGGCGGAGGGCCTCTCGCAGCGCGGCCTCGGCGGGGGCGGGCTGCTGGAGCCGATCGAGGTACAGCTCCGCCAGCTCGGAGTAGAGCGCCACGGCGCCCACGGGCGGCGCGTGGGGGGCCTCGGAGGCCAACAGCTCGGCCAGCCGGGACCAGTCCTCCAGCTCGCGCAGCACGCGCTGGAGCGCGGCGGTGGCGCCCGGGTGACGAGGAGAGAGCGCCAGTGCTGCCTCGAGGCTACGAGCGGCCTCCTCTCGCTGTCCCTGCTGTTCGAGCAAAGCGGCGCGGGCCAGCAGCGCCTCCACCCGGCGAGGCAGCGGCCCCTGGCGCGCAGCCTCCGCGAGGGCCTCGGCCTCCGCCTCGGGCTGTCCATCCCTGCGGGCCAGCATGGCCAGGGAGAAGAAGACCTCGCAGCGCTCGGTGGCGGGCAGCTCCAGCGCGACGGCGGCCCGCAAGGCCTCACGGGCTTCCGCGCGCGCATCCTTCTCCATGAGAGAGGAGGCAATGACGAGCATTCGCTCCCGCGCACGCTCCGCCAGATTGGAGTCGGCAGCCACGGCACGGCGCCACGCGGACAGCTCGGCCACCTCGTCCCCGGCCTCGCGAGCCAGCTCTGCCAGGGAGAGCAACAGCGGCGCGGGCCGCTGGGCGAACCGGGCGGCCTCGAAGTAGTCATCTCGGGCAGGCCCGGCGCGGCCAGCGGCGCGATGGAGAGCGGCACGGCGAGCCAGCAGCTCGGCCCGAGGCTCGCCCTCGGCGGCGGAGATCTGCGTGCTCAGCAGGGTGAGCCGCTCGGCCTCCTGCTCCTCGGTGCCCGTGCCTGGAGCGGGCAGCAGGGCCAGCAGGGCCTGAGCTGCCCACAAGTCCCTGGGCTCCTCCACGAGGAGCGAGCGCAGAGCGTGGATGGCCTCGTGGGCGCGGCCGAGCGTGAGGGCCAGCTCCGCCAGCTCGCGGCGGGCACTGCGCTGCGGCTCACCGGTGAGGCGGGGCCACAGCGAGGTGAGCAGATCCGCCAGCGGCTCGCGAGCTCCCGCCTTGCGGTGCAGCCCTGCCAGCTCGAGCTGGGCCTCGAGATCCTCCGGAGCCTGGGTGATGTACTGCGCGAGCAGGCGCCGTGCGGAGTCCGTCCGGCCCGAGCGCACCGCAGCGGTGGCGGCCTTGCGAGTCAGAGAGAGCAGCTCCTGCTCACGCGGGGCATCCGGATCCGTGGGCGGCAGGCTCAGCGCGGCCTCAAGGTCCTCCAGCGCGCCGCGAGGGTCCGCGGGCATGCGCAGCTCGCCACGGCGCATGCGCGCGGGAGCAAAGGTGGCATCGCGCTCCAGGGACTCAGCGAGGAAGGTCTCCTCGCGAGGAGTGCCCGCAGCCAGCAGCGAGGCGCGGTAGAGCAGCCGGGCGCCGGAGCGAATATCCGAGAGCAGCGCGGCCTTGCGCGCATAGAGCCGGGCCGCCTCCAGCTTCTCTCCGCGCTCCAGCTCCAGCTCGGCGAGCGAGTCCAGCACCTCGCCGGCCATGGAGCCCTGGGGATCAGCCTCGAGGGCGGCTGACAGGCGCAGCAGGGCGGCGGGCTTCTCTCCGCGCTGGAGCAACAGCCGGGCACTCTTGAGGAAGAGGGGCGCGGCCTCCACGGTGCGCTCGGCGGCCACGAGCGCCTGGGCGCGAGTACCCCACAGCTCGGCCAGCTCCCGCGTCTCTCCCACCTCTGAGTAGAGCGCCTCGAGCCGGGCGGCCAGCGCATCATCCAACCGGCGCAGCGGGAAGGCCTGGGCGTAGGCGGCAATGGCGCCCTCGCGGTCTCCGAGCAGCTCGCACGCGCGGCCGAGCCGGGCCCGGACATCCGCCAGACGCTCGGGCGCAGCGGTGCGCGGCAGGGAGGCCAGCAGGGTCTCCAGCGCGCTCCGGGCGTGCTCGGGCCGCTCGCAGCGCAGAGACAGGTCTGCCAGGTCCAGCAGCACGGCAGGGTCCGGCGCCAGCCGCGCGGCCTTCTCCATCGCCACGAGCGCCTCGCCCACCCGGCCGAGCCTCGCCTCCAGCACCCCGGCCAGCTCGCGCAGCGCCGCGGAGGCGAGCCGCTTGTCGCCATGGGCCTCGGCCACCCGTGCGCGCTCCTCCAGCGCGGAGGCCAGCCCCGCCATGTCCGAGCGCTTGCGCTGCAGGGTGCACAGCTCTCCCAGCGCGGGCAGATCGCCCGGCTCGGCCTTGAGCACCTCCTGGAGCGCCTGCACGGCGAGGTCCAGATCAAACGTCAAATCCCGCGCGGCCACGGCGAGGCGGCGGAACTTCTGGGCGCGCTCGCGAGGCTCGGGCGTCAGCCGCGCGAGCGCCGTCAGACAGCGGGTGAGCAGCCCTCCATCCCTGCGTGCCTCGGCCAGCGAGAGCATGGCCTCCAGCGCGGGCTTGTTGTCTGGATCGGCCTCGATGGCGGACAGCAGGAGCCGCTCGGCCTTCTCGGGCTGCTGGAGCCGGCCGCGGTACAGCTCACCGGCCTCGGCCCAGAGGTTGGCGCGCTTGGCGGGCTCCTCGTAGACGGCAGCGGCCTTCTCCAGCGCCTCGGCCAAATCTTGCGCGCGGCCCGTGGCGCGGAAGTACGGAATGAGCTCCTCGAGGGCCAGCAAGTCTCGAGGCTCCAGCGCGAGCGCGGCTTCCAGGTGCTCGCGAGCGCGCGCCGGGTCTCCCAGCTTGGTGCGGCTCAGCCGGGCCATGGCGTGGTGGCTGGCATGAGCGGCCTTGCGCACGGACTCCGAGCGCGGCGCGGGGCCCGCAAGCTCCAGCGCCTGCTGGTAGTCCGCGAGCGCCTCCTGCACCTTGCCCAGGCCCTCGGCCACGCGGCCTGCGGCAAAGAGGGGCTCGGGCTCACCGGGCAGCAGCGTTACAGCCTCGCGGTAGCGCAACAGCGCGTTGTCCAGCTGCTTGAGGCCCTCTTCCCACACGCGGCCGGCCAGCAGGTTGGCCTGCCCCACGCGGTCGAGCTCATGGCGAGCCAGGGCCACCTCGCGCAGCCTGTCCAGCGCCTTGAGGGAGCGCAGGTACTCGCCCGCGCGCAGACACAGCTCGCCCAGCAACAGCAGCGCATCCGGTTGATCCGGCGTGAGCCTCAGCGCGGCCTCGCAGTGCAGCCGAGCGCCCGCCACATCATCCTCTGTCTGGGCGCACAGCCCCGCCAGATGCACATGGGCATCCGCCGCCTCGGCGGGATCCCTCGTGAGGGCGGCGAGCCGGCGGTAGGCGCGCACGGCACCGGCTCGATCCTTGGCTTGATCCGAGGCCCGAGCCAGCGCCTTGAGCGAGGGCAGGTGGTCCGGCTTGAGGCCCAGCAGCTCATGCAGCGCCTTCACGGCGACGGCGGGCGCGGAGTCTCGCGAGCAGCGGGCCGCAGCCTCGGCGGCGAAGAAGGCAGCCGCGTCCTCGGAAGTTCTTCGGGACAGGGCGCTCAGGGCCAGGTAGCGCTCGGCGGCACGGGCTTCCTCTCCCCGGCGCTCGCGCACCACGGCCTCGCCCCAGAGGGCTGCGGGGCTCTTCTCGCGGCGGCGCAGCAGGGAGGAGGCCACATCTAGCGCCAGGTCATGCGCCTGGGGATCGGCGACGAGCAGGGACAGCAGCCGCTCGGCGGCGAAGGGGTGCGCGTCCTGGGCATCCCCGGCCTGGAGGTACGCCTCGCGAGCCTCGGCGAGCCGGCCCTGGGCAATCAGCGCCTCGGGCTCGGAGAAGGCGCGGGCGCCCTCCAGCGTCATGAGCAGCTCGTCGTCCGGCGCGGCGGGAGGCGGCAGGCCCCCCGAGGAGAAGCGCAGTCGCAGGCCCTTGCTGGACACCTCGGCGGCGGAGAGGCGCGCCTGGTCCAGCTCCGGCATCTTGAAGCCGCGAGTCACCGCCGCCAGCCGGCACAGCTCCGGGAGCACGCGGGTGGTGAAGCCCGTGGCGCCCTGCACCTCCACCTCCGGCAGCAGCCCGAGCGCCCCTACCGCGGAGGCGAGGATGCCGGGCACCTGCACCGAGGCGGTGGGCGAGAACCCATAAAGCCGCACGTCATAGATATAGAGGGCGAGCTTCTCGCCATCCCCCTCGAAGGCGACTTTGAAGGTGACGGGGGTGTGCTCGGGGCCCTGGAGCCGAGCCTGGCCTTCCAGGTAGCCGGTGCGGAAGTGGAGCTTGAGGTCCTCCAGGCCCGCGAGCCTTCCAGACAGCTCGCCCACCCTGCGCGCGACCATGTCCGCGTCGACGGTGAGCTCGAGGAAGCCGAACAGGAGCTTCTTGCGCTGGTAGCGCGAGGGCCCGGCGCTGACGTTGAAGGGGAAGGTGACGTCGGGAATCTGGAGCGCGAAGTCGGCGATGGCCAGGCCGGGCGCGAGCGGCAGCGGCGGGAAGCCTACGAAGGCGCGCCGATCCAGCAGCCGGAGCTCAGGAGAGGCAGCGCCCGGCTCGGACGCGGGCTTCGGGGAGTCGCTTTCGGTGGCCATCTGGGAGCGGGCGGCAGGCTAGCACGGAGGCCAACCCCTCGAAATTTTACCCAATCCCCGTCAGAAAGGCAGGCCGCAGGGCAGGTGCGCGCAGGGGGATTCTCGGACAAGATGGCAGGCGGTGCTCCCTCCCGACTCCCTCGTCCTCGACGGCCGCTTCCGGGTCCTCCGCCCGCTCGGCTCGGGAGGCATGGGCGAGGTGTACCTGGGCGAGCAGGTGTCCCTGGGCCGCAAGGTAGCCATCAAGGTCCTGCACCATGACTTACACCTGCAGCCGGGGATGCTGGAGCGCTTCAAGCGTGAGGCCCGCCTGCTGTCGGCGGTGGAGCACCCGGCGCTGGTGCGCATCATCGACTTTGGCGAGTCCGGGGACGCCGCCTGCCTGGTGATGGAGCTGGTAGAGGGCGAGAGCCTGTTCGAGGTGCTGGGAGGGGGCCCGCTGGCCTGCGCGCGAGCCCTCACGGTGCTGCACCAGCTGGCCGAGGGGCTGGCGGCCATCCATGACAAGGGCATCATCCACCGGGACATCAAACCGGAGAACGTGTTCCTCACGCGCACGGTGCGGGGCGAGCAGGCGAGGCTGCTGGACTTTGGGATTGCGCGGCTGGTGGAGCCCCAGGCGGACAGCAACGTCAGCCAGATAGGAGTGGTGCTGGGCACTCCCGAGTACCTGTCCCCCGAGCAGGCATTCGGGGCTCGGGTGGATGCGCGCAGTGACTTGTACTGCCTGGGAGTGCTGGCCTACCGGGTGCTGTCCGGGCGGCTGCCCTTCGACGGACCCGAGCCGCGCAAGTACATCGCGCAGCACGCCCACGTGGCGCCGTTGCCGCTGGACAGGGCGGCGGCGGGGCTGGGGCTCTCGCCGGCGCTGATGGCGTTGGTGATGAGGCTGTTGGAGAAGGACCCGGCCAACCGCTTCCAGAGTGCGCACGCGCTGGCGGACGCGCTGGCGGCCCTGGCGGCGGAGCCTATGCCCCCCTCGCTCGAGGCCCCTGCGGTGACGCAGAGCAGCGGGCCGCCGGTGGCGAGTGGGACGGCGGCCTTCGGCCTGGCGCCTCCCGGCCCCGGCATCGAGGAGCCGCCGCAACCCGCCATGGCTCCTCCGAGCAGCGGCACGGCGGCGTTTGGAGGAGCGCCTTCCTTCCCCTGGGACACCTCGCCTCCCGCGCCTGCGCCAGGTCTGGCGGCGCCGTCGGTGCCACCTCCCACGGGGAGCGGCACGGCCCTGTTTGGAGCATCCGGAGTGGGGCTTGCGAGCAAGCCGCAGAACCTCACGCTGCTGCTCACGAGCATCCAGGGCTACGCCGAGCTCAAGAGCCGGCAGACGCAGGAGGAGCACCAGCGGATGCTGGAGACGTATGAGCGGCTGCTGCTGCCGCTGTTGCGCGCGTACGACGGCAGGCTGGTGCAGAAGCGAGGGGACGGGTTGCTGGCGGTGTTCGGCGCGCCGACGGGGGCGGTGCTGTGCGGTATGGGGATGCAGGACCGGCTGTGGCGGCACAACCGGAACTGGCCACCGGACATGCAGCTGCACGTACGGGTGTGCCTGCATGCGGGCGAGGTGGTGCTCTCGAAGGACACGGTGCTGGGCGAGCCGCTGGAGGTGGTGAAGGCGGCGGAGCAGGTGGCGCTGGCGGACGAAGTCACCTTCACTGAGTCGGTGAACCTGGCGCGCAACCGGGCGGAGGTGGAGGCCGAGGCCTGCGGCACCATTCCCCTGCCGGGCCAGGGCGAGCCGCTGAAGCTCTACCGGAGCAAGCACACCAGCACCGAGGGCCCACCCTTTGGCGGCAGGGACATGGGCGAGGCGCCCACGCAGATGCACTCCGTGCTCCCACGAATACTGGGCGCAAGGCTCATGAAGTTCGCCCGGGCCCGGAGCCGCCTGCTCACAGGAGTGACGGTGGCAGCGGTCATGCTGGCCGTAGGGGGCGTGCAGCTGTGGAGGTGGAGCCGGAGCCCGGAGGTGCAAGCCCGGAAGCTGATTGTGGATGGCAAGCCCGCGGAGGCGCTCAAGCGACTGGACGCGGCGCCCGCGGAGGAGCGCAAGAGTCCAGAGCTGCGGCAGGTGCGAGCGCTGGCGTTGCATGGGTTGAACCGGCACGACGACGAGCACGAGGTGTTAGTGGCGCTCGAAGCCAGCCCGCGCAAGGCGGTAGGACAGCTGGTGTTGGACGCGCTCGCGGAGGACTTCGGCGCGGACGAGAGTGACAAGGGGTTGCGCAAGCTGTTGGGCACGCTGCCGAAGGACAAGCTGCGCAGCCGCTTCGAGTCCCTGGCCGAAGGAGACGCCTCGGCGAAACAGTGGGGAGCGCTGCGCTACCTGGAGGCCTCGCAGGACACGGAGGGCCTGGACCTGGTGGGCCTGTACGCGGAGGCGCTGGGCTCGGAGGACTGCGGGGTGCGAGCCAAAGCGGCACGGAGGCTCGGGGCGCTGGGAAGCACGAAGGCAATCCCCGCGCTCACGAAGCTAGCCGAGCAACCACTGTCCGGCACAAAGAGCTGCGGCCAGGACGAGGCTGCGGCGGCGCTACAGAACCTCAAGAAGTCCAACTGACCGGCACAGCCTCAGTCCCCGTGCTTGCCGTGACCCTTGCCGTGGCCACGCCCGTGGTCATCGTCGTCGTCCCAGCCGTCCTTCTTGGTCTTCACCTTCTCGTCCACCCGGAGCAGCTCGCCCGAGTACGCGTTGTAGTCCAGGTGCACGTGGCCCTTGGCCCCCGCCGCGAACGCGGTGAACTTCACCTTCCACACGTCATTGCCCGTCATGTGCGCGTCCTGGAGCTGGCACTCGTACCCTCGCGAGCGGCAGAACTGGAAGCCCAGGTTCACCGCCTCGTTGTAGTTCATCTGACGGGAAGGAGGCGGACCGCCACCCCTCCTCGCCGGAACCACCACACAGCCAGAGATCATCAGCAGCACACCCACCATCATGAGGATTCGCATGCCGCCTCCATACGGCCTCGCGCCCGTCCTCTCCACTCCCTTCTGGCGCCCGTGCTGCCTGCTCGACACCCTCAGCCCTCCCAGGTCGCCAGCAGGGAGCGCACCCGTGCAAACCTCTGGAGCAGCCGCTCGCGGTGCGCGCTGAGCAGCACCATGAAGCCCACCACCAACAACCCCAGCAACGTGAGGAACGCCGCCCCCACCCGGTGGTCCCTCATGCCGAAGCGCACCAGGTTCGCCACGATGCACGTCACCAGGAACGCACTGCCCAGGTACACATACGAGCGGATGCGCAGCACAATCCCCGCGGCCACTCCCACCAGGCACACGAGCACGCAGAGCATCATCCCGCCAGAATCGCTGAACATCAGCGGCTTCCACGCTCCGGCCACGTAGATGATCGCCACCGCGCACGTGCGCAGCCGCGCCGACGTCTCCGGCTCCAGCGAGTCCTGGAACGTCCGCAGCAGCACCAGCAACGAGAGCCCCGCGGGGATGACGTAGTACTGCGGCTCGCCCGCCCCGGTGCCCGACCAGACCACGAACAGCGCCGCGTTGAAGGCCACCACCGAGGCCATCGACGCCACCCCCCGGCGCGATGGGTGCATCCCCAGCGCCGCGAAGTGCGCGGCATGGCCCACCAGCAGGGCCGCGGCATACATCGGCTCGCCCCACGGCGCGGTGAGCAGGCCCGCCAGCGGGAAGAGGAACGCTCCCACCAGCGCGGGCCGGCGCAGCGCGGGCAGCTCCGAGCCCTCGCGCTGCACGAAGACATAGAGGCCCGAGAAGAACACTCCGCCCACCAGCGCCACCAGGCTGTCCGCCCCGGTCAGCTCTCGCGCCCCCATGCCCAGCCACCGTGCGCCCAGGTAGCCCAGCGCCACCGCCGCCTGGGCGAAGTACGCCGACAGCGCGTCCTCCTCTTCTACCGCGCGGCGCACCAGCGCCACCACGAGCACCGTGAGGCCCGCACCCGCCACCAGCGCCTCGCGCAGCGCCCCCTGCGTGCCGTCCACGTACACCAGGCCCAGCAACACCTCGAATAGCGCCACGGCGGCGAGCCCATGCCCCACACCCCGGCGCACCTTCGGCCCCGCCAGCCACAGCGCCAGCGTGGCGAGCACGGCGCTGGCCGCGCCCAGGTGCGGGAAGATGAACTCCTTGCCCTGGCCATGGGAGAACTCCGTGCCCAGGTACATGACGAGCACATGGACGGAGATAAGAGTGGCGAGCCACCCCACCACCTCGCGCTCGCTGCGCCGGTACACCACGGCCCACGCGGAGCCGGCCGCCAGCGCGAACGTCAGCGGAGTGCTCCCCTGATTCAAGCCGCCCAGGCCCCCGAGCGCCAGCAGCGAGAGCATCCACCCGCTGTGGTGCAGCGCCCGGCCCACGCGCAAATCCCGCTCGTCCAGCTCAGTGCCCGCAAGGCACAGGACCAACCCCACTCCGCCCATCACCACCGGGAGCCACTCGGGAGGCACCGTGGCCAGCAGCACGCCGCCGAGCAGCGCCGTGGCCACATACGCCATCGCCTCCCCACGGCTCACCATCAGCACGAGCGCCGCCAGGCCCGCTGGCACCGCAACTCCCAGCGGCAACACCCCTGGGCCATGCTCGATCAGCAGGTACAGCAACAAGCTCCCGAGCGTCAGGGCACTGCCGACCCAGAGCGGCTCGCTCCACGTATCCTCGAGTTCGGGGAGCACCAGGCCCATTGCACCCGAGAGTGTCCGCTGCACACTGCCGGACTGGCACAGCGCGGACACCAGGGCCACGCCCAGCGCCACGCACGCGAACACCACGGCCGTCAGGGGACGCGCCTCCAGGAACGCGTGGAAGTCCGTCTTGCCGAGCGACACGGCCGCCAGCGCAACCACGGCCGCCGTGAGCAGCCACCGCGAGGAGAGCAGGAACGCCGAGAGCAAGAGCACCCCGGCCACCCCGGCCAGGGCACCGGGAGTAGGCTCGATGAGCGCGGACACGCCGACAAGACAGAGCGCCGCCACGGTCGCCACGGGCCGCAGCGTCGCGTCCGCGGCGCCCCGGAAGAAGGCCGCCAGCGCGGTAGGCGCGTGGTGCTCGGCGATGGCGAGCGCCAGCAGAACGCCCACCGCCACGGGCCGGGCCTCGGGAACGAAGGCGAGCAAGAACGCGGCGGCGGCGATGCGCACCGAAGGCCTCCGCCCCGGCAGGAGCGCCAGCGACACCGCCAGCACGCTCACCGCCAGCGCGGGGCCCTCCTTCACCAGCACGCCAATGGCCACCAAGGCCAGCGTGCCCTGCAGCCACTCGGAGAGCGCGAGCACCCGCTTCGGCCCCGCATCCCTGCCCAGCAGCAGCGAGCGCGCCGCAGGCAGATGCTCCACGGCACGGGCCACCAGCAGCGCGAGCAGCGGCAGCAGGGGCGCCAAGGAAGGCACAGACCTCACGGCGAGCACGGCACCCGCAGTGAGCGCGACTCCAAGCGCGGTGAAGAACGGCTGCCGGTTGGCCCGAGTCCACAGCAGCGGCAGCACCAAGGCCGCCAACAGGAGCTCCGTCGGCCTGTACTTACAGACATCCAGGCAGATGCCCATCAGCAGCGCCGAGCACACCGTGGCCGCGAGCGCGAACCTCCGCCCGCCCGCAAGGACGGAGAACACCGCCGGCACCTCCTCCAGCAGCGCCAGCACGCTCAGCCCAGCGGCCAGCCCCAAGAGCGCCTCGGGCGACGAGCCAATCCCCAGGGCTGCATAGCCTGCGGCCACGACAATGCTGAGCGAGGGGTGCAGCGCTCGCACCGTGAGGAGCGAGGCCAGGGCCGCGCCGAACAGCAGCGGGCCCGTGTGCGCGTGATTCAACGCCATGGCCGGAACCACGGCAGCCACAAGGGTCACCAGCCCTGCGGTGGTGGTGCTCGCGCTGCGTCCCCACCGGGCCGCGGCGAGCGAAGCTCCCAACCCCCAGAGGACGAGGAGCCCCGTGGACAGCTCGGGCGTCATCCACTCCCACGGGGTGAAGATGTGCGGACAGGCCGGCAGCAGCGTCAGCCCCGCGAGGAGGACCGCCACGGGCCGGACCACCGGGAAGGTGCGCGAGGCAATGGCTACCGCCGCCGCCGCCATCAGCAGGATGACGCCCAGCACGGGCGTCATCTCCGCCACCGCTGCGGCCGAGGCCA
>FSUC01000480.1_pt1 | contig 11085 bp, 5 predicted proteins | sample 1636951 | NCBI WGS metagenome assembly FSUC01 (sample SAMEA3914818, study PRJEB12502) | metagenome | biome: forest; material: soil | place: Canada | collected 2010-06-26 | depth 0.1 m
ATCCAGCGCCATGCGCACGCCCGTGGCGCCCACCGGGTGCCCCAGGCCGATCAGCCCCCCTGAGGGGTTGATCGGCAGCCGGCCCTTCATCTCGATAGAGCCGTCCTCAATGGCCTTCCAGGATTCGCCCGGCGCCGTGAGGCCCAGATGATCAATGGCCATGTACTCCGTCATCGCGAAGCAGTCATGGGTCTCCACGACGTGCACCTGGCTCACGTCCTTGACGCCTGCGCGGGCCCGGGCGTCCTCGATGGCGCGGCGCACCTGGGGAAACACATAAGGCTGGCCCGCGCTAGCGCGCACCTTCGCCGCGTAGCTGATAGGCGCCGAGCGGTGTCCCCATCCCCGCAGGCGCGGCAGGCGCTCGAGCGAGAGGCCCCGGCGGGCGGCGTACTCGGCGGCGCGCCGGGCCGTGGCCAGGAACACCACCGCCGAGCCATCCGTCACCTGGCCGCAGTCCTGCTTGCGCGTTCTGCCGTCCACCACGGGGTTGGCCTCGTCGTGGGCGGTGAAGCTCTCGGGGGTGAAGCTCCACTGGCGCGTCTGGGCATTGGGGTTGCGCTTGCCGTTGGCGAAGTTGATCTCCGCGATGCGCATCAGGTGCTCGTAGCGCAACCCATGGCGCCGCTCGTACTCGTCGGCCAGGTCCGAGAACGCGCGCGGCCAGAGGTAGCGGGCCTCGGTGAACTCGTGTCCCGCCCAGGCCGCGGCGCCGAGGTTGCGGGCCGCCTGCTGCCCCGGCACGTTGCGCATCTGCTCCAGGCCCACCACGCAGGCCAGCTCATACCGGCCCGCCTCCAACTCCGCCGTCGCCGCGAGCAGGGCCACGCTGCCCGAGGCACAGGCCGCCTCGTGGCGCGCGGTGGGCAGCCCGTCGAAGGCCGGCTCCACCAGCCCGAAGAAGCCGCCGAGCAGCCCCTGGCCCGCGAAGAGCTCGCCCACGAAGTTGCCCACGTGGCCGCACTCCACCTCCTCGGGCTCCAGCCGGGTGGCCTCCAGGCCGCTGCGCACGGCCTGGGTGAACGCGTCGGCGAGCTCCAGGCCCTGGCGCGACCAGTGCGCCGAGAAGTCACTCTGCCAGCCGCCGAGCAGGTAGATCATGAGCCCTCACGCTACCCCGCGCGGGAGGAGCCTGGCCACCGCGCGAATCAGAAGAGCGGCAGCTCCAGCGTGGCCACGGCGCCCTTGCCCGGCCCCTCGCTCTCCAACATGAGGCGCCCCCCGAGCAGCTGCGCCGCCAGCGCGCTGGTGTGCAGTCCGAAGCCGTGGCCGTCCTTGCGCGTGGTGAAGCCGTGCACGAAGAGCTTCTCTCGCACCTCCGGCGCGATTCCCCTCCCATCATCCCTCACCTGGATGCGCGCCAGCTTCCCTTCAGCGCTGAGCCGCACGCTCAGGGTGCGGCTCCCCTCGGGGACCGCGTCCAGCGCGTCCTTCGCGTTGCTGATGAGGTTGACGAGGATCTGCAGCACCTTGTGCTTGTCCACCGTCAGCCTGGGCACCGGCGACAGCTCGCACTGGACGGACACCCCGTGGCGCTGGAGCGCCGCCAGCTGGATACGCAGGGCGTCGTCGATGAGCTGAGCCAGGTCGCACTCCTCCGGCATCAGCGCGGTCCTGGCGTAGTTCTGCTGCACCTGGACGATCTTGCGGATGTGCTCGATGTGCTGGCCCATCGCATCCATGTCGTCCAGCAGCCGGGTCTGCTCGCCCACCAGATCGTCAGCCATCGCTGACAGGTAGTCCAGCAGATGGTTGCCGCGTGCTCCCGGGGCCAGGAAGTCAGCCAGGTTCTCCCGGTGCTCCACCAGCAGGGCCGTGGCCCGCTTCAACCGGCTGACGCGAGAGGAGCCCAGCGCCTCGTGCATGGTCTCGATGTTGATGACAGCGCTGGTGAGCACATTGCCCACGCTGTGCAGCACGTTAGAGGCCACCTCGGACATGCCCACCTCGCGCGCCGTGTCCACCAGCCGCGTCTGGGCCTGCTTGAGCTCGCGCGTGCGCTCCTCCACCCGGTGCTCGAGCTCATCGTTGGCTTGGCGCAGCCTCTGCTCCGCTTGCTGAGCGGCGGCGCGCGCCTGCTGCTCCGTGACGACGACGACCGCCAGGATCAGAACGAACACGTTGAGGAACGCGATGTACAACTGCAGGTTCAGGACGCGTGTGCCGACGGCCATGCTCAGCATGGCGAAGGGGCCGCGCTCGTGAATTGTGTGCCAGGTTGCCATCAGATCGAGGATGACCGTGGCAGCCGTCGCGCCTCGCACTCCAAGGCGCAGGGCCGGCCAGGCGATCAAGGGGAGCAGGAGAAAAGGCAGCGCCGAGTCGAGCTCACGCGGCCGTATGGTGGAGAACACCCACCAGCCCGCGCCCGTCAGCAGCACGAGCAAGGCCAAGGCTTCGACAGCGCGGCCGAGGCGAGGCCTCGAGGGCGTCTTCCAGGTCAGCAAGAAGGGACAGAGGAGAATCACCCCGAGGGCGTCGCTGCTCCACCAGGTGGACACCTTGGACCAGTACGAGCCTGGCTCCAGCCATGCGACGTTGGCCGCTGCCGCGAGGAGCGCGCCTGGGAGTGCGCCGGCCACGGCGCCCAGCAAGGCCAGGCGTATGACGTCCCATGCGCGCCCAAACACGAAACGGTCGCCTGTCGGCGGGCGTAAGAGCCAGGCGCCGGTGAGAGGCATGAGACAGCCGGCCACCCCCCAAGCCAGGGATACGGAGAGTGGGAGGCCATGCCGCAGGTTGATCAACCCCTCTGCCGCAAAGATAGCGAGGAGCCAGGCGGGCCAGCGAGAGCGGGGCGTGCGGAGAAACCAGGCCAGGGCCAGGCCGCTGGCCAGCCAGAAGATGGCGTTCTTCTGAGGGGGGAAGACGAAGGCGTAGTTGACCTCCGAGAGGGCCAGGTAGGCTACGAAGAGAGCAGCGCAGCCGAGGAGCAATTGGAACTGCTCCCGAACACAGATGCGGGCGCACGCTAGAACATTACGCATAGGAGGCACAGGCCGCGCACTCTATGTACAGCGAGGTGCCCTACGAGCACCAGGGGGGAGGCCCCACCGTTCCTCGTGCCTAACGTGCTGCGACTCGCGCTCAGGGCAGGAGAGGTGGTGGTGATGCAGATCCACTACAACATGTGACGGGGCTGTGAGCCTGCCCCGGTGAACGGAAGGCTCACGTGGAGGTGGGAGGCAGGACAGGGCTCTCCTTCCGAAGCTCCTCCCCGGGAGGCAGGAGGAAGGAGCGGGGCTCGCGCACCAGGCGCACGCCCAGCATCCGCACCAACCGCAGCACCTGGGCCATGGGCACGTCACGAGCGCGCAGCGCCACCCCCAGTGCCAGAGAGAAGGACACCCCGAAGTTGAGGAGCAGGGTGAGCCCAATGCCTCCCAGCGCCGCGAGGAACTCTGGACTCAGCGCGGCCTCGGCTCCCAGGGTGTACCCCGCCAGGCACAGCTGCCCGAAGGACAGCGTCACATGGCGCACGTCCAGCGGCAGCCCGAAGAAGCCTCCCACCACCGGCGGCAATGCCAGCAGCACGCCGATGCTCACGTTGCCTCCCAGCCCAGCGATATTGCGCGAGAAGAGGTCCGCCAGCTTCTGGGCCCCAGCGTCTCCCAGCAGCCGCCGCAGCCCCCGATGGTACGCGAGCGCCTCGGGCAGGCGCCGGTACACGGCCCAGTTCTCCAGCCACCCCGCCACGAGGCTGGACACCCACAGCAACACGCCCGTGAGCGCCGCGTAGAAGATGGTGCCGCTGTGCCAGGGGTGTAGCGAGGCCACTACATAGTGCGCCTGGGCCTCGGTGAGCAGCGGCCGCTGCTGCCACCACGCGAAGGCCATCGAGAGCCCCACCGCCACCGGCAGCACGGTGCCGATGTTCCCCAGCGCCGTGGCGAACTGCGACCGGGTGATGCGCGGGACAAGCTCCAGCAGGTGCGACAGCCGGCCGCTCTTGCCGCCCTCGCCGATGGCACTGCCCAACGTGGCCGCAGTCATCGAGGGCTGCTTGGTGGCCAGCGCGAAGCCCATTACCTGCATCAGCAGGAAGCTGGCCACATAGGTGCTCGCCAGCGACAGCCCGTAGAAGAAGGGCGCCAGCGCCAGCGTGGAGGCGTACAGCTTGAGGATCGCGGTGAACGCGGTGATGAAGCCACCCCCCACTGCCGCGTGCACTATCTCGTGGTACTCCGCCCGCGTGGCGGTGATGTAGTGCTCTCCCGAGTGGCCCGCCCGCTCGATGACCTTGCGCGCCAGCAGCCGCGCGTTGCTCGTCACCACCGCTCGAACCGAGCGATCCGTGGATGCGCGGCGCAGCAGGTCCGCCACCAACGCGAGGGCCTCCCGCCAGCGCGCCTCGCCCGGCTCCTGGCCCAGCACTCTCGCGATGGCCTCCATGCGCTCCAGGCTGCGGCGGATGCGCTCCAGCCGGTACACCAGGTTCACGCTCACCCCGTACTGCTCCAGATGGCTGGAGACGATGGCCACCACCTGCCGGCACTCCTCCACCACCCCCTCCAGCTCCCGCACGGCGTCCGGCCGGGTGTCGAGCGCCTGCACGCTCTCGCACGCCCAGCGCAGCTTCAGAAAGGGCGAAGCGCGGAAGGGCACCTCTGGGCACCGCTCACGGACCTCCTCGGACAGCCCCAGCTCCGCCGTCTGCACCGCCAGCAGTGTCAGCGCACCCACGAGGTCCGCTCGGATCGTTCCCCACGGGGATGGCTCCTGGCGCTGGCCGGCTTCCAGCAGGCGGAACAGGTCCGCCAGCAGGGCCGGTGGCAGCCCCTGGAGCCATTCAATGTCCTCCTTGGCCGGAAAGAGGCGCAGCAGAAGCTCGGAGAGCTGATGGTGCGCGGGAGGTGAAGGCAATAGGCGCCGCGTGAGCCTGTCGGAGACTTCTCCGAAGAAGCCTTGCCCCGCCGGCAAGCCTGTCTGGGCAAAGAGCTTCAACCCACTCAGCTCACCCACCACCCCGTTGAGCAGCAGCGCCACGCTTTGGCGCAGTGAGGGCAGGCCGCCCAACACGCGTACCAACAAGGCCAGGCGCGTCCGCGCGGCGGGGGCTTCGGGCTCCGCCGCCTCCACCAGCCCCACCAGGGCCTTGGGTATGCGCAGCCAGGCCACCAGCCGCTCCACCCACTCCAGCCGGGCCTCGAGGCTGTCCGATGGGAGCGCATGCAACAGCTGCTGCAAGTCGCGGACGGCAGCGTGCCCCGGTGAGCGGGGCGCGAACTGGACACAGAAAGCATCCACCTCGCGAGAGGAGAGCCCTCTTTTCAGCGATAGCTGCTCCACTACCCGCTCCTCTTCATCGCAGGGACTCCAGCTCCGTGAGCCAACGCAGCAGCTGCTGCGGCTGGTCCACCTCGGCCAGCCGCTCCGCCAGCCCGTGACTGGACAGCCGTGCCACATGGGCCAGCCGCACCAGGTGCGCACGCCCTCGCTCTCCTCCGACGAGCACCACCAGCAGCCGCAGGGGGACACCATCCGGCGTCTCGGCCCGGAGGGGCTTGGCCAGCGTCACGATCGCGGCGATGGGCGCGGCGTTCTCGACGAAGGCATGGGGTACCGCCACGCCGCCGCCTACCATGCTGGAGGCCTCCTCCTCGCGCCGCTTCAGCTCCGCCACCAGCCTGGGCGCACCCACGCCAGGGCAGGCCAGCGCGAGCCGGCCCGCGGCCACATCCAGCGCGTCATCCACCCTGGTGCAGGTGAGGCGCAGCACCATCCGCTCGGCTGTCAGCAGGGGCGCCAGGGCAGGCACGGGAGGCTCGTGCCCGGCGGCCTTCACCGGAAACTCCGCGTCCAGGAACTCGCGCACCCGGGCCAGCTGCTGGCCGGAGAGGTTCCTGCGCGCCATCTCCAGGAAGAGCATGCCAGCGCCGGGCACCTGCTCCAGGTAGTGGGCCACGAAGGGGCTCACCCGGTGCGCCACGTCCATGAGCAGCGTCGGGGGCACGTCCAGCTCGCGGGCGATGGAGGCCAGCCGCTCAGGCGTGGGGACCGCGTCCAGGCCGTTCTCCACGCGGCTCAGGTAGGCGCTGGACACGCCGATCCGGCGAGCCAGATCGCGCAGGCCCAGCCCCGCGTCCACGCGCAGCAGGCGAAGGGTAGCTCCCAGATGCATGGCGTCGTCGCCTCGGTTCCAGTGTGTGCGGGTGGGGGGCCTAGACGGTGCCGTTGGCAGGCAGCGCCGGGGCCGCCTCCGGCTGCCCCGAGGGGGCCGCGGCGGTGACTTGGCGTGGATGGCGGATCACCAGCAGCGAGGTGGGGGCATCCCCGATGAGGCGCTCGCGGTGCAGGCCGAAGAAGCCGTCCTCCAAGCCCCACTCCGAGCCGACGCCCACCACCACGAGATCATACCCGCGCCGGGCCTCCTCCAGGGCCGCCTCTTCGGGCGAGTCGTGCGCCACCACCTTGAAGTTCACCTGCCCCAACTCCTCGGGGAACAGCGACTCCACCACCGTGCGTGTCTTCGGCTGGCCGTCGCCCCGCTCCGGCGCCGTGACGTGGAGCACGGTGATCTCCGCGCCCACCGAGCGCAGCAGGCGTCTGGCCAGCCCGAGCGCGGCCCGGTCATGGGAACTGCCAATGAAGGGCACCAGCACCCGGCGCACCTGCTCCAGGCCCCGGTCCACCAGCACGGCCACATCCGCGCTGGCCTCCTCCATCACCTCGTGCACCGTGCCGCCCAGCATCGTCCGGCTGAAGAGCGGCTTGTGCCACCCGAGCAGGATGAGCTGGGCCTGCTTGGCCTCGGCGGTGCGGCAGATGTCGAGCCCAGGCTGCGTGGAGACGAACGACAGCGGACGCACCTCCAGGCCCAGCGTCTGGGCCCTGCCCAGCAGCGGCGTCAGCGCATCGGCCCGGCTCGTCTCCTGATCGCGCCGCAGGTGGAACGAGGCCCGCTCGGTGGGCGGCACCAGGTGCAGGGCGTAGAGCTGGAAGGGCTCGGCGGCAACGCCGGCCAAGGCGCGTCCCAGCGTCGCCATCCCAGTGCCTCCCTGGCCATGGGACACGCACATCAACACGGTGAAGGGAGTCTGGCCCACGGCCACGGCCAGGGGGGCCAGCGGCACCTGGTCCCGCGCCTGCTCGGAGGGGGGGTAGATCCACCGCAGCAGCGGCGTGGTGAGCACCGTGGTCACCAGCGCCATCACCACCATCATGGTGAAGAGCTTGGGGGAGATGACGCCCAGGTCCAGGCCGAGGTTGAGGACGATGAGCTCCACCAGCCCTCGGGTGTTCATCAGCAGGCCCACGGCGCTGGCCTCGCGCCAGCGCAGGCCCGTGAGCCGCGCGGCCACCGTGCCGCCGCCGAACTTGCCCGCGCAGGCCAGCACGATGATGAGGCCGCAGATGGCCCAGTCCGAGCCCCCACTGAGCAGCCCGATCTGCGTGCGCAGGCCGCTGTAGGCGAAGAAGAGCGGTAGCAGGAGGACGACCGCCACATCCTCCAGCTTCTCGGCCAGGGCCTCGGCCAGCCCACCCTCCCTGGGGATGATGGCTCCGAAGAGGAACGAGCCGAACAGGGCATGGATGCCGATGAGCTCCGTGGCCCAGGCCGAGGCCAGCAGCAGCAGCAGGGTGAGGGCCACCCCGTTCTGGCTCAAGCCCTGGCGGTCCGCCACGCGCGCCGCCAGCCGCTTGAGGAAGGGCCGAAGCACCCCCAGCATGAAGCCGATGTAGAGCAGGGCGAAGAGCGTGGTGTACCCGGCGTGCCTCAGGTCCGTGGCCTGCACGATGGAGACGATGAAGGCCAAGAGGCACCAGGCCGTCACATCATCCACCGCCGCGCAGGTGAGCGTGATCATGCCCACCCTGGAGCGCAGCAGCCCCCGCTCGCCCAGGATGCGCGCCAGCACGGGGAAGGCGGTGATGCTCATCGCCACGCCCATGAAGAGCAGGAAGGAGGAGAAGGGCACCGACGGGTCGCTCAGCCGTGGGTAGAGCCACAGCGACGCCACCGCGCCCAGCCCGAAGGGCACGATGATGCTGGCGTGGCTGATGATGACCGAGGTGTGGCCTCGGCCCTTGAGCAGCCGCGGATCCAGCTCCAGCCCGATGAGGAACATGAAGAGGATGAGCCCCACCTGGCTCAGCATCTTCAGCACCGGCATGCTGGTGGCCGGAAACAGCGCGTTGAGCGTGTCCGGTGCCAGCCACCCCAGCAGCGACGGGCCCAGCAGGATGCCGGCCAGCACCTCGGCGATGACCAGCGGCTGGCCCATCCACCTGGCGCCGCGCCCGAGCAGCCGCGACACGCCGATGATCACCACCAGCTGCACGATGAGCAGGCTGAGCGGGCTATGAGCGATGAGTTCCATGGGGTACCTCCTCGGAGTGTTAAGGGTGCACTTACCAGCTCCTTTCGGAACGTGTCATCTCCTCTGACGCACCGTGCTCAAGGCCGCTTGCTCCCCACACCGAACCACCATGCTTGACGCGCACACGCTGAGTTCGCCCGTGCCTCTCCAGGGTGCATGTGAGGACCAGGCGATCGCCCTCGTCTATTCGGTTAGAACCGCGTGATCGCGCCGGGGCACCAGTCCGGTTTTGCGGATTCCCTGTTCAAGGGGCGGAGTCCTGTGCAATGGGGCCGCCCACCTCCGTGCGCAGGCGGGCCTGGGCCGACAGGCTGCGGCCCTCCGCGAGGGCTTCGGCGGCGCCGTAGGGAGCATCCAGCGCGGCCAGGCCCTTGCGCAGCTCCTGCTCCAGGGCTGCTGCGGACGGGTAGCGGTCCGCGGGGCTGCGCTGGAGCAGCACTCGCAGGATGGAGCGCAGCGGGGGAAAGACTGCTTGGGTCAGCTCCTCCACGTCCTGCGCGCTGTAGGTCGCCGCTCGCAGGATGTAGTCGTCTACCTGCTCGGGCAGTCTCGCCAGCGTGGCGGTGGCGTGGGCGGCGAGCACTTGGGCCCGCGTCTCTGGCGTGAGCGCAGCCTCCAAGTCCGAGGCACGCAGCGCGGGCGTGCTGTAGAGCCCCTGGGCTGTCACCACCTCCAACAGCACCAGGCCGAGCGCGAACAGGTCCGAGCGCGCATCCATCGTCCCGCCGAGCAGGGCCTCGGGTGCGCCGTAGTAGGCGTCCCCCTGTGGGCGGGGGAGCGAGGTGGCCACCCGGCCCGGCAGCAGCGAGCGGGCGAGCGCGAAGTCCGTGAGCCGGATTCTGCCGTCCGGCCGCAGGTAGATGCGGGCGGGGTTCACGTCGCGGTGGATGATGCCCAGGGGGTGGCCGTGCTCGTCGGTGCGCGTGTGAGCGTGGTGCAGCGCGCTGGCCACCTCGGCGCCCACGTAGAGGGCGAAGCCCGCGGACAGGCAGAGCCCGCGCATCATCGCGGCGGTGACGTAGGTGTCGAGCCGGACGCCCGAGACGCGCTCCGAGAGGACATAGAGAACGCCCTGGGCCTCGGCCCGCCCGAGGACGCGGGCGATGTTGGGATGATCCAGATAGGCGGCCAGCCGCGCCTCTTCCTCCAACCGGGCGCGGATCCTGGCGAGCTCTTCGGGAGCGAACTTGGGCGAGTCCGGCGGCAGGCTCCGCACCAGGTAGTTGCCCTCGGGGCCCAGGCGTGAGCGCTGCTGCACGAGCAGCACTGTCTCTCCGTGGTTCGTCGACTCCAGCTCTCGGAGGAACGCATAGGAGAACTCGCCGTGAGAGAAGAGGATGACTCCCTCGGGTCTCTGGGGACCTGTCGCGGTGGCCATGGATTGAAGCTCCTGGAGGTGGGGGCCGGCTACGGCCTCCACCTCTTGACGGGGTAAACGGCGACGTCGACCTGCGCGGTTGCAGTGTTGTCCTTCAGCTCCCGAATCGGGATGCCCTCCGAGACGACGCATACCGGAAACTTTCCTTTGCGCGGGAGCTCGACGTGGTCATAGACGGCGACGACATAGCCAAGGGGCTCGTCGGCCGTCTTATCGGTGACGTAGATCCTCCCGTGGAACAGGGTGCCGGTCGGGGCGTGATCCTGGCCGAAACGCTCATCAACAACGCCGGTCACCGGGGCTCCCACGGTGAGGCCGTATATTCCAGTGCTCCCGGCTCGCTCGTCGATGGTGAGGTCGAAATGTTCACCCCCGATGTCCCAGCCGAGTTTCTCCATGGCTTCAATCGCGCCGGGCGGACACTCGAAGGGCTCTGCCTTGAGCGGGGCCGACGCGCAGCCATGAACGAGCGCGGCTGCCACGGGAAGGGTTTTGCACCACGCCGGGAAGCCGGGATCTGTCGGAGCGAGAGCAGCTTTGGACGTGCGTGCGGTACGGGGGGACTTGGGAGCATCGGGCAGAGCGGGCTTCACGGTGAATCCTTCCTCGGGTGCAGTGGCAGGAGCGGTGGAGGCTGAGTCTGGCACCGGAGCGGGCACAGCTACAGGCCCGAGGATGGCTGGCGCGCGTGGGAGCGGTGGGGTGGGGCGCTCTCCACGCGCCCGCCATGCGGCAGCACTGGCCGCCAGCACCAGGGCAGCGACCAAGCCCGCGATCACCAGAGGCTTGCGCCAGGCGCGCTGCTCTGGCGCGGCCAGGCCGGCCGCCGGCCTGCCGGGATCAGGCTGCCGCTGAGCAGAGGGCGGGTGTGCTTCTGCCGTGTATTCCGCTCCCAGGTGGCTGGCCAGCTCCGCCAGCCTGCGCCGGAGCGCCTCGAAGCCCTCCGGCCTCTGCGTCGGGTCGTGCGCGAGCAGGTCCTCCACAAGAGCGCTCAAGGCTTCGGGGACGCGCGGGTTGGCCTCTCTGGCGGAGAGCCGACTCGACAGCGGATCAGCGAAGTCGGGCCGGGGATTCTCCTTCGTCGGCAGCGGATCCGTGAGCAACTCGTAGAGCATCACTCCCACGGCGAAGAGCTCATCCGCCACAGGGAAGGGGTAGCGCGCGCCTGGCTTGCGTCCGTGCTTGCGAAGGAAGGCCCGGGCCTGAGGCGTGCGATAGCGCTCCGTGCCCGGAGGCAGCGGAGTCGTCGTCAGCTCCGAGGCCTTCTCATAGGTCGCGCAGCCCAGATCGATGATGACGGGCTCTGAGTTGCTCCTGCGGATCATCACGTTGGAGAGCTTCAAGTCCCGGTGAAGCACGCCCTTCGCGTGCATGTAGGCCATGGCC
>FSUC01000658.1_pt1 | contig 10942 bp, 8 predicted proteins | sample 1636951 | NCBI WGS metagenome assembly FSUC01 (sample SAMEA3914818, study PRJEB12502) | metagenome | biome: forest; material: soil | place: Canada | collected 2010-06-26 | depth 0.1 m
CCGCCTCCGATGGTTGGGGTCCCGCTGCCGCGTGTCGTCGCACCACCCCGCGAGAAGACCACCGAGGACAACAAGTCCTCCGCCGTGCCGAAGAAGCAGATGGACGACTTCGTCGAAGGCATGGTGGCCAACAGCGGGGAGCTGGGCTTCCCGGTGTACTCGGTGAGCGACAACAACTCGTTTCACACCAGCGGCTATCTCTGGGGTTACTACGCGGCGCGCATGGTCAAGGAGCTGCGCCTGCCGCCCGGCCCCATCGCGATCGTGAACTTCGACTCGCACCAGGACGCCGGCGTGTCGACGAGCCGCGTCGTCGCGAGCGATCGCTGGGGCTCGGTGCTCATCAAGCAGATCAGCGACTTGGGCTATCCCGCCTGCTACCTGTCTGCCTTCAACAAGCTGAAGCGCAGCGACGTTCCCGGAAAGACTTTCTCCTATTTCGGCATCCATCCTGTCATCAAGCCGACCACCCCCAAGCCGACTGTGCCCAGCTCCGTCATTCCCCAGAGCGACGAGCGCTACGCGGAGAAGATGGAGGCCATCCGCGAGGACTTCCGCAACTTCTGGCTGAGCGTGCAAGCCCACTTCGGCCAGCCCATCAAATACGTGTTCTTCACCATTGATCGGGACGTGCTCAACGACAGCTATACCCAGTGGGGCAACGGTACGATTCGCGGCCCCGCCCAGCTGCTCGCGCTCATGGAGGCGGTGCTGGAGCCGCTCAACGTCATGCGAGGCGCCACCGAGCCGCAAGCGCGGCTGATTGGATTCGATATCACCGGGCTGCCCGAGACCAAGCAGTATCACATCGACCCTCCGAGCGGCGCCTACGCCTCGCCCGCCGTGGTGTGGTCGAAGCTGGCTCAGGAGATCTGGGCGGTCTTCGATTTCGCGCACTCGCGGCTGCTCGACGTCAGGCGCTCCATCTACGTGCCTCACGTGCTCTTCTTCAGCGGCAGCATCAGCTACGCATCCCTCGCCGGCGACGAGTCCGAAGCCTGGAACTGTTGGGATTACGTGTCGCTGCTGTCAACCCGCCTGAAGCTGCTGCTGGCCTCGACCGCGCCGTATTATCACCAGGGCTGGAGCTACCTGCTGTGCCAGCAGGCCGCCCCCATCTATGAAGCCGCCTGGAAGCGTTTCTCGCTCTACAAGCCGAAGAAGCGGCTGGAGGCTGGCACAGCCCCGGAGGTGGAGAGACAGCTAGGCGCCGGACGCGTCCTCGGAGGCTTTGCCTGCACCGCCTCCGTCAGCGACCACTCGCGCTTCGACGTCGCCAAGCAGCAGGTGCCCTTCGATGACATGGTGAACATGATCAAGGCGTTCGCGCCTCCGGAGTGACGAGGCTGAACCGCACGGCTTGGGGCGGTTTCGATGGAGTGCTCACGGAAGCCTCCGACCTGGCCCAGCCCAGATACCCTGCCACCACAGCAAGGAGCCCCAGCACCGCCACCGCGGTCACACGCCTGCGCGAAGAGGGCTTCTGACCTCGGCCCAGCCCCGGGCGCGGGGTGGAGGGGTGCACGCTGAAGGCCTCGCACAGCGGCTGCTCCCAATGCTCTCCCTTCTGGGTGAGCAGCTCCTCCAGCATCTGGCATACCGCGCTCGCGGCGGGCCTGGCCTCGGGCCGCCTGTTCAGCAGCTGCTCGCACAGCGCACTCAGCTCCCGAGGAACTCGCGGGTTGTGCTCGTGCGGTGGCACCAGGACGCCATGCAGCACCGCCTCCACCCCCTCGTCGTCCTCCGGGGAGAAGGGCATCCTGCCCGTCAGCACCCAGTAGAGCACCAGCCCCAGCGCGTAGAGATCATCCCCCGGTCCAGGCCGGTAGCGCTCCAGGCCCGGCACCTTGTGCTCGCGCACGAAGCGCCACGCCTCCGGGCTGCGATAGCGCGGAGTGCCCGGCAGCAGCCCTTCGCCGCTGTCACTCGAGGAGGACTGAGCGACGCTCACTCCAAAGCCCACCAGCACTGCCTCGCCGTCACTCTGGCGGACGATGATGTTGGCCTCCTTCACATCCAGATGCAGCAGCCCCGCTGCGTGCACCGCCTCCAGCGCCCGCGCCACTCCCAGCACCCACCGCAGCGCCACGAGTGCCGAGGGGTTCTGTGCGCGGGTCCACTCCTCCAACCGCAGCCCCTCCACGTACTCCATCACCACCACCAGGCAGTGCGCCTGCGTGTCCGGCCACTGCCAGAAGCCGTGCAGGCCCACCACGTTGGGGTGGCTCACGCGGGACAGGGCCAGCACCTCGCGGAGGCCCGAGTGCCCCACCTCTCTCAAGGGAAGGAACTTCAGGGCGTAGAGCTGGCCACCACGCTGGGCTCGGAACACGGTGCCGCAGCCGCCTGTGCCCAGCCTGGCGTCCACCACGTAGGAGCCCACGTCCGTACCAGGCCCCACCTGTGGGGCCAGAGTGCGACGCATCCCCCGCCTCGTGGGTACCGCTGGCGGCGCCGCTTCCTGGCTCATGCGCCTACCTCCTGGGTTTGCCGGAAAGCTATCACGGCCCAGCGCAGCAGGTAGCCCCAGCGACCCCTCCACCCGCCAAAGGCTTGTTTTCCGGCGAGCCAAGGGGAGTCCATGCCCGACCGGTCAGTCATGGTCCGGGGGGAGCCCATGCCCGACCGGCCGGGCATGCCCGGGGGAACCCGTCGCTGCGAACGGCACTCCAGAAGAATTCCGGGCCCCGGGCTGCTCCCTCTCAAGCAGCCCGAGGCCTCGGCCCTTCACCGGACAGGAAACGCCCGGCTGGGGAGGGGTACAAGTTGATCCACCTCCGCGGCGCCCGTTTCATTGGGCCTTCCGCTCTCACATGGGCTTCTTGTCTCGGGGATTTATGGCTGGATCTCTCCAATGCGGATTTTCCCGGGAGCCTGATGCCCACGCCTGATGCCCACCTCGGTGCACACGACACATGGAGAGGGCATGCGTTGGCCGCCGGACACTGGGGAGCCAGTAGACAGGTGGGGCGGCTCGGCTCCCGATTGCTGTCCTGCCGCACAAGGCACATGGGTAGCAGGCACGATGGCGGCGTGGGCGGAGGTACGGTGGCAACAACGGGCGAGGTGGTGGGCTGGCGCAAGTCCCAGGTGACACCCAAGACGGTGTTCACGGTGGGCTTCTCCGTGCTGGCGGTGGTGGTGCTGGCGGTGATGGTGGTGAAGACGCGGCTGGCGCTCACCCTCACGGGCATTGCCCTGCTGCTGGCCCTGGCGCTCGAGCACGGCGTGGCCCGCCTGGAGCGCGCGGGGCTCAAGCGCTGGCTGTCCATCGCCATTGTCCTTGTCGCGTGCGCCCTGCTGGTGACGGCGCTGGGGCTGCTCGTCATCCCCGCAGCGGTGGCTCAGGGCGGCGAGCTGTTCTCCCAGTTCCCCAAGCTGATGGAGCAGATCCGCTCGGCCCGGCTGTTCCGGCTGGCCAGCTCCCACCTGTCCACGGTGGGCCAGCTGTTCGGCGGCCAGCAGCCCGAGGGAGCCACTCCCGCCGAGTCCATTGGGCAGATGGCCGTCACCCCCATCCTCCATGCCATTGGCGGCGTGGTGAGCCTGGTGGGAGGCGCCATCACCGTCTTCTTCCTGGTGGTGTTCATGCTGGTGTTCGGTGGGGGGCTGCTGGGCAAGGCGTTGGATCTGGTGCCCCCCGAGCACCGCGAGCGCTACGAGCGGGTGATGAAGAAGACGTACCACGCCACGGGCGGCTACCTGTCCGGGCTGACGCTCATCTGCACCATCAACGCCACGCTCACCACGACGATGCTGGCCATTGTCGGCATGCCCTTCTTCCTGCCGCTGGGCATCCTCAGCGGGTTCTCCAGCATGGTGCCCTACGCAGGGCCGGTGGTGGCCGGCGGTCTCATCACCCTGCTCACCTGGGCCACCGCGGGCAGCGTGAAGGCCATCGCGGTGCTCATCTACTTCATCGTCTACGGGCAGGTGGAGGGCAACGTGCTGGGGCCGCTGGTGTTCCGGCGCACCGTGCACGTCAACCCGCTCCTGACGCTGCTGGGCGTGCTGTTCTGCGCGGAGCTGGCCGGCGTCATCGGCGCGGTGGTGGCTGTTCCGGTGGTGGCCACCATCCAGATCATCATCCGCGAGCTGCTCCAGCTGCGGCAGGAGCGCGCCCTGTCCCAGCCACCGCTCGTGCAGAGCTGAGAGAGGCCCACCATGTCTCATCGTCTGCTGGGCTACCTGCTCACCCATGGCTCCTATGGGCTGCTGTTCCTGGCGCTTGTGATGGGGGGCATGGGCCTGCCACTGCCCGAGGACATTGTCCTGCTCACCGGCGGCGCGCTGGCCCACCTCGGGGTAGTGCAGCTGCCCATCGTCATCCTTGTCTGCATGGCCGGGGTGCTCTGCGGGGACATGGTGCTGTTCCACACCGCGCGCAAGCTGGGGCCCAAGGTGTATGAGCAGCGGTGGATCCGCCGGCTGCTCACCCCCGAGCGCCGCGAGCGCATCGCCCACCTCTACGAGCGGTACGGGGGAAGAGTCATCTTCATCGGGCGGCACATGTCGGTGATGAGGGTGCTGGTGTTCTCGATGGCGGCGGTGCAGGGCATGCGCTTGCGCACCTTCCTGCTTTGGGATGCGCTGGCGCTGTGCTTGAGCGCGCCGCTGCTGGTGGGCGTGGGCTACATCTTCGCCCGGAGCATTGACCGCGTGGCGGCGGGCTTCGGGCACGTGGAGCACCTCATCGCCATCACCGTGGTGGGCGCATTCGTGCTGGTGCTGCTGGGCCGCACGTGGAAGGCGCGCAGGCGAGCCAGCACCTGAGCTAGCACCCCCGCCATGCGAAGTCAGCGCCCGGCCACTTCGCGCAGCGAGTCCTCGACGCCTTGAAGCAGCTCGTCCAGGACCTCGTCCGGGATGTTCAGCGCGGGCGAGATGTAGACCGTGTCTCCTAGCGGTCTCAAGTAGAGGCCACGCCTCCGAGCCGCCTCGTACACGCGCCACCCCCCATTCGCCAGGTACCCGCCGCCGCCCAGATCCACCGCGCCCACCATGCCCAGCGCTCGCGGCCGCACCAGGCCCGGCACCGTTTGAGCCATCCGCTCGAAGGCCTGCTTCACCCGAGGCGCCTTGCGCGCCACCTGCCCCAGCACGTCCTCGTCCCGGTACACCGCGAGCACCTCGCGAGCCACCGCCGCGCCCAGTGGGTTTCCACAGTACGAGTGCCCGTAGTACAGCGCCCGGCTCCTGGCACCCAGGAAGCCTGAGAACACCCGCTCGGTGGCAAGCGTCGCCCCAAAGGGCATCAGCCCGCCACTCAGCGCCTTGGCCAGGCACAGCAGGTCCGGCACCACGCCCGCAAGCTCGCACGCAAAGCGCGCCCCCGTGCGCCCCAGCCCCGTGAACACCTCGTCCGCGATGAGCAGGGTGTCCGCCTTGCGCGTCGCCTCGCGCACCGCGCGCACGAAGTCCGGCGAGTACATCTGCATCCCCGCAGCCCCTTGCAGCACTGGCTCGAGGATGACGCCGGCCACCGTGTCCCCCTCCTCGCGGAGCGTCCGCTCCACCTGCTCGAAGGCGCGCTCCCAGCCCCCCTCCTCCGCTGGCGAGGGCACATGCACCACGTCAAAGAGCAGCGGCCCGAACACCTCCCGGAACAGCGGCACCCCGCCCACGCTGGTGGCCCCCACCGTCTCTCCGTGGAAGGCCCCCGACAGGGTGATGAAGCGCGTGCGAGCAGGCCGCCCGTTCTGCGCCCAGTACTGCGCCGCCATCTTGATGGCCACCTCCACCGCCGTGCTCCCGTTGTCCGAGTAGAACACGCGGCTCAAGCGGTGCTCGGCGGGCACCGTGCTGTCCTCGGCCCCCGGCGCCAGCGCCACCAGCTCCGCGGCCAGCCGCGCCGCCGGCTCGTGGGTGATGCCCGCCAGCGAGACGTGCGCCAGCGTAGAGGCTTGATCCACCAGCGCCTTCACCAGCCGCGGGTGCCGGTGCCCCAGCGTGGAGACCCACCACGAGCCGTTGGCATCCAGGTACCTGCGCCCATCCGCGTCCCGGAGGTAGCTGCCCTCGGCGTGCACCACCACCAGCGGCTCCGTCCGCACGATGTACTCCTCCATCGCTGTGTACGGGTGCCAGACGTACTGCTTGTCCAGGGTGATGATGGCCTCTCGCTTCATGCGTGCTCCTCCGATGCTCCTCTCGGCGACGACGGACTACTCCGTTCCGCCTCGCAATGCGCTGTCCATCTGGCGACAGGGTCCCCAGGGACCCGGCCAGGGCAGACAGGCGAGTTGATCCACATCCCTCCCGGTATGGGATAATGTCCCGTCACCTCCTGGGAGCCCTGTGCAGGCATGACGCAGACGAATGTGGCGGCGGCGCCTACCGCGAGCGCAGTGGAGGCGGAGTACGAGCGGCGTATCGCGCTGGCGACTCCCGAGGACACGGCTCGGGGGCTGTTCTTCAACGGTGTGCTGGCGGCGGTCATCACCTTTGGGGGCGAGCACGCGCTGAAGCGGTGCCACGCGATCCTCAACGACAAGCGCTTCGAGCGGCGCTTCATCGACTTCTCCAGCTACCCGGTGGGCGACTTCTTGCGGCTGGTGCTGGCGGCCACCCGGGTGCTCAACGCCCAGCTGGGCGGCCCCGAGTCCACCCAGCGCCGGCTGGGCATGCAGGCCACCCGGGACTTCCTGAGCTCCATGGCGGGCCGCACGCTGCTGTTGCTGTCGGGGGACTCGCCCAAGCGCATCATGGGCAACCTGGCCTCGGGCTACCGCTCGGCGGTCAGCTACGGGGAGCGCACGGTGACGCTGCAGGGAGACACCGGCGCCCGCGTCCTCATGAAGCGCGACTTCATGCTCCCGCTCTACAACGAGGGCGTGCTGCTGGCGGTGCTCGAGTCTGTGAACGCCAAGAATCCCCACGTGCGCGCGCGCAGCTTCGGGGTGCTGGACTGCGAGTACGACTTGTCTTGGAGCTGAGGGAGCTGAGGGAGCTCCTGGGCGCACCGGCGCAGTCCGCGTTAGAACTGCACCCGTGCCCGACTCCACCCTCAGCGTCCAGGTGCTGGACTCCATCACCACCCTCACCGCAGCCCAGTGGGACGGGCTGGTGGGCCCCCTTTCGCCGCCCTTCGTGCGCCACGCCTGGCTGACCGCCATGGAAGAGAGCGGCAGCGCCCAGCCGGAGACTGGGTGGACTCCGCACCACTTCACGCTCTGGCGGGGCAAGCAGCTGGTGGCGGCCACTCCTGCGTACCGCAAGACGCACAGCATGGGCGAGTACATCTACGACTTCGCCTGGGCGCAGGCGGCCCAGCGGATGGGGGTGGACTACTACCCGAAGCTGGTGCTCGGCGCGCCGCTGTCTCCGGCCACCGCGCCGCGCTTTCTGGTAGCGCCGGGCGAGGACGTGGGAAAGGCGCGCCACGCGCTGCTGGAGGCGGCCATCGAGAGCGCGCGGGAGGAGGGGTGCTCCTCGCTGCACGTGCTCTACCCGACGGCGGAGGAGGCGGACTTCCTGGAGGGGGCGGGGCTGGCGCGGCGGATGACGCTGCAATACCACTGGAAGAACCCGGGCTACGGCAGCTACGAGGACTACCTGGCGCGCTTCAACGCGAAGCGGCGGCAGCACCTGCGGCGCGAGCGGGGAGCGGCGGCGGAGCAGGGGTTGAGCTTGCGCACGGTGACGGGCGCGGAGCTGGGGGCCGAGCACGCGCGGCGGGCGCATGGCTTCTACGCGGCCACCTGCGAGCGCTACGCGTGGGGGCAGGTGCAGCTGACGCCGGACTTCTTCGTGCGGGTGTTCCGCACGATGCCGGAGTCAGCGCAGATGGTGGAAGCCACGCACGGCAAGCGGGTGGTGGCGGGGGCCTTCTGCATGGCGACGGCCGAGCGGCTGTACGGCCGTTACTGGGGGTGCTTCGAGGAGCACCCGTTCCTGCACTTCAACGTGTGCTTGTACCACCCGGTGGACGAGTGCATCCAAGCGGGGCGCAAGGTGTTCGAGCCTGGGGCGGGAGGCGAGCATAAGGTGTCACGAGGCTTCGAGCCGACGGCGATCCACAGCGCGCACCTGCTGTTCGATAAACACCTGGACAAGGCGGTGCGGGACTTCCTGCGGCGGGAGAAGGCGCACCTCATCCCGGCGGTGGAGCAATCCGAGCAGCTGGCGGGCCTCAAGCCCTGGCCGCTGGCGGGCTAAACGGTGCGGCACCTGGAGCTCGACAGCCAGAGCCCCAGGCCTGCAATGCAAATCATCTCATCTGCATCATCGACCGGGCGCCAATGTTGAACAAAATCCCAAGCGCGAAACACACCGACCAGGCCATCATCACGTTCCGGTTCTGGTTCTTCTCCACGTTCTGCCAGCCCCAGATGAAGGTGTAGAGGCCGCAGATGAGCCCCAGCAGGCCGTGCCCCACACCCTTGTCCTGGAACAGCTTGATCAGGACCATGATGAAGCAAACGATGTTGATCAGCCCAGTAATCCCGCCCAGCAATCCTAGAATCGTACCCATGGTGGTGTCTCTCTTCTGCGGTGGATCGGGGTTCACCCGATGGTGGAGTTGATGAAAGCACTTCGGAAAACAAGCAATCGGATCAGCCAGTAGACCATCAAGGCCACCAGCAGCAGCGTCGTCAGGCCGGTACGCCGCTCGAAGCTCGCCACGGCCGCGATGCCCCGGCGCCGGAGGGGCTCGGGCAACAAGGCCATGCCGATGATGAGCCCCAGCGCCCCCAGCACCATCGGCGCGAAGGCGTGCCGGGCCCACGCAGCCTGCCAGTCGCCGTGCAGCAGGCTGCTCACCGCCCGCGACAGCCCGCACCCAGGGCACGGAATCCCCAGCGAGGACCGCACCGGGCACGGCCACGCGGGCAGCTCCAAGCGCATCAGCCCCAGGTGGAGCACCACCGCAGCCCCGATCGCCAGGCCCGTCACCCGGCGCTCCAGCACCTGGGCCAGCACGGGGGCCGAGAAGCGCTCAGAGAGCCGTGCCAATGCTGACCGGTGCTGATCCACGCTCCTCCCTCCGCAGCAGGTGCCCGCGGGGAACTAGCACACCGCGTGTTGGGTGTCGAACACCCTGACCGCCACCGCCTCTGGGAGGAGGTGAACAGAATTCGTGCATGACTTGGCGCCCAGGTGGCTCTGTCTCGGGGCGGCACCTCCGCGCTCGCATCCCTCTCCCGAAGGACAAGTCATGCCCAGCCACCGACGTCTCCCCTTGCTCACCGGGGTGTTGCTGCTCTGCCTCGCAGCCTGTTCCACTCCTCAGCCTCAGGAAGGTTCCGTTCAGCTCTCCGCCGTCCAGCAGTCCCTCTCCGCCAGCGACATCACCCGCGTCAAGGTGACGGTCTCCTCCGCCGATATGACGTCCGTTGCCGTCGATCTGGCCAAGTCCAATGGCTCCTGGGGCGGCCTCATCGGCAACATCCCCGCAGGCTCCAACCGCGCATTCCTCGCCGAGGCCTTCGACTCCTCCGGCACCAAGCGCTTCCAGGGGCAGACCTCCAGCGTCACCATCACCGCCAACCAGACCACCGCCGTCGCCCTCTCCCTCCAGGAGCTGGCTCCGCCTCCTCCCTACGGCAACGAGGCCCCCCTCATTGACTCCGTCGTCGCCTCCACCACCTCCGTCCAGACAGGCAGCGCGATCTCCCTGACGGCCACCGCCCATGACGCCAACGCCGGGGACACCCTCACCTTCGCGTGGACGGCCACCGGCGGCACCTTCTCCGCTCCCGCCGCCGCCGCGAGCTCGTGGACGGCTCCCGCCTCCCCGGGCGTGCAGACCCTCACCTTCACTGTGACGGACTCCCAGGGCGCGGCCGTCTCCGTCTCGCTCGCCGTCAACGTCGTGTCTGGCGGGGCCACCGGCAACGCCGCCCTCACCGTCACCTTCAACCTCTTTCCCGTCGTCTCCAAGGTCTCTGCCTCCCTGAACCGGCTCGATGCCGGACAGTCCACCGCCGTCTCCGCCATCGCCTCCGATGCGGATGGAGATGCGCTGTCCTATTCCTGGGCCGCCTCCTGCCCGGGCACTTGGACGGGGGCCACCTCCAGCAGCGCCTCCTTCGTCCCCTCCTCCGTGCCGGCCAGCGCGTGCAACAACTGCCGCCTCACCGTCACCGTCCAGGACGGCCATGGTGGACAGATGACGGGCTCGCTCAACCTCTGCGTGGCCGCCGCCTTGGCCACCGATCACTTCGCCCCTCTGATCACCAACTTCTATCAGTCCTCCACCACCGCCTCGCCGAGCCAGACGGTGGCCTTTGACGTCACCGCCATGGACTCGCAGGCCAGCACGATGACGTTCGCCTGGAGCGCCAACACGGGTTCGCTGGCTGCGGCGCAGAACACCTCCAGCACCAGCCACGTCGTGTGGACGGCGCCCGCGTGCACCCTGACGGGCGTCACCCCGTCCATCACCGCGAGCGTCACCAACGCCTACGGCCTGCCGGCCTCCAAGGTCTTCTCCGTCTCCGGGCTGCCGACGTGCCCCTCGGGGTGGACGTCTGCTGGCACCCTGAGCACGGGCCGCCAGTGGGCCACCGCCACACGGCTCTCCACGGGAAAGGTGCTCGTCGCCGGAGGCCTCAACTTCGTCACCGCCGTCGCCTCCGCGGAGCTCTACGATCCGGCCACCAACTCCTGGTCCCCGGCCGGCTCCATGGCCTTGAACCGCTTTGCCCACACCGCGACCCTGCTGGCCTCCGGCAAGGTGCTCGTCACGGGGGGCTCGGATAACAACTTCGCGGACCGCACCTCCGCGGAGCTGTACGATCCGGCCACCAACTCCTGGTCCCCGGCTGGCTCCATGGCCTCGGCCCGCTCCCAGCACACCGCCACCCTGCTGCCCTCCGGCAAGGTGCTCATCGCCGGGGGAGGCACTGCCGCCGCGGAGCTGTACAACCCGACCACCAACACCTGGTCCTCGGCCGGCTCTATGGCCTCGGCTCGCGAGGCTCACACCGCCACCCTGCTC
>FSUC01000327.1_pt1 | contig 10910 bp, 10 predicted proteins | sample 1636951 | NCBI WGS metagenome assembly FSUC01 (sample SAMEA3914818, study PRJEB12502) | metagenome | biome: forest; material: soil | place: Canada | collected 2010-06-26 | depth 0.1 m
GACGGAGCCTGTGCGTCCTTCCCCCGAGCCCGCCGCGCAGTCCGTTCCCCTGCGCTACAACGTCACCTATGTGCGCGAGCCGGAGCATGGGCTCGACGTCGAGGTGGTGCTCTCGGCCGGCGCTCCCCAGCAGTTCCTCTTCACCCAGAGCGGTGGAGTGGACACCGTGCTGGCTTTTGGCGCCTCGGGCGAGCCTCGGAAGCTGTCCGTAAGCGAGGACGGGGTGAGCGTGCCACCGGGTACCCGCTCGCTGCGCTACCACTACCCGCTGGAGGGGCCCGGCCACAGGCGGAGCCGGTGGAACTTCTTCGGTGGGATGGGTGAGGGGGATGCGTGGCTCATCGCCGGCCGCGCCTGGCTGCTGCGCCCTCGCACCGCGAATGAGGCCCTGCCGGTGGAGCTGTCCGTGAGCGGCGTGGACGCGCTGCTGCCCTGGCCGAGAGGACCCGAGGGGCTCTACCACCTGAGCGCGGCCGATCTCGTGGACTCGGGCGTCCACGGCTTCGGAGGCCGGCGCTGCCAGGTGCAGATGACGGGCGCGCGGATGGACGTCGCCATCCAGGGCACGATGACGAACATGGATGACGCCCAGGTGTGCGAGTGGCTCCGCCAGACGGGCGAGGAGGTGCGGAAGATCCGCCGTGACTTTCCGTACCCGCGCATCACCGTCGTCGTCTACCCCGTGCCCAGGCACAAGGAGGCCAACGTCTTCGGCATGGTGATGTGGAGCTCGCCGCCCAGCATCGCCCTGCTGGTGGGCCAGGACACCACCGCGGGAGCGCTCCAGGACGACTGGGTGGCCCTCCATGAGATGTTGCACCTCACCCACCCAGCCATCCTGCCTCGCACCCCGTGGATCTCCGAGGGGCTGGCCACCTATCTCACCGAGGTGGCGCGCGCGCGCTCCGGCCGACAGTCCCCAGAGCAGGAGTGGCAGGAACTGCTGCGCGGCTTCAAGCGCGGCCGTGAGCAGGCCGAGGGCCGCACCACGCAGGAGATGATCGACGAGAATGAGCCGCCGGGCATCTACTGGGTGGGCGCCTGGCTGGCCTTGCGCCTGGACGTGGAGCTGCGCCGCGCCCGAGGCCCAGAGCATGGGCTCGAGGACGTGCTGGAGCTGCTCGCCACGCAAGGATCCACCGCCACTGTAGACGCCTATGGCGCGGCGGTGGACGCGGTGGCAGGACGCCCCCTCTTCAAGGCCCTGCTCGCCGAGGAATTGCGCCGCCCCGCTTTTGCAGGACTGGAAGGTTTGCTAGAAGACCTCGGCGTGACGCCCACCCGGGGTGGCGTCAAGCTGCAACGTGCCCGGGACAGCCTGCTACGTGAAGCACTGGACGGACAGAGCGCCCTCGGCGCGCGGTGAAGGGCACGGTGGAGGGTTCCGCCGTGTAACCGCGCTGGAGGCTCATGCGTAGAACATGCACTCGCAGTGCCCCGTGCTCCCTTAGAGAAGAGGCTTTCATGTCCGTGCGTTCCGCTGTGTTGATGCTTGTCTCCCTGATGCCCCTGGCGGTTGGCGCCCAGGCCGCGGTCAACAGGTCCAAGGCGCCTGCCGCCGCGCCTGCTGCGGCGCCCGCGCCCGCCATGGCTGCGGCGCCCGCGCCCGCCATGGCCCAGACGTTCATCTACAATGATGAGCTCCACCGGGACACCGCCTCCTTCATGCTGGAGGGGCCGCTGGAGGTGATCAACGGCCTGTCCAACGCGATCAAGGGCACGGTCACCGTGCAGAACGGCAAGGCCAGCGGCAGGTTCACCGTGCCGTCCGACTCGCTCAAGACGGGCAACGAGACGCGTGACGGGCACCTGAAGAGCGAGCGGTGGCTGGATGCGGCCAAGAACCCCGAGATCATCTTCGAGTTCAAGGATCTGGCGCTGCCCGCGCCGCTCGAGAACGGCAAGCCCCTGAAGCTGCAGGCCCAGGGCAAGTTCACCATCCACGGCATCACCCGCGAGGAGCCGCTGGACATCACCGCCATCTACATCAAGGAAGGCGGCGACTCGAAGTTCCGCGCTCCCGGCGATCTGCTGCGCGTGCGCGCCAAGTTCCGCATCCCGGTTGAGGCCTATGGCCTCAAGCGGACGGAGGCGTTGATCCTCAAGGTTGGCGAAGTCGCGGATGTCTCCGTCGACGCCTGGGGCTCCACGCAGAACAAGCTGTAGTAGCTTCAAACGCAGTAACCCCCAACGCTGTGCGAAAGGAATCACCCATGAACGTCAAGGCTCTGGCTGCCATCGTCGGTACTCTCTCCCTGGGCGCGCTGGCCACCGGCTGTGCCTCCAACAAGGCCGCCGAGGGCGCTGCCACCACTGACTCCGCCGCCAAGGGGACCGAGTCCTCGTGCAAGGGCGCCACGGAGAACAAGGGCACTGAGAGCAGCTGTAAGGGCGGCGCGGCTGCCACCCCGGAGAAGGGCTCCGAGGGCAAGTGCGGCGCGAACTCCTGCTCCAACAAGAAGTAGGCAGCACCCTGTAGAGAGCTCGGGCGGCGGGGAGGAGTCTTCCTGCCGCCCGTGTTGTTTTCTGCGTGTTGGTTTCTGCAGGTTGTTTTCTGATCGAGGAGCTCCGCGTGTCCGAGAGCTACGCACAACGACATGGGCTGAAGCCGCTGGGCGCGGGCATCGGTCTGCGGCGCAGCTTCTACGAGACGCTGCCGGGCACCGAGCGCACGCTCGACTGGGTGGAGATCATCCCAGAGAACTTCCTGAGCATGGGCGGCCTCCCGCAGAAGGCGCTGGAGGCCTGCGCCGAGCGCTGGACGGTGCTCCCGCACGGGGTGGGGCTGAACATCGGCGGGCCGGACGCGCTGGATGAGGACTACGTCACCCGGCTGGCGGCGCTGGTGCGGCGGGTGGACTCGCCCTTCTTCTCGGATCACCTGTGCTACTCGCGCCTGGGCGGGGTGTACCTGCACGACTTGCTGCCGCTGCCCTTCAACGAGGAGGCGGTGGAGCACGTGGTGCCCCGCGTGCGCGAGGTGGTGGACAGGGTGGGCCGCCCCTTCCTGCTGGAGAACCCCAGCTACTACGCGCACATGCCCGGCGGCACGCTGGCCGAGGCGGACTTCCTGCGGCAGGTGTCCGAGCAGGCCGACTGCGGCCTGCTGCTGGATGTGAACAACATCTACGTCAACTCACAGAACCACGGGTACGATCCGCGCGCCTTCGTGGACGCGCTGCCCCTGGAGCGGGTGGTGCAGATCCACCTGGCCGGACATGACAGGTACCCGGGCGTCATCATCGACACCCATGGCGGGCCGGTGTGCGGGGACGTCTGGTCGCTCTACCGCTACGTGCTGGAGCGCACCGGGCCGGTGTCCACGCTCATGGAGTGGGATCAGGCCATCCCCTCCATGGAGGCGGTGCTGGACGAGGCGGATCAAGCGCGCAAGGTGCTGGCGGAGGTGGCGCGATGAAGCAGGCTCTGCGCTACTTCTTCGACTCCATGGCGGACTACCTCGCCGCTCCCTCCCGGCAGCCAAAGCTGCACGCGGCGCACCCGGGGTGGGATGCGCCTGCCTCGCGCGTGGCCATCTACGGCCAGTTCGTGCGCCTGCACGTGCGCACCGCGCTGGAGAAGCTCTACCCGTTCACCCAGGTGGCGGTGGGGGCCGAGCGCTGGGAGCAGCTCGTGGAGGGCTACACCGCCACTCGCCCCGGGCGGCACTTCGAGATGAACCAGATGGGCGAGGCCTTCCCCGCCTTCGTGGCGGACATGGCGGCCGCCCTGGAACTGGCGGAGTTCGTCCCCGCGCTGGCCCGCTTCGAGTGGGCGGACTGGGCCGTCTACGTCTCCGAAGAGAAGGTGCCCGAGCGCGTGGCACGGCTCACGGTGAACCCCACGCTCACGGTGCTTCAGCACCCGTTCCGGCTGTGCTCCTATGTCCGGCAGAAGGCGGCGGCCGCAGCTCCGGCTGCGGGCGAGGAGATGGTGTTCCTGTGGCGGCATCCGAGCCAGATGGCCACCTGGTTTATGTCCTCCAACGAGCGCGTCCTGCTGGTGCTGAAGATGGCGATGGAGGGCTTGTCCTCCAGCGATGTGGCGGCAGCGACGGGCGTGGCGGAGGGCGACATCCAGCAGGCGGTGGAGCAGCTCTCCAGCGACGGGCTCGTGCTGGCGCCGTAGGCTCAGGGCTCCGGCAGGCACATGCGGCCGCCGGGGATCACCTGGCACGAGTAGTCGGCTGGACACTCCCGGTTGGCGTTGCACCGGAAGGTGCACTGGGCTGCGTGACAGACGCCATTGACGAGCCCCAGGTCGCGGCATTGCTCATCCGCGCTGCAAGAGGCCCCCATGCCCCGGTACGCGCCACACCCGGAGAACTGGGCTGTGTCCGGCAGGCAGCGGCCCGTCTGGCAGGTGAAGCCCTCCGCGCACTCATCGCCGCTGGTGCACTTCTCCACGCACGCCCCGCCGCCTTCGGGCACCTCCTGGCAGCTCATGCCGGCCCGGCACTTCCAGTCCCCTTCACAAGCGGTGCACACGGGCCCGTCTTCGCAGCGGGAGTTGCGGCACAAGAGGCCTGCGCCGCACTGCGCGTCCTCCAGGCACTCCACGCACTGGCCGCTCTGCACGCACTGGAAGCTCTGCGCGCACCCCGTCACTGCGCACCCACTGGCGGGAGCTGGCAGATCGATCTTCACCTCTTTGTGCTCTCCGGCCTCCACGCACGTCTGGCTCTCCACGGCGGGGAAGTTCGTCAGCGCCACGCTCAGCGAGTAGCACCCATCCGGCAGCGGGCCGAGCAGCAGCCGCTTCGTCTCATCCAGCGCGAGCTGCTCCACGGGCGTGCCCGCCAGGAACACCCGGGCCCCGGCGACACTCTGGTGCGCGGGCGCCTTGACGTGAACCGAGAGGAAGCTGGCCTCTCTGGGTGCCAGCAGGCCCACCGAGATGGACTGGCCTCCCTGGACGACGAGGCGCTGACGCAGCGTCTTGCTCTGCGAGGCTACAATGAACAGCTCGGCCTGGCCGGCGGGCACATGCTCCAGGGTGAAAGAGCCATCCGGGGCCACTGCGCTGAAGAGCTGCGGCGAGCCGATGACGGACACGAGCGCGACGCCTTGCTCACTCTCGGTGAGCTGGCCGTGCACCGTGCCGGTGAGGAAGGGCGCATTCTCCAGCTCGCCACAGCCGGCAGCGCCCAGGGCGAGCAGCACGGCGAGCGCGATGTCGAGTGTCTGTCGCATCAGAAGCGATACCCCACTCCAGCCTGGCCACCGGTGAAGCCGACTGCCTGTCCCTGCCCATCCACCACCACGTACGTCAGCATCATCTGCACCTGTGAGGTGAGCTCCAGCCTGTCACTCAGGCGCCACACCGCGCCTCCCACCACGCCGGGGCTCACCGTGAAGTACTGCTGGGCTCCAGTGACGGCCTCCACCTCGAAGGACCTCCGGAGCAGGAGAGCGGCCACGCGGGGACCGGCGAACAGGGACAGCTTGCTCCACCGCCATAGGTAGGGCATTCCCACGCCCGCCGTCAGCCGGGTGTAGCCAAAGGGCACCAGGGAGCCGGGCGCAAGCTGGAGGTGGCCGCGCCCATGGCCGCCCATCACATCCACCAGCACGCTGAAGTCCTGCAGCGGCTTGTCCTCCAGCCGCAGGGCGACGCCGACTTCGGGCGAGGCGGGCAACAGCTCTCTGCGGCTGCGCCCATCCACGAACGAGAACATGCCTCCCACCAGGGAGAGCGAGCGGTGCGGGAAGGTCTCCGCCAGCAGCTGCTCCAGGGGCAGGCGCTCGCCGGCGTTGATGTCCACCTCGCGGTGCACCAGCACCGAGTCCCCCTTGGTCAGCTCCACCGTGCGGCGGCCGGGGCCTACCGCGGTGCCTCCGGGCAGCTCCATGCGCGGCTCGCCGTCCACCTTGAGGGTGAAGCCGTCCAGCCGAGGGTTGTAGGAGAACAGCTCCGGGCGCCCCAGCCTGTCGATGCTGCCCGAGAGCACCACGGGATCGGCCCCCACCTCGAGGATCTCCGCGGACGGGCGCTGGCGCCCCTGCGTGAAGGCGAAGGTGCGGCGGCGCGCGTAGTCATGCGCCTCGGTGGCGGTGACGGCGCCGTCCGAGTTGCGATCCGCCGAGCCGTTGAGCCCCTCGATGAGGAAGTAGGTGTAGATGTCGTTGCGCAGCCCCTCGTCCTCGCGGGCCGTCTCGCCCCAATCGCACGCGGCGAACACCATGGAGGCGCGGCTCGACTCCTCCAGAGGGCGTGCGTAGAAGCCGGACTTGACGCCCGCCAGCTCCGCCTCCAGCTCCTTGGGCAGCAGGGACTTGCCGCTGCCGCTGTGGCAGGTGGCCAGCACCAGCAGCCGGCGCCGGCTGGGCAGCTTGTCGAACTCCGACTTGAGCTCGTCCATGGACAGCGCCGTCTGGGAGATGGAGCGGTACGAGGAGTCCTGGGTGACGAGGTAGCGCTTGAGCTCGCCCTGGCCATCCCTGGACAGCGTGCCATGCGCCGAGAAGTACACCACCACCACGTCATCCGGGCGGGTGGCCTCCTGCTGAAGCTGCCGGAGCGCCGAGAGAATGGCGGCGCGCGAAGTCTCTCCGGGCCGGGTGAGCAGGCGCACTTGATCGAAGTGCCCGCGCGCCGGATCCCTCAGGGCCGAGGCGAGATCCTGCGCGTCCTTCTCCGAGTAGCGCAGGTTTCGCCACTGGGGATCCTGGAACTCGGAGATTCCCACCAGCAGGGCGATGCGCCTCGGCGCATAGGCGGTGGACAGCGCGGCCTCGTCGAGCTTGAGCGGCACCAGTCCGCCCTTCTCCAAGAAGGAGGAGGAACTCGCGCAGGCCGCGAGGACTCCCAGCAGCATGAGGACGAGGCGCTTCACGGTTCAGCGTGGATTGTGGCCGCTCTGGATGAAGACGTCGAACCGGGCGGTGGACAGCGGATTGTCCTCGGGCCCGGTGCCCCCTGCCAGGGTGCGCTGTACCTTCTCCGGTGACAGCTCCTCACCTGCCAGAGAGGCTACCAGCCACAGAGTGACTGCGCCCTGCTCGCCGGTGAGGCTTACCCCGGTGAGCCCCTGGGTGCCCGCCAGATCATGGGTGCCGGCCTCCAGAGGGAAATCGCCGAGGAGCTCAGGTGCCTCGTTGCCCACCTGCTGGAAGAGCAGGCCGCGGCCCGCCTCGGTGGAGTGGTAACGCAACAGCAGCACGTCCTCCGAGGTGACGATGGCCCCCGCATCCAGCCGCCTCAGCTCGCCCCCCGCGCCTCGAGCCGCCGCGGCCAGCTCCAGCGCAATCCGCCCCGAGCCTTTGACGCCATTCCAGCCCGGCTCTTGCGGCTGCTTCACCAGCCGTGGCACCAGGACTCCTCCCACTAGGCAGGCCGCCACCGCCGTGGCCACCGCTACCCAGCGCCTCGGGTGGGAGGAGGTACGCAGGCGGCGCTTCAGGCGCATCCAGCCCACCTCGTCCAGGGTCGGCTCCTGGGGGGCCGCTGAGGCGGGAGCCAGGCCCAGCAGGAGCGAATCCAGGTGCCCATCCAGGAAGTCCGGGCCGGGGTGCTGGGCGAGAAACGCCTCGCATTCTTCACACGGGGAGGCGAGGTGCTCACGGAAGTAGGCCACCGCCTCGGGCTGGCGGGCGGAGAGTGCGCTGAGCGCAGCGGCGTCCAGGTGCTTCATGTCTACTCCCACCGCCCGGCGAGGATCCGCCGTAGCAACTCTCGCTTGATGCGCGAGCGGAACCGTTCCAGCCGCATCGTCACCGCGCTCTTGCCCACACCCAGCTTCTCGGCAATCTCGCGCGCGCTCAGCTCTCCCTCCAGGTAGAAGAGCTGCACGGTCTTCTTCTCTTCGCCCTCGGGCAGCTCGGCGATGAGCTGGCGCACCACGGCGATGTCGCGTTCGATCTGGAGCGCCTCGGGCAGGGCCGGGACGGTGTCGGGCGAGGGGTCCGGGACTTCCTCTTCCAGCCGCCGCGCATGGCCCTTGCGTTCCAGGCGGGTGCGGGCCCGGTTGCGGGCAATGGACAGCAGCCATGGCTCGAAGGCGCTGGGCTCCTTGAGCCGGGGCAGCGCCTTGAAGGCCCGGACGTAGGTCTCCTGGATCACGTCTTCCACCTCGTCAGCATCCAGCGCGGCGAAGCCCGCGGTGAGCCGGGCCACCAGGGGCCGTGTGCGCCGGTACAGCTCTGCCAGGGCGGACTGCTCCCCACGAGCCGCCCGCCTCACCCACTGTGTCAGTTCCTCCGAGGAACCCACCTGTTCTCCTGACCTTCACGGCCGCTTGTCGGCCACACGCCATGTGTCACACCGGCCTGCTGTTCCTGCTGGCTCCCGAGGGCTTGTCGGAGAGAATGGTGGCGCCGTTCACTTCCTAGAGGACACAGCCATGCGCGTCATCAACTTCAATGCCGGTCCTGCCGGCCTGCCCTTGCCGGCGCTGGAGCGCGCCCGCGAGGAGTTGCTCGACTTCCAGGGTTCGGGCATGTCGATCATGGAGCACAGCCACCGGGGCAAGGACTTCGAGGCGGTGCTGCAAGAGACGTTCGGGCTGCTCACGGGGCTCTTGGCCATCCCGGACACGCACCAGGTGCTGTTCATGCAGGGAGGCGCCTCGCAGCAGTTTGCCCAGGTGCCGATGAACTTCCTCACGCAGGAGGACTCGGCGGACTACCTGATGACGGGGGTGTGGAGCGAGAAGGCGCTGGAGGAGGCGCGCTACTACGGCAAGGCGCGCATCGCCGGCTCGTCGATGAACAAGGACGGGCGCTACACGCGCATTCCGCGGTCGGAGGAACTGCAGCTGGATCCGGACGCCCACTACGTCCACATGACGAGCAACAACACCATCTACGGCACGCAGTGGCACACCTTCCCGGAGGTGGGAGGGGTGCCGCTGGTGGCGGACATGAGCTCGGATCTGCTGTGGAAGCCCATCGACGTGAGCCGCTTCTCGTTCATCTACGCGGGGGCGCAGAAGAACGTGGGGCCCTCGGGGATCGTCATCGTGGTGGTGGCCAAGGAGTTCATGGCCAAGGGGCGCAAGGACATCCCGAAGATCTTCCGCTACAGCACGTACGCGGAGAACAACTCGATGTACAACACGCCGCCGACCTTCGCGATCTACCTGTGCCGCAACGTGCTCTCGTGGATCAAGGGCGTGGGGGGCCTGGCGCAGCTGGAGAAGTGGAACCGGGAGAAGGCGGAGCTGCTCTACGCGGCCATGGACAAGCACGCGGACTTCTACCGGGGGCCGGTGGAGAAGCAGTCGCGCTCGTACATGAACGTGGTGTTCCGGCTGCCGTCGGAGGAGCTGGATGACGCGTTCGTGTCCGAGGCGAAGAAGGCGGGCATGGTGGGGCTCAAGGGGCACCGCAGCGCGGGAGGCATCCGCGTGTCGCTGTACAACGCGGTGACGGTGGACAACGTGAAGGCGCTGGTGGCCTTCATGGGCGAGTTCCTCAAGAAGCACGGGTAGGGCGGAGCGTTGAATACCCCCAGGTAGGGGGCGTCCGGAGTCTCGACGGGCGCTCCCGGCTGGCCTAGACCGGGGGATCTACCCGCTGGGAGGCATTCATGAACGCCACGCTGTCCGCTGTTGTGCTGTCGCTGAGCCTTGCGTTGCCCGCTCTTGCCCAGGAGAAGGAGGTGGCGGGGGTGAAGTTCCCGGCCACGAGCACCGTGGAGGGTAAGGAGCTGAAGCTGAACGGGGCGGGGCTGCGCAAGAAGATGATCTTCAAGGTCTACGCGGCGGGGCTGTACCTGGAGAACACCACGCAGGATGGGGCGAAGGTGCTGAGCGCGGACGAGACGAGGCAGGTGCGGCTGAGCATGCTGCGCGACTTGGAGAAGCAGAAGATCACCGAGGCGATCAGCGACGGGGTGGAGAAGAACAACAAGGCGCAGCTGCCGGCGCTCAAGGAGCGGCTGGACAAGTTCAACGCGGCGATTCCCGATCTGAAGAAGGGGGATGACCTGACGATCACCTACGTGCCGGGCAAGGGCACGAAGGTGCAGAGCAAGGGTGGCCAGGAGATGCCGGCGGTGGAGGGCAAGGACTTCGCGGACGCGCTGTTCGGGGTGTGGCTGGGCAAGGACCCCGTGGATGGCGGCTTGAAGGACGGCCTGCTCGGCAAGGACTGAGCTGCCTAGAACAAGCTGAGCTGTGAGGAGGGCCGCGCCGGCCGCTGGAAGGTGGTGGGCGCGGGCTCCGTCATGGACGAGCTGCGCAGGCCCACCTTGCGCGCCGTCGCATCGAACAGGCTCGAGATGGTCTGTGCGTAGAGGCCCTCGCCGCGCATGCGGTGCTGGAAGCGCGGATCCGAGAGCTCCCCGCTGCGAGTCTCCCGGATGCGATGCAGGACACGCTCGGCGCGCAGGGGCAGCTTCTCGCGCAGCCGCTCCTCGAAGACTTCCTTCACCGGGCCGGGCAGGCGCAGCAGGGTGTAGTGAGCCCGAGTGGCCCCGGCCTCGCGCGCCGAGGTGAGCACCTTGGCGATGTCCTCGTCGTTGAGGCCCGGGATGATGGGCGCCACGGACACCGCCACGGAGAGGCCTGCTGCGGCCAGCCGCTCGATCGTCAGCAGGCGCCGCTTGGGCGTGGCCACGTAGGGCTCCATGGCCCGAGCCAGCTCCGGGTTGTGGAAGGGCAGGCTGATGCTGACCCAGAGCCGGGCCTCCTTGGCGAGCGTCTGGAGCACGTCGATGTCCCGCTCAACGAGCACGCCCTTGGTGATGAGGCCCACGGGGTTGCGATACTCAGCGCAGACTTCGAGGCAGCGCCGGGTCAGGCGCAGCGAGGCCTCCAGGGGCTGGTAGCAGTCGGTGACGCCGCTGAAGGCGACGAGCTCTCCCTGCCAGCGAGGGCGCTCGAAGGCCTCGCGGAGCAGCTCGGGGGCGTGGGGTTTGACGACGACGCGGGTTTCAAAGTCGGTGCCGGCGCCCATGCTGAGGTACTC
>FSUC01000896.1_pt1 | contig 10883 bp, 6 predicted proteins | sample 1636951 | NCBI WGS metagenome assembly FSUC01 (sample SAMEA3914818, study PRJEB12502) | metagenome | biome: forest; material: soil | place: Canada | collected 2010-06-26 | depth 0.1 m
CTGGTTCCGGTGGCTGGAGAGCCGCACGTACAAGATGCACGTGCGCGTGCTGCTCTCGCGCTACCGCGCCTACACGCTGTGCGAGCGCTGCAAGGGCGCGCGGCTGAATGAGCAGGCGCTGGCCTACCGGGTGGGCGGCTTGGATCTGGCGGCCTGGCACCGGCTGGAGCTGTCCGACGCGTGCGAGCGCCTGGAGGCCCTGCGCACCACCACCGGCCAGGGCGAGCTGGCGCGCAAGGAGCTGGCCCACCGGCTGCGCTATCTGGTGCGAGTGGGGCTGGGCTACCTCACACTCGACAGGCCCGCGCGGACGCTCTCGGGAGGCGAGGCGCAGCGCGTGTCCCTCACGGCGGCGCTGGGTACCTCGCTCACCGGAGCGCTGTTCGTCCTGGACGAGCCCACCGTGGGCCTGCACCCCAGCGATGTGCGCCCGCTCACCGAGGCCATGGCGGAGCTGGCCGACCGAGGCAACATCACCCTCGTCATCGAGCAGGATCCCCACGTCATCCGCTCCGCCCAGCGCGTGCTGGAGCTGGGCCCCGGCGCGGGCAAGCACGGTGGGACGCTGTGCTTCGACGGCACGCCAGAGGCCCTCGCGAAGCGGACGGATCTACCTACGGGCCAGCTCCTGGCGGGCACTCGGGAGGCTCCGCACACACCGCGCCCGCGCACCGGCGAGCTGACGGTGCGCAACGCCCGGGCCCATAACCTCCAAGGGCTCACGGTCCGGGTGCCGCTCGGGGTGCTGTGCACGGTGACGGGCCCGAGCGGCTCGGGCAAGAGCACGCTGATGGACGAGGTGCTGTACCGGCCCCTGGCGCGCGCGCTGGGCGAGAAGGATGTGGAGGCGCCCGGCGAGATGGACGCGCTGGAGGGCATGGAGGCGGTGAAGTCCCTCACCTTCGTGGACCAGTCGCCGCTGGGGCGCACCTCGCGAGGCAATGCCGCTACCTACACCAAGGCGTGGGACAGGCTGCGCGAGCGCTTTGCCTCCGAGCCCGAGGCGGAGGTGCGGGGACTGACTCCGGCGCACTTCTCCTTCAACGTGGACAAGGGCCGCTGCGAGGCCTGCTCGGGCGAGGGCTACGAGACGATCGAGATGCAGTTCCTGGCGGATGTTGCCTTGCGCTGCGCCGTGTGCCGGGGCCGGCGCTTCAAGGAGGAGGTGCTCGCCGTCCAGCACCAGGGCTTCAGCGTGGCGCAGGTGCTGGAGCTCACCGTGGACGAGCTGCTCACGCACTTCAGGGACGATGCCATGCTCCAGCGCACGCTGGGGCCGGTGGCGAAGCTCGGCCTGGGCTACCTGTCGCTGGGCCAGCCCCTGTCCACGCTGTCCGGCGGCGAGGCTCAGCGCCTGAAGCTGGCTCGGGCCCTCGCCGGAGACACGCAGGGCTCGCTGTTCTTGATCGACGAGCCGAGCGCTGGCCTCCACGAGGCCGACATCCGCCATGTGCTCACCGCGCTCCATGCGCTGGTGGAGCGAGGCGCCAGCGTCATCGTCGTGGACCATGACGTGTCCGTCATGCGCGGCTCGGACTGGATCATCGATCTGGGGCCCGGAGGAGGCCGCCACGGAGGACGCCTGGTCGCGGAGGGCACTCCCAAGGAGGTGGCAGCAGGCCCGGGCCTCACCGCGGCGGCGCTGCGTGGAGAGGGCGCGCCAGTGCGCCGTCAGCCGAAGTCTCGTGGGACGGGTGCAGGTGCTCCGGCCATCGAGGTGGAGCACGCGCGCGAGCACAACCTGCAGGACATCTCCTGCCGCATTCCGCTGGGGAAGATGACGGTGGTGACGGGGCCCAGCGGCTCGGGCAAGAGCACGCTGGCCTTCGACGTCGTTTTCGCCGAGGGCCAGCGCCGTTTCCTGGAGACCCTCACGCCCTACGCTCGGCAGTTCCTGCCCACCATGCCGCGGCCGGACGTGGAGCGCATCAGCGGCATTCCCCCCACGGTGGCGCTGGAGCAGCGCACCTCGCGCGCCGGAGCCACGAGCACCGTGGCCACTGTCACCGAGGTGGCCCACTACCTGCGCCTGCTCTTCGCCAAGCTGGGCCTGCCCCACTGTCCGAAGGACGGCTCGCCCATTGCCTCCATCTCGGCGGATGCGCTGTTCGCACAGCTCACCGGCATGAAGGGGGAGGGCACGGTGCTGGCCCCGGCGGTGCGCGCTCGAAAGGGGACGTACCTGGACCTCTTCGCCGCTGCGGCTCGCGCGGGCATTGCCGCCGCCATCGTCGACGGAGAGCCGGCCAACACGGACAACCCGCCTCGGCTGACCAAGACGCGGGAGCACGACATTGATCTCGTGATGCACGAGGGGAAGCTGGCCAGGCTGCCTCGGCCCGTGTTCGACAGAGCACTGGGGTGGGGGCAGGGCGCGCTGAAGGTGCGCGGGGATAAGGGCGAGACGCTGCTGTCCACCGAGCGGACCTGCCCACGCTGCGGCACGGCGGTGCCAGAGCTGGATCCGCGCTGGTTCTCCTTCAATACGAAGCAAGGCCGCTGCGAGGCGTGCGAGGGCACGGGAGTCCAGGGCGGCGCCGAGGCCATCGCCGAGGGCCACACCGAGCCGTGCCGGGCCTGCGAGGGCTCGCGGCTGGCGCCAGTGCCTCGGGCGGTGCAGCTGGAGGGGGCTCGCTACCACGAGGTGGTGCAGAGCTCCGTCACCGCCACCCTGGGGCGCGTGCAGGGCTGGAAGTTCCGCGGAGATCGGGCGCTGATTGGAGCCGCCTCTCGCCAGGAGCTCCTCCGGCGCCTGGAGTTCCTGGAGCGCGTGGGCCTGGGCTACCTCTCGCTGGATCGCGCTGCCGCCACGCTCTCGGGCGGAGAGATGCAGCGGCTTCGGCTCTCCGCGCAGCTGGGCGCAGGGCTGACGGGCGCGCTGTACGTGCTCGACGAGCCCACCATCGGGCTCCACCCTCGGGACACCCACCGGCTGCTGGCCAATCTCCGGGCCCTGGTGGACACCGGCTCCTCCGTGCTCGTGGTGGAGCACGACACGGACACCATCCGCGCGGCGGACCACCTCATCGATCTCGGCCCCACGGGTGGGCGCGGTGGCGGACGCATCCTCGCCGAGGGCCCGCCGGAGGAGGTGCTCCAGCGGGAGGACTCGCCCACCGCGCAGGCGCTGCGCACCTCCCAGGTCCGCCCTCCTTCCACTCGCGCTGAGCCCGAGCGGTTCATCGAGTTGAAGGGCGCTCGGGCCAACAACCTGAAGCAGGTGGATCTCCGGCTGCCGGTAGGCCGGCTGACGGTGGTCTCCGGGGTGTCGGGCTCGGGCAAGAGCACGCTCATCCGCCAGGTGCTCTACCCGGCGCTCAGAGAGAGGCTGGGGCTGGTGGGGCCGAAGCCAGGCCCGTTTGACTCGCTCCACGGCGCGGAGGCCGTCTCCCGGGTGCTCGCGGTGGACCAGTCCCCGATTGGCCGCACTCCGCGCTCAGTGCCCGCCACGTTCCTGGGCATCTGGGACGAGCTGCGGCGCACCTTCGCGGCCACCCCCGAGGCGAAGATCCGTGGCTTTGGTCCCGCACGCTTCTCCTTCAACACCGCTGCGGGCGGCCGGTGCACGGCGTGCGAGGGGCAAGGTGCCATCTCGCACGAGATGTCCTTCCTCCCGGACGTGGTGACTCCTTGCGAGGTGTGCGGCGGGGCCCGCTTCGACGCGGCGACGCTGGAGGTGCGCTACCACGGGCTGACCGTGGGCGAGGTGCTGCGCCTGTCCGCCGACGAGGCCAAGGAGGTGTTCCGCGCCCTGCCCAAGGTGGCCGCGCCGCTGGAGTGCCTCTCGGATCTCGGCGTGGGGTACCTCCAGCTGGGCCAGGGCTCCAACACGCTCTCGGGCGGGGAGGCGCAGCGGCTGAAGCTGGCCGCCGAGCTGACGGCCAGCGCGCGCCACGAGCCCACCCTCTACGTGCTGGATGAGCCCACCACGGGCCTGCACCTGGGGGACGTGGAGCGGCTCATCACCTTCCTGGGCCGGCTGGTGGACCGAGGCGACACGCTCGTCGTCATCGAGCACCACCCGTCAGTAATCGCCGCGGCGGACCACGTCGTCGAGCTGGGGCCCGAGGGCGGCGAGGCAGGCGGAGAGCTCGTCGCGGAGGGGACGCCCCGAGAGCTGGCTCGCACGAAGACGGCGACGGGGCGCGTGCTCAAGGCGCTGTTCTCCAGCGCGCCTCGGCCCCGAGCGCCATGAGCGAGAGGGCGCTGCGCCTCAGCCGCGCTCGTCCAGGCCATTCAACTTGCGCATCTTCTCGCGCATCTTCTCGCGCATCTCCCCGCGCAGCTTGTGCTTGAACTGGGAGAAGCGGTTCTCGAAGCGGGCCAGGAACAGCGCCAGCTTGGCCCGCTTCTGCGGCGGCAAGTCCTTGGAGAGCGCCTGGAACATCTCCCGGTCCAGCGCGGTGAGCTGGGCCCGCGCGTCGAAGGCCCGCTGAGCGGCCTGATCCACCTGGGACAGCGAGGCGTTGTCTCCGGCCGCCGCGCGCTCGAGCACCTCCGCGGACTCGCGCACCTGCTGCCGCAGCGGGCGGCGGCGCTCGTCGAACTTGCGCAGCGTCTCGTCCAGCTTCAGCGCCTGGGAGGAGTCCAGCTCCAGCTCCTCGGCCAGCCCCAGCACCCGGGCCATGCGCCATTGCCGCTCCGCGTCCTGCTCCACCTCCGCCTTGGCCTCGGGGGGCGCCGCGAGCGCACCCAGGGGCAGCAGGGCCACCATCATCACGGCCACTCGAATGGGCTTCATCACAGGGTGTCTCCTGGGTCCAGGTTCAGGTCCAGCTCACTCTCGGAAGACGCGGGCTCCGCAAGCTCGCCGCTGTCATCCAGGTCGTCCTCGCCGTCCGGCTCGAGCAAGTCACCGAGCGGATCCGCATAGGCCCACTGCTCGAAGTCCGCCTGCGTCTCCGAGATAGCGGAAGCCGCCACAGGCACCGTGCTGGGGCTCGCCGTCTCCGGGCGAGGCAGCGAGGGCCGCACCACCACCAGCACCACGGCCGCGGCGGCCAGCAGCGCCCCGGCAGTCCGAGCCCGGAACGCCTGGCGCACCTGCTCCCGCCTCCAGGCTCCCAGCGTCCGCTGGGGCAGCGCCTCCAGCTTCTCCCGGACGGCAGGGGAGGCGGGCGGCAGCGCCACCTGGGACAGCAGCCGCGAGGAGGCCTCCACCTCGCGCTGGCAGGCGGGGCAGGACTCCAGGTGCGCGCGCAGCCGGGCCTGCTCGTCCGGCTCCAGCGCCCCTGCGGCGTACAGCGTCAACCGCTCCTCTTGCTCCTGGCACGTGCTCATCCGCGCTCCTCTGGCGCGCCGGCCACTTCCGCCCTCAAGCGCTTCACGGCGTGGTGGAACTGCACCTTGGCGTTGTTCTCAGTGATGCCGAGCGTCTCGGCGATGTCTCGAAAGGGCAGGTCCGCGTCCACCCGCAGGGTGAGCACCTCGCGCTGGCGGCGGGGCAGGGCGAGCACCGCGGCCTGAAGCTGCCGCTCGCGCTCCCGGCGCTCCAGCGCCTCCTGGGGGGACTCGCGCGAGTCCTCGGCGACGTGCTCTACCTCCGTGAGCAGCGCGGGGCGCCAGCGCTGGCCCTGGCGGGCGTGGTTCTTGGCCAGGTTGAGGGCAATGCGCACCAGCCAGGCCTTGAAGGGCGTGGCGCTCGTCCACCGCCAGCGGGCGAAGACGCGGCCCGAGGCCTCCAGGGCGCGCAGGAAGGCCTGCTGCGCCAGGTCCGCCGCATCCTCGGGCCGGGGGGCAAAGCGGCGCACCAGGCTGAAGACGAGCGAGCGGTAGCGCTCCACCAGCGTGCCAAAGGCTGCCTCGTCGCCCTCCAGGAAGGCACGGCACAGGGCCTCGTCCGAGGGTGCCAGGGCGCTGGCCAGCGCCAGCCGAGGGAGCGCGGGGCTCCCCTGTGTCCTCCATGCCTTCACGAGAGGTTGAACACGCGGGGGGCTCCAAAGTTACATCTGGGGCTACATCTGGGGCTACATCTGGGGTTACATCCAGTGCGCCAGAGGCCCGGATTTCCAGGGGCAAGGGGGCAGGCCACCGGTTCCAGTGCCGGCCTGTCTACATTGGGTTGGCGCGCCGCATCCGGCGCTGCCAGAATAGCCGCTTCGGCCCTTTGAGGGCGCCCTCTACATGCCGACGGCAGCCGCTCCTCCTCCCCATTCCAGAATCAAGGGCACGGTCCTCATCTCCCGGCTCAATATGGTGCGGCAGCAGGGGGGGCAGGCACGTGTGGAGGAAGTGCTGCGCCGGCTGTCCGCCTCGGATCAGGCGCTGCTGCGCAAGATGATCCTCCCCATCAACTGGTACCCCCTGGATCTCAACCTGCGCCTGGACGCGGCCATCGCGGACGTGCTGTCGCCCACGGACCGGGAGCGCGCCTTCATGGACATGGGCCGCGCCTCGGCGGACGAGAACCTCAAGGGGGCCCAGCATGTGTTCGTCCGGCCCGGGGATCCGCACTTCCTGCTGAGCCAGGCGCCGCAGATCTACCGCTTCTATTACGCCATGGGCTCGCGCACCTATGAGCGCACGGGGCCCAGCTCCGCGGTGCTGCGCACCTTCGGCGCCGAGAACGTCACCGAGACGGACTGCCTCACCATCATCGGCTGGCACCAGCGCGCCATCGAGCTGTCCGGCGGTAGATCCGTGTACATCACGCACCCCAAGTGCGTGGCCCGTGGTGCTCCGCACTGCGAGTACCACTTTCAGTGGACCTAGCTGGAAGGATGAGGGGTTTGGGTGCCTGTGCACGCCTGGCCCTCATGAAGGGTGGCGTGTGCCCCCGGTTTTCGAGTTAAGGTTGTCCGCCGTGCTCCCTACCAGGCAAGTTGTGTCCCCTCAGGCGTTCCAGATGCGGTTGGCAGAGGCCCTGGGCGTCACCCGCGTGGCCCGGGTGACGGGGCTGGATCGCACCGGCGTGGAGGTGGCGTGCGCGGTGCGGCCCGGCGGCCATGTGCTCCAGGTGTGCAACGGCAAGGGGGTGAGCTTCGAGGAGGCGGCGCTGGGCGCCCTCTTCGAGACAGCGGAGCTGTGGGCCGCCGAGCACGTGCTGCTCGAGCGGCTGGTGTGGGGCTCTCGCGCGGAGGTGGCCGGGCGCGGGGAGACTGCCTGGAGCGCCGAGGCCCTGGGCTCGGCGGGCAGGATGGTGGATCCCCGGCTGTGGGCGGACTCGGTGCGCTGCGCCTGGCGGCAGGCCACGGAGCTGCACTCGGGGCGCACGGTATGGGTGCCGGCCCAGGGCGTGCACTGCCTGCCCGGAGGCGAGGTGTCCCTGGGGCCGGTGAGTGTGGGGTGGACGAGCAACGGCTCCGGAGCGCACCCGGATGCCCGCCACGCGCTGCTCCATGCGCTGCTGGAGGCCACCGAGCGCGATCAGCTGGCCCGATCGCTGCCGGGCGGGTGGACAGAGGAGGCGGTGCGCCGGCGCATGCTGGGGCCGGTGGTGCTCGGGCGGGGGGCGCCTCGGGCGGCGGCCCTTGCTCGCACGCTGCGGGAGCGGGGCTTTGGCGTGCACCTCTTCGATGCGACGCCCACCCCGCGCACCCCCGGAGCGGTGGGCCTGCCGGTGGCCGCGGCGGTGCTCATTGATGAGGAGGAGGGGCCGGTGCCGCTCACCGCAGGGTATGCCTGCTCGCTGGGGCGGGATGATGCGCTGGTGCGCGCCCTGCTGGAGGCGGCCCAGTCGCGCCTCACCGACATCCACGGCGCGCGGGAGGATGTGTCTCCAGTCAACCGGGACGCCGCGCGCGGGTTTGCCGAGGTGTGCGCCGCGGCACGCTCCAAGCGCCGGGCCGAGCACCTCCCGGACTTCTCCTCGGAGGCCTCCTCACCGGTGCGCGGGCTGCGGCGTGTGCTGCTTCAGCTGCGGCGCACGGGCTTCAACCAGGTGGCCGCCGTCACGCTGGATGCGCCCACCGCTGGACTGAATGTGATGCGGGTGGTGGTGCCGGGCATGCGCATCTCGGAGCTCCTATGAAACGCCGTGCCGAGGATCTCATCGTCTTCCTGGGCCCCTCGCTGTCCGCGGCCGAGGCGCAGAAGGTGGCGCCCTGCCACATCCTGCCTCCGGCTCGCCAGGGGGATGTGTGGAGGGCGCTCGCGCTGCGGCCCCGTGTCATCGCGCTGGTGGATGGCGTCTTCGAGGCTCAGCCCTCGGTGTGGCACCACGAGCTGTTGGCCGCGCTGGAGGCGGGGGTGGCGCTCTTTGGAGGGGCGAGCATGGGCGCGCTGCGCGCCGCGGAGCTGTCGGCGCACGGCATGGTGGGGGTGGGGCGCATCTTCGAAGGCTACCGGGACGGGGAGCTGGTGGATGACTCGGAGGTGGCGCTGCTGCACGCGGACGCCGAGCATGCCTATCGGCCTCTCACGGTCCCGCTGGTGAATGTCCGGCACGTCGCCACGCAGGCGCGGGCGGCGCGGGTGCTCACCCCCAGGCAGGCCCGCATGCTGGTGGAGGCGGCCGAGGGCCTCTTCTACCAGGACAGGACGTGGCGGCGGATTCTGGAGTCCGTACGCCCCCAGTGGCCTGCCGTCACCCGGGGAGGCTGGGAGGGCTGGTTCTCCCGGGGCGTGGAGGATCTCAAGCGCCTGGATGCCCTGGCATGTCTGCGGGCCGCGGCCGCGTTCGTGCCCTCCTCGGCGCCCGCGCAGCCCGCGCGAGGGGTGCTGCGGCCACCACCCTCGTCACTCGTGCGGCGCCGGCGGCTGGCGGATGACGTGTCCACGGTGGACTCGAAGGTGGTGTCCTCCGCGCAGGTGCTCGCGGCGTTGCAGCGGGAGCCGGACAGCGTGGAGCTGGCCGAGGCGGGGTTGCGGCGGGCGCTCTTGGCCGGGTGGGCCCGCTCGCTGGGGCTGGTGCCTTCCAGCGAGGAGCTGCGAGCGGCGGAGGCGCAGTGGTGGCGCCACCACCGGGTGCCGCCCTCGGAGCGGGAGGCCTTCCTGGCCACGTGCGGGCTGGATGGGCCGGGACTGCGGCGGCTGTGCGAGGAGCGCGCGCTGGAGCGGCTCGTGCTCACGCATGGCCAGCGGCTGTTGCCGGATGGGCCCTCCTGGGACGAAGCGCTCGCCTCCGAGGCTCGCCTCCAGGGCCGCTGGGCCCAGGCCGTGCGGCAAGCGGTCCGCTCCAAGCGCCAGCGCCCGCGGTGAGGCCCCTGGGACAAGACACCCGCACGCCCTCCGGGTGGGTGTGGTTGGTCGCTGTGTGTCAGAGCCGCGCCTGATCCCTCTGGAACTGGCCGACGGCTGACAGGACTGCCCCGGGTGACAGCGCGCTCGCCCAGAAAATGAGGCATCTCCGCGTGCTCGGGGGGTGCTCATGCGTGTGAAGAACCTGTCGTACATGCTGTGGGTGCTGTTGCTGCTCTTGGGGTGCTCGGACGAACAGCGTCAGGTGGGACTGGGCCAGGTCTCCCAGTCCGCCTCGCTGCCCCCGCGCTTCTCGGACTCACTGCTGGTGGGGGGGATTGTCGACGGCACCTCCATGGCCTTCGCTCCAGATGGGCGCCTCTTCGTCTGCGAGCAGCAGGGGCGCCTGCGCATCATCAAGGACGGGGCGGCGCTGCCTGCGCCCTTCCTCACGCTGGACGTGAACTCCACGGGCGAGCGGGGCCTGCTGGGCATCGCCCTGGATCCGGGCTTTCCCGCCCAGCCCTACCTCTATGTCTATTACACGGCCCGTTCGCCCAGCACCCACAACCGCCTGAGCCGCTTCACCGCTTCCGGCAACGTGGCCGTGTCCGGCAGCGAAGTGGTGCTGCTGGATCTGGAGCCGCTGGGCGCCGCCACCAACCACAACGGCGGGGCGCTCCACTTCGGCGCCGACGGCAAGCTCTACGTGGGAGTGGGGGACAACGCGCGCTCAGCCAACGCGCAGGCGATGGACACGCTGCACGGCAAGATGCTGCGGCTCAACAAGGATGGCTCCATCCCCTCGGACAATCCCTTCTTCGCCACCGCCCAGGGCAACCGGCGCGCCATCTGGACGCTCGGGCTGCGCAACCCCTTCAGCTTCGACATCGAGCCGGGCACCGGGCGCCTGTTCCTCAACGACGTGGGCCAGGACACCTGGGAGGAGATCAACGAGGGCACCTCCGGAGCCAACTACGGCTGGCCCACCACCGAGGGCCCCACGACCGATCCGCGCTTCCGAGCCCCGCTCTATGCCTACGAGCACGACTCGGGAGAGGTGCACGGCTGCGCCATCACCGGCGGCGCCTTCTACAACCCGTCCCAGCCGCAGTTCCCGGCCGAGTATGTCGGGGGCTACTTCTTCGCGGACTACTGCAACGGGTGGATCCGCCTGTTCACGCCTCGGACGAAGACGGTGTCCCTGTTCGCCCAGGGCCCGGACGGGCCGGTGGACCTGGATGTCGGCCCGGACGGCAGCCTCTACTACCTGGACCGGGTTGCGGGCACCATCCACAAGATCCGCTACGTGAGCCCGAGCGAGCCGCCCTCCATCCTCACCCCGCCCGCAAATCAGCGCGTGGTGGTGGGCCAGCCCGTCACCTTCACGGTGAGCGCCACGGGCACCCCACCGCTGGCCTACCAGTGGCAACGCAATGGCGTCGCGCTGACGGGGCAGACGGGCGCAAGCCTCACGCTGCCAGCCACGGTGCTCGGGGACTCAGGCGCGCGGTTCCGGGTGAAGGTGTCCAACGGCACCGGCTCGGTGACGAGCGCCGAGGGGGTCCTCACCGTCGTCGCGGGCACGCTCCCGGTGGCCAGCATCCTGCTGCCGCTCGAGGGCACGCTCTACAGCGGAGGAGACACCATCCTCTTCAAGGGCCAGGGCACGGATGCCGAGGACGGCACGCTGCCCGCGAGTGCCTTCACCTGGCGCGTGGACTTCCACCATGAAATGCACCTGCACCCCTTCCTGCCACCGACCA
>FSUC01000765.1_pt1 | contig 10683 bp, 5 predicted proteins | sample 1636951 | NCBI WGS metagenome assembly FSUC01 (sample SAMEA3914818, study PRJEB12502) | metagenome | biome: forest; material: soil | place: Canada | collected 2010-06-26 | depth 0.1 m
CACCACGTCTGTCAGCAGCAGGTGGATGGAGTCCCGATGCTGCTCGAAGACTTCCAAGGCAAGCTGGGGGTTGGCGGCGTCGAACACCTGGTACCCATTGCTCTCGAGGACGCGGCGGATCAGCTGCCTCACTTGATCGTTATCCTCGACGAGGAGGATCGTCTCCGAGCCACCCTCCGCACGCGTGAGCACAGCGCTGGGAGTGCTGGGCCTCTCAGGCTCTTCGCTCCGGGGGAGGTACACCTCGAACGCGGCGCCCTGGCCGGCCTCGCTCACCACTCGGATGGCGCCGCCGCTCTGCTTGACGATCCCGAACACCGTCGCCAGTCCCAAGCCAGTGCCCGCGCCTGGCCCCTTGGTCGTGAAGAAGGGCTCGAAGATCCGGGCCTTCGTCGCCTCGTCCATGCCCATGCCTGTGTCGCTCACGCGCAACAGCACACAAGGACAGGAGGGCGCCTCGAGGGACGGCCCCAGGGACGTGTCCTCAAGCTGCTCCACCTGGCCCGTGCTGATGCGCAGCTGACCGCCCGAGGGCATCGCATCCCGGGCGTTGACCGCCAGGTTCATGAGCACCTGGACGATCTGGCCGGGATCCACGCGCACCCTGCCAAGCTGAGGGTCCAGGTCCATCTTCAGCTCGATGTCCTCGCCGATCAGCCGACGCAGCAGGCTGCCGGTGTTGGAGACCAGCTCGTTGAGGTCGACGGTCTTCAGCTCCATCACCTGGCGGCGGCTGAACGCCAGCAACTGGCGCGTGAGCTCGGCGGCCCGCTGGCCCGCGCGCCGGATCTCCTCCAGATCGTCGCGCATGGGGTGGATGGCGGGCAGGTCCTCGATCAGCGTCGCCGTGTAGCTGAGAATCACTGACAACAGGTTGTTGAAGTCGTGGGCAATGCCTCCGGAGAGCCGGCCGACTGCTTCCATCTTCGCGGCCTGGCTCAGCTGCGCCTCGCTCTTGCGCAAGGCCTGCTCGGCTCGGAAGCGCTCATCGATCTGGTGCCGGAGCTGCTCATTGGCGTGCACGAGCTCCGCGGTACGGGCCTCGACCCGGCGCTCCAGCTCCTGCTCGATGGCCGCGCGCTGCAGGAGGTAGATCTCCAACTCCTCGGAGAGCATGTTCACGCAGCTGATCACCGCATCCAGCACGCTCCCATCTTCCTTGAGCACGGGGCGCTTGCTGAAGTCGAGAGCGGCCATGCCGATCAGGGCATCGGCCACCTCCTGGAGCCGGTGATCGGACTCCAGCAGGTGGCCCATCTGCCCGGAGACATCGTCGAGGCCCGCCAGGACCGCGCCCACCCTCGCGCTCTGCACCGAGGCCCCCTCCTGGGCCAGCTCCAGGATGAGGGCTCGGGCCGCTTGGAGGCGGGCATCCTGGCTCATTTCAGGAAGCCTTTGAGCCAGGCGAGGGCCTCTGCTTCCGAAGTGAACAGGCGCACGGGAAGGATGGGCTTGTTGAACCCCATGAAGAAGTTGCCAATGGCCCGGGCCACCGGCGAGTTGATGAGCAACGCCGCGGCCGTCTCCACCCTCGCGGTCTCCTCTCCAGCGAAGAAGAGCCGCACCTCACGCTCCATCTCCACCAGGTCCGTCATGTCAACGAGGGCCGGAGTTTGCTTCCCCCCGCACACCTCGCTGATCGCCCGTATGCAGATCTTCGCGTCATCCAGGGTAATCTTGACGTGGGGCTTCACCTTCGCGCGAACGATCCCATCGTCCCCCAGCCAGATGAGGTGGGTGCGCACTTCGACCGGGGAAACCATGAGGAGCCCTCGCCGATTGTCAAAAGGTGCAATGTATCAGCCGCCAAACGCCTCGGCGAAGAAGTCATTCATCGCCTGGTAGGCCCTCTTGGCCACCTTCGGGTTGTACTGCGCCTGGCCCGGCGTGTTGGCGTTCACGTCGGTGAAGCTGTGGACCGCGTTGCCGTACACCACCAGCTGCCAGTCCGCCTTCGCCTTGCGCATCTCCTCCTGGAAGCCCGCCACCTCCGCGGGAGACTCGTTCGGATCGTCCGCGCCATGCAGCGCCAGCACCTTGGCGGTCATCCCCTTGGCGTCCGCCGGCATGGGCGCATCCAGCCCGCCGTGGAAGGACACCACGCCCGCCACGTCCGCGCCGCTGCGAGCCAACTCCAAGACGCTGGTGCCGCCAAAGCAGAACCCGATGGCCCCCAGCTTCTTCTCGTCCAGCCCCACCGCCTTGCCCGCCTCCTGCTGATTCTTGGGCCGCGCCGCCTCGCCGTACATGTCCGCCACGAAGAGGATGTAGCTGGTGCCCGCCACCTGCTCGGCCTGCTTCAGGTTGGCCGCATTGATGCCCAGCCAGTTGGGCACCAGCACCAGGCCCGGGCGCGGCGTCTTCACTCCATCGTCATAAATGAGCACCCCCTCGAACTTCGTGCCGCCCTGCTCGTACTTCACCGGCTTCTGGATGGGCTTGGCCACCGCCGTCAGCGCCATCAGCCCCACGAGCACACTCAGCATCCGCATCGCATTCAGCTCCTTGCTGGCCCCAAGGCCATGTCCGAGGAGCGCAGGAGGACCTTGAGGCCCTGTGAACGGCGTGTCCAGCCACAGCGTGGCGAACTGCCACGCGCAAAACCCTCTGCGGAGGGGCGCAGGCTGCTTCGGGCTGCTCCATCCGCGAAGTCTCGGGCGTCAACTTCGGCCGCTATGATTCGCTGGACAGCGCCCCCATCGTCACCCTGGCAGCATCACCCTGTGCCGCGAGGCCCCTGCACCCCGCCAGCGGCAGCTGCACGTCCATCCCCGTTCACGGGCAGATGCCTGCTCGGCAGGCGGTCCCTTCGGGTAGCTATTCAGACACCCTCACCGTCACGCTATCCTTTTAACCAACCCACATCCGCGCGCGCCCGCCCTTGCCGGGAAGGCCGGTGTGGAGACAAGGTCCCATGATGCAAGGCCGCGTTCTAATCGTAGACGACGACGAGAGCCTGTGCCGGCTCCTGGCGCTCAAGCTCAAGAGCATGGACTTCGAGACCCGGTTTCGCACCTCGGGCGCTGAGGCGCTCGTGGCGCTGGAGTCCGAGGAGGTGGATGTTGTCCTCACCGACTTGAACATGACGGGAATGAGCGGGCTGGAGCTGTGCCAGCGCGTGGCAGTGGCCCGCCCGGACCTGCCGGTGGTGGTGCTCACCTCTCACGGCACCTTTGACTCTGCGGTGGGGGCGCTGCGCGCGGGCGCCTATGACTTCGCCGTCAAGCCGCCGGACATGGGCGCGCTCGCGCTGGCGCTCTCCCGCGCGGTGGAGAGCCACCGGCTGCGCGATGAGGTGAAGCGGCTGCGCAAGGCCGTGGAGGAGGGGGGCCAGTTCGCCGAGCTGCTCGGCAGCAGCCCCGCCATGCAGCGGCTGTTCGACTTGCTCTCTCGCGTGGCCGAGTCGGATTCCTCGGTGCTCGTCACCGGCGAGAGCGGCACCGGCAAGGAGATGGTGGCGCGCGCCCTGTGGAGCAAGGGTCGGCGCAAGGACGGGCCCTTCGTCGCCGTCAACTGCGCCGCGGTGCCCGAGCAGCTCTTGGAGAGCGAGCTGTTTGGCCACGCCAAGGGCGCCTTCACCGACGCGCGCTCGGCACGCGCCGGCCTCTTCCAACAGGCCGACGGGGGCACCCTGTTCCTGGATGAGATTGGAGACATGCCCATCCACCTTCAAGTGAAGGTGCTGCGCGCGCTCCAGGAGCGCAAAGTGCGCCCGGTGGGCGCCGACGCGGAGGTGCCCGTAGACCTGCGCCTCATCACCGCCACCCACAAGGACTTGGAGACAGCCATCACCGAGGGCAAGTTCCGGCAGGACTTGTACTTCCGGCTCAACGTCATCCAGGTGGACCTGCCGCCGCTCAGGGCCCGCGGAGGGGACGTGCTGATGCTCTCGCAGCACTTCCTGCGCCACTTCGCCACGCGCGCCAACAAGGAAGTCAAAGGGCTGTCCCCCGAGGTGGCCAAGGCGCTCAATGGCTACTCCTGGCCCGGCAACGTGCGCGAGCTGCAGAACTGCATCGAGCGCGCGGTGGCGCTCACCCGCAGCGAGCAGCTGCTGCCGGATGACTTGCCCGAGCGCATCCGCGGCTTCCAGCCCTCGCACGTCGTCGTCGCGGGAGATGATCCCTCCGAGCTGGTCCCCATGGAGGAGGTGGAGCGCCGCTACATCTCCCGGGTGATGCAGGCGGTGGGCGGCAACAAGACGATGGCCGCGCGCGCGCTGGGGCTGGACCGCACCACCCTGTACCGCAAGCTGGAGCGCTACGGGCTTGCCGGTGAAGCGCCGGGCCCGCGCTCCCCCTGATCCACGGCTCGGGGCTCGGGGCCTGGGGCGTGGTGTTTTGCACTTCCCCCCCACCCCCTCCTGTCGCGAAACACCACGGCCGGCTGCCTGGCTCTGGAGAGGCTCCCTCTGAAGGGCTCTGGCACGCTTCTGGCTAGCCCTGTCTGGGACCTCCTCCTGAGCGCGTTGCTCCTATGACGACCCCAGCCCGGCAGACTCACTTCTCCAAACGCTCCGTGGCAGGCGCTACCCTCGAGAAGCTGTCAGCCGACTCGCTCAGCCTGTCCGCCGAGCAGCTGCACGCGCTCTACATGCGGCTGTACGGCCAGAGCCAGGAGCAGTCCACGCGCCTGCGCCTGCTGCTGCTGGGGGCCATGGTGCTGCTGAGCGCGTACGTGGTGGTGGCCTTCTCGCAGCTGGCCTACGTGGCCATGACGAGCAGCAGCGCGAACTACGAGCTGGCGCGCCGCGTGGACGAGTACGCCGCCGCGCTCACCGCGGCCTACGAGGATTTGCGGGACAGCGAGGCGCGCAAGACGGCGCTGATGGAGCGCTCGCTGGATGCCATCATCACCCTGGACGCGGCCAGCCGCATCCTCGAGTTCAACCCCGCCGCCGAGCGCATCTTCCGGGTGCCGCGAGAGCAGGCGCTGCGGCGCGACTTCCTGGCGCTGGGGCTGTCCGCCTCCGTCACCCCCGAGCAGCGGCAGACGGTGGTGCGCGCGCTCCACTCGGACATGCCTCCGGGCCGCGCCACCCGGCTGGAGCTGCCGGGGCTGCGCTCGGACGGGGGCGTGTTCCCCGCGGAGATCACCCTCATCCGCGTCACCGCCGAGGGCCCGCCGCGCTTCTCCGCCTACGTGCGTGACATCTCCGAGCGCCGCGAGGTGGAGCGGATGAAGAGCGAGTTCGTCTCCACGGTGAGCCATGAGCTGCGCACCCCGCTCACCTCCATCCGCGGCTCGCTGGGGCTGATGGAGGGCGGCGTGCTGGGCGAGCTGCCCGCTCCCGTCCAGGACATGGTGCGCATTGCGCGCAGCAACACCGAGCGGCTCATCCGCCTCATCAACGACATCCTGGACTTGGAGAAGATCGAGTCCGGCAAGCTGGAGCTGCGGGTGGCGAACGTGGAGGTGTCCGAGCTGGTGGAGGCCACGTTTAGCGGGCTGCGGGGCATGGCGGACGGGGCGAAGGTGGAGCTGCGCGGAGAGGTGTTTGGAGTGGGCCAGGTGCGCGGCGACAAGGACAGGCTCGTCCAGGTGCTCACCAACCTGGTCTCCAACGCCATCAAGTTCTCCTCGGCCTACAGCGTCGTGGAGCTCCAGGCGGTGAAGGACACCCAGGGCCAGGTGCGCCTGTCCGTGGTGGACCAGGGGCCCGGCATCCCCGCGGACAAGCGCGGCAAGCTGTTTGGCAAGTTCCAGCAACTGGACAGCTCGGACACGCGCTCCAAGGGAGGCACCGGGCTGGGGCTGGCCATCTCCCAGGCCATCGTCGAGCAGCACGGCGGCCACATTGAAGTGCTCAGCGAGCCGGGCCAGGGGGCCACCTTCACCTTCTGCATGCCCTCCACCCGCGTGGAGGTGGGCGCAGCCCCGGTGGTGAGGGATGAGTCGCGCTACAACGTCCTGGTGGCCACCACGGACACGGAGCTGTCCACCCTGCTGCGAGGCCTGCTCACCGCCGAAGGCTACCGGGTGCTTCGCGCCAGCACGCTGGAGGAGGCCTCGCGGCTCATCGAGGCGGGCTCACCGGATGTGCTGGTGCTGGAGCCCCAGCTGCCGGACGGGGAGAGCTTCTCGCTGGTGCGCCACCTGCGCTCGGATGCGCGCACGCGGGAGCTGCCGGTGGTGATCCTCTCGGAGCCCTCCTCCTCGGAGAAGGTCCGCATGCAGCGGCTGGCCTGGGTTGCCCGGCCCCTGGACGAGGAGCGCTTTCTGCAGTCGCTGCGCCACGTGCTGCGCCAGCCGGGCCAGGCCCGCGTGCTGCTGGTGGACGATGACGTGGACGCGCGCCGGCTCCTGCGCTCGTGCCTGGAGCGGCTAGGAGCCGCCTGCTACGAGGCCGAGGACGGAGAGCGCGCGGTGGCCCTGGCCCGGAAGAACCCGCCGGATCTCATTGTCCTGGATGTGATGCTGCCGCTGCTGGACGGCTTCGAAGTCGTCGACTTGCTGCGCCAGGGCCGGGTGCGCAGCACACCGCTCATCGTCTTCACGGTGCGGGACTTGTCCCAGGAGGAGGTGCGTCAGCACACCCTGGGCAACACCCGCTACATCCCCAAGAAGCCCTCAGCCGAGGAGGAGCTGACCCAGGCGGCCCGGGAGCTGCTGGGCCCGCTGCTGGAGGGCTGGAGCGACGCGCCGGAGTTCCCCAGGGATGGCCCCGAGGCCTGCCTCTGAGCGCAAGCCTGGCGGGTGGCCTCTAGCGCACCACGGACTGCTCCGCCTCGGCCTCGGGCAGCTCGAACCAGAACGTCGAGCCGCGTCCAGGCTGGCTGTCCACTCCAATCCTGCCGCCGTGCAGCTCCACGATGGCCTTGGAGATGGCCAGCCCCAGCCCCGTGCCCCCCTTCTTCCGGTTGTCCGAGGCGTCCAGCTGCTGGAACTTGCCAAACAGCTTGTGCTGCTGCTCCGGCGAGATGCCGTGCCCCTGGTCCACCACGCTGAAGCGCACCCGGCGGCCGGCGACCTGCTCGAAGCGGATGGTGATGGAGCCCTGAGGCGGTGAGAACTTGATGGCGTTGGAGACCAGGTTGGTGAGCACCTGCACGAGCCTGTCAAAGTCTCCCCACACCGAGAGGGGCGCACCGTCCTCCACCACCAGCCGCACCTCCGCCACCTGCGCCATGCCGCGCAGGCCCTCCACCGTGGTGAAGATGGCCTGGGAGGACTCGATCTGCGCCAGCGTCAGCTCCAGCCGCCCGGCTTCCATCTTCTCGATGTCGAGGATGTCATTGACCAGGCGGATGAGCCGCTCCACGTTGGTGTGGGCAATGTGGATGAGCTCCCGGGCCTGCTTGTCGATGGTGCCCACCACGCCGCCTTGCAACAGCGACAGCGATCCGCGGATGGCGGTGAGCGGGGTGCGCAGCTCATGGCTCACCGTGGAGACAAACTCGTTCTTGAGCCGGTCCAGCTCGCGGCGCTCGGAGATGTCCCGGATCTTCGCGGCGAACCAGCGCCCCTGCGTCACCGGCAAGTCATAGAAGGCCAGCTCGAAGGGAAAGGTGCCGCCCTGCTTGCGCCGGCCCTCCCACTCCCAGATGCGCCCGGGCTCCAGGCGCTTGTCCTGCTCCAGGAGCTTGCCCCGGTCTCCCGCCTCCTCCGCCATGAGCATGGCGAAGGGCTGGCCCATAAGCTCCTCGCGGGTGTAGCCGAAGATGCTCTCGGCGGCGCTGTTCACCGTCTCGATGCGGCCCTGATCGCTGACGATGATGAGCCCGGTGGGCATGTGCTCGATGACGGCCCGGGTGCGCGCCTCGCTCAGCCGCAGCGCCTGCTCGGTGCGGGTGCGCTCGATGAAGTAGGCCAGCTCCCGTCCAATCTGGCCCAGCAGCTGGAGAAACTCCTCATCCACCGTCCGAGGGCCCGTGCCCACCAGTTCCAGCACCCCGAGCACTTCCCGCTCGGACAGCAGGGGCACCCCGCACCCGGCGCTCAGCCCCGCCCGGCGCGCCGCGTTGCCTCGGGGCAGGCGGCCTTCATCCTCGTGGGTGAAGCCGGTGAAGCACTCGGGCCTGCCCGAGGCCCAGATGTGGCCGGGCAGAGCCTCGCCCTGGCGCAGCTCGCAGCGGGTGGACAGCGACTCGAACTCCGCGAACGCGGCCGAGGCGACATACGTCTCCGTCGTGCGCAGCACGGCCTGCTCCGGCTCCACCCTCCAGAGGGCTGCGTACTCCCAGCGGAACTCCTCGCTGATCAGCTGGAGGATGTAGCGCACCGCCTCGGGCAGGCTCTTGGCCTCCGCCATGGACTGGGCCACGGCGTGCAGCACACTCTGGCGCTGGAGCTGGGAGGCCAGCCGCCGCTCGGCTGCGATGATGCGCTCGCCCACGTGGATGCGGGCCAGCAAGTCCTGCGGGTGAAAGGGCTTGAGGATGAAGTCGTCCGCGCCCGCCTCGCGCCCGGCCACCGTGGCCTCCACCTCGATCCGCGAGGTGATGAGGATGAGGAAGACGTAGGGCCGGCCTTGGAGCTGGCGCACGCGCCGGCAGATCTCCGGCCCGTCCAGCCCGGGCATGCTCCAGTCCAGCAGGGCAATGGCCGGGGACTCATTCCCCTGAAGCACGGCCCACGCCTGATCGCCATCGCTCACGCACAGCGTCGAATACCCATGACGCTTGAGGGTGGCCTCGAGAATCCTCCGGGAGGTCGCCTCATCGTCCGCGATGAGCACCGTCGTCGTCATGAATCTCTCGTGTGAGCCAACGCATCGAGCTTTCCTACAAGCGCTACACGAGTCAAGGTCAGCCCTCCATGCAGGCTCTTGCCGAGCCTCACGCGCTGGCTCTCAGTTCCTCCAGGACGCTCTGCAACCGTGTCAGCTCCTGCCGCAGCCGCGCCAGCGCTGGAGCGGCCTGCTCGAGCCCTCCCTTGCTCCCCAGATGCTCCAAGTCCCGTGCTGCGGCGGCGGAGGGAGTCGCCATGAGGTTGAGCAGGGCGCCCTTCATCTTATGGGCTGCCTGGAACACCGCCTGCCCGTCCGCGCGGCCCACGGCTTGCTCCACGGAGGCCCAGAGCGCCGGGCACTCGGCGAGGAACAGGTCCACCACTTCCTTCATCAGTCCGGTGTCCCCGCCCACATGGCTCAGCAAGCGCTCACGGTCCAGCACGCTCTCCGAAGAAGGCGAGGCCTCTGGCTGGGGCGCGTGCGGGCTGGACAGCTCCTCGATGGCGCCCAGCAGGGCGCTGAGCTTGAGCGGCTTGCTGAGAAAGCCGTCCATGCCCGCCTCCAGGCACCGACGCGCATCCCCGCTCTGGTCCTGCGCCGTGAGGGCGATGATGAGGGTGCGGCCTCCCCGCTCAAGCTCCTCCGAGCGGATGACGCGGGTGGCCTCCAGCCCATCCATCCCCGGCATCTGCACATCCATGAGGACGACGTCATAGCGCCGGGTGCGCAGCGCCTCGATGGCCTCCTGGCCGCTGCTCACCAGGCTCACGTGGTGGCCGGAGCGCTCCAGCAGCGCGGTGACGACGCGCTGGTTGACGAGGTTGTCCTCCACCACCAGCACCTCGCGCGGTGTGCGGGGCAGGTACCTGGCGCCTGCCTTGGGGGCGAGCCCGGGGCTGGCCTCCGGCACCGAGTTCGGCATCGAGTTCGGCACCGAGTTCATCAATGACTGGATGGTCTCCAGCAGCACGGAGGGGCTCACGGGCTTGTGCAACCACGCGCAGGGCTCAAACCCCGGGGTGCTGGAGAGCTGGCTCTCGTGGGTGGCGGTGAGCAGGACGAGGGGCAATGAGGCCCAACGAGGGTCCGCGCGCAGCTTGCGCACTGGGCTGTCCTTGCCGCTGGCGCTCAGCCGCAGCTCGATAATGGCAAGTCGGAGGGGAGCCCCGCTCTTCCGCTGGGCCTCGAGCAGGGCTTCCAGGGAGGCAGGGTCCTCGGCGACATGAGGCACCATGCGCCAGCCCCGCAGCAGCTCCGCGAGGATGAGGCGGTGGCTGGCGTTGTCGACGGCGACCAGCACGCTCAGGCCCGCCAGCTCCACCTGGCCCAGCAGGGCCTGCCTGGCGGGAGCCTCGCCTGCAAGGGGTAGCTCCAGGGCGAAGTGGAAGCGGCTGCCGCGCCCTACCCTGCTCTCCACCTGGAGCCGTCCCCCCATGAGCGTCACCAGCTGAGAGCAGATGGCCAGCCCCAGCCCCGTGCCGCCGTACTTGCGCGTGGTGGCCTCGTCGGCCTGGGCGAACGCCTCGAACACCTGGGAGAGCTTCTGCTCGGGGATGCCAATGCCGGTGTCCGTCACGGCGAAGATCAGCCTGGCAGAGCCGGGCCGCTGGCTCTCGCGCTCCACGGTGACGACCACCTCTCCTGCCTCGGTGAACTTCAGCGCGTTCTCCAGCAGGTTGAGCAGCACCTGGCGCAGCCGGTGCGGATCCCCCACCAGGTTGTCGGGCACCTGCTCGGGCACGGCCATGAGCAGCTCCAGCCCCTTGCCGTGCGCCTGGAGCGCCAGCGGCTTGAGCGTCTCTCCCAGCACGTCCCTGAGCCGGAAGGCAATGCTCTCCAGTTGGAGCTTGCGCGCCTCGAGCTTCGAGAAGTGGAGGATGTCATTGATGATGCGCAGCAGGGAGCGCGCCGAGTCCTGGGCCGTCTTCAGGAAGTCTCGCTGCTGGGGGGCCAGCGACGTGCCGAGCGTGAGCTCCACCATGCCGATGACGCCATTGAGCGGCGTGCGAATC
>FSUC01000400.1_pt1 | contig 10681 bp, 11 predicted proteins | sample 1636951 | NCBI WGS metagenome assembly FSUC01 (sample SAMEA3914818, study PRJEB12502) | metagenome | biome: forest; material: soil | place: Canada | collected 2010-06-26 | depth 0.1 m
CCATGAAACGCTTCATCGTCGGAGGGCTGGCCGTCGTCGGAGCCCTGTCCGTCCTCTTCTTCCTCGGCTTCATCCTCCTGATTGTCATCGCCGCGGGCAGCAAGCCCTCCGTGCCTTCCTCCGTCGTCCTCGAGCTGGACTTGAGCAAGCCCCTGCCCGAGCAGGTGGACGAAAACTCGCTCGCGGGCGCCTTTGGCAAGAACGACACCACCGTGCATGACGTGCTCGATGCCCTGGAGAAGGCCGCCAAGGACGAGCATGTGAAGGGCCTGCTGGTGCACGTGGGCCAGCCGGGCAGCCTCGCCGAGGTGCAGGAGCTGCGCGACGCGGTGACCACCTTCCGCGCCAGCGGCAAGAAGACGATCGCCTTCGCGGACACCTTCGGCGAGGGCAATGGCGCCACCGGGGCCTACTACCTGGCCGCCGCCTTCGAGGAGATCTACATCCAGCCCTCCGGCGACGTGAACCTCACGGGCATGGCCCTGGAGACGCCGTTCGCGCGAGATGCCTTCGCCAAGGTGGGCGTCCAGCCGCACATCGGCCAGCGCTACGAGTACAAGAACGCCGTCAACACGTACACCGAGCAGACCTATACCGCGCCCCACCGCGAGCAGCTGGAGCGCCTGCTGGGCAGCTTCTTCGGCCAGGTGGTCCACGGCATCTCCGAGGGCCGCAAGCTCTCCGAGGACGAGGTGAAGTCCCTCATCGACAAGGCGCCCCTGCTGGGCCAGGCCGCGCTGGAGGCGAAGCTGGTGGACGGGCTGCTCTACCGTGACGAGGTGCTGGAGAAGGCCAAGAAGGCCGCCGGCGAGAACACCAAGCTGCTCTACCTGGACAAGTACCTGGAGCGCGTGGGCCACCCCCACACCCATGGGGACGCCACCATCGCCCTGGTGTACGGGGTGGGCGGCATTGCCCGCGGCAAGAGCAACTCCAACCCACTGAGCGGAGATCAAACCATGGGCAGCGACAGCGTAGCCCTGGCGCTGCGCAAGGCCACCGAGGACTCCGCGGTGAAGGCCATCGTCTTCCGCGTGGACAGCCCCGGAGGCAGCTATGTGGCCAGCGACTCGGTGCGCCGCGAGGTGCAGCACGCGAAGGAGAAGGGCAAGCCCGTCATCATCTCCATGGCCACCTACGCGGCCAGCGGCGGCTACTTCGTCTCCATGGAGGCCGACAAGATTGTCGCCCAGCCGGGCACCCTCACCGGCAGCATCGGCGTGTTCGGCGGGAAGATGGTGACGGCGGACTTCTGGGCCAAGCTGGGCGTCAACTGGGAGACCATTGCCCTGGGCCACAACGCCGCCATGTACAGCACGGACGCGGACTTCACCCCCGAGCAGTGGGCCAAGAACGAGGCCTTCCTGGACCGCGTGTACGTGGACTTCACCCAGCGCGCCGCCAAGGGCCGCAACCTGCCCCTGGAGCAGCTCCAGTCCCTGGCCAAGGGCCGCGTGTGGACGGGCGAGGATGCCAAGGGCAACAAGCTGGTGGACGAGCTGGGGGGCTTTCCCAAGGCGATGGAGCTGGCCAAGGAGGCCGCCAAGCTCTCCAAGGACGCCGAGGTGCGCGTGCAGGTGTTCCCCCGCAAGAAGCAGCCCGCGGAGGTGATCGCCGAGCTGCTGGGCGGCGGCGGCGGCGACAACAGCGAGGACGAGGCGAATGCCTCGGTGGCCGCGCTCGCCCCGTGGGCCCCGGTGCTGGAGCAGGCCCAGGTGCTCTACCGGCTGGGCACGCAGCTGGGGCTGGTGCGCACCCAGGCCGAGACGCTCCGGGCGCCCCTGCCCGATACCCGGTGGTAGAGCGCCATCGAGCGCTCCACGGCGCTCACTGGTGCGAGGCCTCCTTGCACTGGTGAGCGCAGCGCCGCTCCTCCTCGACGCACGACTTGGAGCACGAGTCGTTGTCGCTGCCCGCGTACTTCTTGCAGATGTCCCGGCACCGCCGGGACTCGTCGTCGCACCGCTCCTCGCAGCGTTGAGGTTCGCGGCGCTTGTCCTCGGCCCGGGCCGGCGTGGCCATGAGCCCCGCCGCCATCACCAGGCCCCAGCCCAGCATCCACACCTGTCTTCTCATGGCACCCTCTGAAGCCGCCCCCAGAGCCTCTGGCTCCCGGTAGCAGGCGGCGCTCGCAGGCTACTGTCACGGGGTGACAGCAGCCCCTGACTCAGGGCACGGGAGACTGGATGATGTAGTAGATGGAGCTGAAATAGCGGCTCAGCGCGTTGATCATCTGCACCAGGAAGGGCCAGCTGAGCACCGTGAAGCCCAGGAACGCGGCGGTGATGGTGACGTACTCCATCATCGCCTGCCCCCGCCTCAGCAGCCCGGGCGCCCGCTTTCGCAGCGCCGAGCTCACTTCTTGCCCCCAGGGTTCTTGCAGTCCTGCTCGCACTCCTTCTGCAGGTCCCCGCAGGCCTTGGTGCACAGGTCCGCACCGGCACCCGCGTGCTTCTTGCAGGCATCCGAGCACGTCTTGTGGTCCCGGCTGCAGGCCGTCAGGCAGCTGTCATGCGCCAGCTCGCGCTCCTCCACCTTCGGGCTCTTGGCCAGGGCCATGCCGCCCCAGCACAGCCCGGCTCCGAGCGCCACCACCAGGGTCCGACTCCATGCGTGTCTCATCTGCGTTCTCCGGGTGCTGTCTCCGGCCTGAAGCCTACTCCTGCCGGTCCAAGGTGAGGTACAACTTCACTCCCGCGCCCTGCTGGCTCGCCATGGCGGTTGCCCGGCTGCCTGCCCGGCTGGCCGTCAGGTGGGCCTCGAGCGGATTTTGATCCGAGCTGCTCTCCAGCTTCCACCCCTGTGCCTCGAAGGCGCGCCGGTAGAAGGCGCTCACCTCCTGGGCCTGCCCCTCCTCCAGATCCGCCATCACCGAGTAGCGCACCCGGCCCTCCTGGTGGAAGGTGAGCACCACGGGCTCGTGCACGCCGGGCGGCACGGGCAAGTCCTGCGGCACCTGCTGGCCCTGGTTCTCCACGAACGAGGCCACCTGGCCGGTGGAGACGAACACCGTCGTCTCTCCCCCCTGCGCCAGCGCCGACACCATGTGCATCTCCAGCGTGTTGGGCACCATGTAGCCCACGTAGCCGGCGTTCTCGTTGTAGCGCTCCTGGACGAGGGGCAGCCCCCCCGCCAGCAGCTTCTCCTTGTAGTAGGCGAGCACCTCGTCCGGCGTGTCCTTTGTGGTGAAGTAGGCCACGGCAATCTTCGAGCCCGGATCCAGGAAGTCCGCCGAGAGCGCCTCGGGCGCCGCATCCTTGTAGGGCGGCATGCCCGCGGTGGCGCGCGCGGTGATGGCACGCTCCTCGGGCGAGGGGCCCGAGTACCACTTGGGGGACGAGGGCCGCTCGTCGCTGGCTCCCGTGGGCAGTTGCACCAGGGGGATGTCCTCGTCCGGGGCCAGACTGACTTCAAAGCCCACCCCGATGAGCGCGCCTACCACCGCCACCGAGAACAGCAGCAACCCCGCTCGCGCCAGGGGCGAGGGTTCGCGAGCCATCAGCAGCCTGCGGGGCTCGTGCAGCCCATGTAGTAGTCGCCCCGAGCGCTGTTGGTGTTGCGGTAGGCCGCATCCCGCCAGGGCGAGGAGAAGTACTGGCCCGAGCCGCTGTCCTGCGTCACCGTCACCTTGGGATCATTGGCCGCGGGGAACGAGATGTTGGGCTTCGTCACCGGGTCCGCGGTGATGTTGAGCAACAGCCCCTGGCTCACGGTCTGCGCCAGGAACACGCCCGTCATGGCGACGGCCGGCGCGTACGCGATGTTGCTCGAGTACACGCTGTTGACCCGGTCCCACACGGGGCCGCTGGTGGTGCCGGCCGCCTGCAGTTGGATGCTCTTGTCGTTGAGCGCCCAGGGGTCTGCCACCACGGCGAAGTTGACCTGCGCCAGGTAGTACGCGGTGGTGTCATCCCCGGCCTGGGCGTTGGAGTGGACATCGCCGCCCTTGGACTTCCAGTTCTCCTTGCTCAGGTTCACCTTGGAGAACTCCTGGAGGAACGTCTTGGGCATCAGGTAGTTCTCGACGATTTCCCGGCCGTGGCACTCGTACAGGCCACCGTTGTCGCCATAGCCGCTCTTGTAGCTGCTGAAGGTCGGGTCGGCGAAGTCACCCACGTTGGTGCGCGCGTTCTCGCAGGCAATCTGGTGGGCATTGCCGTTGAGCCAGCACACATGTCCACTCAGCGCCCGGCCCACGTGGTGGTTCAGCCCGTCGCAGTCCTTGGCCTGGTCGTAGCTGTCGCCGCTGGACTCGTGGTCGCAGAACATCAGGCGCGCGTTCTTCTGCACCGCCGTGCCGCCGGCCACCGGCGCGGTGCCCGGCACCGAGGAAAGGCCCAGCGTGCCCGGCTTGGTGTAGTCCTGGATGGTGAAGTCCCAGGGGGTGGACACCACCGCCTCCTGGAGGTCCGCCGCGTAGCGCAGCAAGTCGTCCAGGAACAGGGCGTAGGTGAACACCGGGATGATGACCAACATGCTGATGGCCGTCTCGACCGAGGCGGCACCGCGCTGCTGCTTGAAGGGGCGAGTCATGAGAAGGCTCCGGGGGCTTGCGGCGCGCTAGAGCGGCAGCTTGGGCGAGGCGGCAATCTGCGCCGCATCCGTCTGGCCGGCGGCGGTGAGCACCGCTGCGGCCTCCGTGGCGGTGAAGGGGTGCAGCTTGGCGCGCCAGAAGGGGGCGAACATGTTGGGCTGCTCTTTCCAGCTGCCCAGCCGGTGGTAGTACACGAGCGCCTTGGACAGCCCGGCGCCCTCGTTGGCCGCCAGGTTGATAGTGCCGGTGCCCACGCCGCCGCCGTTGTAGTTCACCGTGGCGGCGCTGTTGAGCTGCCAGGGCGCCTGCGTCACGTTGCCGGCGCGCAGCGGCATGGTGATGTAGCTGTAGACGTGGGGCTGGCCGAAGTCGTGGTTCTTGTTCGCGTCCGCACGGAACTTCATGAAGCAGTTGCCCTGCATGGTGCACGCCAGCAGGCTCTTGGTGTTGCTGCCCTTGAAGTCGTTGTGCTGGCCCTGGTGGCCGTTGGAGTGCGAGCCCCCGTTGGCGTCCGAGAAGATCGTGGCGTCATACGTGTAGCCGCCGATGCCGTGGCGCCAGTAGCTGAAGGTGCCGCCGTGTTCATACCCGCCCACCACCGAGCCATCATTGGTGGCGCTGGTGTTGCCGAAGGTGCCCTTGCTCTTGTTGTTCATCGTCTTGGCAGAGCCGGTGTGGCTGGTGATCACCGTCACGCCAGAGCCCTGGATGTTGAACATCAAATCGGTGAGGAACTGAGGGTTGAGGTAGGTGGGGTAGCCGCGGCTGGCCGTCCAGCTGGGGCGCGAGGAGTTGGCCACCTCCGTCATCTCGATGCCGCGGGTGGAGTTGGAGGCGTTGCTGGGCTTGCCCGGCAGCGCGCACACCATGCCGTCGATGGCGCAGTTGAACTCGGCGACGTTCATGCCGCCCACGGCGGTGACCACGGTGCTGGCCTCGGGGGCATTGATTTGCCGCAGCTGATCCAGGCCCGACGCGTTGCCATCCTTGAGCGCCAGGATGAGCTCGCCCATCACCAGCGACTGCGAGGCGTGGATGGTGTTGAGCATGAGGTTGAGCGCGGCCACCGACTTGTTGAAGCTCGACTCCACGTTCTTGATCTTGTTGTCGTAGTTGCGGCCTTCCTTGCCGAACTTGCTGGCGATGCGCAGCGCCTGGATGCCGTCCACGCAGTGCTGGCAGGCAGAGCCCGTCCACGGGCAGGGGATGCACAGGACGAACTCGACGCCGGCCACCATGTAGAAGTCCGTCTGGGCCGCGCGCATCATCTGCGCGGTGACGGTGGCCGCGGACATGTAGCCGTGCACGGTGTTGAGCGCCACGTAGGTGGAGGCGATGGCGCGGTTGCTCATGGCGAAATAATTGAGCGTGCGCGCCTGGAGCACCGCCATGGAGTAGGCCACCGCGTCGCTGTGCTGCTGCAGACGCGTCTTCTGGCGCAGGGCGTGGCTGAGGTTGAAGCTCAGCGCCACCATCAGGGCCAGCAGGAACAGGGACAGCGCGGCCAGCACCAGCGCCTGGCCCCGCGGAGAGCGCTTCATCATGGATTGGTGGTTAGGCATGCGTTGCTGCTCGGGAGCTGCGAGATATAGAGATTGGACTGCATCCGCATGGTGTACGCGGCCCGGATGGGCAGCACGTAGGCGCCCATGGAGGCGGCCGTGTCGTACTTGGCGGCGAAGTTGGAGACGGCCACCTTGGGCTTGCCCATGCGCATGAGCATGGGGATTTCCTTGTTGAGCGCGGCCTTGAAGATGACCCAGTTGGCGAAGGGGATGGGCATCCGGTAGTTGAACGTCACCTGGATGCGCAGCTTGGTGCGGTTGTTGGCCTTCCAGTCGTCGCTGGCGGCAATCTGCGGATCATCGAAGTCCAGCTCCTGGGAGCCGTTGGCCTCGCCGGTGGTGGGGCCGCAGGTGACGACCTCCACGTAGTTCAGGCCCGTGTCCGTCATCTTGTTGGCCAGCACCCCGGGCGAGTTCCACTTCTTCGTGAAGTCCGAGGCGCTATTCACAGTCTGGATGAACTCGCCGCCGCTGCGGCCCTCGCTGACCAGGGGCAAGAGCACCCCCAGCGCGGCGTACTCCATCTTGTCCTTCTTGGCGTTGTTGATGGCCCCCGCGCGCACCGCCTTGTAGGCGGCGTACTTGGTCACCAGGCGGGCCTGGTGCATCAACCCCAGCTGGAGAATGCCCAGCAGCAGGAAGACGAACAGCGGCAGGATGATGGCCGACTCGACGGCCGCCTGCCCAGATTGTCCATGCTGTGGTTTCGTGATCACGCTTCGCCCCTTCATCCCCATGTAGAGTCCGGGAAATGGCCGTCACACACCATCCGTCAAATGGACGCAGGGGTCCATTGGCTGGCGCGCGGGCCCTCTCGGGCTCTTAAAGCTTGGAAATTGCCTGCCGGTCCGTCGCAGTCAGACCCGCACCCTCAGTGATGCTCCAGAGCGCCACCTGGACGGTGCTGTTGGGGTCCACCAGGGGCAGCGTCTTGTCCTTCACCAGAGCGCTGAGCTCCAGCACCGAGGCGTCCTGGGTGACGGGCCCCAAGTCGTAGAGGTCCTGCCCACCCGCGGTGGGGTTGCGATCTTCGTTGAGGCAGTAGAGGTACAGGGGGGAGAAGAACTGCTCCCGCAGGGCAGGCACCTCGATGGAGACTTGCTGGATCACCAGGCCATTCTGGCTGTCCTCGTCCTGGGCGATGAAGACGAGCCCCGGGGGGAACACCACAGTGATGGGCGATTGGGTGGAGTTGCGGAAGTTCAGGCATACCCGCACCAGGCCTCCGCTGCCCTTCTTGTCCTTCTCCTTCTGGTCCTTGGGGACGCAGTAGGGATCATCCCCCTTGGTGGGCTTCTCGAGCGTCACGCCCGCCGGGAGCGTGTAGGTAGTCCCCACCGGGCGATCCTTGGAGGCCCCCATTCCAGGCCGCCCCTGCGGAGTGGGCGTCTCTTCGCCCGGGTCGCCGCTCTTGGAACATCCCGCGATCCACGCCGCCGATACCAGCAGCGCACACCAGCCAGTCACTCCTACGAGCTTTCGCGTCATGCCCACATTCTACCAGCACGCCAGCCAGAGTGGAGTGGCATGTCCCTCAGGGATTTCCCGGTACCTGTCCCCCAGGCCTGGGCTCCACGGGGCGGCCAAAGACGGAGTGGTAGGACAGCTGGCGCGGGGTACAGCGCTGCCGCCGTATGTCGAACACCAGGCACTGCTGCACCGGCGAGGCGTACACATGCAGGGTGACGGCGGGGCCCTGCATGGCGGTGACACGGTGGATGGAGTCCAGTGGCCCGCGGTAGTCCACGTGCCCGGGCCCGACCTGCTCGGAGACGCGGGGGGGGCCCAGCAGCGCGTAGCCCGGCGCGTGGCCCCCCGCCAGCAGGGGGTAGTCCTCCAATTGGAAAGTGCCCGCCTGGATGCTGAACCAGCACTCCTGCTCGGAGTGATCATGGATGGGCGAGGACACCCCGCTGTCCCAGCAGTTGAGGACCACCTCGAAGCGCACATCCCGGTAGACGAGGTTGCGCGTGTAGCTCCCCCGCTTGAAGTGCAAAAAAGGCCCCAGGGACTCGGGGCGCACGCTGACACCTTGCAGCCGGCGCCCGACCCTCATCGCACTGCTGGCCCCGTGCACCTCGTCCCGCAGGCACTGGAGCACCTCGTCTAGAGAGGTTTCGTACACGCCCAAAAGATGGACACGGGGGGCGTGCATCACCACTCACCCCTGGCACTCGAACGAGTCCCTGACAGTTCCCTTGCCCCATGGGGCACTGCGTCCAGAGCCTAGAACAGCCTGCTTTCCGGGAGGCGTGGCATTGAAGTCCCAGGAATTCGCGGGGTTGTGGCGCACGCGCTGAACATTCTGGCGCTGTGGAACAAGACGCTCGGAATCTGTCCCTGTAAGAGCATTGTCCACTCTCGACCAGGGCGCCTGCTGTGGGCTCCCGGGTCCATCACCGCCTTGGGGGGCGGCAGTGAGGAGCGAGCCATGAAGAAGCGACTGGGTGACATCCTGCTGGCACGGGGCGTGGTGGACGCGATGCAGCTCCAGTCAGCGCTGGCCTTCCAGCGCCAGTGGGGCCTGCCGCTGGGCCAGGTGGTGGTGGATCAGGGCTTCGCCGGCGCCGCGCAGGTGTTCTCCGCGCTGGAGGAGCAGACAGGCCTGGCCTCCGTGAACCTGGACGCGCAGAAGCTGGACCCGCGCCTGGCTCGGCTGATCCCCTTGAAGGTCGCCGAGTCCCACCGCGTGGTGCCGCTGCGGCTGGAGGGCCCTCGCGAGTCGGTGCTTGTGGTGGCCATCGCCGCGCCGGCCAGCATGCCCACGCTGGATGTCGTCAAGAGTGTGTCCGGCAAGGGCCGGGTGGTGGCGCAGCTTGCCACGGACGGGGCCATCAGCCGGGCCATCAGCCGGCTGTATCGCGTGGAGACGCTGGTTCCCTGGGAGCCCGAGCCCGAGGCCGCCTTCGCGCTGCCGGATGCCCATGAAGTCATGCACTTCATGGACAACTGCATGCTCGAGGACGTCATCATCGAGCACGAGCTGCTCGAGGACGAGCCGTCGGAGCCGCCACCGCCCACCTTCGAGAAGGATGGGCTGCCGCTGTTCTCTCCGCTGGAGTTCGCGCCCACCCTGCTGTCGGCGCGGGTGCTCATCCACGGCTGGGGCACCGCGGCCAGCGCTGGCCTGGTGCGAGTGCTGGGCGAGGCGGGAATCTTCGCTCGCGTGGTGGAAGCGGCGGAAGTCCGGGCGGCCAGCGGAGACGCGGTGGTGGTCTCGCCGCTGCCGTCGGTGGAGGCGTTGGGCCAGCGCCTCAACGCGCGGTTGCTGGTGGCGGGCAAGGCGCCGGAGCTGGAGTTCAAGCGCTCCCAGGCCGTGGGCGCGCTCGGGTTCCTGGAGGCGCCGGTGGATCCGGAGCTGCTCGTGCGCGCAGTGCGGCGGCTGCTTCGTCTGGGCAGCGAGCCGTACCTGCGCGCCAGCTGAGCCTTCCTACCGGCCGGCCGCGAGCGCCAGGGGCACTTCCGTCTCCCCTGGCAGCCAGAGCGAGCCCAGGCTCAGCGTGACATGGGAGAAGGGGTCGGCGCGCAGCACGGCCTCGCCCTCGTAGCAGGCGGAGAAGAGCCAGCCGCGCTTGAGGCGCTGAAACACCTCGAGCGTGCGCGCCTCCGGATCAATGAACCAGGCGTGGGACACGCCATGCTGGGCGTACAGCGGCAGCTTGCGCGTCCTGTCCAGCGCCCGGGTGACTGGGGAGACCACCTCACATACCCAGTCCGGCGTGAGGGTGAGAAAGGGGGCTCCGGGCTCGGGCGGAGCGGCCACGCGCTCGCGGCGCCAGCCGGCCAGCTCCGGCACCAGCACGTCCCGGCCCAGGTGCAGCTCCGGGGCACGCAAGAAGCACCAGCGGCCGTTGCCTCCACGCCGCTGATCCAACTGCTCTCCCAACTCCACCCCCAGCATGAAGGCGGCGCGCGTCTGCGCAGCTTGGGGCCGCGGCGAGGCGACCAGTTCATCCTCCACAATCTCGCCCACCCACCCCAGGGGTAGCGAGTTGAGCACCGAGTACGTCGCCTGATCAATGCGGTTTTCCGTCACCGTCTTCTCCCGTTGGGCGGCTGGAGGAGCACGCATGATAGGCAGGGGTCTGACATCGCCCCGGGCCCCGGAAAATGGGCTACTTGCCGATGCAGAAGCGCTGGAAGATGGCGTCCAGCAGGGCCTCGGAGACGTGCGTGCCGGACACCTCTCCGAGCGCCTCGAGCGCCAGCCCTACCTCGCCAGAGAGAACTTCCAGGGTGGAGAGGCGGCCTGCAGCCTCGGCCCGCTCGAGCGCCTCGCAGGCGCGGCGCAGCGCATCCGCGTGGCGCTCGGAGATGAGCGCGACGGCAGCAGGAGTTCCTCCGCCCCACAGCCGGGAGAGGACCGTGGTGCGCAAGGCGTCGACTCCCTCTCCCGTCAGCCCGCTCACGCGAAGCAGCTCCGAGCCAGCGCTGGCAGGAGCCTCACCCGTGTCGCACTTGCTGGCCACCGTCAGAAGAGGAGTCGCGCCAGCCTCGAGCGCCCAGGCTTGCGCCTCGGAGGAGGAGACTTCGGGCGGGAGCACGAGCAGCGCCAGGTCCGCGGCCGCGAGCGCTTCCCGCG
>FSUC01000276.1_pt1 | contig 10317 bp, 7 predicted proteins | sample 1636951 | NCBI WGS metagenome assembly FSUC01 (sample SAMEA3914818, study PRJEB12502) | metagenome | biome: forest; material: soil | place: Canada | collected 2010-06-26 | depth 0.1 m
CGGCTGATGGACGCGGGCTGCTTCATACCGTGGGGCTGATGCTCGTGGAGGCCGCCTCTCGCGCCCGCCTCCGCTCGATCATCCACACCGCCAGCACTCCCAGCTCGTAGCACATCAACATGGGGCCAGCCATCAGCGACAGGTTCACCACGTCTCCGGTGGGAGTGATGACCGCCGCGGCAATCAGGCACACCACGAAGGCGTGGCGCTGATAGCGGAACAGCCACTTGCTCTTCACCACGCCGACGATGCCCAACAGCGCCATCACCAGCGGCAGCTCGAAGATGACTCCAAAGGCCAGGATGAGCACCAGCACCAGGGAGAGCTGCTCGTCCATGGTGAGCATGGGGCGCGTCCAGTTGAGCGCCTCGTGGCGAGCGTTGCCCGCCGCCAGCTCCTTCTCCAGCCTCCACATGCGCGAGAGCTCTTCGGTGCGCGTGGGCGCCACGCCCGCAAGCAGGCTGGCCGCCTCGTCCATGGCCGCCGTGCTGGCCGCGTAGTCCTTGCGGCCCAGCGCCTCCACCGCCTCCACCCGCTTCTCCACCGCCTGGCGCAGCACCAGCCGCGCCGGTACGCCAAAGCCCTCGGCCGCCGCGTCCAGCAGCTGCCCCAGTCCGTCCAGGCGCGAGGTGAGCTCCGTCAGCTCGGAGGGATGCATCTGGGGCTCATCCATCTTCCCATCGCCCGCCGCCAGCAGCCCCGTGCTCGCCTGCTTCGCGAGCTCTCCGGCCCGCTCCGAGTCTCCCATCCGCAGAAAGCGCAGCGCGTCCTCGGTGCGCAGGCGCGCGGTGTCCAGTCGGCTCTCCAGCGCGGTGCTGTCCTCCTCGTTGAGGAGGAACTGGAACATGGAGGGCAGGATGGCGAAGTAGCAGAACGCCGCGCCGGCGATGAAGGCCACCGAGCCCAGCACCACGAAGGGCGAGGCGTAGCGGCGCTCCTGCGGGTAGAGCCCCGGCGAGACGAAGCCCCACAGCTGCCAGAGGATGACGGGCGTGGTGAGGAAGATGCCGCAGTACAGGCCCACCTTCATCAGGACGTTGATCTCTTCGATGCCCGATGTGTAGACGAGCGACTTGCCCCCCGGCGGCAGCGCCGCCAGCACCGGCTTCATCAGCAGCCAGAAGATGGGCCGCGCGAAGATGAGCGAGATGGCCCCCAGGCCGAGCACCGCCAGGGTGCACTTGAGGAGGCGGGAGCGGAGCTCCGTGAGGTGCTCCGCCAGCGACATGCGCAGTTCAGGATCCGGAGTGAGGGATGCCAAGGCTAGCCTTGCTTCGGTGCGTTGCGGGCCACCGTGCCCGGAAGAGAGTCAAAGCGCGGCAGCGACTCCTCGTGCGGCGCGGAGGAGTCCGGCGGGATGACGGGCGAGGCCTCTTCCACGGGGCCACCGGCCTGGGCCGCCTCTCCCAGCGCGGCGGCCACCGCCTGCGGATGCTCCGCGGGGGACACCATCACCTGCTCGGGGACGGGAGTGGGGGCGGGAGCCAGGATGGAGGGCATGGCGGGCAGCGGGGCGGCCGTGGGCGGAGGGGGCGCGCGCTGGACTTCCTCGTCCATGGCGTAGAACTCGCGCACCACGACGTTGCGGACTTCATCCGTCTGCCGGCGGAACTCGCGCAGGAACTTGCCGATGCCGCGCGCCAGCTCGGGCAGCCGCGTGGGCCCCAGCACGAGCAGCGCAGCTATGAGGATAAACACCATCTCGCCTGCGCCGATGTTGAACATGCCGGATGGCTCCGCGGAAGAGTGGCCCGGTTATCGCGCCATGCAGCGCCTTGCGCAACCAGGAGCCTGCGAGCAGCGTCCGTCCAGCACAGTCCCTGGCTGGCCGGCTGCTGCCCTGTGAGGCGGACTACGGCTTCTGGGGCACCAGGGCGGGCACGGCCACCGCGGCCGCTGCCTGCGCCGGTGCCCGGGCCTTGAGGTGGCGCTCCACCACGAGAATCATGAAGGGAACCGTCAGGGCCAGGGCGATGGAGACCTCGGCCACGGTGTCAATCCCCGTCAGGCTGCCATCCGAAAGGGAGGCCAGGAGCATGGGGGAGACGACGGCGGAGGCGATCGAGGAGGCCATGTGGGTGATGGCCGACTGGAGGGACATGAACCGCGCGCGCACGGCATGCTCCGGCACCTTGGTGGCCAGGGTGCTGGTGGCCACGTTGCGCATGCCCATGGCCATCATGAAGCCGATGAACAGACCATAGATGGGGAACCACGAGGGGTAGTGGACGAAGCCCACGTAGGTGAGGGCCGCGCCCAGCACCACGCCCACCGCACCCACCCGGAACGCGCCCAGCTTGTCCACCTGGGAGCCCGCCAGCCGCAGCGTCACCAGGCTCATCACTCCACCGGCCAGATAGAGGTGCCAGAGCTGGTCGCGCGGGTAGCCCAGGTTGTAGACGACGTAGGAGGGGATGTTGGGCACCAGCACGAAGCTGCTCATCATCACCAGCGCCGACATGAGGTAGGACAGTTGCACGTCCCTGCGGCCGAGCAGCTCCCAGACACCCACCGCATGCACGGGCCGCGAGGCCTTCTCCAGGTGGCCGCGGATTGGCGGCAGGAAGAAGATGGCGCCGAGCACCACCAGCAGGCCCATGCCCGACACCCCGAGGAAGGGCGCCCGCCAGCCGCCCATGTTCGCCGCCATCAGCGACAGGGGCAGCCCCGCCACCTGCGCGATGGAGAAGGCTCCCATCACCGCGCCCATCGCCTTGCCGCGGCGCTCCGGGGGGATGATGTCCGCGACGATCGTCAGAGACAGCGAGGTGGCTGGCCCGCCGAAGATGCCCGCGCACACCCGCGCCAACATCAGCGAGTGCAGGCCCGTGGCCAGGCTGCCGGCCGCCGTGGCCATCACCAGCCCCAGCATGGACACCGCCAGCGCCTTGCGCCTGTCGAACCTGTCCAGGAAGTAGCCGCCCAGCAGTCCAGCGATGCTCGCCGCCGCGGTGTAGCTGCCCGCGATGAGGCCGTTGCGGGACGAGTCGAACCCCAGCGCCGTCGAATAATAGGGCGCCAGCGGCATCACCATCATGAAGTCGAGGACGTTGACGAACTGGACCGCGCCAATCAAGAAGATGACGGCGCGCTCGGATACAGATCTGGACGGCATGGGGCACTTCTACCACCCCTGGCGCTACACGCGGAAGCGGCGCACCTCTCCGCGCAGCACCTCGGCCTGCTTCTGCAGGTGGTCAATGGCCTCCTCGAGCTGCTTCACCGAGCGTGTCTGGTGCTCGGAGACGCCCTTGATGGTCTCCACCGCCTTGAGCACCTGCTCGCTGCCCTTGGTCTGCTCCTTCTGGGCGCGGTTCAGGTGGGTGACCATCTCGTTGATGCTCTCGATGGAGCGGGTGATCTGCTTGCTGCCCTGCGTCTGCTCCTGGCTGCTGCGCTGCACATGTGCGGTGATGGCCTTCATCCGCTCGGCGCTCTTGATGATCTGATCGCTGCCCTTGGCCTGCTCGTTGGAGGCCTTGGAGATCATCGACACCGTCTCGGAGATGCGCTGGATGGCTCCGGTGACTTGCCGGCTGCCGCGCGCCTGCTCGACTGTAGCCCGAGCGATCGCCTTCACCATCTGCGTGGCCTTCTGGGCGCTGTCGTTGATCTTCCACAGCGCGCCCTCCGCGTCCCGCCCCAGCTGCACCCCCTCCTCCACGTTGCGCACGCCCTGGTTCATCACCGCCACCGCGTTGCGGCTCTCGTCCTGGATGCTGCGGATGAGCTCGGCGATCTCCTTGGTGGAGGCGCCCGTGCGCTCGGCCAGGTCCTTGATCTCCTCGGCCACCACCGCGAAGCCCTTGCCGTGCTCGCCGGCCTGCGCGGCGATGATGGCGGCGTTGAGCGCCAGCAGATTCGTCTGCTCGGCCACATCGTCGATGACGTTGAGGATGTTGCCGATCTCCGAGATGCGCTTGCCCAGGCTCTCGATGACGCCAGCCGCAGTGCGGCTCGTCTCCTTGATTCTGTCGATGCCGGTGAGCGTCTTCTGCAGGGACTCCACGCCGGACTGGGCGTCCTCGGACACCTGCTCGGACAGCCGGGCCGTCTCGTTGGCGTTGGTCTCCACCTGGCCGATGGAGGAGTCCATCCGCTTGATGGAGGTGGACGTCTCCTCCGTGGAGGAGGACAGCGCGGAGATGTTGGTGGCCACCTCGCGGATGGAGAAGGACATCTCCTCGATGGCGCTGGTGGTCTCCTCCACGCTGGCCGCCATGGACTGGACGTTCTCGGCCACCTCGTCGTTGGTGGCCGCCATCTCCACGATGGACGAGCTGCTCTGCTCGGCGCTCTGGTAGAGCACCTCCACGTTGTCCGCGATGCCCCTCAAGCTGGCCAGCATCTGCACCATGGAGGAAGAGGTCTCCTCCACGCGCGACTGCACGGTGCCCGCGCCCGAGGACACCGTGGTGCCGGTGCGGGAGATCTGCTCGATGACGCCCGCCAGGCTCTCGGACACGCCGCGCACGCGCCCCAGCGTCTCCCGCCAGCTCTGGGCAATGCGGTTGAGCGCCTCGGCAAGCTTCCCCAGCTCATCCTCGGTCACCACCTCCACCCGGCCCGTGAGGTCCGACTCGGCAAGCCGCCGCGCCATGGACATCATCGCGTCCAGCGGCTGGAGCAGGCGCCAGCGGGTGATGACGATGAAGGCCAAGAGCGACAGCAGCATGCCCACGAAGAAGACGCCCAGCACCTTGCCCTGCAGCGACTTCACCGCGTTGTCGATGGAGGTGAAGTTCACCCCCACCACCACCCAGCCCTTGTCCTGCTCGAGCAGCTCCGTCACGAGCCGATCCCCACTGTCCAGCTCGAACTCGCCGGGCATCCCGTCGCGCATGAGGCGAGCCAGCTGGGTATCCAGGTTGGCCGGCGGGTTGCCTACGGTGGCCACGCGCTGGCCGTCCTTGCCGACGATGACGGTGAACTTGAAGTCGCTGTCGCGGCGCAGCGGGTCGAGCACCGAGCGCAGGGAGTCCCCGGACTGGAGCGGCATCCCGTTGGCGGCGATGGAGCGCACGACGTCCTGCGCCTCCACGTGCCCGTGGGCCACCAGCCGCGAGTCAAGGAAGTCCTTCACCCAGCCGGGCACCATGAAGAAGAGCACCAGGAAGATGATGGCCTGCGCGGCGGAGAAGAATCCGAACAAGACTCCGCGGAGACCGACGTATTTCTGGAAGCGGCGTGCCAAGGCACCGCCATCAAAGGAGGGAATCCCGCAAAGGGCAAGGAACGGAAAGGTCCTTTGGTCCGCCGGGAGTGGAACAAACCCGGATCACCGTGGATTCTGCCCTCGGGGCGGAGTAGTCCTGGCCCCGCGTACCGGAGCCCGCCGCATGACACCTCCCACCCTGCTGCTGACCCACCCGCTGTTTCTCCAGCATGATCCGGGCCCCCGGCACCCGGAGAGCGCGGCGCGGCTTCAGCGCATCCTCTCGGTGCTGGAGCGCACCCCGGTGGCGGGCACCCAGGCGGCCCAGCCTCGCCCGGCAACGGAGGCGGAGCTGGCCTTGGTGCACACCCGCCAGCTGCGCGAGTCCTTGCGAGGGCTCGCGGGCAAGTACGCGGAGATTGATCCGGACACCCACGCCTCGCCGGAGACTTACGAGGCTGCGGTGCTGGCGGCAGGAGCGGCGGTGCAAGCGGTGGAGGAGGTGATGGCGGGCCGGGCGCGCAACGCGTTCGCGCTGGTGCGGCCTCCAGGGCACCACGCCGAGCCTGGCAAGGCCATGGGCTTCTGCCTCTTCAATAACGTGGCCATCGCCGCCGAGAAGGCGCGGGAGCTGGGCGCCGAGCGGGTGCTGGTGCTGGACTGGGACGTGCACCACGGCAATGGCACGCAGGCGGCCTTCTGGCAGCGGCGGGATGTGCTCTACCAGAGCGTGCACCAGTACCCCTACTACCCCGGCACGGGCGCGCCTCACGAGGTGGGCACGGGCGAGGGAGAGGGCTTCACCGTCAACTGCGGCGTGCCCGGAGGCGCCACGGACGCGGACTATGGAGCCCTCTTCCAGGAGCTGTTCCTGCCCATCGCCGAGGCGTTCAGGCCCCAGGTGATTCTGGTGTCCGCAGGGTTTGATCCCCACCACGCGGACCCCATCGGCGGGATGATGCTCAGCGAGCGCGGCTTCGCGGCGATGTGCTCGGCGATGCGCTCGCTCTCCGAGAGCGTGTGCGGCGGCAAGCTGGTGCTCCTGCTGGAGGGCGGTTACTCGCTGGAGGGCCTCTCGCAGTCCACGCACGCCTGCGTGGAGGTGCTGGCAGGCCGTGGCGACACCTTTCCGACCGGGGACACCTCTCCGGACGTCATGCAGGCACTCGCCCGGAGCCGCGCGGCGCTCAAGCCCTACTGGCCGCTGCGCTGAGCTGTCCTACCAGGACACCAATTCCTCCTGGTTGTTGGGGTGAGGAACGAAGCGCGCCACTGTCTCCAGCAGGTGGTCCAGCTCCAGCGGCTTGGGCAGGTAGCCTTCCACCCCGAGCCGGGCCACCTCGGAGCCGCTGAGGCCCTGGCCGGAGACGACGACTACAGGGATGGAGGCGAACTCCGCCTGGGAGCGCTGCCAGGCGCGGAAGGCCCAGCCGCTGATGTCCGGCATCATCAAGTCCAGCAGGATGAGGTCCGGGTGCAGCCCTTGCTTCAAGCGCTCCAGGGCCTCACGGCCGGTGCTCGCGGTGGCGACCCGGTAGCCCTCTGTCTCGAGCGCGTCCTGGAGTGACAGCAGGATGTCGTGGTCGTCATCAACAACGAGCAGGCAATTCAAGTCTGCCATCGCTGTCTCCTCCCCTGATGAAGGGTGCTGATGGCCAGCGGAGGTGACCACCGGCTTCAGCCAGGAGGCGCTTGAAGGCAGAGCGAGCAAGGCAGACCGCGCCCAGGAGAAAGGAGGGGTTGCGCGCACGGCAACCTGCCCGGTCACACTGGCCGAGCGGCACGGTCGCCTGAGCAGACTTACTTAAGAGGGGTACGTCCTCTTTCTGGCACTCAAGTCCCATGGACACGAACACCTCCAGCCCCGTCGAGCACCTGTCGCCTCCAGGCAACCCTGCCCGCGCCCTGCAGTTCCTGGCCGCGACTGGGCGCCTGCTCTCCCAGCGGCGTGGCGGCCTGCGGCGCCTGCTCAGGGATGCGGCTCGGATGACCACTGCTTATGGCATGGCCAGCTTCTGCCTGGTGGACCTCGCCACCCGGGATGGGCGCATCCGGCGCGCGGCGGCAGTGCACCGGGAGCTGAGCCGCGAAGTCCGGCTCTGGAAGGTGGCCAACCACTCGCGCTCGGACACGGCGTGCAGTCCCCTCCTGGACGTGCTCCACACCGGCATCTCCCGCCTGTTCGTGAACTATCCGGTGGAGATCCGGCGCCAGGTGGCGGCACTGCCCGAGCCGCTGGCGAGCTTGGAGGAGTTCCGTCCCAGCTCGGTGCTGATGGTGCCGCTGGTGGGCCACCACCACGTGCTGGGCATGCTGCTGTTGGGCCGCTGCGTCCCGGACGCGCCCTATGAGCAGGGGGATCTCCAGGTGGCCGAGGAGTTCGCGCGCCGGGTCGTCTCCGCCGTGGAGGGGGTGCGGATGCTGCGCCGGGCCCGGCGAGCCGAGCACAAGGCCCGCTTCATTGCCCGGGCCAGCCAGGCGCTCGCGGCCTCGCTCGACTTCCGCGCGACGCTGGACCGGGTGGCCCAGTTGGCAGTGCCAGTGGTGGCCGACCTCTGCATGGTAGACATGCTCGAAGAGGATGGGACGATTCGCCGGCTCGCGGTGGCGCACCGCACCCCCGAGAAGACGACGCTGGCCTGGGAGCTCGATCGCCGCTGGCCCTCCCGCCTGGATGACGCGTACGGCCCGGGCCGGGTCATCCGCAACGGCCAGCCGGAGCTGCGCGGTGTCATCCCGTCGCTGAAGCTTTCTCGAGCCGCACGGGACGCGGAGCACCTGCATGCCCTGCGCTCCCTGGAGCTGGAGTCCTACCTCGTCGCGCCCCTGCAAGCGCGCGGTAGGACGCTGGGGGCCATCACCTTCGCCTACGCCGGCTCGCACCGGCACTACCGCAAGGTGGACCTGCACCTGGCCATGGAGCTGGCGGCCCGCGCGGCCCTGGCCGTGGACAACGCGCTGCTCTACCGCGCCTCGCGCGAGGCGGTGCGGCTGCGCGATGAGTTCCTCGCCGTGGCCTCGCACGAGCTGAAGACGCCACTGACGCCCTTGAACCTCCGGCTGCAGAGCCTCCAGCGCGAGCTAGACAGGAAGGCCTCGCCGGTGGACACCGCGCGCCTGAAGGAGCACGTGGTCGTGCTCCAGCGGCAGTGCAAGCGGCTGTCCACGCTCACCGAGAGCCTGCTAGACGTGTCCCGGCTGGAGGCAGGCCGGTTGGTGTTGGACCTGGAGTACGTGGACCTGTCGACGCTGACGCGGGAAGTCACCAGCCGCTTCGTGGGCCAGGGCGAGCGCACGAGCACCGCGCTGGAGGTGCACGCCACCGAGCCCGTGGTGGGACACTGGGACAGGATCCGGCTGGAGCAGGTGGTGAGCAGCCTCTTGAGCAACGCGCTCAAGTATGGCGCGGGCCACCCCATCCACCTCTTCGTGGAGCGGCTGCCCACAGGGGCCCGGCTCACGGTGCGCGACGAGGGCATCGGCATCTCCCCGGAGCACCTGCCGCGCATCTTCGATCGCTTCGAGCGCGCCGTGTCCGCGGAGCACTTTGGCGGGCTGGGGCTGGGGCTCTACCTCACGCGCCATCTGGTGGAGGCGTTTGGAGGCACCATCCGAGCCTCCAGCGCTCCGGGCAAGGGCGCCACCTTCGACGTGGACCTGCCCCTGGCCTCTCCCGTCACCTGAGGGCTACTGCTGGCCCATGAGGAACTGCTGCTCGTCGATGGTGCCCTTCTGCGGGTTGTACTCCTTCGGCTCGGTGCCCTTCTTGAAGTACATGAACTTCATGTTCTTGGAGGACTCGGAGGCGATCTTCCCCGTCTTGTTGTCGATGGGCAGGCGCAGCAGCTGCATGTTCTGCCAGGGGATGAACTCGCCCTGGGGCCGGTCAGCCAGGGCCTTCTTCATGTAGTCCAGCCAGATGGGCAGCGCGGCGCGTCCACCCGTCTCGTAGCGGTTGAGCGGGTGCGGGTTCAAGTCGTAGCCCACCCACGCCACCGTCACCAAATCCCGGGTGAAGCCAGAGAACCACGTGTCGAACGAGTCGTTCGTGGTCCCTGTCTTTCCCGCTGCGGGCTTGCCCAGGCGCTGGGCCGGGCCGCCGGTGCCCTCCTGCACCACGCCGCGCATCAGGTGGGTGATGATGAAGCCCGTCTCGGGGCTCATCACCTGCTCGCCCGGCTCGAAAAGGCGCGCGTAGCTGGAGGCCACGCGGTCCTGCAAGGGCGCCCACGGATCATCGAACGCGGTGTGGTCCTCGAGCGTGCGGCCGAAGCGGTCCTCAATCTTGCGCACGTAATAGGTGGGCTTCTTGCGGCCGTAGCGGTTGAAGGTGGCGTACACCTGCGCCAGCTCTATCGGGTAGACGCACGAGGAGCCCAGCGCGGCCGAGAAGTCCATGTTCATGGGCGTGGACAGGCCCAGCGTCTTGGCCCACTCGGACATGTTCTTGGTACCCACCGCGCCAAACGTCTTCACCGCGGGGATGTTCATCGAGTTGATGATGGCGTTGCGTAAGAGCACCTCGCCGACGAAGGCCTCGGTGTAGTTCTCCGGCTTCCAGGCCACCTTGGTGTCCGGATCGTGCTCGACGATGGGCGAGTCCACGATGACGGAGGCCTCGGTCCAGTTGAGCTTCTCGATGGCGGCCGAGTACACCAGCGGCTTGTAGGAGCTGCCCGGCTGGCGGCACGCCTGGAAGGCGCGGTTGAACTCGTTGTCGTCGAAGTCGTACCCGCCCACCATGGCGGTGAGGTACTGGCGGTGCGGATCAATGGAGACCAGCGCGCTCTGAGGCTCGGGCAGCTGCTCCAGCCGGAAGATGGGCGCGCCCTTGCTGGTGGACTTCATCGGCCCGTAATAGGGAATGCCCTCGGGCGCCTTGGAGCCATCCAGTGGCACCGCCTCGTCGTCGGGGATGTCGTCGGCCAGCTTCTTGTCCCACTGCTCCTTGTCGTCGGTGAGGTCCTTCTTGAGCACGTGGCGCACGACGATGAGCTCGCCGGGCTGGAGCACCTTCTTCATCGAGGAGATCATCGCCCCGGGCGAGTAGTAGGACTCGGGGTTGACCTTGCGCGCCCAGCGCATGCCCAGAAGCGGGAGCCTTCCGGCGAAGGGGCCCACCTGGATGTCGGCGCCCTTGCCGTCCTCGTCCACCTTGGTGA
>FSUC01000164.1_pt1 | contig 10253 bp, 6 predicted proteins | sample 1636951 | NCBI WGS metagenome assembly FSUC01 (sample SAMEA3914818, study PRJEB12502) | metagenome | biome: forest; material: soil | place: Canada | collected 2010-06-26 | depth 0.1 m
CACCGTGTCCAGCTCCGCGGCGGACACCGGCTGCGAGCGCAGCTCCGCGAGCACGCGCGCCGTCTGCTCCAGCGCCTGCGCCAGGTTCGCCGGCGGCAGCGTGAGCGAGGCGCTGAACAGCCCCGCATCCCGGGGCGTGTAGGAGGAGGCATGCACCTCGTTGACGAGGTTGAGCGTGCGCTTCACCTCCGCGACGAGCCGGGACGCATCCCCCTGGCCCGCCAGCATGGCCAGCACGTCCAGCGCGGGCACATCCGGGTGGTCCGCCTGGGGAATGGCGAAGTTGAGGTGGAGGTAGGCCTCCTTCACGTCATCCTCGCGCAGGAACAGCCGGCGGCCCGTGGCGGGCGGCTCGGCCGGGCGGGCAGCCAGCGGCTCGAAGGGCCGGCCCCAGTCTCCGCCGAAGAACTCGTCCACCCACGCTCGCAGCTGCGCCTCGCTCAGGTCCCCCACCACCGAGAGCACCACGTTCCGGGGCGAGTAGTAGCGGTGGTAGAACTCGAGCACCTTCTCTCGCGAGAAGCTGCGCACGCTCTGCTCGGTGCCGATGACGGGCCGCTGGTAGGGGTGCACCTGGTAGGCGGTGGCGAACAAGTCCCGCGAGGAGCGCCGCGCCGGGGTGTCCTGGCTGCGCTTGATTTCCTCGCACACCACTTCGATCTCCCGCGCCAGCTCCTCGGGATCGAACGCGGAGTGCCGCACCGCGTCGCCCAGGATGTCCAGGCCCATGCGGGCAAACTGGCTGGCGATGACGATGTGGTACACGGTCTGATCGAAGGACGTCCAGGCGTTGATCTCCCCGCCGTGCGCCTCCACATCCCGGGCAATCTCGCCGGGCCCCCGGCGCTGGGTGCCCTTGAAGAGCATGTGCTCGTGGAGGTGGGCCAGCCCCGCCTGGTCCAGGCGCTCGTCGGCGCTGCCTGCCTTGACCCACACCTGGAAGGCGGCCACCTTGGCGGCGTGTTGTTCCTCGAAGACAACGGTGAGCCCGTTGGGCAGCGCGTAGCGAAGGGGCATGAGGCTTCCGAAGCTGGCACCAGCCCTGCACGGAAGCAAGCGGAGCAAGCGGCATTGCTCGGCATTCCAAGCTGTATGTTGGAGAACAGCCCGGCAGGGGGATAACCTGCGTTTGTCATGGCACCGCCCCTGGAAGAGCTGGATCCGCTCGCGGACCTGCGTGAGAGCTTGGAGGGAGGTGCCCCCGCGGCCCCGGCGAGCAAGCCGGCCCCCACGGCGGCGCCTCCGCCCCTGCCGCCGCGTCGCAGTGCTCCGGCCGCCTCTGGGCCCCCGGCGCCCATCCCCAGCGGCAGCCAGTCCGGCTACACCTCGCCGGTGAAGAGCACCCGGCCGCTGGGTGCGGGAGATCCCTTCGCCGAGCCCGTCGAGCCGCGCATGCCCATGGGGGCCGCGCCCGAGGAGAAGCTCGAGTTCTTCCGCCAGGTGCTCAAGCAGAAGACGGAGACACTAGCGCGCGCCCGCTCGCTGTACTCGGAGAAGGACTCGGAGCTGTCCACACTGCGCCAGTCGGTGGCCCAGCTCACCAAGGAGCTCTCCGACTCCAAGAAGGAGTCCACCGAGGCGCGCGGGCAGCTGGGCGGCATGAGGGACATGCCGCAGAAGCTGGCGCAGGCGCAAGAGGCTCAGGCCCGGCACGAGCGGCGCGCCTCGGCGGCCGAGGCGAAGCTGGCGGAGGTGGAGGGCGAGCTGCAGGCGGTGGAGGCCGACCGCAAGGACTTGTCCCGCGCGCTGGCGGACGTGGAGTCCGAGGTGCCGCGCCTCAATGATGACTTGCGCTCGGAGCGCGAGGCCCGCGCGGCGCTGGCCGAGGAGTTGATTGGCGCCAAGGAGGCCCTGTCGCTGGCGCAGGACCGGGTGGCTGACCTGGCCGCGGAGAAGTCCGAGGCCCAGGGCACCATGGAGGCGGTGCAGGAGCAGTTCCAGGCGGCGCTGGCCGACGTGGAGCGGCTGACGGGGGAGATGGAGGCCTTCGCCGCCGAGCGCGACGCGCTGGCCACCGAGCGGGATGAGGCGGTGCTGCGCTCAAGCCAGCTGGAGGCGGCGCTGGCGGAGGCCACCGGCAACCTGAGCGCGCTGGAGAGCGAGAGCGAGTGGAGCCGCAGCTCGCTGGAGGAGGCGCAGAGCCGTGCCCAGCTGCTGGAGGCCGAGCGGGACGAGGCGCGCTCGGAGGCCAACCAGTTCCGGCAGAAGACGGAGACGCTGGACAAGGAGAAGCTGACGCTGCGCACGCGCACCTCCGAGCTGGAGCGCAGCCTGGCGTTGAAGGACGCGGACCTGGTGGGGGTGCGCGCGGCGCTGTCGGCCCGGACTTCCGAGGCGGGCTCGCTGGCGGGCCGCGCGGAGGTGGCCGAGGGCCAGGTGTCCACTCTCTCCGAGCGCGTGCAGGGGTTGGAGGCGGATGTGGCCTCCCTCACCGACAGGGCGCAGGCGGCCGAGGTGGAGGTGTCCTCGCTGCGCGGCGCGCTGGAGGCGAGCGAGGCCGAGCAGGTGTCCCTGCGCGACAGGGCGGACGCGGATGCCGTCGCGCTCTCGGAGACGGTGCGCAACGCCGAGGCGCAGGTGGAGGAGCTGCGCTCGGCGCTGGCCAGGACGCGCTCGGAGCGGGACGAGGCCATTGGCGAGATGGACACCATGCGCTCCTCCGTCCACACGATGCAGGCGACGCTCCAGTCCACCCAGGCGGCGCTCCAGACGACACAGTCCACGCTGCAGGCCACCCAGGCGGAGAAGGCCAGCGCAGCGGCGCGCGCCTCGGCGCTGGAGAAGGGCGGGGCGCAGCGCAACACCGAGGTGGCGGAGCTCAACGCGAAGCTGGAGGCGGCGCGCAGCGAGGCGGCGGCCGCGGCGAAGAAGGCTGCAGGGGAGCTGCTGGCCAGCGAGACGGCCCTTCGCACTCTGAAGAAGCAGGAGGCCGAGACGGCCAAGGCGCGCGCGGCGGCCGAGCAGAAGCTGGCGCAGGCGGAGGCCTCGCTGCAGGCGGGGCAGGGCGAGCAGGGGGCGCTCGGCCAGAAGCTGGGACAGGTGGAGGCCCTGCTCCAATCCGAGCAGGTGGAGCGCGCCAGCCTGGAGCAGCGGCTGGGCGAAATGGAGGCGGCCCTGCAAGCCGAGCAGGGCCAGCGGGCCGAGCTGGAGCAGGCGCTGGAGCAGGCGCTGGAGCAGGCGCGTGCCACTCCGGCGGCTGCTCCCGCTCCGGTGGCGGCAGCGGCGCCCGCGGAGCTGGTGGCCGAGCGCGACAAGCTGAAGGCGGACGTGACGGCGCTGAAGAAGAAGCTCGTCCAGTTCGAGTCCGCCCTCGAGGCGGCGGCCACCTACAAGGCGAAATTGGCCCGGCTGGAGGCGCAGTTGAAGGGTGGCAAGAAGTAGCCACCCCATGCCGTTCTCTGCTCCCTTTGCTGCTCCCATCGACGCCTGGACTGGGATGCCGGCGGCCCGCTTCGGGCTGTACCTGCATTTTCCCTACTGCCTGGCCAAGTGCCCCTACTGCGACTTCGCGGTGGCCGTCTCGCGCCAGGTGCCCGAGGAGCGCTACGCCCACGCGGTGCTCAGGGAGCTGGACGGCAGGCTCGCCGCCACGCCGGAGCTGCGCACCCGTCCGCTGGAGTCCATCTTCCTGGGTGGAGGCACGCCCTCGCTCTGGCACCCGAAGTGGGTGGCGCTGGTGCTGGAGGGGATCGCCGCGAGGCTGAAGGTAGAGCCCGGCGCGGAGGTGTCCCTGGAGGCCAACCCGGACCGGGCGGACGCGGAGCGCTTCGCGGGCTTCCGGGCCGCGGGGGTGAACCGGCTCTCGTTGGGAGTGCAGTCCTTCCAGCCCGAGGTGCTCAAGGCGCTGGGGCGCGAGCATGACGCGCAAGGCGCCAGAGCGGCCTTCGGCATGGCGCGGCGCGCGGGCTTCGAGGTGGTGTCCATGGACTTCATCTATGGAGTGCATGGGCAGAGCCTCCAGCAGGTGGAGGAGGACGCGAGGCAGGCGGTGGCCCTGGAGCCCGAGCACCTGTCCACGTATGCGCTCACGCTGGAGCGCGAGGTGCTGGCCGAGGACACCCCGCTGGCCAAGCGCCTGTCGCGCGGCGAGGTGGCCCTGCCTCCGGACGAGGAGGTGGTGGCCATGGCCGCCACGCTGCGCGAGGTGTATGGCGCGCACGGCCTGGGCCGGTATGAAATCTCCAACCACGCGCGAGAGGGCTACAGCTCGCGGCACAACGCGCTGTACTGGACGGGCGGCGAGTACCTGGCGTTGGGAGTGGGGGCCACGGGCATGCTGCACACCCCTGCTGCCCACCGCTACGTGAACCTGCGCAGCCCGGAGGCGTACCTGCGCGCGGTGGAGCAGGGCGCTCTGCCCGAGGCGAGCCGCGAGGCGCTCAGCTCCGAGGAGCTCTTCGAGGAGCGGCTGGCCATGGGGCTGCGGCTGCGCTCGGGGGTGGACTGGGAGGCGGTGTGCACCGCCTATGGACAGAGCCTCGAGCCCCGGCGCGTGGAGGTGGCCCGGCTGGTGGAACACGGCCTGGCGGTGCTGCGCGGCGGGCGGTTGGTGTTGACGGACACGGGCGCGGACCTGCACAGCGCCGTCTGTGCGCGGCTCATTTGAGGGGGTTGCCCGCCATGGCACGCGGGAGGGGCTCCCGGCTAGCATGGCTCGCTACACGATAGGAGTCGTCTCATGGCCGGCGATACGGGGCGCGAACTCGCGGAGCTCCTCCACCCTGTCCCTCCCGAGCAGTTCCTCGCGGAGTACTGGGAGAAGCAGGCGCTTCACATTCGCGGCACGCCCGGCAAGTTCGCGGGGCTGTTCGACAGGGAGCGCTTCGACCGGGCCATCCTGCACGCCAACTTCGACAGGCCCGCGCCCTCCTCCTTCGGCATCCGCGCCTTCTGGCGCAACCGTCACGGGCTGTACGCGGCCATGGAGATCGAGCCCCACCAGGTGCGCGAGGCCTTTAGCTCCCGCACCACCATCTGCGTCAATGACATCTCCGCGGGGGACGCGGGCCTGGCGCGCTTTGCCGCCCATATCAAGCGCCAGCTGCACCTCTCCACGCCCGTGCACTTCAGCTGCTACCTGTCTCCAGAAGGCGAGGGCCTGGACACCCACTACGATGCGCGCCACGCCACCATCCTCCAGCTCTCCGGCCGCAAGCAGTGGCGCTACTCGCGCCTGCCCGTGAGCCACTACCCGGCGCGCAACGCCATCGTCGAGCAGGACGGCCGCGTGCGCTACGCCGATGGCAAGCTCGTCAAGGAGGTGCCGCCCCCGGACGAGAGCCAGTTCGAGGAGGTGCTGCTGGAGCCCGGCGACGTCCTCTATCTGCCGCCGGGTTGCTGGCACAATGCCAAGGCCAACGGCGAGTCCTCACTGGCGCTCACCATGTCGTGCTCAACCTCCGGCTTCATGAGCGTGCTGGTGCCGGAGCTCGAGCGCGTGCTGCAGCAGAAAGTGGAGTGGCGTGCGTTGGTGCCTGCGTGCCTCGACGCCTCGGCCCAGGCAGGGAAGATGCCGGAGGAGGCCCGGCGCTTCATCTCCTCCCGCCTGCATGAGCTGCACGAGCTGCTGGGCAAGCTGGCCAGTGACGAGACGGAGATTGAGCGCCTGTGGCGACGCGCCTCGGGCTCCAGTCCGAGCCTCGCCGTGGCCGGGCAGGTGCCTGCCTCCGCGCTGAAGCCCGAAGAGGTGCTGCTGCGCACCGAGCCCTATCCGCTCACCTATGCCCAGCGTCCGGGCCCGGGCGGCGTGGCCACCGTGTACCTCTACGGCAACAGCGTGGAGGTGGCCCTGCCTGGAGATGCGCTGCCGCTCGTGCGGGGCCTCGCTTCGCGCGAGCGCTTCAAGGTGGCTGAGGTGGAGGCCTGGGCAGGCACGAGTCTGGAGCGGGCCCTGGAACTGCTCGGGGTGCTGCTGGCCCGAGGCCTGTTGCGCCGGGAGGCAGAGTCCTCTGCCGCCGAGCCTCCTGCGCCCGCTACGGCAAGCCACCCCGATTGAGCAGGCCCTGGGGGTCCAGCTCGCGGCGCAGGGCCTGGAGACGCTCGTAGGCTCCGCCATACAGCCGGTGCATCAGCTCTGGCGTCAGCGCGTTGCAGCCATAGAGGTACGGGCGGCCTCCCAGCTCCAGGCACCGGGCCAGGAAGTCCTCATGCGAGGCTCGCGCCTGCGCCTCCTTCTCCATCTCCCCGGGCTCGATGCGGTAGTAGACGCCAATGCCATACAGCCGGGGGGCTGTGCCGAGCGAGCGGATGTCGAAAGGCCACCGCGTCCGGCCCCGCCGCAGACACAGCATGCGCACCATGCAGTTCTTGTCCCAGAGCCGCTCGCGCGGCAGTGACTCCAGGTACTCCACGAAGGCGCGCAACCCCTCGAACTCGAAGCAGTAGTCGCTCCAGTACTGCCGGGGACGCGCCGCCGGATCCTCGGCGATCGTCCGCGCCTGGACGAAGTAGGTGGGCCGAGCCACCGCGTGCGTGCGCTCGTGCTTCATCTGCTGCGGCGGCCCGGGGATGGGCGTGGCCTCCGCGCTCTCCACGCTCTCGTGGCTGGCGCCAAACACGCTCCACACGGCGCCATTCTTCTGCTGTCCGAAGAAGTGGTCGGGCCCGGGCTCCTCCCACCGCTCCGTCCAGGCAATGGCCTCGACCAGCTGTGAGAAGGAGGCGAAGCGGTTGAGCTGGATGCGCACCGCCGGGCGGTAGGGCAGCGTCCGCATGACGGCCTGCTCGATGACACCCACCTGCCCAAAGCCTCCCAGCGCGAACTGGAACAGCTCTGCGTTCTCCTGCTCGGAGCACCAGCGCGCTGAGCCGTCTGGGAGGATGAGCCGCAGCCGCTCCACCTGGTCCAGCTGCGCCCCGTACAGCAGCGAGCGCGCCCCGTAGCCTGCCACCGAGAGCGTCCCTCCCACGGCGGTAGCCAGATGATCCGTGAGCACCGGCACGGTGCGGCCCCCGAGGTTGAGCGCGGTCTCCACATCCCCCCAGCGGCTGCGGGTGGTGAGGGTGGCCAGGCCCTCTTCGTCGAGCACCACGTGCGGCTCGCCTCCGCTGTTGTCGATGACGATGCCGCCCTCGCACAGCGACTGCGCCCGGCACGAGTGGCCCGCGCCCCGCACGCTGACGGGGATGCCCCGCGCTCGTGCCACTTGGAGCGTGTGGACAAGCTCCTGCTCGCTCGTCGTCTTCACCACCACCGCTGGAACCTTCTGGACGGTCCGTCCGAAGTCCACGCTGTAGGGTGCCAGCTCCTCGGGAGAGGTGAGCACTGGCTGTCGCACTCCTGAGCGGAGCGCCTCTGCCAGCGTGTCATCCAGTGCGGTCATCCGCTCACGTTCCGTTCCGGGCGGGGCGGGCCCCTACTCCGTGCGCATCGCCTCGATGGGATCCAGCTTCGCAGCGCGCACGGCGGGGTAGATGCCGAACAGCAGGCCCACCAGCGAGCTCATGAGCAGGGACACGCCGGCCACCCACGGCTGGACCATCGACGGCAGGCCCGTCACCCACCTCACGCCGGCCACCAGCCCGTAGCCCAGCCCCAGCCCCACCAGGCCTCCCACCAGCGCCAGCAGGGTCGCCTCGATGGCGAACTGCGCCAGGATGTGCAGCCGCCGCGCTCCCAGCGCCTTGCGCACGCCAATCTCCGAGGTCCGCTCCGTGACGGAGACCAGCATGATGTTGAGGATGCCAATGCCGCCCACCAGCAGCGACAGCAGGCACACGCTGGCGCCCGCGGCCGAGATGGCCCGGGAGATCTGCTGGAAGGTGCGGGTGCTGGACTCGTTGCTGGAGATGGCGAACGGCTCATCCTCGCCCGGAGGCACCCGGTGGCGGGTGCGCAGCAGCGCGATGACTTCCTCCTGCGCCTGCACGAAGGTCTGCTCGTCCTGAGATTGGACGTTGATCTCCAGGTATTGGATGTTGCCGTACAACTGCCGCAGCACCCCCAGCGGGACGATGACCTGGTTGTCCAGGTTCACCATGCCCACCATGCTGCCTTGGCGCTGCGTCAGCCCGATGACGGTGAGCGGCTGGTTCTTGATGCGGATGACCTGGCCCAGCGGCTCCTGGTGGGGAAACAGCTGCTCGGCCACGGTGGCGCCCAGCACGACCACCTTGCGCGCGTCCAGCTCCTCCGTCTCGGAGAAGAAGCGCCCGGAGCCAATCCGCGCCCCATGAGTGTCGATCCACTCGGACGTGCCGCCCACCAGCAGCACGTTGGGAGGCGTCTCGTTCTGCGCGGCGGAGATCTTCTGGTTGACCATGTACTGGGTGGCAGACACCACGGCGCTGGAGGGGCTCCACTCGCGGATGGCCCGCATGTCCTCCAGCGTCAAGTCCCCTCCGGGCTTCGGGGCCGAGCCTCCCAGCGTCACGCCCTCCTGGGGCCGAGCCACCTCGAAGACGTTGAGCCCCAGGTACATCATGTCCTGGCGCACCTTGCGGCGCATGCCCTCGATGACGCCCATCATCGCCACCGTGGTCGTCACGCCGATGATGATGCCCAGCACCGTGAGCAGGGAGTGGACCCGGTTGGCCCAGAAGGTGCTCAGCGCCAGACGGAGGCTGTTGAAGAGGACCTGCATGGACTACTCATTCATGGCGGAGGGCTTCCACCGGGTCAAGCCCGGAGGCCCGCGCCGCGGGCCAGATGCCGAACAGCAAGCCCACGCACGCCGCGAAGCCCACCCCGAACAGCACCGTGAGCGGCTGGACGGCGGCCTCTAGCGGAGAGATGGAGGCGATCAGCTTCGCGGTGCCCAGGCCCACCGCGGTGCCCACCGCGCCGCCCACCGCGGACAGCACCGAGGCCTCCAGCAGGAACTGGACGATGATGGTGCGCCGGCGCGCGCCCAGGGCCCGCCGGACACCTATCTCCCGAGTGCGCTCGCGCACGGTGACGAGCATGATGTTCATGATGCCCACCCCGCCCACCAGGAGCGTGAGCAGCCCCAGGCCCAGCACCACGCCATAGAGGGCGCGCGTGACGCGATGGTACAAGTCCATCAGCTGCTCGGGCCGGCTGATGGCGAAGTCGTCTGGCCTGTCCTCGGGCAGAGAGCGGGCACGGCGCAGGATGCCCACCAGCTCATCCTCGGCGGCGCCCATGTTCTCCGGGGTGTCTACCCCGACGATGATCTGCATGGAGCGCTTCTTGCCGTAGCGGGACAGCAGCGTCTTGTAGGGGATGAGCACCGAGCGATCGAAGTTGATGACCAGCGCCTTGCCTCGCGGGGCCAGCGTGCCGATGACCCGGAAGGGGTAGCCATCCAGCAGCACGGTGGCGTCCAGCGCCAGGCCCCCGGGAAACAGCGAGCCGGCCACGTCCGCGCCCAGCACCACCACAGGCAGCGCGTGCGTGTCATCCATCTGGGACAGGAAGCGCCCGGACATGAGCGTGTAGCCGGAGACGTCCAGGTATTCCTCGGTGGCCGCCACCACCATGACGGAGGACAGGTGCCCGTCGTGGAAGGACACCTCGGCGGGCAGGGTGGTGAAGGGCGCCACCGAGGTGGCATAGGTGGACTGCCGGCGGATGGCCTCCACCTGCGTGAAGTCGAAGTCCTTGCGGTGGCGCACCTCCCAGCCTCCGCCCCCGAAGGCCTGCTTGGAGATGAACAGCGTATTGGAGCCCATGCTGGCCAGGTGGTGGGCCATCAGCGCGTCCAGCCCTTGGATGATGCCGACGATGGCCAGCAGCGTCGCCACGCCCACGGCGATACCCGAGGTGGTCAGCAACGTGCGCAGCCGGTGGGCATTCAATGAGAAGAGCGCGATGCGAGCCCCCTCGATGAAGTCCACCCGGAGGCTCACTCCGCTGCCTCGGTGCTCGCTTTGGACGGATGGAACGGGCTGGCGCGCATGGGCAAGGCCAGCAAGAGGGTAGCACTGGCGGTGAGAGTGCGGCAAGGTTGCGGCAGCCCAGACAGGTTGGGAGGTTGGAGCCGTGCGCTTCCTCTTCAGTGCGTTGTCGACCCACGGCTCCCTGGGGCCCGCCATCTCCATCGCGCGGCAGCTACAGCGGCGAGGCCATGAGACGGCCTTCGTCACCGGGCCCGCCATGGCGCCCTTGTTGGAGAAGGAGGGGCTGCGGCGCATCCCTCGCGGCCCTCAGGATGGGCCCAGCTTCTCCGTGGAGCACACCGCCCACCCGCTGGAGCAAGCAAGGCAGGTGAAGCACTTCGAGCACGCCATGCGGGAGTTTCCTCCGGACGTGCTCGTAGGTCAGGCCATGGCGTTCGGGGCCGTGCTCACCG
>FSUC01000084.1_pt1 | contig 9834 bp, 9 predicted proteins | sample 1636951 | NCBI WGS metagenome assembly FSUC01 (sample SAMEA3914818, study PRJEB12502) | metagenome | biome: forest; material: soil | place: Canada | collected 2010-06-26 | depth 0.1 m
AGGATCTCCTCCACGAAGCAGCTCAAGTCCAGCAGCGCGCGGCTTAACTGGTTCGGTCTGGACTCCAGGCGCGAGCCCTCCAGCAGCTCCTCCACCATGCCGCTCATCCGGCGGGTGTTGCGCAGCAGGGCCTCGGCCGCGCGCTCCTCCGCCTCGAGCCCCTTGGCCCGCAGCGAGCGCAGGAGCAGCTGGCAGCGCAGGCTGATGTTCTGCAGGGGCGTGCGCAAGTCATGGGAGATGAGCCCCACGTACTCCTCTCGCAGCCGCTCCAGCTCCTGGTGGGCGGACATGTCCTGGACGCAGACGATGACGCCGCGCAGCTCTCCTTGGGGCCCGTGCACGGCCGAGGCGGCCGCGAGCACCGGCAGCGGCCCCTGCGCGCGCTGGATGAGGTACTTCTGCGCCGGGACTTCAGCGCCCTGCAGCGCCCGTGAGGAGGGCAGATCCTCGAAGCTCACGGGGCGGCCGTCCAGGTGGAGCAGGCGCCCCAGGTACTGCCGGCGTCCAGCGGTGGAGGGCGTGGGCTCGCCCAGGATGTGCTGGAGGGCGGAGTTGAGCCGCACCTCGTCCGTCACGGGGTCCACGAAGAGGATGCCCACCGGGGCATGCTCCACCACGGCCTGGAACAGGCTCCGCTCCTGCTCCAGCTCGGCGCGGGCGGCCTGCAGCTTGCTCAGGTGCCGCGCGGTGGCCCGGTGGCGCTCGGCCTCGATGCGGTTGAGCGCCTGGGCGGACAGCAGGACGATGGTGACTCCTCCCAGGCTCATCACCGTGGAGAACAGCGCGGACCTGGTGGGCTGGCTGACGAAATCCCCGCGGTGGATCACCTCCAAGAGCACGCTCACCAGCGTGGGGCCCAGCACGCTCACGGGAACGAGCCAGCGGGCCAGCAGCCCCCCCAACGTGTCCTGTGTCATCTGCCCCAGCAGCCCCCGGTCGGGCTGGGCGCACAGCACGCCGCTGCCCAGCAGCATCATCGTCACCGAGGTATGCAGCCCCATCCCCACGGGTAGCTCAGCGGGGGAGCCCAGCAGCAGCTTGAGGGTGGCGTGCAGGTTGGTGTTGAAGGAGAACAGGCTCAGCAGCAGCACCAGCAGGACGGGCACATCCGTCCACCGGCTGGAGGAGCGCTCGCGCAGCCCCAGCAGCGAGGCGCCCAGCAGCACGAAGCAGGAGGCGGTGATGAGTGGGGCCGGTGGCGGCGGCGTGCGGTGGGCCCAGGACGTCCACTGGAAGAGCCAGCCTTCGGAGCCCAGGCTGGGAAGGAGCAGCCCCTGGGCAAGGCTAAGCCCGCCCTTGCCCACCAGCAGCACCCAGGCGAAGGCAGTCCCCGTCCGGCGCGCCACGGGGCTGGACGCGCCCGGGCCCAGCAGCCACAGGCAGCTGCCCGCGAGGATGAAGCCCAAGGCGGTGGTGGGAACCATGGGAGGCAGCCCGGGCTTCACCGACTTCAAGGCAGCCACATCCCACGTCCAGCCCAGCAGGACGAGTGCGCCCACCAGTGGGCTGCCCAGTGCAGCCAGCCGTGCCAGGACATAGGCGAACGAAGCTCTTCGGAGCTGTAGATGATTGGACATGGCGCGTCCCCCCCGGAACGCAATGCCTGCGCACCATCAGCCAGGCGCCCCGGGCCGGTCAAGAGGGAGGGCCTGGAATTCTGGACTATCGGACTGCGGTACTGGCGCTATTCGTCGAGGGCGGCGGCCTGCTTGAAGGCATCGAGCACCGCGGCGGAGGCGCGATCCAGGTACTTGCCCTTGCGGATGAGCAGGCCAATGGGCCGCGAGGCGGGGCCCTCCGCGAAGGGCTTCACCACCAGCGAGCCCACCGCCACCTCCGCCTGGCAGGTGGACAGCGGGAGGATGGCCACGCCCAGCCCCATCTCCACCGCGCGCTTGATGGTCTCCACGTTGTCCATCTCCATCACCGGGTTGAGGTCCAGGTTCTTCTCGCGGAAGAGCCTGTCGAGCGCCTTGCGCGTGGGCGCCTCCCTGTCAAACGCGATGAAGGGCACCCCGGACAGCGCGGTGAGGCTCACCTTGGCCTTGCTGGCAAACGGGTGGCCCGGCGCGCACACCACCGCCAGCTTGTCGTCCCGGAAGGGGAGGATGTCCACCCCGGCGCGCGGCTGCGGGTAGGCGACGATGCCAATCTCGGCCGCCCCCAGAATGACATCGTCGTACACCTGATCATTGCGCCGGTAGTTCAGGCGCATGTTCACCTTGGGGTGCGTCTTCAGCAGCTGCTTCTGCACGCTCTGCAGCTCGTGCAGGCCCACCGAGTAGATGGTGGACACGGTGGAGGTGCCCTGCACCTCGGCGGACTGCTCGCGGATCTCCGACTCCACCTCCGCGAAGCGGGCCAAAATTTCCTTGCACCCGCGGAACAGCCGCTCGCCCGCGGGCGTGGGCGTCACCTGGCGGGCGCTGCGCGACAAAAGCTTCTGCTCGTAGCGGTTCTCCAGGGCGCGGATCTGCTGGCTCACCGCGGACTGCGTCACGTGGTTGAGCTGCGCGGCCCGGGAGAAGGAGCCCGTCTCCACCACATCACAGAACATCTTCAGGGATTCCAGCTGCATATAAGCAGGACTCCTATAACGAACTCCGAGCACGAGGCCAGGAGTAATTAGCCTTCCTTCTTGGGGGAGAGGTAGGGGCGGAGCACGACGGTGAGGGCCAGGGCCAGGGCGATGAGCGAGCCGCCGCAGAGCGTCTGCACACGGCCCACATGGGAGGCGGCCTCGGTGAGCAAGTCGCACTCATTCTTGCTCATGCCCAGGCAGTCGAGCCGGGAGAAGAGTCCTCGCAGGCCCAGCACGAGCAGCCAGAAGCCGCCGAGCACCATGCCAGTGGCCAGTCCGACGAAGGCGGCGCGGCCCAGAGAGGCGCCGGGGGTGGGGGGGGCGCTGCCCGGAGGGGTACTCATGGCCTGGGGAGCTATCACCAGTGCGGGCGCGGGCGCTACAACCTGCGTATGCTCCTGCGCCATGCGAATCCTCTACGGAGTGGTAGGCGAGGGCATGGGGCACGCGACGCGCTCGCGGGTGCTGCTCGAGGAGCTGACGAAGGAGCACGAGGTCCACATCGTCGTCTCGGGCCGGGCGCGCGACTACCTGTCCAAGCGCTTCCAGAACGTGCACGGCATCTGGGGCTACACCCTGGCCTACGAGGGCAACTCGGTGAGCAAGTGGCAGACGCTCTTGCAGAACCTGCAAGGGGCGGTGGCCGGCTGGCCGCAGAACGTGCGCCAGTACCTCGAGCTGGTGGAGAAGTTCCAGCCGGACGTGGTGGTCAGCGACTTCGAGTCCTTCAGCTACATGTTCGGCAAGCTGCACCGGCTGCCGGTGGTGAGCGTGGACAACATGCAGATCATCAACCGGTGCAAGCACGAGCCGGAGCTGCTCGCCGGCTGGGAGGACGCGTACGAGGGCACCCGCGCCATCGTCAAGGCGAAGCTGCCCGGGGCGTTCCACTACATCGTCACCACGTTCTTCTATCCGCCCCTGCGCAAGGAGCGCACCACGCTGGCGCCGTCGATCCTCCGGCCTGAGATCCTGGAGTCCAAGAGCGAGCCGGGCGAGCACCTGCTGGTGTACCAGACGTCCACGACGAACACGGCGCTGCCGGACATCCTGAAGCAGAGCGGGCTGCCATGCCGGATTTATGGCCTGCGCCGGGACATCACCGGGGACGTGGTGGACGGCAACCTCATGTACCGGCCCTTCAGCGAGAAGGGCTTCATCGACGACTTGCGCACCGCGCGCGCGGTGGTGGCTGGCGGCGGCTATACGCTGATGAGCGAGGCGGTGTACCTGCACAAGCCCATGCTCACCATTCCGGTGGAGGGGCAGTTCGAGCAGGTGATCAATGCCCTGTACCTGGAGAAGCTGGGCTACGGCATGTACACGAAGCAGCTCACGCTGGAGGCGCTCAAGGAGTTCCTCTCGCGAGTGCCCGCGTGCGAGAAAGCGCTCCAGGGCTACGCGCAGGAGGGCAACACGCTGATCCTCGCCGCGCTGAAGGAGCAACTGGCGCGCGCCTACGAGCACCGCAGCCACTGGCGCGCGGAGCTGGCCGAGCAGGACTGAGGCCCAAGGCAGGGCCCGCATGCCCGGGCGGCAAGCGGGCTGTCGAGGCCCCCGCTTGCTCCTTCCGCTGTCCATCCCAAGCGTTAGGGGACGGACACTTCTCAGGAGCCGGCCATGGCCAAGGACACGAAGCGCAAAGAGGGTTACGGCAGCACGAGCGAGCAGCGCCAGCGTCACCTCCGGGGAGACAACTTCTCGGAGCGGGCCCCCACCAAACCCGAGGAACTCGATGCGGTGCGAGGCTCCCCTGAGGAGGACGGGCGGCGCGTGGTGACGGTGCACCCGCTCGACTCCGAGCAGGAGGAGGACAGCGGAGAGAAGTAGGCGCGCTGGCTCAGCGGAAGATCTTGGAGAACAGCCACAGCATGGCGGACTCGGTGGGGGTGTCATCCAGCGTGCCCCCCGCCAGCCCATACCGGCCCCGCCCAATGTCGGGCATCTGGCTGGGGCGGGCCTTCGTCAAGTCGCCCGAGTAGGGCGCGGCTCCCTGGGGAGCGCAGCTGCCGCAGTAGAAGCGCTCGTCCCAGACGAACGCATGCTCCGGCTTCAGCTTGCGCTTGCACGCGGTGCACTGGGGCGGAGCCTCCGGGCTCACCTGGGGGCGCAAGTCCAGGCTCTCGTCCCGGTTCTCCGCGGCCGCCTCTCGCAGCAGCTGCAGCTCGCCTGCATCCAGCGCCAGCCCGTTGCACCCGCTACACACCTCCACCTTGACGCCCATCACCTCCACCACCGGCAGCGGCGAGGCGCCGCAGCTCGGGCACTTGGGCGCCGCCAGCCCGCACCGGGGACAGCTCGGCACGAACTGGAGCGGCTCCTCGCAGCCCTTGCACACCCCGGGCTTGTTCTTCGCCCCGCGCAGCAGCGAGGCCGAGAAGGCGCCCCCCATCACCTTCGCCACCGGCTCGCCTTCCATCCACACCGCGCCACAGTTCTCACACTCCTCGCGGGGCAGCCCCTCGATGAAGGTGGCGCGCATCTGCTCCTGGCAGAAAGGACAAGCACTCATGAAGCCAGAGTAGCACTCTGGGCCACCTCTCCAGACAGAGAAGGGCACGAGTGGATTGACTCGTGCGCGCAGGACTTCCACGATTCACGCCATGTCCGGCACTCGCGCTCGAACCTCCCTCCCGGCCCTGCTCCTGGCCGCTGTCCTGCTCACTGTTGCTGGTTGTGCGGAGGGCCCTGAGGGCCCCCACATCAATCCGGGGACAGGCAATGGCTCCGACGGAGGCACCGGGGATCCCGACGGTGGAACCGACGGAGGGCCCACCAACACCTCGTGCGGCAACCGCACCATCCAGGCCGGCGAGGCCTGTGACGACGGCAACACGCTGTCCGGAGATGGCTGCTCGGCCGACTGCAAGACGCGCGAGCCGGGCTGGTTCTGCGACACCGCGGGCGCTCCCTGCATCCGCAACGTGTGCGGTGATGGGCGCACCGGCACGGGCGAGGCCTGCGACGACCACAACACTGCCTCCAATGATGGCTGCAGTGCCACGTGCGCGGTGGAGGCCGGCTACACCTGTCCCACCAGCGGAGGCCGCTGCAACGCCGCCAGGTGCGGAGACGGCATCGTCGCCGCAGATGAGGAGTGCGAGGACAACAACGCCAGTCCGGCCAACGGAGATGGGTGCAGCGCCACCTGCCGCCTGGAGCGCGGCTACAAGTGCCCCGTCGCGGGTCAGGCCTGCGTGCCCACCAACTGCGGGGACACCATCGTCGAGGGCACCGAGCAGTGCGATGACGGCAACCACGACATGGGAGATGGCTGCTCGCCGCTGTGCGCTCGTGAGCCCCGGTGCACCAACGGCGTCTGCACGGCGGTGTGTGGAGACGGCGTCATCCTGCCCGGTGACACCACCGAGGAGTGCGACGACGGCAACCTGCGCCCCAATGATGGGTGCTCGCCCACCTGCAAGCTGGAGCCGGGCTTCCAGTGCCAGACGATCGAGGATGCGCCGCCCTCCGCGGTGGACATCCCCGTCGTCTACCGGGACTTCATTGGCCAGGGCAGCACGACGAACGGCTCGACGGCGCACATCGACTTTGACAACGCCAACGGCGCGGAGACCGGAATCGTGGGCACGCTGTACACCGCGACCCTGGGAACGGACGGCAAGCCGGTGTACTCGAAGGCGACGAGCACCACCACGCACGGCCAGGCGGCGTTTGATCAGTGGTACCGGGACGTGCCGGCGGTGAACAAGACGCTCGTGTCCACGCTGAGGCTGAACCGGCAGGCCAACGGCGCCTACCTGTTCGACAACCAGGACTTCTTCCCCCTGGATGGGCTGGGGTGGATCGCCGCGGGTAAGGAGATTCCGCGCAACAACAACCACAACTTCAGCTTCACCAGCGAGGCGCGCTACTGGTTCGAGTACAAGGGTACCGAGGTGCTCGCCTTCCGCGGCGATGACGACGTCTGGGTCTACATCAACCGGAAGCTGGCGGTGGACCTGGGCGGAGTGCACGGGGCGCAGGACGGCAGCATCACCTTGTCGCAGCACGCCGCGGAGCTGGGCCTGCAGGTGGGCAAGGTGTACGAGGCCGTCGTCTGGCAGGCCGAGCGCCACACCACGCAGTCCTCGTACAAGCTGACGTTGACCAACTTCGTCGCCCGGCGCACCGAGTGCAAGAACACCTGCGGAGACGGCATCGTCCAGCCGCCCGAGCAGTGCGACAACGGCTCCAACACGGGCGGCTACGGGCAGTGCGCGCCGGGCTGCATCCTCGGGCCGCGCTGCGGAGACGGCGTCATCCAGGTGGAGGCCGGCGAGGACTGCGACGACGGCAACACCAACAACAACGACGCGTGCAGCAACACCTGCCAGCCCATCTTCGGCTAGCCCACGCGCGGGGTGCCTCTGCCTGCTTCAGTGTAGGGGCACCCCGTTCTCGTTGTTGCGCTCGGCGGCCTTGCGCGACAGCTCCGTCAGCCACGAGCGCGTCAGCGGTGTCTCGCTCTGAGTGCCGGTGAAGCGCTCGGGGCGGCTGTCCTGGGGCAGCCACCGGTTCACGTATGCCAGCAGCCAGGCGGTCAGGTTGGGCGCCAGCGCGCGCGCCACCGTGCCCAGCTTCGCAGGCAGGCCCAGCACCGCTTCGGCGTCTCCCCGGCGGCACGCCTCCACAATCTTGCGCGCCGCCCGCTCCGCGCTCATGGAGAGGCCCGGCAGCGAGTCGCTCACGGAGAACCACGCGTACTCCTTCTCGTGGTCTCCCTTGAACGTCGCGTTCTGCGGGCTGCCGGTGCGCATCAGCCCTGGGCACACCGTCGTCACCCGGATGCCATCCTGCGCCAGCTCCGCCCGCATGCCGTCCGACAGGCCCACCAGGGCGAACTTGCTCGCGCTGTAGGGCACCATGTGCGGCACTCCCAGCTTGCCGCCGATGGAGGCGATGTTGACGATGCGCCCCTCGCGGCGCTGCTTCATCTCCGGCAGCACGGCCAGCGTGAGGTGGAGCGGCGCCCACAGGTGCGTGTCGAGGGCCTCCGAGAAGTCCTCCAGCGTCATCGCCTCCAGGGGGCCCGCCTGGATGACGCCCGCGTTGTTGACCAGCACATCCACCGCGCCGAAGTGCTCGTGCACCTGGGCCACCAGCGCCTCCACCTGCACCGGGTCCCTCACATCACACGGCACCGCGAGCACCGTGCCGCCCAGGCGCTCCAGCGCCTCCCGGGCGCGCTGGAGCGTGGATTCCTCGCGGCCGCAGAGGGCCACCCGCGCCCCTTCCTTGATGAAGTCCCGGGCGAGCACCAGGCCCAGCCCTCGCGAGCCGCCGGTGATGAGCACCGTCTTGCCTCGGAAGCTCAGGCGCGGCCGCAAGAGGGCGCGCAGGCCCAGGACAGCGCCGATGCCGGCTGCCAGTGTGCCGAGGGTGAGACGGGAGTCTGTCTTGCGTGGGCGGTGGGCCATGAGCGGCCTCCGAGAGGTTGCGAGTGGAAGTGCCCGGGCTCAGGGCGAGAAGGCTCCGGTGTTCGCATCGGGCCCGGTGAGGCGCTCGAGGACGAGCCACACCTCGCGCATCTGCTCGGGCAAGGAGGCGCTGAAGCGGAGCAGGCCCTGGGCATCGAACACGAGGAGGCTCGGGTGGGTCAGGACGCCGTACGCCTGCGCCATGGAGCCATCATCCACCGCGATGGGGTAGCGCAGCCCGTGTTGGCGCGCGAAGTCCTCCACGGCGTTGGTGTCGCACAGCTCCGTCGCCGAGTGCGTCACGTCCACGCCGATGACTCGAAGCCCTCGCGGGCCATACTCGCGGAGCCACTCCTGGACTTGCGAGAGCTGGTCCACACAGGTTGCGCAGTCCATGGACCAGAAGTGGAGCAGGACTGGACGCCCGCGCAGTTGCGAGACGTGGACAGGCGAGTTGATCCAGCCCCCGCCGGGATCCAACAGCGTGAGGGGAACATGGGAGGTGTCATCATCCAAGGCCATGGCTGCGCTCCACGAAAAGACGTTGGACCGGATGTGACTCAAGCTATGCATCAGGGGCTGGTGTCCCACATGCCAGCCCTGGGCATGGCTCGTCTGCCTGGGTGGTGAGGAGGCGCCCTCCGGCCGAGCAGGCAGGGGGGCCCCGGAGGCTCAACGCGTGCGCATCCCCGAGTTCAAGCTGGAGCGGTACTTCGCGCGGTGGGAGTTCTCCGCGCCCTACTTGCTGTGCACCTCGGACATCGAGGGCTGGCGCATGGCGGAGCTGCTGGCGCTGGCGGACGCCGACTCTCGGGCCCGGTGGGAGTCGCTGACGCTGGGCTACACGGAGTCCACGGGGCTGCCCGCGCTGCGCGAGGCCATTGCTGGGCTCTACCCGGGGGTGGGGGCGGAGCAGGTGCTCACGTTCGCGGGCGCGGAGGAGGCGGTGTTCGTGCTGATGAACGTGCTGCTGGGGCCGGGGGAGCACGCGGTGGTGACGTGGCCGGGCTACCAGTCCTTATATGAGGTAGCGCGAGCCACGGGCGCGGAGGTGACGCTGCTGCCGCTGCGCGAGGAGGACGGGTGGGCGCTGGACGTGGAGGCGGTGCGCCGGGCGCTGCGGCCGGACACGCGGCTGCTGGTGGTGAACTTCCCCCACAACCCCACCGGAGCGCTGCCGGAGCCCGAGGCATTCGAGGCGCTGTGCGCGCTGGCCGAGGAGCGAGGGATCTTCCTGCTGTCCGATGAGGTGTACCGGCTGCTGGAGCACGCGCCTGCGCGGACGCTGCCCACGGCAGTGGAGCGCACGGGGAGGGGAGTGAGCCTGGGGGTGATGTCCAAGGCGTTCGGGCTGGCGGGCCTACGAGTGGGCTGGCTGGCGAGCCGGGATGCGGAGCTGTTGCGCCGGTGTGCGGCGTACAAGGACTACACCACCATCTGCAACAGCGCGCCCAGCGAGGTGCTCTCGCTCATGGCGCTGAGGGCGCGGGAGCAGGTGCTGGCGCGCAGCCGGACGATTCTTGCGGAGAACCTGAAGCACCTGGACGCCTTCTTCGCGCGCCACGCGGACACGTTCCGCTGGGTGCGCCCGAGGGCGGGCAGCGTGGCCTTCCCGCGCCTGCTCAGGGACATGCCGGTGGCTGAGTTCTGCCAGGCGCTCGTGGAGCGCGAGGGCGTGCTGCTGTTGCCGGGCGATGTGTACGGCTTTCCCGGCAACCACTTCCGTTTGGGACTGGGGCGGCTCGGGATGCCGGAGGCGCTCGCGCGGCTGGAGCGCTTCTGCGAGACGGCATTCCGCTGAAGTCTCGTGTGAAGCTCAAGCAGGGGTAGTGC
>FSUC01000312.1_pt1 | contig 9718 bp, 6 predicted proteins | sample 1636951 | NCBI WGS metagenome assembly FSUC01 (sample SAMEA3914818, study PRJEB12502) | metagenome | biome: forest; material: soil | place: Canada | collected 2010-06-26 | depth 0.1 m
CAGGCCATTCACCAGCGCCGGCGCGTTCCAGAATCCCGGCCGCAGAGCATGGCCCACGCATGGATCCGTGAAGACCTGGTCCAGCGTGCGTGCCCAGCGTGGAGCTCCCGTCTGGGCCGCGAAGGCGAGCACCTTTCCCTCCTTCCCCGTGGTGACGTAGACAGACTCGCCCACGATGAGCGGCTGGACGTAGCCCTGCGGGCCCGCATCGGCTATCCACAGCGGCGTCACCCCGGCAGCCTGCGCCACCGTGAAGGTGCCTCGGCTGGCCCACGTCCCCTCCGGCCCCGAGCGGTATTGAGTCCAATCTCCGCCACCCACGGGCCCCGCGTCTCCGCCATCCACACCGCCGTCAGCGGCGCCACCAACCGGCTGCGGCGAAGAAGGCTCTGGAGACGGTGCTTCCGTCGTGCCGGTGCATGCCGTGGCCACAAAGAGGCACAGCAGGACTCCCCAACCCGGCCGTTGCATGACAATCCCTTCGGGCGCCTCGCCAGCCCATCGTCAGGGCTCCCTCCCCGAGAAGTGGGGACGGGCCTCCGCGCTGACAAGGCAGCGGGGCCCCCTGTCGTCCGCTGGTGGGCTGTGCGCGCTTCCAGGTCGTAAAGCGGACACTGCTGCCAACGGGTGCTGTCATGGTGCGCGCGGAGAGCGATAGTCGCGCTCCCTCGGAGGGTTTGCACGCATGTCCGACCCGAAGCTGCCTCCTCACGATGAAGATTCCAAGAGCCCCGCTCCCAGCGTGCTCGACGATGGCAAGACGACCCGGCGCGAGTTCGTCGGGACCGCAGTTGTCGGTGGTGCCCTGATCGCCAGTGGCCTGCTGGCCCTGCCCGGCACCGCCCAGGCTGCCCCCAAGCCTCTGGGCATCGAAGGGCCTCCCGTGGCCCCCGTGCCCATCAAGCTCCAAGTCAACGGCAAGGAGCAGGCCCTCCAGGTCGAGCCTCGCGTCACCCTGCTCGATGCCTTGCGCGAGAACCTCGGGCTCACCGGCACCAAGAAGGGCTGCGACATGGGCCAGTGCGGCGCCTGCACCGTGCTCGTGGACGGCCGGCGCATCAACTCGTGCCTCACGCTCGCCGTCATGCAGCAGGGCAAGCGCATCACCACCATCGAGGGCCTCGCCCAGGGCGACGCGCTCCACCCCATGCAGCAGGCCTTCCTGGAGCATGACGGCTTCCAGTGCGGCTACTGCACCCCCGGCCAGATCATGAGCGCGGTGGGCTTCTCCTCCGAGTCCTGGGGCAAGACGGACGCGGACATCCGCGAGGGCATGTGCGGCAACATCTGCCGCTGCGGAGCCTACCCCCACATCGTGGCCGCCGTTCGCGACGGCCGCGGCAAGAAGGCCTGAGGAGGCACGGCAATGAGACACTTCGACTACTCCGCCGCCCAGGACGTCAAGGGCGCGCTCCAGAAGCTGGCCTCGCGCCCCCAGGAGTCCGCCCCCATTGGCGGCGGCACCAACCTGGTGGACCTGCTCAAGCTCAACGTCCAGACGCCCGCCCTGCTCGTGGACATCAACGGCCTGCCCCTCTCCGAAGTCAAAGAGGAGGCCGGCGGCCTGAGCATCGGCGCGCTGGTGCGCAACAGCGATCTGGCCGACCACCCCCTGGTGCGCGAGCGCTACCCGGTGCTCTCCGAAGCGCTGCTCGCAGGGGCCTCGCCGCAGCTGCGCAACCTGGCCACCGTGGGTGGCAACATCCTCCAGCGCACCCGCTGCTCGTACTTCCGAGACACCGCGCAGCCCTGCAACAAGCGCGAGCCCGGCTCCGGCTGCGGCGCCCTCGAGGGCTACAACCGCATGCACGCCGTGCTCGGCGGCAGCGACAAGTGCATTGCCTCCAACCCCTCGGACATGAACGTGGCGCTCATGGTGCTGGATGCCACCGTGCACCTGGTCGGCCCCAAGGGCGAGCGCAAGGTGGCCTTCGCCGACTTCCACCTGCTGCCCGGCTCCACCCCCGAGAAGGAGACGGTGATTCAGCCCGGCGAGCTCATCACCCATGTCTCTCTGCCCGCCTCGCGCTTCGCGGCGCACTCGCGCTACGTGAAGGTGCGGGACAGGGCCGCCTACGCCTTCGCCCTCACCTCGGCGGCGGTCGCGCTGGAACTGGATGGCAAGACGGTGAAGGACGCTCGTGTGGCCCTGGGCGGTGTGGGCACCAAGCCGTGGCGCTCGCGCGAGGCGGAGAAGGCGCTCATCGGCAAGCCCGCCGACGAGGTGCGCTTCAAGGCCGCCGCCGCCGCCGCGCTCAAGGGCGCCAAGCCTCGGACGCATAACGCCTTCAAGGTGGAACTGGCGCAGCGCACCCTGGTGCGCGCGCTGTCACTCGTCACCGGAATCGTCTGAAGGGAGCGCAGCTCATCATGGACAAGTCAGTGGGTAAGCCCCTGGACCGCGTGGACGGACGCCTGAAGGTGACGGGAGCGGCGAAGTACTCCGCCGAGTTCCCTCTCGAGGGCCTGGTTCACGCCGTCATCGTTCCCAGCGCCATCGCCAATGGCACCATCGTTCGCGTGGACACCGCGGCGGCCGAGAAGGCGCCCGGGGTGCTCGCGGTGATGTCTCCCGAGAGTCCGCCGAAGCTCGCCAGCGATCCGAGCAAGAAGCAGAGCCCGGTGGACCGCGTGGTGCACCTGCTCCAGACGAAGAGGGTGGACTATCCGCACCAGCCCGTGGCGCTCGTCATCGCGGACACGCTGGAGCGCGCCACCCACGCCGCCTCGCTGGTGAAGGTGCAGTACCAGGCCGACAAGCCGAAGCCGAACATGAAGGCCGAGCGCGCCACGGCCTACAAGCCCAACAACATCCTGGGCCAGCCTGCGGACAGCGAGCACGGCAAAGCCTCCGAGGCCAAGCCGGACGCCGAGGTGGACGCCACCTACTCCACCCCCTTCGAGTTCCACAACCCCATGGAGCCCCACGCCACCACGGCCGTGTGGGAGGGCGACAAGCTCACCGTCTATGACGCCACTCAGGGCGTGTTCGGCACGCGCACGCGGCTGGCGGCGCTGCTGGGCATGCCGGTGGAGAACGTGCGCGTCATCACCAAGTTTATCGGCGGCGGTTTTGGCGGCAAGGGCTCCACCTGGGCGCACACGGTGCTGGCGGCCATGGCGGCCAAGGCCGTCTCCAAGCCGGTGAAGCTGGTGCTGCGCCGCGAGCAGATGTACGGCCCGGTCGGCTACCGCCCGGAGACAGAGCAGCACGTGCAGCTCCAGGCCCTCAAGGACGGCAAGCTGCTGCTGGTGCGCCACGAGACGCTCAGCTCCACCTCCACCTTCGACGAGTTCACCGAGCCCTCTGGCTTCCAGACGAAGATGCTCTATGCCAGCGAGCGCACCCTCACCACCCACCGGCTGGTGAAGCTCACCATGGGCACGCCCACCTTCACCCGGGCTCCGGGCGAGTCCTCGGGCACCTTCGCGCTCGAGTCCGCCCTGGATGAGCTGTCCTACAAGCTCAACATGGATCCGGTGGCGCTGCGGCTGGTGAACCACGCGGACACGGATCCCGAGTCCGGCAAGCCCTGGAGCAGCAAGTCGCTCAAGGAGGCCTACCGCGTGGGCGGCGAGAAGTTCGGCTGGTCCAAGCGCAACCCCACCCCGGGCGCTACCAAGGATGGGCGCACGCTGGTGGGCTGGGGCATGGCCACCGCCACCTATCCGGCCCGCCGCATGAAGGCGTCCGCCAAGGCCACCCTCATGCCGGATGGCACCGTGAAGGTGCTCTCGGGCTCCCAAGACTTGGGCACCGGCACCTATACGGTGATGACGCAGATCGCCGCCGACGCGCTGGGCCTGACGCCAGACAAGGTGAGCTTTGATCTGGGCGACACCAACATGCCCGAGACGCCTGTGTCCGGAGGCTCGTGGACGGCCGCCAGCGTGGGCCCGGCGGTGAAGGCCGCAGCCCAGGCCCTCAAGGACAAGGCCATTGCCCTCGCAGTGGCAGACGCGGCCTCTCCGCTTCACGGCGCTGACCCCAAGCAGATCCAGGTGGATGGCGGCCAGCTCGTCGCGGGAGGGAAGAAGGAGTCCTATGCCGCGCTGATGAAGCGCCAGAAGCTGCCCTCGCTGGAGGCTCAAGCCACCACCCAGTCGGGCCCGGAGGCGGGCAAGTACTCCATGCACTCGTTCGGCGCTCAGTTCGCCGAGGTGCGCGTGGATCCCGACCTGGGAGAGATTCGCGTCAGCCGCTGGGTCGGCGCGTTCGGCGTAGGCAACATCCTCAATGAGAAGACCGCCCGTAACCAGATGATGGGCGGCATCATCATGGGCATCGGCATGGCGCTCATGGAGGAGTCCGTCGTGGACCAGCGCAGCGGGCGCTTCATCACTCGCGATCTGGCCGATTACCACGTGCCGGTGAATCCAGACATCCCAGACATCGAGATCGCCTTCGTCCCCGAGAACGATCCCTATGTGAATGAGCTCGGCATCAAGGGCATTGGCGAGATTGGGATTACCGGCGTCGCCGCTGCCGTGGCCAACGCCGTCTACCACGCCACCGGCAAGCGTCTGCGGGACTTGCCCCTGACGCTGGACAAGCTGCTCAAGCAGGCGTGAGTTGTCCTGAGCGCACCCGCTCGAAGAGCTCCGCGTAGCGCCCCTCGGAGTAGGCAGCCACCAGCTCCGGGTAGCCGCCCTGGCGCAGCTCGCGCAGGTACGTGTACTTGGCCGCGTGGTAGCCGGCCACCGCCCACGCCAGCCTCACCGCCCTCGCTCCGCCTCGGAAGAGCGCGCCGTGCAGCAGGCAGTCCCTCACCAGATGCGCTGGGCGCTGGAAGACGGCGGGCTTGAGCCTGCGCCCCTCGGCATGTGCTCGAAGCGCCCAGAGCAGGGCGTAGCGGTACTCCTTGGCCGAGCGCTTCTCGATCGATGTGGCGAAGCGGTGCTCGATGGGGGCCTGCACGCGCTCGGCCTTCATCCGGGGCAGGGCCTCGTGGACGATCATCTCCGGCTTCCACACCGCGGCGTCCCGCCTCACCAGCCGCGCACGCCACTCGGTGCGGTAGAGGAAGCGGTGGCCCTCCAGCTCCGCCCAGTCCCGGCGAGGCAGCAGGTAGGCGGGGCCCTGGGGAGAGGACTGCCGCCACGCGCGCAGGCGCTCCACGGCCGGAGGCTCCAGGGACTCGTCCGAGTCCAGGAAGAAGAGGTAGTCGCAGCCCTCCAGCTCGCGCACGGCGGCGGCCCGAGCGGCGCCATACCCCTGCCAGGCGAAGGAGACGGAGCGGGCCCCCATGCTCCGGGCCAGCTCCACCGAGCCATCCGTGGACATCGAGTCCACGGCGACAACCTCGTCACACACGGCCAGCAGGCTGCGCAGACAGTCCGGCAGCGTGTCCCGGTTGTTGCGGTGCAGGACGTAGCCGCCGAGCCTCATGAGAAGCCAGCCCTGCTCAGAGGCCCGCCACCTTCGAGGAGCTGGACACGGTGTACGTGAACGTCACCTCTTGCTGGGAGCGAGCGGGAGCGGGCAGCTCGAAGCGGATGATGCCGTCCGGGCTCACCTTTGTAGGCGCGGGCTTCGCCTTGTCCCGGAGCAGCTCGATCTCCACTGCCTCCACCTCGGACACCGGCATGCGCTCTTCGATGGCGATCTGCTCCGGCCGGCTGCCCGTATTGGAGAGGAACAGCTTCACGAAGTGGGTGCGCAACTTGCGTCCCGTGATCCGAGCCGTGTCCAGCTTGGTGTCCACCTGCCGAGCGATGCGCAGCGCGTCCTCGCTGCCGAAGCCCAGCTTCAACCGCTCGCCCACGCCCGCGAAGGCCAGCTGCGAGCGGCCCACGTAACCACTGGTGCGCACCAGATCCACCGGGCCCGCCAGCAGCACGGAGGCTCCCTTGTTCTCGAAGCGAGCCACCCGGTGCACCAGCGGCGAGTGCTCGGGGGTGCCCACCAGCTCGGAGGTGGCAGGCGCGGTGAACTGGAACAGCGGCACCCGGTGCGGCGCGCCGTCCGAGGGCAGGGTGACTCGGTGGATCGCCTTGAGCGTGAGCGGCTCGCCGCCGTCGTCCAGCCCAGGCATGTCCGAGGAGGGTTTGGCGCCGCCCTCGCCGGTGGTCTGGATGGACTCCTCGCGGATGGACACCTCCACCACCTGCTTCTCCTGCTGCGTCTTGTCCCGCAGGTACAGCCTGTCCTCCACCAGCCGGGGCGGAGTGGCTCCCAGCGTGGGCCGCGCCGTGGAGAAGGCCAGCTCCACGTCCTTCCAGTCCTCCTCGGTGCGCTGCCACACCACGGCCTCGCACTCGAGCGTCACCGCCTCGCCGCCGCCCTCCTGGGGCTTGAGCGTGGCCCGGTACGCCGGGCGCCACACCGCGCAGGGCACCAGGTACGCCACGCCCACCGTCACCGCGCCTCCAGCCGGGTGGTTCACCTCCACCTCCGCCGAGGTGATGAGCTTGCTCTCAGGTTGCTCGCCCTGGTGCAGGGTGCTGCGCGCCTCGCCCAGCCGCTGCTGGGCCACGGCCATGCGCTTGCCAGCCTGGCGCAGCGCCTCGTCCGTGGAGTCCACCTCCGCGCGCACAGCCGCCAGGTGCTGGCGCCAGGTGTCCGGCGTGGCCTTGCCAGCGCCCGTCAGCTCCGAGATGGAGCGCAGCACATCTTCTCGCGCGGCCTGCACCACGCCCAGCCTCGCCTCCAGGCGCAGTACGTCTCCAGAGGCCACGCGCACCGCCTGCTCCAGGGACTCGACGCGGCGGCTCAGCTCCGTGCGGTGCTCGCGCAGGCCCTCCTTGGGCTGCTCCTTCCAGACGCGGCTCACGCGCGCGCCGACGATGGTGCCTCCCGAGAGGGAGATCTGGAGAGAGCGGTCCACCGCGAGCGGCGAGAGGCCCTCGATGCGCAGGCGCTGAGGGCCTGCCGGGAGCGTGACTTCGCCCCGGCGCTCCACGAACGCGCGATCTTCCAGGACAGTGACTTTGGTGACGGGCAGGGTGACGGTGGTGCTCACTTACGTCCTCCGGTTTCCGCCCTGGAGCATCTTGCTCGAGGGAATCTTCACGGCCCAGGCCGCTTCCAGCATCTGCTTCTCTCCGGCTTGCAGCGTCACTCGCCACGCACGCTCGCCGTCCACCGGAGTGTCTCCCGGCAGGACTTCAGGCGCACGCCAGGGCGGGCGGACCTCCGCCTCTTCGACTTTGATGTCCTTCTCGCCGGTGGGCGTCACGGGCACGCGCTCGCGCAGCTCCACCAGCACCGGGCGGCCCAGCCGGTTGGCCACCTCCACCGAGACACGGTGGGTGAGCACCGTGGCGCCGCCGAACACGCCGCCCGAGGCCTCATCGAAGCGCGTGTTGCGAGACACCTTGATGGACTCCTCCACGCCGAGCCCCAGCCTCTGTGTAGCCCCCGGCGCCAGCGTGGGCAGGGGAGACGTCATCAGGAACTCGTCGCCGAGCGTGACGTCCACCGGGCCCGCGAGCAGCGCATGCGGCGTGCGGTTCTCCACCTTCACGGTGCGGAACACCTGCGGCTCCATGGAGGGTACGCAGAGGTACTCGGCCACGAGGCCCACGGGCGCGGAGAACACGGACACGGTGTGCCACGCGCCATCCGAGGGCACATCCATCCGCGTCTCCACGTCATAGCGGTAGTCAAAGAAGGGCGTGGACTGGCGAGGCGGCACCGACCAGGTGGGCGGGGACACCTGGCTCACGGACTCCATGGTCTGCTGGCGCACCGCAATCAGGGAGAAGATGTCCACCTGGACGTGCATCGCGGTGAGCGCGATTAGCTCCTGGGAGGACCAGGCGGGGCGGGGCTGGAGCTTGCCGCGCTGGCCGTGCAGGTTGGCCGAGCCCAGCTCCAGCGAGTCGTAGTCCAAGAGGTTGCCGCCCAGCTCGATGTCCGAGGGGGGCTCGGGCTCGGAGGGGGCCGCGCCGCCGTAGCCGCCCAGGGAGCCGGAGGCATCCTCATCCAAGTCCATGCCGCCATCCATGGGCGCGTCGTCCCGGAGCATCCGATCCTTGCGCATCTCCTGCCGGGCCGCTCCCGTCTTCTGCCCCCGGTGCAGGCCGCCGCCACCGCCCGGCTTTGGAGGGGAGGCACTGCGCATGGGAGCCGGCATGGCGGCGGAGGAAGGACGAGGAGGAGGAGGAGGAGCAGGAGGGGGAGCCCCCGGTGCGCTGGGTGCTCCTCCAAAGAAGCCACCCCCGCGCTTCTTCGAGGGCATCGCGCTGGCGCTCTCCATCTCCATGGCCGCGCCTTCTTCTTCGCCCATAGGGCCACCGGCGGACATGTCCGGCACGACAGGCGCGTACTGTGCCTGCGGCACCTCGGCGGTGATGCTCCGGTTGCGGGGCGTGCTCTCGGGCTGGGGCTTGGGCTTGGCGCTGCCGACAGGCGGATGGCTCAGCGGCGGGGGGCTGCCCGCGGCGTCATAGCCGGTGAAGAGCTCGTCCAGCCCGGGAGGCGGCTCGCGCCAGCCCGAGCGAGCGGGAGGGGGCTGGCGACGGCCGATGCGCAGGGCCTTGAGCTCCGGCACGTCCGCGCGGCGGTGCAGCTCAGCGGTGGACAGTGACAGGCGCACGTTGTTCCAGTCCTCGCCGGTGCGCTGGAGCACCGAGGCGCGCATGCGCAGCGTGCCTCCGTCCAGCGAGCGCGGCATGCGCAGCTCGTAGCCGGGCACCCAGCGCGCCCCGCGCATGGCGTACTCGAGCACCAGCTTCACCTCACCCTGGATGGCACCTGCCTCCGAGAGGGTGATGAGGGCGGCGCGGAAGAGCACCGCGCGCTGGCCGCGCACGGAGGAGGAGCCCTCCTGGAGCCGGCGCTGGCGCAGCTGCACCTCGGCGGAGGCGTCGCGCTGTTGCCGCTCCAAGTCGAGCTTTCGGGCGTGGAGGCCTGCCAGCTCCTGGTCCACGAAGCCGCCCAGGGCGAGCACGGCGGTGGGAGAGGCCTCGCGGGGCTCGTCTCCCGTCTTGGGCTTGGGGAAGGAGGGGCCCAGCTGCTGGAGCGCCTCCAGGTCCTGCTGCACGCGCTGGAGCTCGGTGGTCAGCCGAGCGAGCGTCTCCTGGGCGTCCTCGAGGGCGCGCTGCTCGGAGGGGACATCGGGCTCGGGGGGCAGCTGCACGTCGAAGCCGGGGCGGATGTCGCGCACGGCCAGGCCCGTGGGGCCTTGAAGGATGGACGCGCGCAGCGAGCCGGTGGTGAGCCCCAACGGCAGGCCGTTGAGGCGCACCTGTGTGGGCAGCCGGCCATTGTCGGCAGGCAGTGTCGCCACACGGGTACAGAGCGCTCCGTCGGCATGGACGGTGACAGCGTCCAGGACGGATGGGACAACGAGCATGCGAGCCCCCTCCAAGAGAAGAAGGCATGCAGGCTAGCGAGCTGCGGCCCAGAGAGCGAGCACGGTCTGTCATATGCTGGCGCCGTGAGGTCTGCGTGAATCCCCTGATCTGCCTTTCCTGCGCGCAGCTGCGCACCGATGACGTAGGGAGCACGTGCCCTACCTGCGGCGGGGAGCTCGTCGCCGCCCAGGAGCCGGAGCTGGAGCGGCTCGTCCGAGTGAAGCTGCGGCGGCGAATCGACGGCTGGCGCCAGCAGGGAATCCTCGCGCCCGCCATGGCGGAGCGGCTGCGGAAGACGCTCGAGGCACCGGACGCGGCGTTGCCCATGAAGCCCGCGCCGGGCCCTGCTGCTGCGGCGGATGCGTGGGCCTTTGGGATGGCCGCGTCGATCCGGCAGGTCGCGAGCTGGCGTCCCGGG
>FSUC01000160.1_pt1 | contig 9590 bp, 5 predicted proteins | sample 1636951 | NCBI WGS metagenome assembly FSUC01 (sample SAMEA3914818, study PRJEB12502) | metagenome | biome: forest; material: soil | place: Canada | collected 2010-06-26 | depth 0.1 m
CCAGCAGCGCCAGCGAGGGCACCGTCTGGATGATGCCCGCAAGCCCCAACACCACTCGCCCCAGCCGCGCCCGCTTCGCCGCGAGCACTCCCAGCGGCACCGCCACCACCACCGCTCCCAAGAGGGACACCAACACCAGGAACAGGTGCTCGCGCGTGCGCCGCCACACCCGCCAAGCCAGCGTGTCCGTGCTCACCTCCGACTCGAGCCCTAGCTTGCGCCAAAGAAACTCCGAGGCCACCTGCGTCTCGGGCACCCGCTCCAGCCGCACCCGCGCGTTGAGCTGCACCATCTCGCGCTCGGACAGCAGTCCCTCCAGCCGCAGCACACTCTCCAGCACCTCCCGGTGCCTGGCTGCCCAGTCCTCCCGGTAGAGCAGCACCGCGTCGTAGGCCGGGAAGTGCTTCAAGTCGTCTTCCAGCACGCGCAGCCCGTACGCAGCAATCTCCGCGTCCGTCGAATACAGGTCCGTCACCTGGATGGCTCCGCTCTCCAGCCCCCGGTACGACAAGTCATGATCCAGCCCGCTCACCTCCTGCTGCGGAAGCTGGTAGCGCTCCTTCAGCGCGGGCCAGCCATCTCCTCGGTTCATGAACTCGTTGCTGAAGCCCAGCCGCAGCTCCGGGTGCGCCTTCAAGTCAGAGATGCGCCGGATACCCAACCGCTCGGCCTCCGCCTCCTTCATCCCCAGCGCGTAGGTGTTGTTGAAGCCCAGCGGCCGGCTCATCCCCAAGCCCTCGGCGGCCAGCGCCTCCCGCAGCGCCCCGTCGTCCCGCAGGTGCCGCGAGGCGAACAGCTCCTGGCGAAGCGTGCCCGTGTACTCGGGGTACACATCCAGCTCGCCGCGCTTGAGCGCCTCGAAGAGCACCGTGGTGCCTCCCAGCTCGCGCCGGTGCACCGCGCTGGCTCCAGAGGCTCGCGCCAGCCCCACCACCAGCTCCCCGAGGATGACGGACTCGGTGAACTTCTTGGAGCCCACGCGCACTTGAGGTGCGCTGTCCACGGGCGGGGGCCCACAGGCGGCAAGCCCGGCAAGTCCCAGCAACACTCCCGCGAGCACTGCCCTCATGTGACAGGCCTCGCCGGCAGCCGCTGAGCCTGGATGAAGCGGGTGACGAACGGATCCGCCGGGTGCGCCTCCAGCTCCGTGAGCGGGCCCTCCTGCACCACCTGTCCCTCACGCAGCAGCACCACGTGCTCGCCCAGGAAGGCCGCCTCCGCCAGGTCATGCGTCACCAGCACCACCGTCTTGCCCAGCCGCGCGAAGATGGCGCGCAGGTCCTCCTGCAGCTCGGAGCGGACCATCGGATCCAGCGCCCCCAGCGGCTCGTCGAGCAGCAGCACATCCGGCTCCAGCATCAGCGCGCGCATCAGTCCCACGCGCTGCCGCTGGCCACCGGACAGCTGCCCGGGAAAGCGCTCCAGCGCCTCCGCCGGAAAGCGCGTCAGCTCCACGAGCACTCCCAGCCGCTCGCGGATGCGCGCCTCGGGCCAGCGCAGGTAGCGCGCCATCAGGTCCACGTTGCGCCCGGCGGTCAGGTGCGGAAAGAGCCCTCCGCCCTGGAGCGCGTAGCCCATGCGCTGGCGCACCTTGAGCACCTCCGCCTCTTGCACCGGCAGCGGCTGGCCATCAAACAGGAGCCGGCCCGTGTCCGGACGTAGCAGCCCGTTCATCAGCCGCAGCAGCGTGGACTTGCCACACCCGCTGGGGCCCAGCAGCACCGTGGTGCGCCCAGAGGGCAGCCGCAGCCGCACAGGCCCCAGCGCCTGGGTGGAGCCAAATCGCTTGGAGACGCCCTCCAGCTCGAACACTCAGGCGCCTATGCCTTGACGATGTAGATGCAGGACGGGTGGCCCTTCTTGCGGCACGGCTGGGCCTCGTCGTGGAGGATGGAGCCCACCGCGTGCAGCCGCCGCAGCCCGCCAAACAGCATCCCCTTGTCGAAGGCGCACGGGTACGGGTTGTCGCTCTCCACCTGCATCGCGCTGTCCCCGTGCGGCTTCCACCGGTAGTGGCCAATACCTTCCTTGATGCGCCCGGTGGCCGCGTCCCACATGGGCCGCCCGTTCTTGCGGTGGTGCAGGTGGTAGCTGGCGTCCATGGACTCCATCATCGTCTTGATGTCCCGGACGCTGGGCAGCCACTCCACGTTCTTCATCACCGACACGCCAATCTGGTGCAGCACCGAGTCCCCCATGTGCTGGCTGGCTCGGGCAAAGGCGCGCAGGAAGGCGTCGAACGGGTACCAGGACTCCGGCTCCACCTCCACCAGGCCGTCCTGTCCCTTCTGCCCAATGCCCTCCGCCAGGAGAATCTGGCTGGCAATCGACTTGAACTGGCCAAACGCCTGCACCAGTCCCAGCACGTTGCGGCCGGACACCTCGATGCCCTTGAACTCGTTGAACGGAATCATGGCGCGAGTCCCTCGCCGCGGATGATGGCACGCCTGTCCGCTCCCCCACACCCACCGTTGCGCCCTTCACCCCTTCAGGGGCTCGAGGGCCCTCTGTGGCGACGGCCGTACTGGAAACTTCCGTTCCCTACCTGTCTGGGAGCCCCAAAGCCCTGCAAGCGCACGAGTTGAGAGGGGGATTTGAAGTTGCCGCACCCTTCACCCGTGCATTAGTATGGCCCATACTTGGTGCCTACCCCAGAGATGGGATGGGCTCAGAGCCACCCGTACGCGGACACTCGGGGGCATGAGTGATGGGCCACACGCCGTCACCTTGCAGTTCGCTCTTGAGTGGGGTGGGTAGTGCGCAGCGGGCTTGCCTTCTGCATCCTCGGGGGATGATGCAGAGGGGGCCCGCTGCGGTTTTTCCCGCGCTGCCTCACACCTTGGGCGGCACCACCGTCACCAGTCCCGGCGCGCTCGCAGCCAGCATCCGGCCGATGAGCACCTCCGCCAGTCCGCCACTCTGCGTGTTGCCGCCGCCGACCGAGATGTCCGGCACCAGCTTCACGTGATGCTCGCCCAGGATGGTGGCGATCTGCACCGCGGTGTAGCCCGCGGCCCCCAGCGCATCCTGGCCCTGCCGGTGGGCCTGAGCCTTGGCCGCGCCCACCTTGAGCACCAGCCCCGACTCCGCCTCGGCCTTGGCGGCGCCCACCTGGAGCACCGACTGCGCCTCGGCCTCCGCCTTGGCCAGCCCCACCAGGCGCACGCTGTCGGCCTCGGCCTCGGAGCGGGCCTTCATGGACAGCGCCTCGCCACGCGCCACCTCCACCTGCGCCCGGGCGTTCTGCTCGCTGATGCGCACCTGCTGCTCGCTGCGCACCACCTCCGCCTGGATGTTGGCCACCGCCAGCTCGCGCTGGAGGTCCTGCCGCTTCATCTCCGCCAGGCGCTGGACTTCATAGGTGCGCTGCAGCTCCTCGGCGATCTTCCGGTCCGTCTGCGTCTTCATCAGCTCAGCGGGCGGGACGATGTCGCCAATGAGCGTGTCGATGCACTCCACGTCATACGCCTGGATGGCCTTGCGGATGGCGTCAAAGGCCTGCTTCTGCCTGTCACTGCGCGCCGACAGGAACTCCAGCACCGTCACCTCCTGCGCCGAGTTGCGGAAGTAGTTGCCCACCGTGGGCTGCAGCACGTGGTCCACCAGGTTCTGCATGCTGCCCACCCGGGAAATCACTCGCGGCGCGTTCTTCATGCTGATGTGGATGATCTGCGACACGTCCAGGCTGAAGCCGAACCCGTCCATGCTGCGCACGTAGATGCTCGACAGCTTGTCGTCATACTTGTGGCTCTCCGTGCGGTTGGCCCAGTTGAGGACGATGTTCGTGGTGGGCACCAGCTCCACCTTCATCACCCGCGTGTTGAGCGGATGCTTGCCGGGCAACAGGGGCTCCACCCACACGCCCTTGCGGCCCTTCTCCACCAGGTCTCCATGCGTGAAGGCGTCTCCAGACACATCCAGGTGCTCGCGGCCCACGTAGGAGACCACCACCCCCACGTAGCCGATGGGGATCTCCGTCAGGGCAATCAGCTCCACCTGGACGAACCAGGGGTTGAGGTTCCACGAGCCCGACATCAACACCTCTTCCTGCAAGCCTCGGCTGCCGCCCGCGTCGATGAACACCTGCGGGTTCTGGAAGCTGTCATGCGTGGCCACCACCGGGCCTGCCAAGTCACCCGCCGTCACCGGCCTGCCGTCCAGCACCGTGACGATGCCCACCCGGTCCGCCTGCACCTGGAACACCCGGAGCTGGCTGGGGTCCATGCCATGCTTGGCGGCCGTGGCCGTCGTCACCACGTCGAAGAGCGACGGGTTGATGCGGTAGTGGCCCGCAGTGAGAAACCCCGCCTGCCGGCCGCGCTGGCCACCGTTGGCCAGAAACGCCTCAGCGTCCTGGAAGCTGTCACACTCCACCACCTCTCCGAGAATGCGCTCGGCCGGCAGCGGCGTGCCGTCCTTGGCCACCACGAGGGCAATCTCCCCGGGGCGCACCACGACGAGCGGCACACGGACGACTTTGTACTGCCAGCGCCACAGGCCATAGTGCCAGCCCGGAGGCAGCATCTTCGCCTGGTAGCCGGCTTCGCCCTTGCGAGCCACCAGCCGGCCCGGAGGCAGCGGCCGGCCGAAGCGGCGAATCATCAGCCCGGACTCGCCCTCCTGGATGACCCAGGTGCCCAGGCCGAAGATGAGCCAGATGGCCAGCCCTGGCAGCAGCACGGCGCTGACCAGGAGCAGGGGGTGGGTCTGGATGAATTCGAACATTTGGTACCCTTCCTTTCAGGGATGCGCTCCCAAGTTGCATCCCCTCTGCCATGCCCAACTGGCTGAACTTGCTCGGTGTAGGTTCTGAAATTGGACCTCCAACCGAAACCAGTTTCTGTTCAATCCGTGATTGAATGACGGGATGGCCAACGTGCACTGGGAGGGGCCCGTCCCTCCGCAAACGCTGACGGCGCTGCTGGCCTCGGAGGGCTTCGCGCTCGTGGAGCCCGGGGCCGCCGAGGTGGCGGTGGTGTGCACCTCCAGCGCGGACAGGGTGCCGCAGGCGCCTGTGAAGGGCGTGCCCTGGCTGTGGGCCAGCCAGGTGCGCCTGCCACCTCACATGGCCACGCAGGCAGCGCTGGCGGGCGCGTATGACTCGCTCTGGCTGGGAGACGCGGATGCCCCGCGGAGGCTGCTGGCCCGGCTCGAGGAGATGGCCGTGCCCGAGCCCCTGCCGGCGCCCTCTCCTACCTTCGTGGCCCGCAGTCCCTCCTCGCGCGCCGCGCTCCACCAGCTGGCCCGCGCCGCGCGCACCTCCATGCCCGTGCTCATTACGGGCGAGACGGGCACCGGCAAGGAAGTCACCGCGCGGCTGCTGCACACCTGGAGCGAGCGCCGCGCCGGCCGCTTCGTCCCCATCAACTGCGCGGCCATCCCCAACGAGCTCATGGAGGGCGAGCTGTTCGGCTACGCGAAGGGCGCCTTCTCCGGCGCGACGAAGGGCTTTGACGGCCAGCTCATGGCGGCCGCCGGCGGCACGGTGTTCCTGGATGAAATCGACGACACGCCCCTGTCCCTGCAGATGAAGCTGTTGCGCGTGCTGGAGGACAGGGTGGTCAACCGGCTGGGCGAGTCCGAGCCCAAGCAGGTGGACTTCCGCATCGTCGCGGCCACCAACCGCAACCTCCGCGAGCTCATTGCCCAGGGCGTCTTCGGCGCGGACCTGTACGAGCGTCTGGCCATCGTCAGCATCCACCTGCCGCCCCTGCGCGAGCGGCGAGAGGACATGCCCCCGCTCATCGAGCACTTCATCGCCCGCTTCCAGCGCGAGGAGCCCAGCTCGCCGCAGGGCCCCATCCAGGTGACGCCCGAGGCGCTGGCCGCGCTGGAGGCCTACCCCTGGCCGGGCAACATCCGCGAGCTGCGCAACGTGCTGTTCGAGGCCCTGGTGTACAAGCGGGTGGGCCAGGAGATTCTCGCCTCGGACTTGCCTCAGCGGGTGCTGCGGCGCGGGGTGGAGCCCACCGGCCAGGAGCGCGAGGACACCGCCGCCATGGCGCGCGGCATGGACGCGGGCACCTTCAACCTGCGCGCGGAGGTGGAGGCGCTGGAACGTCGAGCGCTCCACCTGGCCCTGGAGCGCTCGGGGGGCAATGCCTCGCGGGCCGCGCTACTGCTGGGAGAGGTGGGGCGCGGGCGCTCGGCCGATCCAGGGGCCACCGTGCGAGCGATGATGCGAAGACTGAACCTTTCCGGCAACAGGCCCACTGCCTCCCGGAGCTTCGATGTTATGGGAGATCCAACCCGCGACTCCTCGTGAAAGTGGCATCCCCTCTGCCCGCTCCACGTCTGCCCATGACGGCGCTCGCCGTGCTCGCCGCCTCGCTGCTGCTCACGGGCGCGCTCACGGCCTTCTTCTGGGTGACGGCCCAGAGCCGGGACAGCTCCCGGTTCGAGGGTCAGGTGCAGATGACCCAGGACCGCATCACCGCGCAGCTGGACTCGGACATCACCCTGCTGCGCGGGGCTGCGGGCTTCTTCGCCGCCAGCGAGACCGTCACGCCCCAGAAGTTCCGCATCTACACCGAGCGGCTCCAGTTGGAGCGGCATGGCGTGGGCATCCAGGGCCTGGGCTTCAGCCGGCGCTTCCCGGAGAGCCAGCAGCCGGAGCACCACGCCGTCACCTACCTGGAGCCGCTGGATGCCCACAACCAGGCGGCGCTGGGCTTCGACATGTTCACCGAGCCCCCCCGCCGCGAGGCCATGGAGCGGGCATGGCTGTCTGGAGAGCCCGCGCTCTCGGGCAAGGTGCTCCTCCAGCAGGAGAGCGAAGAGAACACGCAGCCGGGCTTCCTGCTGTTTGTGCCCGTGTACCAGGGCGGTGCCGTGCCAGCCACGCAGGAGGAGCGCAGGCAGAAGCTGGACGGCTTCGTCTACTCCTGCTTCCAGGCGGCGAGCCTCTTCAATGGCATGTTCCCGCCTGCCCATCAGCCTCGGGTCTTCTTCCGCATCTACGACGGCGCGCAGGCCCGCCCCGAGCAGCTGCTCTATGACTCGGCCGAGGGCGAAGAGGTGCCTGCTTCTCACTCGAGCCTCGTGCGCACCTCGTCCTGGGAGCTCGCCGGGCGGACCTGGACCGCGGTCTTCGTCCCGCGTCCCCTCTTCGAGATGTCGATGCTGACGCCGTGGGTGCCGGTGGCGGGGAGCCTGGGCCTGCTGCTCAGCTTGATGACGTTCGCCATCGTGTGGACGCAGACTCGTGCCCGGCAGCGGGCCGAGGCCAGCGAGGCGGAGCGCGCGCGGCTGCTGGCGCGTGAGCGGACCGCCCACGCCGAGGCGGAGACTCGGCGCATCTACCTGCAGACCATCACCGATGCGCTGCCCGCGCTGGTCGCCTATGTGGACGCGGACGAGTGCTACCGCTTCGCCAACCGGGCCTACGAGTCCTGGTTCGGTCTCAAGCCCGAGGCGGTGGTGGGCAAGAAGGTGGTGGAGCTCATCGGCGTGGAGGCCTACGAGCGGTTCAAGGGAGTGGTCCAAAAGGCCCTGGCGGGCGAGGTGGTCCGCAACGAGGGCGAGCTCCCGGTGTCCCAAGGGCACCATGTCTCCATCCAGTCCGTCTACGTCCCGGACCGGGACGAGCAGGGCCGGGTGCGCGGGTTCGTGGCGCTGGCGCTCGACATCACCGAGCGCAAGAAGGCCGAGGAGGCCACCCGCGAGGCGGTGCGCTTGAGAGACGAGTTCCTCTCCGTGGCCAGCCACGAGCTGAAGACGCCCCTGACGCCCCTGAGCCTGAAGCTGCAGATGCTGGCGCGCGCGGCGGCCAGCCAGCCGGAGACGCCCTTCGTGCTGAGGGTGCGGGAGGATGTGGCGGCGGGGCGCCGGCAGATCCACCGGCTGTCAGAGCTGATCGGCGACTTGCTGGATGTGGCGCGGATCAGCTCCGGGAAGATGAAGCTCCACTGGGAGGAGGTGGACTTCGCGACGGTGGCCCGCGAAGTAGCCGCCCGGCTGGAGTCCGAGGCCATCCGAGCCGAGTGCCGCCTCGCCGTGGAGGCACCCGCAGTGCTGACGGGGCGCTCGGACCGGCTGCGCTTCGAGCAGGTGGTGGAGAATCTCCTGACGAACGCCATCAAGTACGGCGCCGGCAAGCCCATCCACCTGCTGCTGGAGAAGCGCCCCCTGGGCATCCGGCTCACCGTGAAGGACCTGGGGATTGGAATCCCGCAGATGCACCAGGCGCGCATCTTCGAGCGCTTCGAGCGGGCCGTGTCCGAGCGCAACTATGGAGGGCTGGGCCTGGGGCTCTACATCACCCGCACCATCGTCGAGGCGCTCAGCGGCACAATCCGCGTGGAGAGTCAGCCTGATCAGGGTGCCTGCTTCACCGTGGAGCTGCCGTCCGAGCCACCTGCACCGTAGGCGCGCTCCAGGATTTCATCGCTGCGCAGGGTGCTGGCCTTGGCGGCCTCGACGTCCAGCCCCTCGCCGTGGCCCCGGCCCCGGCCCTCGAAGAGGAGCTCCTCGCCGTCAAACGACGCCGTGCGCGGGCACGCGGGCAGCTTCAGCCCCGAGCGCAGCAGCTCGCAGGGCACTGACTCGGTGGTGTCGAAGGTGGCTCCGGCCTCCTGCTGGGCCAGGACGTAGAACACGCGCCCCGCATCGAAGCGCAGCACCGCGAGCCCAGCTCCCAAGAGCGCCTCCACCTGGGCGCGAGGGCGCGCCTCGCGCCACGGCTGCTGGCCTCCTTGAGAGAACAGCAGCCACTCGCTCCAGCGCAGTGGGGGCGAGCCCAGCGCCTTCTCCTCCTCGGGCTGCACCCGCACCGTGCCCAGGAAGGCCTGGCAGTGGGTGGTGTCGCAGATGGGACGGCCCGAGTGCCGGCTCCTAGCGTGCTGCTCGTTGTGCGCCGCCACGCGCGCCAGCGCCACCCGCGCCTCGCCCTTGAGAGAGGCGTCCTCGGAGGCCACCACCCCGGCTGTGTATTGCAGGCGCGTGGTGCGAAACACGAAGTCCGAGCCCCGCCGCGCGTTGCGCTCGCGCTCGGTGGTGGGCACGCCCAGCGGGGGCCGGTACGGCGGCGGAGCGGACCAGGTGAAGACCCCGGCGTAGTCGCGCCCTTCCGACGGGATGCCTGGCACGCGCACGCGCCACGGACTGCCCAGGCAGAGCGCGGGGCCATGCGCCACCATGTCCCGCAGCCGGGAGAAGCCGGGAGGCGCTGCGCGCGGTACTCCTTGATCCAGCGCGAAGCCCGCACCCCGGCAGGCCGCCTCCACCTCCGAGCCCGTGGCCAGCCCCAGCACCTGGACTCGTGCCGCGTCCAGGCCTGGCCGCTGGCGGACCCGCGCCAGCACCTTGGGCACCTCGTCCGCGAAGCTGCGCGGCATCTTCCCTGGCCGCATCGCTACCGCCACCAGGTCGCCCTCCAGCGCGACGATCCACCCATATTGGGGCCGACTCGCCGCGTCCCTCACCGTGCCCGTCTTGGTGGCCACGCCCGCGTACGCCTGAGAGGCCGGCAAGTCCGACAGCGTGCCGCGCGCGGCGTTGTCCTTCATCAGCTCGATGAGCTCCGGGTGGGCCTCCGCCAGCAGCCGGTACGCCTGCGCCATGCCCCACGGAGAGAGCGCCAGCGTGGAGCG
>FSUC01000129.1_pt1 | contig 9569 bp, 7 predicted proteins | sample 1636951 | NCBI WGS metagenome assembly FSUC01 (sample SAMEA3914818, study PRJEB12502) | metagenome | biome: forest; material: soil | place: Canada | collected 2010-06-26 | depth 0.1 m
CTCCAAGGACTTGTGCTCGCCGGGCTTCAGCTCCAGGAGCACCGAGGCTCGCAGGGCTCCATCCGCGGTGACCATGAGCTGGCTGGGCCCGGAGGGCAGCTGTCCGCTCAGCTCGAACCTGTCACCCATGAACTCGCGAGCCATGGGCTCGGCGCCGCTCGCGGAAGGGAAGAAGTCCACGTGGAGGCGCTGCACGGGCACGCCTCGGGGGTTGAGTACGCGGCCCTGGAGCGCGGGCAGGGACAACGGCCTGAGGTTGAAGTCGCGCGCAGCCCGGTGAGTGTCTGCAAGCCCAGCCATGACGTGGAGAGAGGCATGCTCGCCTGCCGCGAGCATTCGGGGAACCTGCTCGAGGCGGCTTCCCTCGGGAGTGATGACGCGGACCTCGTAGGTGCCGGGAGCCAGCGTCGGCAGCTGGAAGGCACCGTGCTCGTCCGTGCCTGCCTCGGCGCTGACAGCCAGCGTGTGATCCCACCGGGCCTCCACTCGCGCTCCCAGCACCGGGGCACTGCCCTCGCGCAGCACGGTGCCTGACAGCCATGCCCCGGCGCCCAGCTGAAGGTGCAACCCCTGGGCACGCTGGCCCTCGGCGAGCTCCACCTCGCGCTCCAGCGCCGCGCTCTGCCCACCCTGACGGGCCAGCACCGCATAGGTGTCCGGTGGCGCCTCCAGGGAGAAGCGTCCCTGGCCATCCGTGACAGTCCTGGCCTCGTGGAGGCGGCCTGCCGCGAGCACTTCCACCGCCTCGGCGGGCTGGCCGTCCGCCTGGAGCACCACGCCTTCGAGCTGCCCACCCGGGGACAGCTCCAGCGTGAGCCGGGCGCCAAAGGGAACCGGCACCGAGGCCAGCACCGCGCTGACGTAGCCGGGTGCATGAGCCTCGACGCGGTACCGGCCGGGCGCCAGGCCTGGGAGCTGGAAATCGCCCTCCGCGCTACTGGTGGCCTCCGGGCTCTCCTCTTCAGGCACTTCCGCGAGGCCTGGGGCGCCCAGCGAGAAGGAGGCCGGCGTGAGGACCACCTCCGCGAATGACACCGGCTCTCCCGAGCCCCTCACCACCGTGGTGCCCCGCAGGTCCGTGCCTGCCTCCAGCAGCAACCGCACGCGCGTGCGCGCCGGGCCCGAAGGCTGCACCAGCGTGGCGTAGCCGGGTGCCAGCCCCTGCATGTGCGCTGCCACCGAGTAGCTCCCCGGGGGCAAGGCCCCCTCCCACCGCCCGGAGGCGCTCGTCTCGCCGCCGCTCCATCGGCTCCAGCGCGCTACGGGGAGCCTGAGGTCCGCGGGCTCGCGCGCGTAGAGCTGCACTTGCGCTCCCTCCAACGTCGTGGCCCCAGAGCGCACCTCGACTTCCAGCACGCCCTCGGGAGTCGGCTCCTGGGCCACCCCGGTGAGTGGCTCGCGGGGGCTGACTTCGCTGCGAGGAGAGGGGGTGGACTTGCCGGAGCGAGCCGCTTCTCCCCTGCGCGGGTGCGGCTTGCCTTCGGTCTCCTCGGGCGCCTCGCCCAGCAGGGACCAGAGCCCGGCGACGCTCAGCGCGACCAGGAGGGCTCCTGCTGCTGCCATCCTCCTGTCCGCCAGCCGCTCTCTCACGAGGGCAAGTCTAACCCTGGCAGGAGTTTCAGGAGTTTACGGGTCCTCTCCGAGGTTTTTAGCGACACTGAAGGGGAAAATGCTGAAACGTCGGTGCATGGAAGCAACTGTAGGTGTGGAGCGCCGATAACTGTTTTGTGAACTCCGTCAGCCTCCAGCGTCCCGTGTCCCGCCCGCTCGCCCCGCTGTTCGCGAGCAAGGCGCTCTCGTCCACCCCGGCCGCCACCGCCTCGCGCGCCAGTGAGCGCTCGACGTTCTCCGCGGCGCCCGCCCGCTCTGCCTCGGTGCGGCTGGGCTCCAGCTTCGCTCCTGTGGCGGCCAAGCCCTCCACGCCGGGGACGCCCACCCCCACGCCGGCTCCCTCCGAGGATCCGTTCCAGGGCCTGCGTGACGCGGCGCTGGTGAAGGCCATCCACGACTCGTCCGCGGGCAAGCACGTGGTGAGCTACAGCGAGGCGCGGAAGATCATCTTCACGAACCTGGATGTGCACGACGGCAAGCTGAAGGACGTGTACACGGGCCGGGAGATTTCGGGCGGCAAGCTGCCGAGCAGCTCGGACATGAACGTGGAGCACACCTGGCCGCAGTCCAAGGGCGCCACGGGCACCGCCAAGAGCGACTTGCACCACCTGTTCCCCACCGACAGCAAGGCCAACAGCATTCGCAGCAGCTACCCGTTCGGCAAGGTGGAGAAGGTGCAGTGGAGCAGCCCCAACGGGGCCAAGTTCGGCCTGGACGCGCAGGGGCGCAAGGTGTTCGAGCCGCCTGATGCGCACAAGGGCAACGTGGCGCGCGCGATGTTCTACTTCTCCTCCGAGTACAGCAAGCACATCCCCCCCGAGGAGGAGTCGGTGCTGCGCGAGTGGAACAAGCTGGACGCGGTGGACACTGCCGAGATGGAGCGCAACCGCCGCATCGCCACCATCCAGGGCAACGTCAACCAGTTCGTCGAGCACTCGGAGCTGGCCGACCGCATCTCGGACTTCTGATCAACGCCGGGCTGCTCACCTGCTCCTCGGCCAGCCTCCGGAGGCCGCCCTGGTGCGGTGGACGTGCGCGGGTACGATGGCCGCTGAATGGCCTTGCAAACCGCAGAGCAGTTTGGACGCTATGAGCTGGTGTCTCGCCTGGGGCGCGGCGGCATGGCGGAGACCTACCGCTCCCGCCTGCTGGGCGCCGCCGGCGTCACTCGGGAAGTGCTCATCAAGAAGGTGCTTCCCGAGTACGCCAACAGCCCGGACTTCACCACGATGTTCATCCGCGAGGCGCGCATCTGCGCGTCGCTGTCGCACAGCAACATCGCCCAGCTGTATGACTTTGGCTACGTCAACGGCGAGTACTTCCTGGCCATGGAATATGTGGATGGTCAGCCGCTGAACCGGCTCCTCAAGCGGGCGCTGCGCTCGGGCCTGTCCTGCATTCCCGTGCCGCTGGCGCTGCTCATTGGAAGCGAGATCTGCCGCGGCCTGCACTACGCCCACACCCGCGTGGATGAGCAGGGCCAGCCGCTGGAGATCGTCCACCGGGACATCTCTCCGGACAACGTGCTCGTCAGCTACGAGGGGCAGGTCAAGATCGTCGACTTCGGCATCGCCAAGACGCGCGATACCCAGGGCTCGGCCACCGAGCCCGGTGTCGTGAAGGGCAAGTTTCTCTACTTCGCACCGGAGCAGGCCCGTGGCGAGCCGGTGGATGCGCGCGCGGATGTGTGGGCCACCGGCGTGGTGCTCTACAAGCTGCTGTGCGGCAAGCTGCCCGTGGAGGGCCCCGAATATCTGGTGGTGCCACGGCTGGTGAACGGAGAGTTTCCCCGCCCCCGCGCCATCAACCCCGAGCTCCCCCTTGAGCTGGACGCCATCGTCATGCGGGCGCTGGCCGTCAAGCGCGAGCAGCGCTACGAGTCCTGCCAGGCCTTCGGCGAGGCGCTCACGGAGGCGCTCTGCTCTCTGGCGCCGAGGCTGCCGTCCCAGGCGCTCTCGTACTTCGTGCAGGAGCTGTTCGGCGAGGAGCTGCGGGCCGAGAGCCGCCGGGTGCAGGTGCCTCGCTCCTTCCAGGAGCAGCTGGCCCGGTGGCGCGGCGGCACCGTGCCCGCCCGGACCGGGCTCCAGCATGCGGCTCAGGAGACTCCCACGGACGTCAGGGTCGAGCCCGCGGGGCACCTCTCCCCAGCCGCCTCCTCGCGGTTTGGCTCTTTTCTGGGAGTGGGGCTCGGCTCCGCGGTGCTGGGCGCCGCGCTCGCCTCCCTCTTCTTCACCACCCTGGGGCACGCCTCGCAGCAACCTGCCGCCGTCTCTTCGCCCGAGCCACTGGCGCTCAAGGCCCTCGAGGCGGAGCTGCCCAGGCAGACAAGTCGTCCGGTGATGCCCGCCATCGTGGCTGTCCAGCCCTCGGCTCCGCAGATGGCGCCGGCCGTGGCCTCGGCGGTGGTGCCCAGCGCTCCCCCAGCTCCATTCCAGCCTTCCTCCGCGGAGGAAGCGGCGGGCCTATCCGCCAAAGCCAACAAGACGCTGCAGCGCAAGGATGGCAGGCCGGCCTCGCGGGCCGCCGAGGCTCGCCCGGCCCTGCGGGAACCGCCGGGCAAACGGGCGTACGCCGAGGCGATGAAGCTCTTCCGTGAGGGGCAGTTCCGGGAAGCGTTGGTCGGCGCCCGGGAGTGCATCGAGCAGGATGGCGACAATGCCAACTGCCACCTGCTGGCAGGCAACACCCTGGGCGCCTTGGGCTACCAGGACAAGGCGGTGGAGCACTATCGCAAGCTGTTGGACATCGCTCCGGACCATGAAGCCGTTCCCAAGGTCCGCGCTCTCCTGGACAGCTACGAGAGACACATGTCCAGGCAGCGCTGAAGCTCCCCACGCCAGTGCGGGCGCTGCCTCGCCTGCTGTCCTGCCAGCTCCCGGGCCGCTGATCGGCGGCTGGATGTTGTGAGCCTGCATCGCGGTTGGGTGCCGCGACACACAACACCACACGCGGACCGCACGGGAGCGCACCGGCGGCAGATTGAGGACACGGGCATGTTGCGACATTTCATGCGGGCTGGCTGGCTGCTGGGGCTGGTGGCATGCGTGGCTTGTGGCGCAGGCGTAGAGGAGGGTGGACTCGGGCCGGAGGACGGCACCAGCTCAGCCGAGCGTCCTGGCTTGGGCCACTCGAAGGCCGCTCCGCAGGGGCAGCCATACTCACTGCCCGCCGGCATCGAGCTGGCTCAACCCCTCACGGGGAAGAAATACGACTGCGTGCAGGACGAGCAGGAGCGGTTGGAGAAAGGCAGCGGCACCCAAGTGGTGCTCTGCGTGGCGCTGCGCAACACATCCTCGCGTCCTATCCAGGTGGAGCTGCCCCCCGGGCTCATCTTCGTCTCGGCGGATCTCGCCACCCAGAATGGCCTGCTCGTCCAGGAGGTGGCTGTCGAGGTGTCTGCCCAGCAGACGCTCTTACTGGGGCTCCACCTCTTCTGCCTCAACGAGGACCGGGGGCCTTCGGCGCCATGGGACACCTTCACGCTGGGCCCCGTCACCCAGGACTCCGGGCTACGTGAAGTCATCACCCTGCTGGAGGACAAGCAGCTGCCTGTCGCGGGACCGCTGGAACTGCAGGACGCCATCGCCAACGTCACCAGCGGGCCAGGCCTCACGGCCCAGGATCGCGAGGCGCTCGAGCGACTGCCTCCCAGGAGCACTGGCCTTGCTCCCCGGACGGGGCGGTGAGGCGCATGAAGGGCTCACCTCGCCGGGGGGACTCGGGCCAGGCCGCAGTAGAGGCCGCCTTCATCCTCCCGCTCTTCGTCTTCTTGATCCTCGGCACCCTCCAGCTGTGCCTCATGCACCAGGCCCGGCTGATGACCAAGTACGCCGCCTACCGGGCCGTGCGCGCGGGCGCGCTGCACAACGCGCACAAGGACATCATGGAGCAGGCGGGGCTCGCGGTGCTGCTGCCCCTGGTGAGCCAGGCCAGCGGCAAGGGCGAGTCCCTCCAGCCCATCACCCGGGCCGAGGACTTCCAGAAGAAGTGGGGCTCCGACGGGATGAAGCGCAACGAGATGCCGGACGTGAAGCTGCCCTATGTGGCCGTCACCATCTGTGGCCCCAACCGCGTAGAGCTGCCCGGCGGCGCGCGCGAGGTGGACTTCGATGATCCGCGGTTCTCCTCGGCGGATATCGACAGCGGTGGCGACGGCGACCGGTGGCGGCACAGCAACCTCACCAAGCTGCGCATCCAGGTGACGCTCAACTACCGGATGCCCATTCCCTTCGCCAACTGGGTCATCCACTCCATCGCGCTGCGGCGCGACATCCCCTTCTTGATGCGGATGGGCAAGCAGCAGCCCGGGGGTAACACCTTCGGCGACGACTACGAGAAGGCGGCCCAGAAGGGCGTCTACATCCTGCCCATCCGAGCCGCCTACACGATGCGGATGCAGTCCAATCTCCATGTCTCCCAGCTGCCCGAGTCCAACCGATGCCTGACCACCAACCGGTACTGAGCAGGAGGCGAGCCCAGGGCGGACAGGCGCTGGTGCTCGCCTCGCTGTCGCTGCTGCTGCTGGCGCTCATGGTGGCGCTCAGCTTCAACCTCAGCCACGCCCTGCGCGGCAAGACGCGCCTGCAGCAGCACAGCGACGCGCTGGCCTACTCCATGGCCACCATCGAGGCGCGCTCGCTCAACTACTTCGCCGTCAGCAACCGCGCCATCGCTGCCTCCTACGTGGCGATGAACAGCCTGCACGCCTCCATGGCCGCCGCCAGCGTCACCGTGGACATGCTCCGGGCGGGCGGCAGCAACTTCAGCACCATCGCCGGGCTGGAGTTCGCGCAGTCTTCGCACTGCGGGCACTGTGACCACGCCTGGGAAGCCCAGCAGATCAGCACCCGGTTCAATCAGGCCTCCGTCCAGCAGGCCACGAGGCTCCGGAGGCTGGAGGACAAGTTCACCAAGACGGTGCGCTCGCTGGACAAGATGATGGATGGGCTGCACTCCTCACAGCAGACCGTCTTCGAGCAGACCTCCGAGGTGCTCGGCAGCGGCAGCGCGCACGGGCTGGCCCAGCTGGCGCAAGTCAATGCGCCTCTGGCCAACGCCTTGAACTCGGAAGTGGGCGAGCTCAACGCGGCCGAGTTCGCCTGCGCCATCGACGGCATGCCGTGCCGCGTCTCTGGCAGGCCGCAGAGCACCCCGCGGCAGGAGCAGGCCAGGGAGCTGGTGGTCATCTCCAACGGGTCGCGCACGGACTGGATCGCCAGCCGCAACGGCTCGGCCATCCCCAAGCACCTCCACCCGGACTTCATCACCGCGGTGACGACGGACATCCAGAGAGTGGGCCACTCCGAAATCACAGACCACAAGGGCACGGCGAAGACGGTGCAGCAGCGCGGCAAGGGTGCGCTGCATCAGGGCGCCACGAAGGACAACAGTGGCTTGATGAGCTCCGGAGACGAGCACGGCACGCTCGTCAGCTACGGCCGGCACGGCCTGTTTGCGAGCACCGATTACACGGCGCTGATCACCTCGGACGCGAATGGAGGCGAGCACACCACAGGCCACTCGGGCGTTCATGATCAGTTCCAGGGTACGTACATGCGGGACTTGATGAGCTGCGCGGGCCGGGGGCACTGCTTCATGAAGTTCCGGGCCGATCCCAACCCGGGCAAGGACTTTGGCCAGCCGCCCGTGTACAGCTACCTCACCCAGAAGCTCCGGGATGGCAACGCGCGCCGGGCCCCGTGGGAGCTGAACAACCAGGCGCGCTTCACGCTGCGCATGGGCCAGACGAGCGAGGGCACACTCGAGCTGGCGGCGGGAGAGGGTTCCGGGCTGTCCAAGGCGCTCGTGTACTACCACCGGCTGGGGGCCTGGCAGGAGCCGCCCAACCTCTTCAACCCCTTCTGGCGCGCCAAGCTGCACCCCTTTTCCGCCGCCGAGGCCGCCGCGGTGCTGGACAAGGCAGGCAACCCGGATGGGTCACGCCTGGCCTCCACCTCCCGGCTGCCCATGTAGCGGCCCTCTCCTAGGAAATCCCCTTGAGACGCTCTCAGCAAAGCCGGCGTGGCGCGGCCTCCGTCGAGGCCGCCATCAGCATGATCATCATCGTGCCCGCCTTCCTCTATGCGCTGTTCCTGGATGATCTGCTGCGCTACGCGGCAGACCTGCAGGAGGCGGTGCTCTCCACTCCCTGGGACTTCACCGGCCAGAACTACGCTCCCACCCATCGAGAGGTGATGAACCCAGCCCAGAGCTCCACGTCGCAGAACGCCCTGGTGGACGTGCAGCACTTCGCGCGGGAGATGTTCTGCGACCACGAGTCCAGCGGGGACAGCTACGACCGGGCGGAGGATTGCGACAAGCAGACCCACCATGAGGGCAGGGCGCTCAGCGGCCACGTGTGCTGGCTCAACAAAGCCGCCGAGCAGGTAACGTGCAACCCCGTCAAGCGCGAGGTGGGCCTGCTCCAGGACAAGGAGTTCCGCCAGTACCAGGGGCGGTTTGGCGAGGCCAGCGGCATGTACGAGTGCCACGGCAAGGAAGTGGTGGAGAACTACCTGATGCCCAAGACGTTCCTCCAGAAGTTCTCCCATGTGGACCTGTCGAAGGAGAACTGGAAGTCCAAGGGCAGCGACTACCACGGGAACGCAGAGGCCGGGACCGACCAGACGGCCTACTACCTGGAGAAACAGCACTTCGCCCTGGTGACGGACTCCTGGGCCCTCAACGGGGACTTGAGGACTGCCGTCCCTGGAGACAGCCTCGCACTCCAACCCAAGGACGCGGAGGGAGATCTCTACGAGCGCGTGGAGGAGAGCTACCAGGGAGCCGAGCTCTTCGAGCAGTTCAAGAGCGACGAGAAGTCCTTCCGCATCGCGGCCGAGGGTGGGCACCTGCTGGAGGATGGAGAGAAGTTCGATAAGCGGACCAAGCCCCACGTCTCCTTGAAGAAGTCGGGCGGAGCGCCGCAGCAGGCCGTCCGCGAAGAAGGCGGATCCGTCATGTACTTCAACGCGCCATGGAAGGACGGCTCGCGGGATGCCTACGAGAAGACGGGCCAGCAGCGCGGCCAGTACTACATGGGCTGCAAGAACGTGGAGGGCTGCGGATGAGCAACACCGGATTCCCGTGGCTGCGCGCCAGCCTGTTACTGTTGTGCGTGGCGGTGGTGGGAGCGCTGATCGGCGTGGGTTGGGAGTCCTTGAGCACCGAGAGCCCCGAGGCACTCGACGCGGCGCAAGAGTCCTGGCAGGGCGAGGGGCTGCCCACCTCGCCCGTGGGCGACACCGGGCTCTCGGAGGCCGAGCGCCAGGTGGTGCGCCGGGCTACCGCGCAGCTGCCCCCCTACCATGACGCCGTGCCCAGGCCACTGGCGGCTGATTACCTGGGACGGGGCTCGCCCATCGCCGTGGCGTGGTTCTCCACGCGGGACACGCCCGCGCAGGTGCTCGGCTTCTACCGCAAGGCCATCCTCGACGCGGGGCTGCCGGTGATGCAGCACGACTACCGCGCCAACGCGGGCTACGTGGGCCATGTGGACCCTGCCTCACACCAGACGCACCTGGTGTCGGTGCTCGCGCAGGGGGGCGAGACACTGGTGTTCGTCTCCAACGGGCAGGTCGACGCCTTGCTCGAGGGGCAGGAGCCATGGCCTGAGGTGGTGCCCATGCCCGAGGGAGTCGCAACGCCCGTGGTGCTCGCGTTCCGGGAGGAGGGGCGTGTGCGCTACTCAGTGCAGGCTGAGGTTCCTCACGCCCGTGCCGCGCAGATGGCCAGCGCCTACCGCAAGGCCCTCACGGCCCAGGGCTGGACGCTGGAGCAGACGGCGCCAGATGCCGAGGGCACCGCTATGCTGGCGAGCCGGGGCGACAGCCGCCTCTCCGCGCAGGTGCAGCCTGCGAGCGATGGGGCACAGCTGCTGCTGACCATGGACACGCGGGAGCAGGTAGAATGAGCAAGAAGAACAGCACCCTTCGCCGCCGGGGCCAGTCCCTGGTGGA
>FSUC01000445.1_pt1 | contig 9503 bp, 8 predicted proteins | sample 1636951 | NCBI WGS metagenome assembly FSUC01 (sample SAMEA3914818, study PRJEB12502) | metagenome | biome: forest; material: soil | place: Canada | collected 2010-06-26 | depth 0.1 m
CGAGCGCATCCGCCCGCTGGTGACGCAGGTGGACACGCTGGCCACGCAGCTGGCGCAGGAGAACTCGGACGAGGCGCAGGAGCTGGTGGGGCGCCTGGCTCAACTGCGGGTGCGCACCACGGCGCTGGGGGCGGGAGTGACGCTGGTGGCAGTGCTCGTGTCATTGCTGGTGGGCTGGCACATCACCACGGTGCTGCGGCGCCAGGAGGCCACCATCCAGCGGCAGCTGGAGGAGGTGAGCCGGGCCAACCAGGACTTGGACGCCTTCACCCACCGGGTGGCGCATGACTTGATGGGGCCGCTGGCGCCGCTCAAGGGCTACCTGACGTTGATTCGCCGCACGGGCGCGGTGACGGACTCGGGGGCACTGGAGATGCTGTCGCAGTGCGAATCGAGCGCGGTGCGCATGGGCGAGCTCATTGAAGCGCTCCTGCGCTTCTGCCGGGCGGGCACGCGGGGGGAGCGCACCTCGGCGGAGCTGGACACGGCGGTGAGCACGGTGCTGCTGGAGCTGTCCCAGACGGCGGCGGCGCAGGGCGTGGCGCTGGAGCGCGAGCTGGAGCCGGGCGTGCGGGTGGACTGCCCCAACCAGCTGTTGCAGGTGGTGGCGCGCAATCTGGTGTCCAACGCGGTGAAGTACACGGCGGGGCGGCCCATGCCACGCGTCTCGGTGCGCGTGTCCCGGGCGGGCAGCGAGGCGGTGCTCAGAGTAGAGGACAACGGCATGGGCATGAGTGCGCAGACGCGGGGCTCGCTCTTCCAGCCGTTCTTCCGCGCACCTGAAGCCCGGAGCCTACCGGGCCATGGGCTGGGGTTGGCCACGGTGAAGCGGCTGGTGGAGGCGCACGGCGGCACGCTGCGAGTGGACTCGCAGGAGGGGGTGGGGACGACAATGACGGTTCGCTTCGCGTGTGCCGCACCGCCCGAGGTGGCCAGCAGCGAGCCCCCGGCTGCCCCCCGCCAGGTGGCCCCATGAAGCCAGCCCGTATCCTGGCGGTGGATGATGATCCTCACGCTCGGGACTTGCTCCGGCGGCTGCTGAGCCCCCTGGGCGAGGTGGTGGTCGCCGCCGATCCGAAGAGCGCCGCCGAGCGGCTGGCAGAGGAGGATCCGTTCGACTTGGTGCTCACGGACATGGCGATGCCGAACCCGGGGGATGGGCTCCAGGTGCTGCAGGCGGTGAAGGCGCGGCTACCGGACGCTCCGGTCATCGTGGTGACGGCGTTTGGCAACATCGAGGGAGCGTTGGACAGCATCCAACTTGGGGCCTTCGACTACCTGGCCAAGCCGTTCGACGTGGATGGGATTCTGCGGGTGGCGCGGCGGGCGCTGGAGCAGAAGCGGTTGGTGGAGGAGAACCGCTCGCTGCGCAAGCAGGTGGAGCGCACCACGCTGGTGGGGCGCAGCCCGGCGCTGCTCGAGGTGTACAAGCAGGTGGCTCGGGCGGCGACGACGCAGGTGCCGGTGCTCATTACGGGCGAGACGGGGACGGGCAAGGAGATGGTGGCCCGCGCGCTGCACAAGCGCTCGCCGCGAGCCAGTGGGCCCTTCATCCCGGTGGACTGCGGCGCCATCGCCGAGTCGCTGATGGAGAGCGAGCTGTTCGGGCACGCGCGAGGGGCCTTCACCGGGGCTGCGGGAGCCCGGCGCGGACTGTTCGAAGAGGCCAGCGGCGGCACGCTGCTCTTGGACGAGATTGGAGACGTGGGGCCGAAGGTGCAGTCCCAGCTGTTGCGCGTGCTGCAAGAGGGAGAGATCCGGCGAGTGGGAGAGAGCGCGCCGGTGCGGGTGGACGTGCGGGTGGTGGCGGCGACGAACAAGGACTTGAAGGAGCGGGTAGCGGAGGGGCTGTTCCGCGAGGACTTGCTGTACCGGCTGGACGTGGTGCATCTGCACCTGCCGCCGCTGCGCGAGCGGCGAGAGGACATCGCGGCGCTGGTGGATCACTTCGCGGCGCTGCACGCGCGGGGCGGAGTGCGGCCGGTGGTGACTCCCACGGCGATGGGGCGGCTGACGGCGTACGAGTGGCCGGGCAACGTGCGGCAACTGGAGAACGTGGTGGCACGGGCCCTGGCGCTCAATGTGACGGGAGTGCTGGGGCCAGAGGACTTCCCCGAACCCATTGGAGATGCGCCGAAGAAGGCGACGGGGCTGGCGGAGGACCTGCCGAGCCTTGGGGAGCTGTCCCGCCGGTATGCGGCGCACGTGCTGCAACACGTGGGCGGCAACAAGAGCGAGGCGGCGCGGCTCCTGGAAGTGGACCGCAAGACGCTCTACAAGCTCCTGGAGACGCCCGAGTCCGAAGGGGGCTGAGCCAGCAGCTCGCGGCGGCGCTGGATGACGTCCTTAATGGGATCCCACGTGCCGCACACCCAGGGAAGCACCTCCGCCACGATGGCCTGACGCACCGCCTGGACGGCTTCCGGCTCGGAGAGCTGGGGCGGCTCCTCGCTGGAGCCGAGCGCCAGGGTGATGACGGATCTGCTGCCGAGCGCGCGGCAGGCACTGAGCACGGCAGAGCTCAGGAATCCGCCCTCGGCCGAACCCAGCGGCTCGGTTCCACGCGCCCACTTCGCGCGCTGCTCGTCGGTGGCGATGCAGAGGGTGGCGAAGGTGGTGGACCACGAGGCGGAGAACGCAGCCGGGGCGCAGAGCTGGCTGGGAATGAAGTTGCCCAGATCGACGGCCCGCTGTGCCGCCCCCTCGTGGGGATCGATCAGCCAGTCCTCCATGGCGCAGAGCGCGTTCCGGGGTGAGCCCTGGAGCGAGTATTGAATCTCCCAGAACCTGGAGACACGCCGCGCCGCCGCCAGGGCGATGCGCACGCACAGCTCGCGCCCGTACGGAAGAAAGCCCGCAGCCCAGCGGGAGAGTGCATGGTCCAGGGGCTCGGAGGCCTCCTGCAGCGAAGGGGACTCCAGGAGCCGGGCTGCGCACTCGTCTCGGAGCTGCTCGGCGCTCGGTGCGGGCTTCTCGGAGGAGAGCTGGCTCCGGGCGATGCTGTCGACGGCGGCGAAGAGGAACGGCTCGAAGCGGAAGACAGCGGGGATGCGCCGCAGGGCCGGAAGGAGGGGCTCAGCCCTGGCTCCCAGCTGGGGGACGAGCTCGAGGGCGCGCAGGCCCGCCAGCGTCTGGCGGTCGTTCGAGTCCGGCTTCTGCACGGGCAGGAGCTCCTGTTGGAGGAACTCAATTGCACGCGGTTCGTCGAAGCCGAGCAAGGCGGTGATGGACTCGATCCGGTTGATGTCATCCAGGATGGCCTGCTCTTCGAGCGCGGTGCGCACCTCCGCATCAGGCGCCGGGAGCCGAGCCAGCAGCCGGAGCACATAACGCCGCACGCGGCTGTCGGGATCCGTCAGCCGATCGAGGGCAGCACGGCGAACCTCGGCGGGCAGCGGAGCCTCCAGCTGGGACAGCGCATGCGCGGCCTGGATCCGGACCTCCACCTCCTGCTTGTCCGCGAGACACGCGAGGATCTCCCTGACAGCAAGTCCGGTAGGGCGAAGCCGGAAGCTCGCGAGGACTCCCAGCGTCAGCCGCCGCAGCTGGGCGCTGTGGACATGGAGGGTCTCCAGCAGCGTGGAGATGGCGCAAGTCGGTGGAGGAGAGATCTGCGCCAGCGTGGCGACACAGTGGAGCCGAACCTGGAGATCAACCCGACTCTTGGGGGACAGCTGCTTGGCGCGCAGGGTCTCGACCAGGGCGGGGACCGCCGCGAGCCCCACGTTGATCAGCACCGTGGCGGCTGGCGGAGTCCAGAAGTACCTGCCCCAGGGCGTGCCGCTGAACTCCGAGATCCACTCGCGAATCGTCTTGCCCTCCTCGCGCCAGTCCGCGCGCTGAAGGGCCTGATCCAGGCGCCGGAGGGACTCGAGATTGTCCGGCCGGGCCTTGCGCCGCAGGTGTTCAAGGTCGTCGCTCATCGCTGATCGATTCTAGGCCGCCGGGATGGATTTTTTGTCAGACCTCTCACGTATCTCTGTGCCCGTCAGCCGCTCTCACACGAGGGGAAACGATGAGCACCGAGGTCATCAACAACCGCGTCGAGATTGTCTTCAGCTTTGACACCACGGGCAGCATGTACCCCTGTCTGGCGCAGGTTCGGAAGAAGGTGGGCGCCACCGTCTCGAGGTTGATGAAAGAGATTCCCGGCATCCGCATCGGCGTCATTGCTCACGGGGATTACTGCGACGAGGGCTCCACCTACGTCACCAAGAGCCTGGACTTGACGGACGACAAGGACGCCATCGTCCGCTTCGTGGAGCGCGTGGAGGCCACCGGAGGTGGCGACGCTCCCGAGTGCTACGAGCTGGTGCTGCACCAGGCCCGCAAGCTGTCGTGGACCGAGGGCTACACCAAGGCCTTCGTGCTCATCGGAGACGACGTGCCGCACGGCCCGGGCCAGAACCCGCGCAAGCTGGACTGGCGCTCGGAGGTGGACGCGCTGGGGAAGCTGGGCATCCCGGTGTACGGCGTGCAGGCGCTCAACCGCCGCCACGCGACCCCCTTCTACAAGGAGCTGGCGCTCAAGTCGGGTGGCTTCCACCTCAACCTGGATCAGTTCGCGTACATCACCGACACGCTGCTGGCCATCTGCCTCAAGCAGTCCGGAGACATGAAGCTCCAGGCCTACGAGGCCGAGGTGGCCGAGGCGGGCCGGCTCACGCGCGGCTTGAACAACGTCTTCAACACCATGCTCAAGCGCACCACCCCCACCGCCTACGCGGCCACGGATCTGCGCGCGGTGGCCACCGGCCGCTTCCAGTTCCTGGATGTGGAGTCGGACTCGCCCATCAAGAACTTCGTCACCGAGAACGGCCTCAACTTCAAGGCCGGCCGTGGCTTCTACGAGTTCACCAAGACCGAGACCATCCAGGGCCGCAAGGAGATCGTCCTGATGGACAGGAAGACGGGGGACTTGTTCAGCGGGGATGGGGCGCGGGAGCTGCTCGGGCTGCCTCCGGGCGAGACAGTGCGCATCCGCCCCGCCAGCCTGGAGAAGTACGTCGTCTTCGTGCAGAGCACCTCGAACAACCGCAAGCTGATGGGTGGTTCACGCTTCCTCTATGAAGTCGAAGACTGGGACGGCGCGCGAGCCTGAGCCCAGCTAAGGTCTCCTCCCCTCGGCCTCTGGCATAAGGAGACCCATGGCCCAGTACGACTTTGATCTCTTCACGATTGGCGCAGGCTCTGGCGGAGTGGCCGCCAGCCGCCGAGCCGGTGCTTACGGCGCCCGAGTGGCCATCTGCGAGGAGGACCGCGTGGGCGGCACCTGCGTCCTCCGCGGTTGCGTGCCCAAGAAGCTGCTCGTCTACGGCTCCCACTTCCGCCATGACTTCGAGGACGCGGCCGGCTTCGGCTGGTCCGTGCCCGAGCCCAAGCATGACTGGAAGAAGCTCCAGGCCGCCAAGGACAAGGAGCTGGACCGGCTCAATGGCGTCTACAAGCGCCTGCTGCGCGACTCGAGCGTGCAGCTGCTCGAGGGCCGTGGGCGCGTGGTGGACGCGCACACCGTCGAGGTGGCGGGCAAGCGCTACACCGCCGCCCACATCCTCGTGTCCACCGGCTCGCACCCGTTCCTGCCCGAGATGCCCGGCATCGAGCACGTCATCACCTCGGATGGAGCGCTGAGCCTCCAGGCGCTGCCGCGCCGGATGATCATCGTCGGCGGGGGCTACATCGGCGTGGAGTTCGCCAGCATCTTCAACACGATGGGCGTCAAGGTGACGATGCTCATCCGCAGTGACACCGTGCTGCGCGGCTTCGATGACGACGTGCGAGCCTTCCTCACGCAGGAGCTGCGAAAGAAGGGCATCGACATCCGCTGCGAGGTGTTTGTCCGCGACATCGAGAAGCGGCCGGATGGCACCCTGAGCATGCTCACGCGCACGGGGGATACGATCGAGGCGGACTCGGTGTTGTATGCCACCGGGCGCGTGCCCAACACCCGGGGGCTCGGGCTGGAGGAGCTGGGCGTGAAGCTGGATGCGCGCGGCGCCGTGGTGGTGAATGAGGGCTCGCGCACCTCAGTGGACAGCATCTACGCCGTGGGGGATGTGACGGACCGCCTCAACCTCACCCCGGTGGCCATTGGCGAGGGGCGTGCGCTCGCCGAGACACTCTTCAATCACAACCCCATGAAGTTCGGCCACACGGGCGTGCCCACGGCCGTGTTCAGCCAGCCGCCGGTGAGCACCGTGGGGCTCACGGAGGTAGAGGCGCGCGAGAAGCACGGCGCGCTGGATGTGTACGTGTCCAGCTTCCGGCCCATGAAGTACACGCTGAGCGGCCGGGAGGAGCGCTCGATGATGAAGATCCTCGCCGAGCGCAGCTCCGGGCGCGTCGTCGGCTTCCACATGGTGGGCATGGATGCGCCAGAGATCATCCAGGGCCTGGCGGTGGCCTTCACCTGCGGCGTCACCAAGAAGCAGCTGGACGCCACGGTGGGCATCCACCCCACGGCGGCCGAGGAGTTCGTCACCATGCGGGACAAGCGGCCGGATCCCGCGGACGCCGCCTCGCAGGGTATGGGGCCCGAGGCCGTGAAGAAGTGAGCCAAGGGGCCCTGGGAGGCTGGTAGGGTCCGCGCGCCTTCACTTCCTGGGAGTCACTGCATGGTCTCGGCCCTCTTCAACCCGGCGCGCTGGAAGGCCGTCGAAGGGTTCAACTTCAAGGACATCACCTTCCACCGGGCGGTGGACCAGGGCACGGTGCGCATCGCCTTCAACCGCCCCGAGGTGCGCAACGCCTTCCGCCCGCGCACCGTGGACGAGCTGGCCACCGCGCTGGACGCCACCCGCTTCATGTCGGACGTGGGCTGCGTGCTGCTCACCGGCAATGGGCCCTCGCCCAAGGATGGCGGCTGGGCGTTCTGCTCGGGAGGAGACCAGCGCATCCGCGGCAAGGATGGCTACAAGTACGAGGGCGAGGAGGGCAAGGCGGACCCCGCGCGCATGGGGCGCCTGCACATCCTCGAGGTGCAGCGGCAGATCCGCTTCATGCCCAAGGTCGTCATGGCCGTGGTGCCCGGCTGGGCGGTGGGCGGTGGCCACAGCCTGCATGTGGTGTGCGACATGACGCTCGCCAGCCAGGAGCACGCCGTGTTCAAGCAGACGGATGCGGACGTGGCCAGCTTCGACAGCGGGTACGGCTCGGCGCTGCTGGCGCGGCAGGTGGGCCAGAAGCGCGCCCGCGAGGTGTTCTTCATCGGCCGCAACTACTCCGCCCAGGAGGCCTTCGACATGGGCATGGTCAACGCGGTGGTGCCGCACGCGCAGCTGGAGGACTTCGCGCTGGAATGGGCCGCCGAGGTGAACACGAAGAGCCCCACCGCCATCAAGATGCTCAAGTACGGCTTCAACCTGCCGGACGACGGGCTGGTGGGGCAGCAGCTGTTCGCCGGCGAGGCCACGCGCTTGGCCTACGGCACCGAGGAGGCCCAGGAAGGGCGCGATGCCTTCGTGCAGAAGCGCAAGCGCAACTTCTCGCGCTTCCCGTGGACGTACTGAGGCGGCCTACAGTCTGTCCGCCACGCAGTGGCCGTTCTCGCAGCGGAGGTTCTGGAAGACCACGCAGTCCACCACGCCCCCTCCGCAGCAGACGTCGTGGGCGGCGGCGTTGATCTGCGCCGCCTGGGAGGCGTTGACGGGCCCGGCACACAGGCACTGGGCCGAGCCCGCCAGCACGCAGGTATCTCCAGGGGAGCAGGCAGTGGCCTTCTCTGCCTGCTGGTGGAACTCCTCCTGCGAGAGGCAGCAGCCGGACAGCAACAGGACAGAGGCGAGGATGAAAGAGCGCATGGCGGGCAATTCTCTCACAGTGGGAGCGGATTAACGGTCGGTGTCGGGGAGTACCTTGATGACCTTGGTGTCGGCGAGCATGTCGTGCAGGCACCGGCGCTCATCTCCGAAAATGAACAGCGCGTCGGTGAGGCTGAAGAGGCCACAGAGGCTGCCGATGCACCCGGGCAGGAAGTTGCGCAGCAGCAGGATGCGGCCCAGCGAGGCGATGCTGCCGTCGGTGCGCACCACGCGGATGCCTTTCATCCGCTTGCCAATCGTCTGCCCCGTCTGGCTCACCAGATAGAGCTGGTAGCCGGCCATCCCCAGTGTGCCCAGCGCGCCCATGCACGAGAACGCGCCCACGGCGATGCCATCCTTGTCCTTGACGATGCCCGAGAGGATTGCGCCGAGCACCACGGCGGCGATGTAGGGAGCGAAGATGATGAGGTTGTCCACCAGGTGCGCCACGAAGCGGTCTCCCCGCTCGGCGAGGCTGGGCACCCGCGAGTCACACGGGTAGCAGTAGTACCGGCCGTCCGCGCCGACGGTGTAGCAAGCCACGCAGACATACGTCCCACACCGGTAACACGTAGCGACGGCCGGCGAGGCGGGGTGGTTCGCGCAGAGCGCACCGGAGACGCTGGGGGAGGAGACATCGTTCTGGCCATCCATTCCCCTCACTTCAGCAGGGATGCGAGCCAGCGCACAACCTGTCCTTGTGGGACAGCAGTCAGATGGACTTCCCCTCTACCGAGCTGAACTCCGCATGGAGGGCGACGAACGCAGGGAGCGGCTGTCCGAAGAGGCGCGCCACGACATGCCGCCGCCTCGCGACGAGCAGGCCCTCCACCTCCTCATAGTCCTCCCAGAAGTGCGCGCCGCGCGCCCATGCGCCCGCGATCTCGGCCACGTAGTCATGGCGCCGCAGGACACCGGTGGAGTCGAAGTAGAACACCTGGCGTTCGCAGTGCGTGTGCAGCGAAGGGGGGAGCCTGACGACTATTCCCTCCAGCACTTCGTCTCCGAGACGAGCGCGGCGAAGGCCCAGACACTGGCCCTCGCCCAGGGTGAAGGGCATGGCATGGTAGTGCGTCAACGCGTAGCCAAAGAAATAGAGCGCGTCGAGCGGTGACCAGCGACGGTACTTGCGCAGGCCACGGAAGCTGTCTCGGTGAGCCGGCGCGTGCGCTGTCGTCTCGCCGGATGGACCTATCAGCCGCACGTCGCCGCGAGCAAACAGGCCCCGATGGCCTGGGGCAGGGTAGTCCGCGAACTCGGCTTCCAAGTCCCGGGGACGCACCACGATTCGAGGTGGCAGGGAGAAGGTGCGGCCAATCCCCTTGAGGGCCGGGAGCATCCCTCGGAGGACCCGCGGTCCCAGTGCCACGGAGCCCAAGCGCTGCCAGGTGCTCCACCCGCCGTGCCGCTTCACGGCACGCTCCAGCAGCTCACGCGCAGGTCCGGACCAGCTTGGATGGAATCCAGGGGGCGCCATGAGCTGCACTGAAGGGTAACAGAGAAGGGTACTTGCAGCTGCGCCGGTCCAGGCTCCAGCGCCGCCACCTCGGTGGAGGGTGAGCGTCGTCCTGTAGAGGCCCGGAGTGCTCTGCTACACTTGCTGGCGTCATGCCTCAGAAGACCGGAGATTCGAGCGGGCATGCTGAAGCAGGAGCGCCCCTGCGCGTCGACGTCCTCATCGTCACCGCGCTGCAGGAAGAGTAC
>FSUC01000055.1_pt1 | contig 9379 bp, 7 predicted proteins | sample 1636951 | NCBI WGS metagenome assembly FSUC01 (sample SAMEA3914818, study PRJEB12502) | metagenome | biome: forest; material: soil | place: Canada | collected 2010-06-26 | depth 0.1 m
CCGAGGACCTCCACGCCGTGGAGGAGCTTGCCTACGCCCGGGCGCAGATTGTCGAGCAGATTGAAAAGCGCGTCGTCGGCCAGAGGGACGTCGTCGAGCACCTGCTCATCTCCCTGTTCAGCCGCGGCCACTGCCTCTTCGTCGGTGTGCCGGGCCTGGCCAAGACGCTGCTCATCTCCACGCTGGCCGACGTGCTCAACCTGTCCTTCAACCGCATCCAGTTCACGCCCGACTTGATGCCCTCGGACATCACCGGCACCGACATCCTCGAGGAGGACAAGGCCACCGGCCACCGCACCTTCCGCTTCGTGCAGGGGCCGCTGTTTGCCAACATCATCCTCGCCGACGAGGTGAACCGCACCCCGCCCAAGACGCAGGCGGCGCTGCTCCAGGCCATGCAGGAGTACCGCATCACCGCGGGCGGGCGCACGTACCCGCTGGACCTGCCCTTCCTCGTCTTCGCCACGCAGAACCCCATCGAGCAGGAGGGCACCTACCCGCTGCCCGAGGCCCAGCTGGATCGCTTCATGTTCCTGGTGGACGTGGGCTACCCCTCTGCCGAAGAAGAGGTGCAGATCGTCAAGAGCACCACCGGCGGCGCCCAGCCCAAGCTGGAGAAGATCCTCTCGCCCGAGCGGATCCTCGCCCTGCAGGAGCTGGTGCGCCGAGTGCCCGTGCCGGACCATGTGGTGCGCTACGCGGTGGAGCTGGTGCGCAACACCCGCCCCAAGGAGCCCGGCGTCCCCGACTTCGTCTCCAAGAACGTCTCCTGGGGCGCCGGCCCCCGCGCCAGCCAGTACCTAGTGCTCGCGGCCAAGGCTCGCGCCATCCTCTCCGGGCGCTTCGTGGCCACGGTGGAGGATGTGCGCGCCCTGGCCCGCCCCGTGCTGCGCCACCGCGTGCTGCCCAACTTCACCGCCGAGAGCGAGGGCACCACCTCCGTGAAGCTGGTGGATCAGCTGCTCACCACGGTGAAAGGCTAGCCGCCCACGCCCATGGCGCTGCTCGACGCCCAGACGCTGTCCCGCCTCCAGGGAGTGAAGCTGCGCGCCCGCGCCGTCATGGAGGGCGTGCTCTCAGGCCTTCACAAGAGCCCCCACCAGGGCCAGAGCGTGGAGTTCGCCGAGCACAAGGAGTACGCCCCCGGCGACGAGCTGCGCCACCTGGACTGGAAGGCCTACGGCAAGTTCGACAAGTACTACATCAAGCGCTTCGAGCATGAGACGAACCTGCGCTCGGTGATGGTGGTGGATGCCTCGGCCTCCATGGGCTACCGCAGCGGCGCGCTCTCCAAGCTGGAGGTGTCCACCATCCTGGCCGGCGCGCTGTGCTACCTCCTGGTGCGCCAGCAGGACGCCGCGGGCCTGGCCGTCATGGTGGGCGAGACCTTCAAGGATGTGCCGCCGCGAGCCTCGGCCGGGCACCTCAACGTGCTGCTGGACGCGCTGGAGCGTATCCAACCCCAGGGCACCACCAACCTCACCAGCGCCGCGGACCATCTGGCCGAGGTGCTCCCTCGCCGCTCCACCGTCATTGTCCTGTCTGACTTGCTGGACGAGCGCCAGGACGCGCTCAAGCGCATCCTCGCCCTGCGCCAGCGCAAGAACGACGTGGTGCTCTTCCACGTGGTGGATCCCGCCGAGCTCACCTTCCCCTTCGAGGACCCCACGCTCTTCCTCGACATGGAGGGCGATGCCCGCATCGAGGTGAACCCGCGGGAAATCAAGGAGAGCTACCTGGAGGAGTTCGGCGCCTTCCTGGCCAACGTGAAGGCCACCTGCGCCGAGGCGGACGTGGACTACGAGCTGGTGCGCACCGACGAGCGCCTGGACGAGGTGCTGCTGCGCTTCCTGGGCCGGCGCGGGAGGCGAAGGTGACGTTCGGCAACCCGTGGCTGCTCTGGGGCGCGCTTGGGGCGCTCATTCCCTTGCTGGTGCACCTGTTCGACAGGCGCAGGCCTCGCCCCCACCCGTTCGGGCCCATGGCCTTCGTGCTGCGCAGCCAGAAGCGCACCGCGAGCCGCCTCAAGCTCAAGCGGCTCCTGCTCTACGCGCTGCGCACCCTCATCCTGCTCGCCATCCCCATTGCCCTGGCCCGCCCGGAGCTGACTCGGGATGCCCAGGCCGCCGCGGCTGCCAAGGGCCCCGCCGCCACCGCCGTGGTGCTGGATGCCTCGCTCTCCATGCGGTGGGCCGAGGGCACCTCGAACTTCGAGCGCGCCCGGGATGAGGCTCGCGACGCGCTCAAGGACTTGCAGGCCGATGAGCCTTCCACGGTGCTGGTGTGCACCGGCTCGCCCGCTGCCCCGCCCCCGCTGGGGTTTGACCGCGCCCGGCTGCGAGCCATCATCGACGAGGCCAAGCCTACCTATGCCGCCGCGGACCTCTCGCGCTGCATGGACATGGCGGCCCGGGCGCTGGAGGAGAACCCCACCCCCGGCAAGCGCCTGGTGCTCGTGTCGGACATGACGGCCACGGCGCTGCGGCTGGAGGCCCCGCCGCCCACCGTGAAGGACCCCAACGGCAAGCTGGTGCACCCGGAGGTGGTGCTCAGGGATGTGGCCTCGGGACGCGAGGCGCTGCCCAACCACGCCCTGGTCGAGCTCAAGGTGGAGCCCGCCCTGCAAGCCGGGCCCCGCGCCTTCCAGTTCACCTTCACCGTGAAGAACTACGGCCCGCAGCCAGTGAAGGACCTGGAGGCGGTGGTGCGCGTGGGAGAGCTAACGCTGGCCAAGGGCTTCGTGGACGTGCCAGCCAACGGCACCGCACAGAAGGCCCTCACCGTGCGCTTCACCCAGGGCGGCACGGTGGAGGGCTCGGTGACGCTCGCGCCGGATGCGCTGGCCGAGGATGACTCACGCCCCTTCGTGTTGCCCGTGCCCCGAGCGCTCAAGGCGCTGGTCATCAACGGCTCTCCGCACGCTACGCGCTACCGGGACGAGGCCTTCTTCGTGGAGGCAGCCCTCTCGGCGCCCGGCTCGCCGGTGGAGGCGTCGGTGCGGGACACCGATGCGGGCCTGCGCGAGGACTTCTCCGCCTACGACTTGGTGCTCCTGCTCAACGTGCCTGCCCCTAATAAGGAGGACTCGGAGCGGCTCAACGCGTTCGTGAAGAGCGGCGGCGGCCTCTTCCTGAGCATGGGCGACCGGGTGGATCCGGACGCGTACAACAAGCAAATGGGAGCGCTACTACCCCGCTCGCTGCGCGTGGTGCGCACCAGCGTGGAGCGCGAGGACCCCGACTCGGACACCAAGGCGGCCAAGCTCGCGCAGGTCCAGGTGGAGCACCCCCTCTTCTCTCCCTTCACCGGCCGCGCCGAGGAGGGCCTCGTCGGGGCTCGCTTCTACAAGTACATGCTGCTGGAGGCCGACAGCCCCGGAGCCTCGGCCGCCAGCCAGGTGCTCGCCACCTATGAGGATGGAGCCCCCGCGGTGGCCGTGGCCCGCAAGGGCAAGGGCCGCGTGGCCCTGTTCACCAGCACGGTGGACCGCGACTGGAGCGACTTCGCCATCCGCACCAGCTTCCTGCCCCTCATGCAGCGCTTCGCCGCCTACCTCACCGGCTCTCTGGAGGAGCGCGAGGAGCAGCGCGTGCGCGTGGGCGACACGGTGACGCTGCAGCCCGAGCCGAGCCAGGCCGTCGCCTCCGTGCGCGCGCCGTCCGGCGCGGAGCTGCCGGTGAAGGCCCAGCAGGACGCCTCGGTGACTGCGGGCCCCCTGGCCGAGCCAGGCCTGCATGTCGTGCTGGGCTCGGATGGAAGGCCCATCCAGGCGCTCGACTTTCCGGTGACGCTGGATCCGGCCGAGAGTGACTTGACGCGTGTGCCCTCCGACACCCTCACCGCCTACTTCGGCGAGGAGACGGTGAAGGCCTCCAGCAACGACGCTGAGCGTCCCAAGGTGCCGCTGTGGACGTGGCTCATCGTCGCCGCGTGCGCCGCCTTCTTCTTCGAGGGCACCCTGCTGCGCAAGTAGCCGCCGGTGTAGTCTCCTGCTTCCTGCTCTGGAGGCTCCTGGTGAAATCCCTGGCCCTGCTCGCGGCGCTACTGCTGGCCCTGCCCGCACACGCGGCGCTCCACCTGCCGACTCTCCCCGGCGACGGCCAGCACGTCGTCGACCTCGCGGGCCTGGTGACTGCCGAGGATGCGGCGGAGATCCAGGCGATCGGCCAGCGGCTGTGGGCGGAGCAGCAGATGCAGCTCATCGTCGTCTCCATCGACTCGATGGCGGAGTACGGCGGGGCGCGCATGTCCATTGAAGACTTCGCCGACGCCCTCTACCGGGACTGGGGCGTGGGCGGCTTCTCCAACCAGGGCAGCGCGGAGAACATGGGCATCCTGCTGCTGCTGAGCCGTGTGGACCGCAAGGCCCGCATCAAGCTGGGCGCGGGCTGGGGCATCTCCAAAGACACCGAGAGCTGGGACATCATGCAGACCCACCTCGTGCCCGCCTTCAAGCGGGAGGACTACTCCATGGGCCTGGCCTCGGGTGCCTCCGCGCTGGACAGCATGGCGCGCGGCCTGCCCATTCCCAGCGCCCCCCTGTCCCAGGAGCAGAAGCTGGGCCTCGGCGGCGGTGGCGTGCTGCTGCTGTGGACCATCGTCTCGCTCATCCTCAGTGGCTCGCAGGGCTACGCCTGGGCCTTCTGGAGCGTCGTCTTCGGACTCATCTGGACGTTCCTGAAGCTGGCGTTCTCCGTGCTCTCCTTCTTCGTGACGAGCGGCGGCCGCCACCACCATCACCACCACCATGGCTGGGGCAGCTCCCACGACTCGAGCAGTTCCTGGGGCGGCAGTTCTTCCTGGAGCGGCGGGGGTGACTCCTCGGGCGGCGGCTCCTCGGGCGGCGGCGGCGGCGCAACAGGCTCGTGGTAGGGGAGAACACCATGGCACTCGCATCCAAGCTCTTCCGTCCAGAGGACCACCAGCGCGTCGCCCAGGCTGTGGCGAGCGCCGAGGCCCGTACCAGCGCGGAGATCCTCCCCGTGGTCGCAGCCTCCAGCGGCCGGTATGACCGGGCCGAGGACATCGTCGGCCTATGGGTCGGCGTGCTCGCCCTGGCCGTGGGCTGGTGGCTGGCGCAGGGAGTCGAGCTGTCCGAGTGGGGCGTGCCTCGGCCACGGCTCGGGCTGCCCTCGGTGCTGGGACTGGTGGTAGGCGGCTGGCTGCTGGGCGTGCTCGGGGCCCATGTGTTCCCGGGCCTGCGCCGCCTGTTCATTCCGCGCAGCGAGCAGAAGGCCGAGGTGGAGCGCGCCGCCCGCCAGGTCTTCTTCGACAGGCGCGTGCACCACACCGAGGGGGGTAGCGGGCTGCTCGTGTACATCAGCCTGTTCGAGCACACCGCCGTGGTGCTCGCCGACGCCCAGGTGCTGGAGAAGCTCGGCCAGCAGAAGCTGGACGCGCTGTGCACACAGCTGGTGTCAGGGCTGCGCGAGGGCTCTCCCACGGACGCGCTCTGCCGCACCATCGAGCAGGCGGGGCTCGTGCTCGCCGAGGCCTTGCCGGCTCAGGCGGAGAACCGCAACGAGCTGCCTGATGCCCTGGTGGTGATGGGCTGAGGCGCCGCAGCTTGCGGCCTGCCTCTTAAGGCTCCTCGGTGGAGCCCCCACCCGCCGGACCGTTGCCTCGCGAGACATAGGAGACCACGGGAGCAGCGCTGCGGCTTCCCGAGCGCGGCGGGCGAGGCGCCTGGTTCCTGTCTCCGCGAGGCCCCGGGTTGCCGTGCTGCGGACGGGCGCCCCCCGGTGCGGCGTGAGCATGCCCCCCGCCTGCAGCGGCCGGAGCATTGGCGCCGCGAGCTGCGCCCTGCCCTCCATTTCCGTGAGCCTGACGCCTCCCGTGAGGCCCTCCCTTGCCACCACCTCCGTGTGGAGGCCGCGCGCCCTGCGGCTGGGTCTGTCCTCCGCCGTGTGGAGCACGGGCACTGTGCGGCTGGGCCTGTCCTGCGCCACCGTGAGGAGCACGGGCGCCATGCGGCTGGGCCTGGCCTCCGCCGCCCCCGTGAGGAGCACGGGCGCCGTGCGGCTGCCCTCCGCCCCCGTGAGGAGCTCTCGCAGGGTGCGGCTGTGCCGGAGCTCCGCCGCCTTGAGGAGCTCGAGCGCCGTGCGGCTGCGCGTGCCCTCCCTTGGAGGTGGCGGGGCGCGGCGGGCCCTGGCGCGCTCCTCCGCGAGGTCCTCCGCCCGATCCTCCCCGGCGAGAACGGTCTGCTCCCCGGTCGGCGCGCGCGAGCTGGGCCACCTTGGGCCGCTCGCCGCCGCCCTGACGCAGCAGCGCGAACTCGTCCTCCACCTCGGGCACAGCGGCCGCCGCGGCCGGCTCGTGCATCCCAGGCTGCTGCCGCTCTCTGGGAGCAAACGGCCTGCCACCTTCCGCGTGAGGCCTGGCTCCGGAACGGCCACCTGCCCGAGCACCTCGCCCGTCCGGCGCGGCGCGGCCACTGGGCTCGAAGTCGGGGGTCAGCTCGCGGCGGACGTAGGCGCGCCAGATCTCCGCGGTGTCTCCCGTCCGGTTCAGCAGGCTCCTGTCATAGCCGGCGAAGAACAGGCGCAGGTTCTCCACGTCGCGCGTGAAGAAGAACTCCGCCTGGCTGTTGGCCGCCGCGCCCACCGTCTGCGGAAAGTCGATGATGGTGGGGCCCTGCGCGCCCAGCAGGATGTTGTACGCGCTCAGGTCTCCATGGATGAGATCGCAGCAGAGCATCTTCACAACCTGCCGCAGCAAGTCCCGGTAGAACTCCGCGGCCAGCTCCGGGCTGAGCAGCGCATCCACCAGACGCGGGGCGGGCTGGCCCTCGGTGTCCACCACCAGCTCCATCAACAGCACGCCCTCGTAGAAGAGCACCGGCGTGGGCACTCGTACCCCGGCGTTGTGCAGCTGGGAGAGCGCCTCCGTCTCCGCCGTCTTCCACGCGTCCTCCTCGGCCTCCTGCCCGAAGCGGCTGCCCTTCTCCATCGCGCGCCGGGTGCGGCTGTTGCGCACCAGCCGGCCTTCCTTGTAGCCCGAGTTGTTCTTGAAGCTGCGCTGCGTGCGCTCCTTGTAGATCTTCGCGGCCACCAACTGTCCGCCGTGCGTGACGATGTACACGTCCGCCTCTTTGCCACTCTTGAGGCGGGCGACGACCTCATCAATCACGCCATCGGCGAGGAGGACTTCGAGCGCTGCGTGCATAGGAGATCGGTATTTACCACGCGGAACCCTTGCTCGTGCTCCTGTCCTGGGGTTCCTTCTGCTCCCATTCTACGACGAAAACGCCCCAGGCCCAGAAGCTCGCTGCTCGCCTGCCCGCCCGCCTGATAGCCATTGGAAATTCCTGGAACTCCCGCTGACCTGGGGGCGACGCCACGGGTAAGGTGGGAGCGTGACTGCCTCCGCCCTCTACCGAGACTGCGCCCGCCTCTTCATGGTGGGCTTTCCTGGCACCCGGATCGACTCGGAGTTCGCCTCGCTCATGGACGATGGCCTGTTTGGCGCCATCCTCTTCAAGCGCAATGTAGGCTCGGCCGGGGATACCGCAGCGCTGTGCCGGGCCATCAAGACGCGGGCGGGACGGCCCTTCATCCTCTCGGTGGACCAGGAGGGGGGCCGAGTGGCCCGGCTGCGCGGCGAGCCCTTCACCGCCCTACCCTCCCTGCGCGAGCTGGGCCAGCGCGGGGACGAGCAGGTGGCCCAGCGCGTAGGGCGGCTGCTGGCGCACGAGCTGCGCGCGGTGGGCTTTGACTGGGACTTCGCGCCCGTGCTCGATGTGGACACCAACCCCGCCAACCCCGTCATCGGCGACCGGAGCTTTGGCCGCGACGCGCAAGCCGTCGCCCGGCTGGGCGTAGCGCTGGGGCGGGGGCTGGAGGCCGGCGGGGTGGCCTCGTGCGGCAAGCACTTCCCCGGCCATGGAGACACCACCACCGACAGCCACCTCACCCTGCCCCGGCTGCCGCACGGCCTGGAGCGCCTGCGAAGCGTGGAGCTGGTGCCCTTCCGTGCGTTCGGCCAGGCGGGGCTTGCCTCGCTGATGACGGCGCACGTGCTCTTCGATGCCATCGAGCCGGGCGTACCTGCCACCATGAGCCACAAGGTGCTCCACGGCGTGCTGCGCCAGGAGCTGGGCTTCGATGGGGTGCTCGTCAGTGATGATCTGGAGATGAAGGCCATCGCGGACCACTACTCGGTGGAGGAGGCCGCCGTGCAGGGCACCCTGGCCGGAGTGGACCTGTTCCTGGTGTGCCACAAGTGGCAGGTGCAGCGCAGAGCCATCGAGGCGGTGGTGAAGGCGGTGGAGTCCGGCCGCATTCCTCGCGAGCGCATTGACGAGGCCCACCGCCGTCTGGCCCGGCTCGAGGCTCGTTTCTCCCATCCTCCAGAGGACCGGGTGGCCACGCTGGGCAACGCCGAACACCGCGCCATGGCTGAGGGACTGGCCAGCACCTTCGCCGGCAAGGATCCGACGGAGCGGCTGGCCTGAGACGGCCGAAGGCTATAGTGGAGGGCGCCATGGCCGACCCCGCGATTGATCCCTCCACGCTGCCGCTGAAGACCCCCTCTCCGAATGCCAGCGTCGGGCGCTTCGACGAGACGATGCCGACGACGCTCCCTCCGGAGAAGGTTTGGGCGGAGTTCATGCGTGCGCTGACGAACTCCAAGGAGGCCGTGCTCTGGCCCAACGAGGTGTCCAGCATCCGCACGCTGCAGTCACCGCTCAGTGTAGGAACGACGCTGGCTGTGTCCATCCACCAGAACGGCGCAACGATGCACTACCGCGTCTTGCGCTTCGAGCCTCCCCACCTGGTGGAATATGCCTCCCTAAAGGGGCACTCCCTGGCAGGCGGGGCGACCGTCTCTGTCGAGAGCTCCTCCGGGAAGACCGCCCTGCACTGGAAGGGCGAATACCGAGGCTCGGAGGCCGGCCTCGACTTCCTGACCCGCTACAACACGGCCTTCTTCTCGAGCCTCGCCGCACAGCTGAAGAAGCTGGAGTCCGCAGCCTGAGCTCCGGCTACTTCCTCTGGCTCTCTCCGTACGGGCCGAAGACGGGAGCGGGCGCGGCGAAGCCTCGGCGGGCCCGCCAGCCCATGTCGCTGGTGCTGGCGCCTTCTCCCACCGGACCGCTTCCCCCGGTGCCCAGCTGGGGCTCGGCGGGCGCAGGCCGTCCCGTCACATCCACCAGGAGCGAGCGTCCCTGCACGCCAGCCTTCTCGGGCGTGCGCGGGTCGATGCTCGAGCCAATGGTCTGGATGGTGCCGTTGTACCCCCGGTCCGCCGAGTAGTGGAACTGATCATAGAAGCCAGGAGGCACGTGCCGCAGCTCGGTGCCGAACAAGCCCTCGGGCGGATCATCCACGTGCTTGCCGCCCGTCTGCGGGAGCAGACCGCACCCCGCGCTCAGCAGGGC
>FSUC01000602.1_pt1 | contig 9258 bp, 4 predicted proteins | sample 1636951 | NCBI WGS metagenome assembly FSUC01 (sample SAMEA3914818, study PRJEB12502) | metagenome | biome: forest; material: soil | place: Canada | collected 2010-06-26 | depth 0.1 m
CACCCTCGTCAGTTGCTTCTGCCTCGGGCTCATCTACCCGCTCTATTACGTCCAGTCCCAGGCGCAGGCTGGCGCAGCCCCGGACGAGCTGTTCTGGCCACTCTACGCCAGCGCCATCATCGCCTTCCTGGGCTCCTGGGGGCTGGGCTCGCTGTACAGCACCGCGCAGGACGAGGCGCGGCACTGGCTCGAGCGGACGCTGGCGGAGCTGCGCGACAGCCAGGGCAAGCTCACGAGCCTCTTCGAGAGCACCAATGACTTGATGGCCTCGCTGGACACCCAGGGCCGGCTCATCACCGCCAACTCCGCGGCGAAGCAGGCCTACCGCATCCGCTTTGGCGCAGCGCCCGATCCGGGACGGGACTTCTTCCCGGAGTCGGATCCCCAGCTGCGCGCGAGCTGGATGCGTCGGCTGGCCCTGGCGCTCGCCGGGCAGCGCCAGCGCTTCGAGGAAGTCTACGTCTACCAGGGTAAGCGCTTCACGTTCGACACCAGCGTCAACCCCATCCGCGGCGAGGAGGGCCGCATCACCGGGCTGACCATCTTCGCGCGCAACATCACCGCTCGGAAGGAGGCCGAGCTGCGCCTGGACGAGATGCACCGCACGTTGGTGGAGGTGTCCCGCCAGGCCGGCATGGCGGAGATCGCCACGGGCGTGCTCCACAACGTGGGCAACACCCTCAACAGCATCAACGTCTCCACCACGCTCGTCATTGACCGGCTGCAAAAGTCCCGGCTGGCGGGCCTGGGCAAGGCCACCGCCCTGCTCCAGGAGCACGCGGGTGGCCTGGGCTCCTTCGTCACCGAGCACCCGCAGGGCAGGAAGCTGCCGGCCTACATCTCGGCCCTCTTCTCCCAGCTTCAGGAGGAGCACAACGCCATCCTCACGGAGCTGGGCGCGCTGGGCGCCAGCGTGGAGCACATCAAGTCCATCATCGGCATGCAGCAGCGGCACGCGCGCGCCGGAGGCACCTTGGAGGAGGTGCCCGTGGCGCAGCTCATCGACGAGGCGCTGCGCCTGCACGCCATCTCCTTCGAGCGCCTGGGCATCGCGATCGATCGCGACTATGCGCAGGTGCCCGCGCTCCTGGCCGACAAGCACCGGCTGCTGCAGATCCTCGTCAACCTGCTGAGCAACGCCCGGGACGCGCTGACGGCGAGCGCCCACCCGGACAAGCGCCTGCGCATCTCCGTCCACCCCGCGCCCGAGGGAGGGCGGCTGCGCATCCAGGTGACGGACAACGGCATGGGCATTGCCCCGGAGAACCTGCCGCGCATGTTCTCCCAGGGCTTCACCACCAAGAAGGACGGCCACGGCTTCGGCCTGCACATCAGCGCCCTGGCCGCCCAGGAGATGCGGGGGCAACTCACCTGCTCCAGCCCCGGCCCCGGCCAGGGAGCCACCTTCACCCTGGAGCTGCCCACGAAGCCCGCCGTCAGCTGAGAGGCCTCGCTGCCAGGCTCAGGGGTGAGAGCGGCTGGAGCCGCGCGTCTCCTCATGGCTCGACGCACGGGGCGCAGGCCCCGAAGAGAGCCCCTGCGCGGTGGGCTCGGCCAGGAGCGCCGCGCCGATGGCTCCCGACAGCTCTCCCAGCGCCGAGAGCCGCACATCCGGCGGCCGCTGCGGCACGAAGAGGTGGGGGTGCATGGCCTCGGCGATGCGCTCCACGTACGGCTGGCCCAGCCGTGTGCCCAGACCCCCGCCGATGATCACCGCCTCCACGTCCAGCAGGTTCACCGCCGAGGCAATGCCCGCGCCCAGCATCCGCAGCGCCCGGGCGATGAGCCGCTCGGCCAGCCCGTCCTCCTGCTTGAGCGCCTTCATCCAGATGCCGCTGGTGAGCCGCTCCTTGCCCTGGGCCTCCATCAGCTCGAACAGCCGCGTCTTCTGCCCGCGCTCGATGGCCCTGCGCGCCCGCCGCTCCATCGCGCCTCGGCCCGCGTACGCCTCCAGACAGCCCCTGCGGCCGCACGAGCAGCGCGCCCCTCCCCGCCTCACGACGATGTGGCCGATCTCTCCGGCCGCGCCGCGTCCTGTCCACCGGCGGCCATCCAGGTAGATGCCACCGCCCACGCCCGTGCCCCACCACACCCCGAGCAGCGAGCGGTACGGCCGCCCCGCGCCCAGCCGCGCCTCGGCGGCCACCGCCACCTGCACGTCATTGCCCAGGAACACGGGCGCCTTCACCTTCTTGGAGAGCACCTCGGCCAGCGGGTGCGGCCCGTCCCAGCCGGGCAGGTTGCCGGCCTTCAGCAGCACGCCCGCCACCGGATCCACCGCGCCCGGGGCTCCCACGCCCACGCCCGTGAGCGCCGAGGGCTCCAGCTTCATCAGCTTCGTGGCCTCCTGGAGGGTGGAGAACATCTCGTCGATGATGGCGGGCGGGCCTCCCTGCTGTGGGGTGGCGCGGCGGGCCTGGCTCAGCACGTTGCCCTCTTCGTCCAGGAGCACGGCCTGGATCTTCGTACCTCCCAGATCGAGCCCTCCAAACACGCGCTTCTTGCCGCCTACGCTCATCCGGTCCACCCTCTCCTTCATCGCTTCACCCCGCCTGGGCAGCAGAGAGGTTAGCCCAACCCTCCTGCCCAAAGGAGACTGGCCATGGACTCTTGGAGCTACCTCGAGATTGCCCGGCAGGTGGAGCACAAGCAGGCCATCGCCGCGGCGGAGCTGGCGCTGGAGTCCCGTCCCCTGGCCGAGGGGTGGCTGGCCTTTGGAGGCAAGGGCTCGTACGTGAACAAGGCGTGCGGCTTCGGCATGGAGCGCCCCGTGTCCGAGGCGGAGCTGGACGAGCTCGTCACCTTCTTCACCTCGCGCGGCGTGGAGCCCCGCATCGAGCTGAGCCCCTTCGTGCTCCCCTCGCTCACCGCGGGCCTGGCCCAGCGAGGCTTCGTGCTGCGGCGGTTCGCCAACGTGCTCGCCCGGAGCCTCTCGCCCGGGGACAAGCCGCTGCTCGCGCTGCCCCGGGGCTGGCCCGAGGGCGTGCGCGTAGAGCGGGTGGACCCCTCCGATGCCGCCGCGCTGCGAGAGTACGTCGAGGTGTCCGAGAGCGGCTTTCTGACCGAAGGCGAGCTGCTGCCCCCGGAGTTCCTGGAGACGGGCCTGAGGGCCGCGCGCAGGCCCACGCAGGATGCGTACGTGGCGCGCATCGGCCAGGAGGTTGCCGGCGCGGGCGGCTGCGAGTCGAGCGGTGGCGTGACGGCCCTGTTTGGCACCTCCGTGAAGCCCGCCTTCCGCGGACTGGGCATCCAGCAGGCGCTGATCGCGGCGCGGCTCGAGCGGGCCCGGCAGCGCGGCAGCCAGCTGGCGGTGATCATCTCCGCCCCCGGCATCCCCACAGAACGAAACGCGGCGCGCCTGGGCTTCGAGATGTCCTACTCCCGCGCCTATCTGATCATGCACGGCCCAGGCCTGCTGCCCTCTCCGTAAGTCCGCATTTCGACTCGTTGTTTTACAATCCGTGAAAAGCAGAAATACCGGATTAGCTCCTTGAGACCTACCCGAGCACTGCTCTACCTTTGCGAAACTTCATTCACGGGAGAGCTGAGCATGACCAAGGTCTTCGGAGGCGTAGTTGGGGCCCTCGCCATCTTGTGCGCACTGCCCGCTGCGGCCCAGAGCCGTACGCCGTGGCAGATGCACGATGGGACAGAGGTGAATACGGCCAACCCGCTGGGCTTGTTGCCCTTCGCGTGCACACCGACCAAGCACGGCGACAACTGCGAGTACAGCGTGGCCGCCGTCCCGGCCGCCTCGGATGCGCAGTGGACGGCGGCGCCCAACGGGGAGACGGTGGGATTTTCCGTCTACCCCTCGCGTGTGTGTCAGGCGCCCGTCTCGTGCATGGCCTACGGCGACTTCACCTACTTCCAGACGTTCGTGAACGTGCCCTCGAACGTGAACGTCACGACGTTCACCATCACCTTCAACGGCATGGATGATGGCTCGCGGGTGACGATCTACAACTCGGCGTACCCCGCGGGCCTGGTCATCCCGGGCAGCTACGTGTACCTGGGCGGCTCGGGCACGGCGAACCTGGCCGCCTACGTGAAGTCGGGCGAGAACAACCGCGTCGTCATCACCCAGGTGGATGACTGCTGCGTGGAGAACCACCTGCAGAGCGCCGCGGTGGTGCTCAACGGCCAGGTGGTGAACACCGCCTGCACCGGCCCCTCCAGCTGCGACGACAACAACACCTGCACCTCGGACGTGTGCAACACGGACGGCACGTGCAGCCACCCGGTGCTCGCGTGCGTCAACAGCCAGATGTGCGGCAACCACCTGAACGGCGACAGCCTGAACAACGTCAGCTCCAGCTCCACCGCCTGCACGCCCAACCCCGGTGGCATGCCGACGGTGGTGGCCAACGGCAGCCTGGACATGCAGCTGGAGTGCGGCGAGTCGACGTGGACGGATCCGGGCGCCGAGGCGTTTGACGCCACCTGCGCCCCCATCACCGTGCACTACTACAACTCGGGCCACGACGCGTACGGCCCCGGCCCGGCCACCTGTGTCGAGGGCCTCTACTACGTGCAGTACGTGACGTGGGATGCGCAGGGCCAGGCGGCCAACGTCGTGCGCTCGGTGACGGTGAACGACACCAAGGCGCCCCAGCTGGCGCTCAAGGGCCCCGCGCACATGATCCACCAGTGCGGCACGCAGTGGAAGGAGCCGGGCTATACGGCCTGGGACACCTGCTACGGCGACATCACCCCCGAGGTGCACTGGGACGGCGCGCCCAACGGCTGGGTGGCGGGTGTCTACACGGTGAACTACACGCTGACGGACAGCGGTGGCAACAGCGCCGCGCCCCTGACGCGCACGGTGGAAGTGGTCAACTGCCCCTGGTAGCCGCAAGGCGCAGGGTGTGAACGGCACGGGGCCGGGCCAGCCGACACAGGCTGCCCGGCCCTTGTCATGTCAGGTTGCAGGGGTGCTTCACCCGTAGCCCGTTGACTTGCCCCAGGCTCGGTGTCCCGCTGCGGGGGTATGGCTACGGTCCACCGCCGTATCGGCCTTGCCCTCCAGATCGCACTGGTGCTCGTGCTCGCTTGGGCTGGAGAGGCCTGGGCGCTGGAGCCGGGCAAGTCCCTGCTCCAGTTTCCCGAGCGCTCCTGGCAGACGGCGGACGGACTGCCCCAGAACAGCGTGCTGGCCCTGGAGCAGACTCCGGATGGCTACCTGTGGGGCGGCACCTGGGAGGGGCTGGTGCGCTTCGACGGGGCGCGCTTCACCGTCTTCGACAAGACGAACACCCCGGCCCTGCCCGGCCGCTCCGTGCGGTGCCTGGAGCTCACCGCGGACGGCACGCTGTGGATCGGCATGCCCGAGGGCCTGGCCCGCCTGTACCAGGGCACCTTCTTCCCCGTGGTGCCCCCCGCCGGCACGGTGCTCTCCGAGCCCCGGGACTTGATGGCCGCGCGGGATGGGAGCTTGTGGATCGCCACCGACTCCGGGGGCCTCTCGCGGCTATCCGGCAACCAGTTCCGCACCTGGAGGCGCTCGGACGGGCTTTCCAGCGACAGGGTGTCGTCGCTCGCCGAGGACTCCGCGGGCACCATCTGGGCCGGCAGCGACAAGGGCCTTCAGCACTGGGATGGCACGGCCTGGTCGGCGCCCGTCCCCTTCGAGGGCCGGGAGCACATGGAGGTGCTCTCCCTGACGGTGGACAAGCAGGGCACGCTCTGGGCGGGCACCGGCGTGGGCGAAGTCTTCCAGCTGCGGGACGGGCTGATGCGGCATGTCCCCGAGGCGAGCCTGCCGGGCGCGCCCGTGGTGGTGCTGCTGGTGGACAGGGCGGGCAGCCTCTGGGTGGGGAGCCTGGGCTTGGGGCTGCTGCGCTTCTCCCAGGGGCACGGCTCGGGGCTGGACACCACGCACCCGCTGGCGGGCAGCCAGATCAGTGACTTGCTGGAGGACACCGAGGGCGACCTGTGGATTGGCACCGATGCCCGAGGGCTGCACCGCCTCAAGGACGCGCCCTTCACCGCCTATGGGCCCCAGGAGGGCCTGGCGCACGACATGGTGCTGGCCATCCGCCAGATGCGCGATGGCAGCGTCTGGTTCGGCACCGTGGGCGGCGGCGTCACCCGCATGCTCGACGGGAAGATGACCTCGTGGACGGAGCGCGATGGCCTGCTCATCAACCGGGTGCGGGCCATCGCCGAGGGCCTGGATGGCAGCGTGTGGCTGGGGACACGCAATGGCATCAACCGCTGGCGCCAGGGCAAGCTCACCTCGTTTGGGGCCGAGCAGGGGCTGACGGACGTGCGCGCCGTCCTGCTGGATGTGGACGCGCAGGGCACGCTCTGGGCGGGGACTCCCACGGGGCTGTTCCGCTTGAACGGGGAGCGCTTCGAGCCCTTCGTGCCTCGGGGTGGACTTCCCGGAGGCACCCTCTCCGCGCTGCGCGCTGGAGCCGGCGGCAGCCTCTGGGTGGGCACGAGCGAAGGAGGCCTGCTGCGCCTGGTGGACGGGCAGCCCACGATGCTGGCCGCCGCGAACAGCCCGATGAACACCAAGGTGGCCGCCCTCTACGAGGACGAGGCCGGCACCGTCTGGATCGGCACCAATGATGGGCTCTTCCGCTGGCGGCAAGGGCAGTTCCACCACTTCTCGGTGACGCAGGGGCTGTTCGACAACCGTATCTTCCACATCCTCCCGGACGGCAGCGGCAACCTGTGGATGAGCAGCAACAAGGGCATCTCCCGGGTGTCGGTGGCGGACCTGGAGGCGGTGGCCGAGGGCCGGCTCGCGCGCGTGGCCCCCCGGGTCTACGGCGCCGAGGACGGCATGCGCTCGGAGGAGTGCAACGCCCTGGGCTCTCCCGCCGGGTGGAGGGACCAGACGGGCCGACTCTGGTTTCCCACCATCCGCGGCGCGGTGGCGTACACGCCTGGACCCGAGGCTGCACGGGCCCCGCCGCCCGCGGCGCTCATCGAGGAGCTGCTGGTGGATGGGCACCCCATCCAGGCCACCGAGCAGAGCCCCATCCCCCGAGGCGAGGGCAAGGTCGAGCTGCACTACACCGACGCGGGCCTGCGGGCGCCGACGCAGCTGCGCTTCCGCTACCAGCTCGAGGGAGTGGACTCGGACTGGGTGGAGGCGGGCACGCGCCGCGCGGCGTACTACACACGCCTGCCGCCGGGCACCTACCGCTTCCGCGTCCAGGCCAGGTACGAGGACACCGGAGGGGCCGCGCCGGGCGCGGAGCTGAGCTTCTACCTGAAGCCTCGCCTCTACCAGACGTGGGCGTTCCGGGTGGCGTGCGCCCTGCTCTGCGCGCTGACCTTGGCTGGAGGGATGTGGCTGCGCCTGCACCAGGCCCGCCGGCGTGAGAAGAACTTGCAGGCCCGGGTGGACGCGCGCACCGCGGAGCTTGCCACCGTGAACGGGGACTTGAAGGCGCGCCTCCAGGAGCTCCAGTCCACACGGGAGAGGCTGGTCCACGTGGAGAAGATGGCGGCGGTGGGCACGCTGGCGGCGGGCGTGGGGCACGAGCTCAACAACCCCCTGGCCTTCATCATCTCCAACCTCCACTACGTGGCCACCGAGGTGAACGAGCTGGGCCACCACCCCGAGGAGCGCTCGCGCTGGCAGGAGGTGGAGCAGGCCCTGGGCGAGGCGCTGCAGGGCACCGAGCGCATGCGCCACATCATCCAGGATCTGCGGACGTTCTCTCGAGCGCGGCCCCACCACTCGCGCCCGGTGGAGCTGCACGCGGTGCTGGATCTGGCCGTCTCCATGGCGGACGTGCAGATCCGCCACCGCGCCCGGCGGGTGAAGGACTACGGCGAGCCCCCCCTCGTGCTCGGAGACGAGACTCAGCTGGGCCAGGTGTTCCTCAACCTGCTCGTCAATGCCGCCCAGGCCCTGCCCGAGGGCCACGCCGATCAACACGAGATCCGCGTCAGCACCCGCAGGGACGCGCAGGGCAACGCCGTGGTGGCGGTGAGCGACACCGGCCCGGGCATCCCCCCCGAGGTGCTGCCCCACATCTTCGAGCCCTTCTTCACCACCAAGCCCGTGGGGGTGGGCACCGGCCTGGGGCTGGCCATCTGCCACTCGTACATCCAAGCCATGGGCGGAGACATCCGCGTGCGCAGCCAGCCTGGCCAGGGCACCACCTTCGAGGTGGTGCTCCCAGCCGCCCCTCGAGACGCGGCCGCCGAGCCCACCGCCGAAGCCGCCGCCAGGCCCGCTCTGTCCGGGCCCAGGCGCCGGCTGATGATCATCGACAACGAGCCGCTGCTGCTGGCGGCCCTGTCCCGCACGCTCTCGCCCGAGCATGACGTGGTGGCCGTGCCTGGCGCGCACCAGGCCCTGGAGCAGCTGCGCGCCGGAGAGCCCTTCGCGCTCATCCTGTGTGACTTGATGATGCCGGACATGACGGGCATGGAGCTGCACGAGCTGCTGGTGCGCGAAGCCCCCAGCCTGGCCGAGCGCATGGTGTTCCTCACTGGCGGAGCCTTCACCGAGGCGGCGCGCGCGTTCCTGGACACCACGAACCTGCCCTGGCTGGAGAAGCCCTTCGAGCCGGAGGCCCTGCGCGTCCGCATCCGCGCGCTGCTGCTGGAGCGCTCCCCGCCGCCCGCCTGAGCTCAGGGGTGCTCGTCCATCTCCTCGTCCTCTGGGGAGGCGGCGGGCGCGACCGCGGGCAGGCGCAGCAGGCTCCAGGGCTCTCCGGCCTTCCACGCCACCTCGCCGGACAGGCCCCAGCCCGCGCGTACGGCCTCGCGGCCCTCATACTCCAGCCAGAACACCGCCTCGTCCGGCCGGGCCGCCTGATCCAGGCAGGCGATGCGCGACACCGGGCGGTGGCCCTCGCCGCCCAGCGACACCGCGAACCCCTTGTGCGAGTGCCCGCAGAGCATCCACCGCGGCCGCACCGTGTCCACGAGCCGGCGAGTGATGGGGTTGCCCAGCCAGTAGGACGGCAGGGGCCGGGTGGTGGAAAGCCCCTCGTCCCGTGCGCGCTGGACGATGCCGCGAGGCCACTCGTGCACCAGCAACAGATCCACATCCCTGAGCGCCATGACGCGCTCCACCTCGGGGGTGCGGAAGTAGCCGGCCTGCTTGGCCGTGTCGAGCGATGTAGGCCGCTTGAGCGGCTGGGCGTAGAAGCGCGGCGCGTGGATGCCCGACAGGTAGGCCACCCGCAGTCCCCCCAGCTGCTGGAGCCCGGCCCGCCCCAGGTAGTGCACGTTGGGCGCAAGCTCGAAGCCCTCGGGCGAGTCATGCAGCGCCTCGAAGTCCTC
>FSUC01000118.1_pt1 | contig 9230 bp, 5 predicted proteins | sample 1636951 | NCBI WGS metagenome assembly FSUC01 (sample SAMEA3914818, study PRJEB12502) | metagenome | biome: forest; material: soil | place: Canada | collected 2010-06-26 | depth 0.1 m
AGCGCCTGGATTTCACTGAACATGGGGTGGCCTTCGTTGGCCAGCGCCACCGGGCGCCCGTGGAGGAAGTAGGCCAGGCCGCCCTCGGCGGTGCCCACCCAGAAGCCTCCCGCCTGCCGCTTCTTCAGCAGGGTGATGGAGTTGCCGGGCAGCCCCTGAAGGCGGGTGAAGCGCTCGAAGCGCTCGCCATTCCAGCGCGCCAGCCCCTCCTGGGTGCCCGCCCAGAGCGCGCCGTCCGAGTCGAAGTGCACCACGCGCACCGGCCCCGAGGGCAGCCCCTCGGCAAAGCCCAGGCTGGCGACGATGCGCCCGTCCTTCCACTGGCTCAGGCCCGTCTGGAGCGCGAACCAGAGGCTGCCGTCAGGGGCCTCAGAGATGGAGCGGACGCGATCATGCAGCAGCCCGTCGCGAGTGGTCCACGTGCTCACCTTGCCGTCGTGCAGCCGTGACACGCCATTGCCGAGCCCCGCGAACCAGAGGCTGCCATCGCGGGACTCGTAGAGGGCGGAGAGCACCTCCTGGGGGATGCCCTCGGGAGGGCCCACGGTGGTGAAGGGCGCATCCTTGAAGCGGTGCAGGCCGCCCTCGGAGGCGCCAATCCAGAGGCTGTCCTCTCGGTCCTCCAGGAAGGCGAGCACGGTGTTGCTCACCAGGCCCTGGCTGGCCTCGAAGGTGGAGCGGCGGCCGTGGACCAGCCGCAGCATGCCGCGGCCGGTGCTGCCCACCCACAGGGTGTTCTGCCGGTCCACGAAGAGGGCTTCAATGGGAGCGCCGGGCAGGCTCGCCTCGGGCACGGACAGCATGCGCTCGCCGTGCAGCTGGTACACGTTGCCATCCTCGGTGCCGGCCCACAGGGTGTCGTCCTGGTCCACCGCGAGCGAGAGCACGGTGGGGTTGGCGCCCTCCAGCGGGGGGCCCGCGCGCAGGCTGGTGCCGTCCCAGCGCTGCAGCCCGCCGGGAGTGCCCACCCACACCGTGCCGTGGCCATCCTCGACGACGGCGCCCACCCGGTTGCTGGCAAGCCCGTTGGTGGTGTTCCACAGCTCGAAGTGGTTGCCGGACAGGCGCAGCAGCCCATGGCTGTTGGTGGTGATCCACAGCGCCCCGTCCCGGGCGGGGTACAGCGAGTGGAGGTGGCGCAGGGGGATCTCGGCAGGAGCGGACACGGAGGAGAAGACGCCTCCGCTCATGCGGGTGAGGCCCTCGTCGGTGCCAATCCACAGGGTGCCGCTGGCGTCGGTGGTGAGGCAGCGGATGGTGCGGCCCTTGAGGGCGGGGGTGTTGATGAAGTCGAAGACGGTGAAGCGCACGCCGTCAAAGCGCACAAGCCCCTCCCAGGTGCCGGACCAGAGGTAGCCGTCGGGAGTCTGCGCCAGGGCCTCGATGGCGTTCTCGGGCAGGCCGTCGGTGGTCTGCCAGACGCGGTGGGGAAACTGGAGCAGGGACTTGTCAGGGGCCAGGGCCCAGGCGCTGGGGGCTGCGGCAAGCAGGCCCACCAGCAGCACCGGGGTGAGGACACGTCTGTGACTGCCTGGGACGGGGGACATAGGAGACCTGACGGGTGGGCACCGTAGCGGGGAGCCACGACCGGGGAAAGCCGATCCACCACCCTAGGGTCAACCCCTTTACAGCTGAAGTCCCCCCTCGCCGGAGCGCTTCTAAGGAGGCGAGGACTCGGGGGCGAGGAGCATCGCCCGGGCCTCGGAGACGATGTCCGGCGGCGAGTTGGGATCATCGATGAGCGCCTGGAGCTGCTTGCGGGCCGCCTCGAACTCCTTGTGCCGCTTCAGCAGGGTGGCCTTGTGCAGCAGCAGGTGTCCCCGGGTGTCCATGTCGGGCGAGAGCGCCAGCGCCTTGGCCAGTAGCCGCTCGGACTCCTCCGTCTTCTCGGCGGCCAGGGCGAGCGCCTCCCAGGCGAGCACGAACTCCGGCGCCTTCTTCGTCAGCGCCTCCAGCCGTTGGTGCACCTCCTGCAAGTCCTTGAGCTGCTCCACCTCGAGGAACTCCCGCAGCGTCCCCGGGGGCACGCGCCCGTCGTGTTCCCTGCGCAGGCTGTCGAGCATCCGCTTGCTGTCCGAGAGCCCTTGCGGCACCAGCGCCTCCAGCTGCTCGAAGGCCTCCAGCGCTCGGGCGTCCTCCTTCATATGCACGTAGGTGAGGCCAATGTCATAGAGGGGCACCGGCCAGCTGGGAGCCGCCTCGCGCGCCTGCAGGAAGGACGTCAGCGCCTCGGCGAACTCGCCCGCCTCCCCCTGCTTGCGCCCCTGGGCGTGCAGCTGCATGGCGCGCTCGGGGGGAACCGGCGCCTGGGGAGCCGTCTCCGGCAGGGCGGGCAGCGGCGGCGGGGGGGCAGGCGCGGCAGGAGCCTCGGCGGGGGCGGGGCTCGGCGCGGACTTCTCCTGGCGGGAGCAGCCCGTGGAGCAGGCAAGGACGGCCGAGAGGATGAGCAGGCGACGCATCGGGGCGTGGACTATAGTCGAGCCTCGGCTCCGCATCCTCGCTCTCGGAACACTCCTGCCCTGTAGCAGGGAATGTATTATTGAGTACGGTGATCATGGTCCGAGGACGGGGCAGCATACGGATGCTCCAGGCGCTGCAGTGGGAGCGGAACTGGGGGCTCCCATGAGCCCGTGGGTGCTGCTGGTGCTCGCCGTGGCGGCGGGGCTTGGAGCCCATCTCCTGACACGGAGGCGGATGCGGCAGCTCCAGGAGCAGGCCCAGCAGCTGGCCCGCCAGGCCGAGCTGGGCCGCATGCAGCTCCGGGAGCACCAGGAGCGCTTCCAGACGCTGGTGGACAAGTCCCCCGACGCGCTCTTCATCCACCGCGAGGGGCTCATCCTGCTCACCAACCCCGCGGCCACCGCGCTCCTGGGCTACTCGCGCCCCGACGAGCTGCGGGGCCGCAAGCTCACGGAGCTGCTCCAGCCGGGAGACGAGTCCGCGCTGGCGCTCCCCACGCCGGCCGAGGAGCAGGGCGTGCGGGAGATGCACTGGGTGCACCGCGAGGGCCGGCTGGTGCTGGGCGAGGGGGTGACGTTCACGCTGGTGTTCGAAGGCCAGCCCTCCCGGGTGTCCATCATGCGGGACATCACCGAGCGCAAGCACCTGCGAGAGAAGCTCCAGACAGCGGACCGGATGGCGGCCATTGGCTCGCTGGCGGCGGGGGGGGCGCATGAGATCAACAACCCGCTGTCCTTCGTGCTCAGCAACGTGCGCTTCGTGCGCGACGAGCTGAAGGCGCTGTCGGAAGAGTCGGATGACAGGACGCGCGAGCGCTTCAAGGAAGTCCGGGAGGCGCTGGAGGAGACGTTGTCGGGCGCTGATCGGGTGAGTGAAATCGTCCGGGACTTGCGCACCTTCTCCCGAGGAGATGACGGCAAGCGCGTCCCGGTGAACGTGCACTCGGTGCTGGACTTGTGCAGCAACATCGCCCGGAGCCAGCTGCGCCACCGCGCCAAGCTGGTGAAGCAGTACGGAGAGCTGCCGGCCATCCTCGCCAACGAGTCGCGGCTGGGGCAACTGTTCCTCAACCTCATCATCAACGCGGCGCAGGCCATCCCCGAGGGTGGAGATGCCAAGGGCCACGAGGTGCGCCTCACCACGTGGCGGGAGGCCGAGAGCCAGGTCGTCGTCGAGGTGAAGGACACGGGGATGGGCATCCCCGTGGAGAACCTGCATCGGCTGTTTGATCCATTCTTCACCACCAAGCCCGCGGGCGTGGGCACGGGGCTGGGGCTGTCCATCTGCCAGGGCATCGTCACCGGGCTGGGCGGCCGCATCACCGTGGAGAGCCAGCCGGGCCAGGGCAGTGCCTTCCGGGTGTTTCTCCCCGTGGGAGAGCCCGTCGTGCCGCCGGTAAGCTAGGCTGGCCGCACAGGAGCGTGCATGGCCGAGCCTGACACCATGGATCGCATCGCGCCAACCCGACGGCCTCCGGGGCGGCCAGTCATGTATCAGCGCTGGCGCACGCTGCTGTTTCTTCACTGGGAGCTGCCCGCGCAGGTGCTCGCGCCGCTGTTGCCTCCGGGGCTGACGCTGGACACGTACGAGGGCCGGGCCTTCGTGGGGCTGGTGCCCTTCACCATGCGCGGCGTGCGGCCCGCGGGGCTGCCCGCCTTCTCTCCGCTGTCGGACTTCCACGAGACCAACGTGCGCACGTACGTGCACCGCGAGGGGAAGGATCCGGGGGTGTGGTTCTTCAGCCTGGATGCGGCCAGCCGCATCGCCGTGAAGCTGGCCCGCGCCTGGTTCAAGCTGCCCTACTACTTCGCGCGCATGGAGCTGAAGCAGGAGGGCCCCTGGGTGTCCTACCACTCCGAGCGCCAGTGGCCCGCGCCCGTGCCGGCCCGGTGCTCGGTGCGATGCGCTCCAGCGGGCGAGGCGGCGAGCTCCACGCCGGGCACGCTCCAGCACTTCCTGGTGGAGCGCTACTTCCTCTACACGGTGCACGGCGGCGGGCTGTGGCGAGGACAGGTGCACCACACGCCCTATCCAGTCCGGGGCGCGCAGGTGGAGGGGCTGGATGAGTCCCTCCTGTCCGCCGCCGGGCTGGCCCGCCCCCTGGCCGCGCCCCTGGTGCACTTCTCCGAGGGCGTGGACGTGGACGTGTTCCGGCTCACGCGCGTGTCCGGGTGAGGCTCACCTGCACTTGCCGCAGTCGGCCTTGCAGCTGTCGTAGGTGCTGCCCGTCCCGCAGCTCTCGGTGAACTGGCACACCCCGTCTCCGCAGCTGTAGATGTCCGTCGGCAGGATGCGCGTGGTGAGCGGCTTGTACGTCACCCCCTGGTAGGTGCACTGCGTGTAGAACGTCTTCGTCGAGTCCAGCGTGCAGAAGTCCTTGCACGAGCCCACGTGGTCCAGCGGCGGGCAGTCGATGCTCTGCTTCTTCGAGGACAGCCCGCACGCGCGAGTGGTGCTCTCCTTGGGCTTGAGCACATTCCTGTCATTGGCCACGTAGAGGCCCTGCTGGGTGAAGGCGTTGCCGAAGAAGCACGCCTCCCTCTCCGAGTACGTCGCCAGCTCCGAGCTCGTATACGGCATCGCCGTGCCCTGCGCGGTGAGCCCGAGCACCGAGATGCCAATGTGGAGGCCGAACTTGTTGGCGTGCGCCGCCAGGCACGCGGTGATGACTTGCTGCTCGGCCACCGTGGCGGGCATCCCGCTGCCCCACCCCAGCGCCAGCCCGAGCCGACCCGGCCAGACATAGGTGAGCCCCATCGCCGGGCTCTGGTAGGTGCGGCTCTGGCCCTCGGGCAGCGCGCACATCACCACGTACCGCATCACCGACTCCCGGGTGCCCGGATCCTGCTCGAACCAGCCCCGGAACGAGGCCGTCTGCAGGCCGTTGACGGACAGGCCGTTGACGGACAGGCCGTTGACGGACAGGCCGTTGACGGACAAGCCATTGACGGACAGTCCGTTGACGGACAGCCCGTGCTCGCTCATGTCCGAGCCCTGCGCTCTGCCGCCCATCACTGCCCGCTCCCGCTCCTGCTCCACGGGCCTCGCCTCCTCTGTCCCGCACCCCACTGCGGTCCCCAGGCACAGCCCCACGGCGATGCACCACAGCACTGCAAGATTGCCGTGTTTCTGTAACGCCAGGACAGAGTGAACGTCGAAGTACACCGTTTTCATGATGAGACTCCCCCACGCAGAGCGAGGCGGTCGAGAAAAGGCCGCCAACACTGGATGTCATGCTTTACCCAATATGAATGATAACGCTGACAGCCTTCGCTGGCGCTGAGGGTCTCTCTACGCCATGGCCATCCCCGCTCAACCAGCTCCTCACACTTCGGGCACGCCCAATACCTGTGAGGCAACCGGTGTGAAGAGGAGTCCGTTCTGCACCCGGGCCACCCAGGTGGAGAGCTCTGTAATGCGCCCGCCCAACAGCTCGAGCGACGGGCCCTCAGAGCGCACTTCCACCGGGCCCACATGCACACAGACCTGGACGCAGGCGCCCACCTCGGCGGCGAGCGACTGCGTGTCCTGGCGCATCTCGCGCAGGGACGCGTACAGGTGCCGACCCTCCTCGGGTGGCAGCGGCGCGGTGCTCTCCAGCAGACGGACTCCCAGCAGCGCGGTGCCCGTCTGCAGCGCCAGCGTGAAGCCCATGGAGCGGAGCTGTTGCTCCAGGCAGTCGAGCACCTCGGCGAGCGCCGCGTGCATCAGCTCCTCGTCGTGCTCGTGGCTGGCGTCGGGCGGCTCGACCTGGGCGTGCACGGCGAGCGCCTGGCGCAGGGTGCCTTGAATCGCCGCGCTCCCCGGCGCCGCCACCGCCTCTCGCAGCGCGGTGAGGAAGGCCGAGGTGCTGGCATAGCGCCGCTCCGCCTCCTTCTCCAGGCAGCGCAGCACCACCGTATCCACCGCGAGCGGCACCGGCGCCGAGGCGCTCGCCCGCGGAGGAGGCGCCTCCAGATGCAGCCGCTCCATCTCCGCCCTGTCCTTCGAGTGGAACGGGTAGTGCCCCGTCACCAGCTGGAACAGCAGCACGCCCAGCGCGTACACGTCCGTGGCGGGGGGGATGGCGCCCCCGCGCAGCTGCTCGGGCGCCATGGCGAACGCGGTGCCCAGCCGCTGCCCGGCCAGCGTCAGTCCCGCCTGGCCCGCTTGCGGCTGCATCAGCTTGGCGATGCCGAAGTCCAACAGCTTCACGCGCGGCCGCTCACCGGGCTCCATCACCATGACGTTGCTGGCCTTCAAGTCCCGGTGGACGATGCCGGCCTGGTGGGCCGCCTCCAGCGCTCCGCACACCGGCTCCAGATAAGCCAGCGCGCGCTCGGCGGACATCCTCCCCTGCTCCTGCACCAGCTGGCTGAGCGTGCGCCCCTCCAACAGCTCCATGACGAAGTAGGGGCTGCCGTCCGGCATCATCCCGAAGTCATACACATCCACCACATTCGGGTGGCGGATCTGATTGACGATGCGCGCCTCGCGCACGAAGCGCTGGAGCATCTCTCCCTGGTCGGCCAGGTGCGCGTGCAGCACCTTCACCGCCGCGCGCCGCCCGAGGATGCGGTGCTCTCCTTCGTACACGCTGCCGTGGCCGCCCGAGGCGATGAGCCGCTTGAGCAGGTACTCGCCGGCGAGCGTGTACCCCGCGCCCTGCTTGTCCTTGGGCTGCCCGGTGTCGGTGTTCCAGGGGACCTGGGCCTTGCTCCCTTGGATGCGGTAGGTGTCGTCAGAGTCCCCCATGCGCACACGCTAACTACCTGTTCCGTCCCCTGCGAGAAATTGTCCTGTCACCACCCTGGCTGTAAGTGCGAGCGAGTGTCGGACAGCGAGCAGCCCTGCCCCCCCCTGGCGCGGGGCCTGTCCGTTGGTGGATTCTCGCCCCTGCAACAGACGCGGTGGGTTGGACGGCGGGCCCAGGGGGCTGGTGGGATTGGCTGGTTACTGGGGGGGGCACGAATGCCCATGACGACTCTTCTCGATGATGTCACCACTCACGCGGGCCTACCGCTGTCGCCACCCGCGGCCACGGCGGGCGCGTGTCTGATTTTGATCAGCACGACGATGCCGGCCGCCATCGGCCGGGCCTTTGCGCTGCTGCCGGGCGAGCACATGCTCGGGCGCGGCTCGGAGGCGGACCTGCGCATCGACGACCACGGGGTGTCGCGCCGGCATGCCCAGGTGGTGCGCACGCCTGATGGTGTATGCCACGTCCGAGACTTGGGCTCCACCAACGGCACCTACCTCAACGGCATGTCCATCTCCGCCGCGGAGCTGCGCGAGGGCGACAGGCTGCAGATTGGCACCGGCACCGTGTTCCGCTTCTCCACGAGGGATCAGCTCGAGCCGCGCGAGGAGCAGCTGCGCCAGGCGCTGTCCGCCGCGCGCGTGGGCATCTGGGACTGGAACGAGGCCAGCGGCGTGGTGACGTGGTCCGAGCACGTGGACCGGCTGCTGGGCCTGGCGGTGGGCAAGCTGTCGGGGCGGCCCATGGACTTGAAGGAGGTGGTGCACCCGGCGGACCTGCGGCGCGTGCGCGAGGCGCTGGCCAGCGCGCTGGAGCAGCGCACCCAGGTGGAGCTGGAGTACCGCATCGAGCCGCCGGGCAGCGGCTGCCGGTGGATCTCCTGCAAGGGAGATGTGCTGAGCAACCAGGGGGGCGCGCCCACGCGGATTACCGGCACGGTGATGGACATCACCGCGCGCAAGCAGGCCGAGCAGGAGCTGCGCCGCCAGGCTCTGCTCTTCGAGAGCTTCTATGACGGGGTGCTGATCACGGACTTGTCCGGCCGCATCGTGGACCTGAACCCGAGCGCGGAGCGGATGTTCGGCCGGGCCAAGGTGGAGGCGCTGGGGCACACGCTGTACTCGGTGCTCAACCCGGGACAGACGGACAGCCTCACCGCGAACATCCTGATGATGCTGGAGCAGGCGGGCCGGTGGACAGGCGAGGTGGGCTTCGAGCGGCGGGACGGCACGGTGTGCGCGTGCGAGTCGGTGGCGGTGCCGCTCAGGGACGCGGAGGGGCGCACCATCGCGTGCATCATGGTCCTGCGCGACATCACCGAGCGCAAGAACCTGCAGGCGCGGCTGGTGATGGCTGACAGGCTCGCGTCGGTGGGCACGCTGGGGGCGGGGGTGGCGCATGAGATCAACAACCCGCTGGCCTACATGATGGTGAACCTGCACCTCATCCACGTGGGACTGGAGCGGCTGGAGGCGGTGGCGCCCTCGGGCACCATCGAGCCGCTGCAGCAGCTGGTGAAGGAGACGACGGAGGGCGCCGAGCGCATTGCGGGCATCGTCCAGGACTTGAAGACGTTCGCGCGGGGCGAGCAGGACGCGCGCCTGGGGCCGGTGGACGTGCGGCGGGCGATGGAGCTGGCGTGCAAGATGGCGGACAACATGCTGCGCCACCGGGCGCGGCTGGTGATGCAGTTCGACGTGGTGCCACTGGTGGAGGCCAACGAGTCGCGGCTGTGCCAGGTGTTCCTCAACCTGCTGCTCAACGCGGCGCAGGCCATTCCCGAGAGCGATCCGGCGCAGCGGCACGAGGTGTCCGTGCGGCTGCGCTCCCCGGGGCCGGAGCAGGTGGTGGTGGAGGTGCGGGATACGGGGATGGGGATGGGGCCGGAGGTGCTCTCGCGGGTGTTTGATCCGTTCTTCACCACCAAGCCGGTGGGCGAGGGCACGGGGCTGGGGCTGTCCATCTGCCACGGCATCATCGAGTCGATGCAGGGCAGCATCTCGGCCGAGAGCGTGCCGGGCAAGGGCAGCAT
>FSUC01000362.1_pt1 | contig 9200 bp, 9 predicted proteins | sample 1636951 | NCBI WGS metagenome assembly FSUC01 (sample SAMEA3914818, study PRJEB12502) | metagenome | biome: forest; material: soil | place: Canada | collected 2010-06-26 | depth 0.1 m
CCGGGCCCTGCACCTCGCGCTCGGACCAGCCGGTGTCCTCCCAGCCCGGCTTCACGCCGCCCTGGTAAATGGGCTCGGCCAGCTCCACGGACATGCTGGGCTTGGAGGAAGCAGCCCCGGAGGACCTCGAGGGGCCTGGAGATGCAGCGCGAGCCTCTCCGCCCTCGCACGCGGCCAGCAGCACGGCACAGGCGGCCAGCAGCACGCCCCTCATGGCTCGGTGCTCGAGCCCTTCCCCGCGCCTCGGGCGGACTGCCGGTAGCGAGCGATGCGCCGGGCCACCTCGCGCCACGAGCCCGCCTCGGCCCTGGCTCCGCGCAGGTACTCCATGGTGTAGGCCACCGAGGTGCTCCTGAAGGCCACCTGCTCCAGCCCCAGCCTGTCTGCCAGCCGCGCGGCTCCCATGAGCGCGTCGGTGACGGGGCGGGTGGGCCCCGGCAGCGCCACCGCCGTGGCCAACAGCGGGCGGGCCAGCGCATTCATCTCGAAGAGCATCCGCCATGGATCCACCTGCGGCACATCCGAGTGCCGCTCGGACAGCCGGGAGTCCATGATGCCGTAGCGGTGCGCGCGCGCCAGCCACTTCTCGAAGCTGGTGTGGTCCGAGCCGTGCAGCACATACGAGTCATTGCAGAAGCGCACCTGGCAGCCCGCCTTCTCCAGGCGGATGCCCAATTCAATGTCCTCCGACTGCTTGAGGCTCGAGTCGAAGCCGCCCACCGCCACGTAGTCCTCGCGGCGGAACGAGACGTTGCCCGTGTAGAGGTTCCACCCTCGGGCGCCCTCGCTGTGGAGCCTGTGGGCCAGCCGCTCGTGCAGGTACGCGTACCAGCGCTCGAACAGCGGCATGTCCGAGAGCGCGGGGTCCGGATCAATCCTCCCCAGCACCACGTGGCGCGAGCCCTCGGGGTGCTGCTCCAGGTGCTTCTGGATGAAGTCCTCGGGCACCTGCATGTCGTCGTCGGTGATGATGACGACATCGCCGTGCGCGGCGAGCACTCCGCGGTGCCGGGCCGCCGCCGCGCCCGCGTTCTTCTGCGTCTCCACCCGCAAGCGGTAGGGCAGCTGCCTGGCCAGCTCTTCCAGGGGGCCTTGGGCGGGCTCCTTGGAGCCGTCGTCCACCACCACCACCTCGTAGTCTTGCGGAGGCAGCGTCTGGCGGGCGAGCTGCTCAAGCAGCCGCGGGAGCAGGGCCAGCCGGTTGTACGTGGCCATCACCACGCTCACCCGGGGCCGCTGTGCTTCATTCCGCGGCGGAGCACCTGGGCTCGCCGAGGGAGAATCGCTCACTTCTTGCTCCCCACCCGTTGCTGCAGCGTCACGCTGCCCAGGAAGCGCGCCTTGCCGATGAGCTCCAGCGTGTGGCGCGCGGCGGAGAACTGCGTGGAGCCCAGCGGCACGCACAGCAGGGCGCGCTCAGCAGCCAGCGCCACCTCCACGCCCACCGGGTTGGAGAGCACCGAGTCGATGCAGACGACGACCACGCCGCCCTGCTCGATGAAGGCCTTCATGTCCCGCACCAGCCGCGAGGCCGCCCCAGGAGGCAGCCCTTCCGCGTCGATGAAGCGGATGGGCTTCTCGCGGTACTGGCTGCCCACCTCGACGACGGCGCGCGCGGCCATCAGCCCCGAGGCACCCGGCTGGGCCGGCACCACCACCAGCGAGTTCCACTTCTCGCGCTGGGTGAGCAGCGTCCACAAGTGGAGCAGCTCGTTGGGAATGGGCTCCGGCTGAGGGACAAACTCGTTGAGGACGGGCCCCTCGGGAGCCAGGGGCGCCGGTGTGCCGCGGACGACGGACCAGGGACGCGGACGCACAGGCCCCGGCTTGGCGCCGTTGCCGTCGCCTCCCCGGGGAGGCTGGCCACCTCCCGAATTGTCGTTCGGCTCGTACATGAACGGATCCAGTCTACTCATTTTTTCGCTACTGCCCAGAGGGGCCTTGCGAGCAGGCGACTGCGAGTCAACAGACACTCGATACCGCTGAGTCCCGAAAAATCGGGCTCCTTTGCGACTCATGTGCGCCCACCTCCCTCCTGCACCGACGATCCGAGCAGGGTTGAGCCCTCAACAGGGGCGGGGACATGGCGCGGGCTCCAGGCGCCGGTGAGCGTGGCCAGCTTGCCTGCAATGGTGACGGACAGGGCCATGAGGATCATCGCGTACCAGCTGGTGATGCCCATGTCTCCGAAGCACTGATTGATGTACGCGAACACGATGGCCACCACCACCATGGCCCAGGCGCGCCACTGCGGCACGTGCGCGCGGTGGTAGGAGCGCACGGCGAAGAACACTGTCACCGCGACGAACAGCCACACCCCGGTGAAGCCCACCACGCCGCCAAAGGCCAACAGGCCCAGCACCGAGTTGTGCGGGTGGTACAGATAGTCCTCGAACAGATGGGAGATGTCGGCCAGCTTCATGACTTCCTCGAAGCCGTGCCCGTAGCCGGAGCCCAGGATGGGGTTGTGCTGCCAGGTGGAAATGAGGTTGAAGTTCTCCACGTCGCGGTAGTCCATCTCGCCGGTGTCGTTGTGCTCGCCGACGATCATCGACTTGATCGTGTTCACGGGCGAGAAAAAGCCCGTCGGGTTGGCCCAGCCGATGACGATGTAGGCCAGGATCAGCGGCGCCAGGGCGATGCCGGCCCGGGTGAGGTAGCGCTTCACGCGCGTCCACGGGCTGATCAGGAACATGGCGATGACGGCCTGATCAAAGCTGGCGTAGGACAGGCGGCGGTCGTTGTAGCTCATGCCCATGAAGATGATGCCGCCCACCACCAGCATCCGCCGGAAGTTCTTCCAGGTGGGCTCCTCGGTCCAGGTGGCCAGGGCGATGGCCAGCCCCGTCACGTAGAGCATCGTGTCCGAGTGCGTGGTGGCGTACTCGCTGTAGAGCCCCTGAGGCCGGACGATGAAGACGATGAAGAAGGCGCCCAGGAAGGCCTTGGTGAAGGCGGCGCCGATGATGATGCGCCCCAGCAGCTTGAAGTCCTCCGGCCCCTTGATGGAGACGTTGAACAGCAGCACGAACATGGGCATCAGCAACAGCTTCTGGAGCTGCCACTTCGCCGGGCGGCCGTCTCCCCCGCGCGCCACGCCCCAGATGTACATCCAGGTGATGGTGGCCAGGATGAGCAGCAGCGCCATGACGAGCGGCCGGGGCAGCGGCGTCTTCGGGGTGTCCGTCTTCAGCCCTACCGCCTGCCGGTAGATGTAGAGCGCGATGAGCCCGAACACCGACAAGTCCACGAGCGTGAAGCCCAGGCCCGGCACGCCGGTGACGACGTTGAGGTTGATGAAGAACAGCCGTCCGATGAAGGAGACCGGCGAGTTCCACAGGCCCGAGTACGGCACCTCCACCGCGCAGTCCACCGTGAGCAGGACGCCCAGGAGGATCAGCACGGGGTAGCGCACCGGCACCTTGGCCAGCACCCACACCAGGCAGGCAGCCACCATGGGCAGGAGCGCCACTGCCGGGAAGAGCACGAGCAGCCCCAACGTGGCCATCACCACGCCGGCCAGCAGCGTGAGGAACACCGGGGTGCGTGCAAGAAAGGCTTCCATCGTCGTGCTCGGGGTGGACCGCTAGGGCTTGCGCGCCTCGCGGGTGGTCCGCACCCACTCCCCCTTCTTGTCTCGAGGGCCCGCCACCATCAGCCACACCTTCCACGCCACGTAGAAGGGCGCCCGCATCAAGTCCACCAGCCCGCGTGCCCCCATGCCCGACACCCACCAGCCTCGCAGTACGTACAGGCCCAGGCTGGCCATGCAGAACGAGGCCGCCCACGAGCTCGCCGCCACGCGCCCCTGCCACACCGAGAGCCCACTCGCGGCCACCGCCACCGCGACAGCCCCCAGCACCACGTAGCTCAGCGGAGGCACCAGCAAGTCCATCGCGAGGTCCAGCAGCACGCCGTCACGCTTGCGCAGCGCCTCGCCCAGCAGCGGCACGCCGAACTGCTTCGTCATCGCCCAGCGTCCGCCCTCCCACCGGCGGCGCTGCGAGCGCGCGGCCTTCTCCGAGGACACCATCTCCCCGAGCACCTCCGCCTCCCACGCGTAGTGCACGCGGTGGCCGGCTCGGCCCAGGCGGATGCCGTACTCCAAGTCCTCTACGATGGAGAAGGCATCGTGGGGCACCTCGCGGATGACGCGGTGGCTGAAGCACATGCCATTGCCGCGCAGTCCACACGAGACGCCCAGCCGCTCGCGGCCCATCGAGCGCACCTTGTGGAACAGCGCCAGGGCAATGGCCATCAGCCGCGTGCGCCACGAGGCCATCGGGTTGAGCACGCCATAGTGCGCCTGCACCGCGTGCGCGCCCGCCTGAAGCCTCAGTCCAAACGAGTGCAGCAGGTGCGAAGACACCACCGTGTCCGCGTCCACCACCACCACCGCATCCGCGAAGCCCTCCTTCAGGCTGTGCTCGAAGGCATGCGCCAGCGCGAAGCCCTTGCCCCGGTTCTGCGTGTCGTGACGCTCCAGCACCGTGGCGCCCGCCTCTCTCGCGCACGCGGCCGTGGCGTCCTCGCAGTTGTCGGCCACCACGAGGATGCGCCGCAGCGCCACCGGGTAGTCGAGCGCGGAGAGGTTGGCCACCGTGCGGCCAATGCCACCCTCCTCGTTGTGCGCCGGGACGATGAGATCAAACTTCAGCTGGGCAGCCACCTGGGGCGGCGCCGGCTTGGAGGCCGACAGCAGCGTCAACAGCAGCAGGTAGCCGCACGCCACCACCACCGGTAGCGACAGCACCAGCAACGCTGCGTCCGCCCACGTCATGGCGTCACCCCTGCCCCGGACTTCATGAGGCGGACTCGGGCCCCCGGTCCAGCTCCGCCAGCACCGGCACGCCCAGCCCTCGCTCCACCTGCCAGCTCTCCAGCACCCGTCCGCTGAGCACGTCCCTGGCCAGCGCCGCGAACACCCCCAGCACCAGCCCAGCGAAGAGGCCGCCCAGGGCGATGACCAGCGCGTTGGGCTTCATCGCCTTGCGGGGAAACTCGGCCGGAGTGAGCACCGTGAAGCGGTACTTGAACGTCTTCGAGGCGATGTCCAGCTCCAGCTTCGCCGCGTCGATGCGCTTGAGGATCTGCTGCTGCGCCGACAGCCGGCTGCGCAGCCTGTCCAGCGCCACCGCCGCGCTCGGGTTCTCGGACACCGCGGGCAACAGGCCCATCAGCACCCGCTCCAGCCCGTAGGGATCAGGCACCGGCTCGTCCGGGAAGGGCATGGACTTGCCGCCCAGCTCGCCGTACTCGGCCAGAAGCTGCTTCTCCTCCTCGTTGAGCGCCTTCACCTGCGGCGAGCCCTGCCGCAGCGAGGCCACCTTCGTCTCCAGCTCCACCACCGAGGGGTGGTCCGGCGCGTACATCTCCCGCTTCTGCGCCAGCTCGTCCTGCATCTCCGTCATCCGCTGGTTGTGCTGCACCTGCGCGTCCGCGATGGCGCGGCGCTTGGTGCGGATGAGGAAGCGCAGCTGCGCCAGCTCCTGGTCCGTGGAGCCAAAGCGCGGCATCAGCCGCGGGTCTCCCACCGCGCGCCTGCGCTCCAGCATGATGGAGGAGAACGTCTTCTCGAACTCGTCGTAGGACTCCTTCACCGCCAGGGCCGCCTGCTGCTCGTGCTCCTCCAGGATGGTGAGCGCGTCCTTGATGCTGCTGAGCTCCTCCTCCTTGCTCTTGTCCAGGAAGCTCTGCTGCGCGGCGCCCACCAGCTCGTAGGCCAGCTGCGGGTCTCCCCACTCCACGCCAATGGCCACCTTGCCATCGTTCGTGTTCACCATGATGCGCTTCTCCAGCGTGCCCACCATGCCGTCCATGCGCGCGTCCTCGTCCGGCGGCGCAGAGATGAGCCGCATCACCGAGTCCTTGGCGCGCAAGAGCGGCGGCCGGGTGGCCTCCCACCTGTCCAGCAGGTTCAAGTCCTTGATGAGCTTGATGAGGTTGTCCTGGCGCAGCACCGCCTCGGCGGCGGCCTTGGTGGGCCCGTCCACGTCGTTGACGGGGCGCATGGGGTTGGCCGGCTCCGGGTTGAGGATGTTGGCGCGCTCGGGGTTCACCAGCCCGGGGATGATGGTGTTGGCCGTGCGCCGGGGCAGCAGCTTGGACTCGGCGTAAAAGGTGCGCGGCAGGAACTTGGCCGCCGACAGCGCCAGCACCGCCGTCACCAGGAAGGTGATGAGCGCCAGCGCTCTGTGGCGGCTCACCGCGCGGCGCACGTAGCCGGCGTAGTCGCGCAGCTGCTCCCAGTCGAAGATCTGGGCAGGGTCCTTCTCGGCCTCGGGCAGCTCATGAGGTGCGGACATCGCTCTTGCCTCCCGAGGCCGCCACACCAGGCCTGGCCAATAGCCGCAGCACCTGCTGGACGAACTCTTCCTGGCTGAATGGCTTGGTCAAGTATCCGTCCGCCCCGACTTCTTCCGCCTGCGCCCGGTCCAACAGGGTGCCGCGCGCGCTGATCATCAATACCGGCAGGCCTGCTAACTCCGGCTGCCCCCGGATGTATTCGCACACGTCGTATCCGGACACATCCGGCAGGGTCAGGTCCAGGCACACCAAGTCTGGTCGGCTGCTGGCCAACTGTTCGAGCGCGGAGCGCCCGTTGGCGGCCTCCATGATGTGGCGCACCCCGAGGGCGTGCAGGAATTCGCCCACCATCTTCCGGAAGAGCGGCGAGTCCTCGACCACCAGGACCGTGCGTTGCGAGACGTCCATGGGCGAGTGCCGGGTCCTCTCTTAATCGTCAAGCCGCGGCCAGATGACGAGCACGGCGAACGCATAACAAAGGTTGAAGAGGACCATCATCAAGATGGCCTTCTTGATGCCACGGGCCGGGTGACGCTCTCGCGCCGCCAGGCTCGGCAAGAGGATCATCGCGTACAGCACGGACAGCAGCAGGAACTTCTTCATGACTTCCTGGTGGGATTAAAGCCTACCATGCTCCTGACGGATCACCAATCCGACGCCCAGGAACCACTTATAGATGGGGTCGTCCTCGATCAGAAATTCTCTCAGCCTCAAGAGTCGTCCGGAAGCCACCACGGCCGAGGAGCGAGTAACCGGCCATTGAATTTTCAACGAGATGCGCTCCTCGCCGTCCCGGCGGTGGGGCCCGTCCGTCATGGCCTGGGCGGCCGTCAAGTCCAGGTTCACCTGAGCCTTGCGGCGGCCCACCCACTCGAAGCCGAAGCTCTCCTCGGCGCGGGGGTAGACGAGGGTGGAGTACACGTCCACGAAGGGCACGTAGCGCGCCGCCAGCTTGGCCTTCACCGGCCAGTGGTAGCCCACGGGCACGGGCGTCTGCAGCGAGAGCTCCCCGGTGGGGTACAGGATGCTGGCGCCAGGCAGCGGGCCCAGGGGGACTGCCTGGGGGCGCCGCTCGCCGGCCGCCACGCCCAGCTGGAGCTTTCCGGTGATGAGCGGGGTGAACTGGTACTGCAGCAGGGGGGTGGCCTGGACTATCGACAGGCGCGCGTCGGTGGAGAAGTGCACATCGCGCCCGTACACCTCGCCGCCCAGCACCAGGCGCCGGGTGAGGGAGTGGAAGGCCTGGGCGCGCAGCTCGGGCCCCACCTGCGCGGGCGTGAGGCGGTCCGAGCGCGGGCGCACGGTGGTGGGCGGATCCAACAGGCCGTTGAAGACGATGCCCGTGCTCAGGCCGATATACGTGCGGCGGATGCCGGTGATGTCAAAGCCCACCAGGCTCTCCGAGTAGGCGTACTGGCTGGCGTCCAGCAGGCGCAGATCTCCGTTGGTGGTGGGCGCGGGGACGCGGAAGTCCTCGAAGGGGAAGGCGCCGTAGGTGAGGGCCTCCAGGGCCCACACCTTGAAGCCCGGGTCGACCTGGTACTCGCCCCGCAGGAAGAAGAAGGTGAGCAGCTCCAGCGTGGGCTCGGTGAAGGTGCGGCGCAGCAGGAACTGGGGCTCGAGGATGGCCTTGAGCTCCATGCGCGGCGTGTAGAGGATGACCTGGCCGCGAGGCGTAATCACCACGTCCTGCACGAGCGCGGCGTCCTCGCGCTCGGTGAGGCTGGGGGTGCGCACCACCGTCTCGGCGCGAATCTGCGACGAGTAGCGGAGCGCCGGCGTGCCCGCCAGGGCCAGGCTCATCACCAGCGCGGGCAGCACCGTCACCATCCGCTCACTCCACCACCACCACGTCCCCAGTGCGCAGGACGAAGCCTGCGCCCTTGCCCTGGGTGCGGCTGACGGCCGCGTAGTCGAACCGGATGCGCACCGGCGCCGGGGCGTCCGGCTGGCGCCGCAGCACGTAGATGCCGTCCAGCTGCGCGTAGTCCGTGAAGCCGCCAGCCAGCGCCAGCGCCTGGAGCACGCCGCTGCCGGGCTCCAGCTCCTTCATGCCCGGGCCCTTCACCTCGCCCAGCACGGCGACTTGAACCTTCTTCGGGTCGGTCACCTTCACCGTGACGGCGGGGTTGCTCACCATGGGCTTGAGCAGCTCCTCCAGCCGCCGGGCGAGCACGGGCGGCGTGAGCCCCGCGGCGTCCACATCGTTGATCAGCGGCAGGGTGATGCGGCCATCCTCGCGCACCAGCACGTTGTCGGACGTCAAGTCGTTCTGGTTCCACACCTTGAGGTAGAGCCTGTCGCCGCGGCGGATGATGTAGCCCTCGTCCTGGAGCGAGGGCGGCTCGCGGTAGTCATCCACCCAGGTGAAGCGGCCCGGTGCGTAGCAGGCGCCCAGCGCCAGCAGCGCCACCGGGAGCACCCGGCGCAAGAGAGGGAAGAGACAGCAGGAGGTGGGGTAGCGGGACATAAGAGAGTCAGCTCCAGCTCACGCGGCGGAAGGGCGGACGGGCGCGCCGCGCCTGCGCACCACGCGCAGCAGGCCGAACAGCTCCTCCAGGCGCACCGCGCCCGTCACCAACACGAGGAGAATGTAGAGGCTGGCGCCCACCACCAGCCGCACGGGGCCCAGGCCCACAAGAGCGATGTGCACGGCCGTCACCACCGCGCACACCGCCAGCGTCTTGAAGAGGCGCACCAGGCTCTGCCTGTCATAGGCGCGCCGGCCCACCGCCCACACCAGCAGGGCCACGGCCACCACCTCGCAGACAAACAGGCCCAGGGCCGCGGCGCACGCGCCTCCCACCGGGCCGAACCACGCCAGGAAGGGCCGGGAGAGCGTGAGGTTGATGAGCGAGTTGAGCACCATGGACACCACCGAGGTGCGCGTCACC
>FSUC01000346.1_pt1 | contig 9138 bp, 4 predicted proteins | sample 1636951 | NCBI WGS metagenome assembly FSUC01 (sample SAMEA3914818, study PRJEB12502) | metagenome | biome: forest; material: soil | place: Canada | collected 2010-06-26 | depth 0.1 m
CCGCAGGTCTTTGCGGGTGGACGTGGCCGGTAAATCCGGCCGGGCCCGGCCGGAAATTCCTTCCGGGCTCTTATGAAGCAAGAGCGCAACCGCGTGAATTGTCTGGCCATGCGCGTGGCACGCCAGAAGCAACGCCTGCACGTGCGCTGGCAGGAGCGCGTGGTGGGGGGGAAGTGGCGTGCCCAGGATGCGACTTGGAGAGTGGTTGGTTCACAACGGTGCGCTCAAGCCCGAGCAGGTGGAGACAGTGCTGGCGTACCAGGCCCGGTGGCGCTGCAAGTTCGGCGAGGCGGTGCTGTGTCTGAACATCATGCCGCGTGAGGTGTTCTTGCGGCTGCTGGCCGGCCACCTGAAGGTGCCCTTCATCCGAGCGGAGGCGCTGGACAAGGTGCCCGCCTCCATCGTCCACACCCTCTCCACGGAGGTGCTCGCCCGGCTGCACGTCTGTCCGCTGCGCATCCAGCCAGGCGGCACGCGGGGCGCGCTCTACATCGCCACGCACCAGCCGGAGAACCTGGCCTTCATGGACGAGGTGTCCTTCGCCGCAGGCTGCCAGGTGCTGCCGGTGCTCGCGCTGCCCGAGGACATCGATCGCACGCTGCGTCGCTATGGCATCCTCGCGGGGCGCCACATCGAGCCCATCGAGCTGCCCCCCGAGGAGGATTTCCGGGTGGAGCATGGCCGCCATGGCTGAGCCGGGCCTACCGTCCGCCCCAAGCAGGCGAGGGGGCGGGCCCACGCAGTACCGGACGATGCAAGGGCGATGACGAGGGCTGCGGGAAGCAACGAGCAGCCTCCCGAGGTTTGGCTCCCGGGTTGATCTTTCCTCCCACACACCATGCCCTTCCTGTCCATTCGCGGCGTGCAGCTCTATTACGAGGACACCGGTGGTCCCGGCGAGCCGATTGTCTTCAGCCACGGGCTGCTCTGGAACTCGCACCTCTACTCGCAGCAGATGGAGGCCCTCAAGGGCCGCTATCGCTGCATTGCCTATGATCACCGGGGGCAGGGGCGCAGCACGGCCCCGCCCGGCAAGGGCATCGACTTGCGCACCGTCTACGAGGACGCCGTGGCCTTCATCCAGGCCCTGGGGCTGGCACCGTGCCACTTCGTGGGCCTGTCCATGGGGGGCTTCGTAGGGCTTCGCGTCGCGGCGCGCCACCCGGAGCTCTTGCGCTCGCTCACCCTGCTGGACACCTCGGCCTGCTCGGAGTCGCTGTGGAACCTCTCGCGCTACTGGCTGCTGACGGCCACCACCCACTGGCTGGGACTGCGCCCGGTGGTGGACAAGCTGATGTCCATCTACTTCGGACAGACGTTCATGAAGGATCCGGCGCGGGCTGCCGAGCGGGAGGAGCTGCGGCGCCAGCTCTTGCAGAACCCGAGAGACGTGTGGCGGGCCATGCAGGGTGTCATCACCCGGCGCGGCGTCACCGAGGAGCTCTCCCGCATCACCACCCCCACCCTCATCCTGGTGGGAGAAGAGGATGTAGTGACGAGGCCCGAGACGGCGGAGACGCTGCACACGCGCATCCGGGGCTCCCGGCTGGTGCGTCTGCCGCACGTGGGGCACATGTCCAACCTGGAGCAGCCAGCGCTGGTGAACTACTCCATCCGCCGTTTCCTGTCGGGGCTGGCGCCTCGTCTGGAGGAACAGGGGCTCATGGCAGCCGCCGCCCCTTCGTAGCAATGCCCCCGTTCGGCGTCCTTACGCCCGACGCAGGGTGCCACGTCCACTGGCTGCCGAGGGAGCACCCCCTCCGCCTTGCCGCCCCTTCGGAATGGTCCGTGGGGGGCTCTTGCGTTGAGGTTGTTGATGCACAATCCCTTTCCTCTAGTACTGAAGACGTCTGATTTCGTCCGCGGCCTGGGGCGTAACTCACTGGTGGCTCCGGTGTCGGACTGGACCAGCCAGGGCGAGATGCTGGGCCAGGCGACCTGCTGGCTGGACAGCGTCTACCGGGAGCTTGCCAACGGCGGAGATGTGCAGACGGGGATGTTGACCCTGCACCACGGGCTGTTCCACCTGCGCCGGCAGTGGAACCGCAAGGATTGGCGCAAGTTCTGCCTCGAGGCAGCCCGGGTCCACCCGTTGCGCGAGCTGCTTCACCAATGTCCCTTCACCCGCCACGGCTACGAGCGGCCTCGCGGCTACGCGGGGGATGCGGCGCTCATCGACTACCTCTACGCCGAGCGCATCGAGCAGGAACTGCACCCGGGCGGCCACATCTACCGCTTCATGTATCAGCAGCCCAGCCCCCGGAGCGTACGAGAGCGGCGCGTGCTGCTGGCCAAGGAGATCGACACGGTGTCCTCGCAGGTACACCGGCCGCGCATCCTCTCGGTGGCGTGCGGACACCTGCGCGAGGCGGAGCTGTCCCACGGCGTAAAGGAGCACCGGGTAGGCGAGTTCATCGCCTTTGATCAGGACCCCATGAGCCTGGCGGAGGTGGCACGCCAGCACCCGGAGACGGCCATCCGTCCGGTATGCGGCTCGGTGCGCGCCCTGCTCACCAGCCGCACCGTGTTCGGGCACCTGGATCTGGCCTACTCCGCGGGCCTGTACGACTACCTGTCCGACAACACGGCCCGGCGGCTGACGCAGCTGCTCTTCAACATGCTCAACCCGGGCGGGCGCCTGCTGGTGGCCAACTTCGCCACCTGCCCCGAGGCGGGCTACCTGGAGGCCTTCATGGACTGGTGGCTCATCTATCGGGATGAGGACCAGATGCAGGCCCTCACGCTCGACATCGATCCGATGGAGCTGGCCTCCACCCGCATGTTCCGGGACAGTGAGCAGAACGTCATCTACCTGGAGCTCACTCGGCGCTGAGGGGCTTGTCCCCGGCCGGCGCCGACGCTGGAGCCGGTGCAGGACCAGCCAGGGGCAGGGTGACGGTGAAGGTCGAGCCCTCGCCCAGCGCGCTCGACACCTGCACCGTGCCCCCGAGCGCCTGGACGATCTCCCGCACCAGCCACAGCCCAATGCCGAACCCGCCGTAGTGCTTGACGGAGACGGCCCGCTCGAAGCGCTCGAAGATGCGCTCGGCGTCCTCGGGGGCAATGCCGATGCCCTCGTCCCGGACCTGGATGCGCGCCTGGGTGGCGTCGCTGTCGATCGTCACCTGGATGCGCTTGCCCGCCCCGTACTTCATCGCGTTGGTCAGCAGGTTGCCCACCACCTGCTCCAGCCGCATGGCGTCCCAGTGGCCCAGCACGCCCGGGCTGGCGCGAAGCTCGATGGGGCACTCGGCGCGTGCCAGCGCCTCGCGCGAGCGGTCGATGACCCCTCGCACCAACTGCCCCAGGTCCACGTCCTCAATCTTCCCCAGCAGCTGGCCCTGCGCCACGCGGGAGATGTCGAGTAGCTCGTTGACGAGCCTGCCCATGCGCTGAGTCTGCAGGTTGGCGGACTCCAGCTTGGTGGCCACGCGCTCGGGCGTCATCGCCTGCGCCGTCTGCCGCACCTGGCTCATGAGCCCCTGGAGGTGGAGCTGGAGCGAGGTGAGTGGAGTCTTGAGCTCGTGCGCGGCGATCGAGAGGAAGTCATCCCGGCGGCGCACCGCCTCCTGCTCCTCCAGGTAGAGCCTGCCACGCTCCTCAGAGAGAGCGGCCATGCGCTCGAAGCCCTCGGCGTTCTCCAGCGCCACACTGGCCAGCGTGGTGATGAAGCCGGTGAGCTTCTCCTCGTCCTCGTTGAACAGCTCGCCCACCTGCCGGTGGCTGGCACACACGCAGGCCACCGTCTTGCCTCGCACCTGGAGCGGCGCGCACAACAATGAGCGCACACCGATGAGCTCCATGCTCTCGCTCACGCCGCCGGGCATGCCCTGGCCCAGGATGGCGGGGCGCCCCGTCTCCAAAGCCTGGTTGATGGCGGTGCGGCTTACGCCCTCGGTGGCGCGCACTTCCTCGGGCACCACTTCGGTGGGATCCAACACCACGCAGTGCTCGGCACGCAGCAACTCCAGCATGGACTGGCGCACGGCCTCGAAGACGGCCTCACGTGTGAGGGCCGAGGCGATGCGACGGCCCGCCTCCAGCACTCGAGGGAAGCGGTCCGCCAGCGACAGCGTCTCCATGCGCTCGGAGGGGGTGCCGGGAGCGTGCGACTCCTCGGCCAGGCCCTGCTCCATCTCCTGCAGCTCACGCGTAGCCGTCTTGAGGTCCTCCGCGGCCTCCGGCCAGCCGAGCTCCTGACCAGCCTGCCCGCGCGCCAGCAACGTCTGGGCGCGCTCATGGCGCATCTTCAGCTCCTCGGCCACGCGCAGGCTCTGATCCAGCCAGCGGCGCGCCTTGCGAGGGTGGCCGGACATGGCCGCCAGCAGGCCCCGCTCACGCAGGGCGTGGGGCAGGTTGTTGCGGTAGGTGCGCGCCAGCTTGTGGGCTCGCTCGGCCGTGCGCCCGGCCTGCGCCAGCAGCTGCGCACGCCGCGCGGGAGCGAAGGAGGAGATGGTCTCCAGCCGTCGGCGCAGCGCGGTGGCCAGCCAGCCAGGCACGGGCGCCACATACTCGGAGCGCAGGTGGGCATGATCCACCATGCGCTCGGCCTGCTCGAGTGTGGTGACGGCCCCTTCCGTGTCTCCCTCGTGAAGCTGGCGGATGGCTTCGGACATGAGGACGCCCGCGCGAGACTGGGGATCCGCGCTGGGATTGGCCAGCTCCGTCTCCAGCAGGCTGCGCGGCAGCTGGCCTCCCGAGGCCTTGCCCCACACTTCCAACGCGAGCCGCACCGCGTACCGATCTCCAATAGCGAGCGCCGCCTGGTGAAGCTGCTCCGCCGAGCTGAGCGCCTCCTTGAGCCGGCCCAGGCGGTAGAGCGCCATGGCCATCTGGAAGTGGGCGTTGTTCACCTCCCACCTGTCACCGGTGCGCTCGAGCAGGCGGATGGCCTCGCGGACACGATCGATGCACTCCTCGAAGCGGCCCGTGCAGTACATGGCCAGACCGTAGAAGTGGAGTGACTGGCCCTGGCCCCACACATCGCCCATCTCCCGGCGCATCTCCAGGGACTTGGACACGTAGTCGATGGCGCGCTGGAACCACGGCAGCACCGTGGCCACGGGAGAGTGCTCGGAGTAGGCCTGGGCCAGCTCGGGCGTGGGGGGATAGCGCTCGGCGATGTTCAGCTCGCGCAGGTGGGCCCAGAGCACCGCCATGCGCCCGCGATGGTACCAGTAGCCATAGGCCAGTCGGCTGTAGAGGTGGACGGCGAGCAGATCCTCCTCGCTGTCGCCCAGTGGTCTGCGCTCCAGCCAGAGCTGGGGCAGCAGCGTGTGGCCCGCCTGCACGGCCAGCTCCCATAGCGCGCCCAGTCCCCGCATCGCATCGCTGCCCGGTACCCAGCGGCCCAGCAGCCTGAGCCCCTTCTCCAGGGCGGCGTTGCCCTCATCTCCCTTGCCGCGCTTGAAGGCCAGCTCCCCCAGCTTGGACCAGGTGCGTGCCTGCTCCAGGCCGTCGCTGGCCAGGCTCTGCGCCAGCTCCAGCTGGGGCTGGGCTTCCTCATAGCGGCCGCGGAGCATCAGCACGTCGCCCAGCCCTGCGGCGATGCGGTAGCGGGTGCCCGAGTCCGCCCCGTCCGCTCCGCGTACGGCGATGCGGTAGTTGAGCTCCGAGGTGGCCAGGGCGAACTGCTGCCGTGCCCGCTCGGCCGCTACCAGCGCGTACGGCAGCGCCTGGGTGTACTCGCCTGCGGCGTCGAAGTGGTAGGCCAGCTCGAAGGGGTCCGCCTGAGGGCTGCTGGCGATGGTGCCCGCCGTCAGCCGGTGCAGCTCCTTGCGCTCCTCGGGGCGCAAGAGGCTCAGCAGTGCCTCGCGCAGCTTGTCGTGGACGAAGGTGTAGCGATCCCTGCTGTCCTCCCAGAGCATGTGGCGCCTGCGCGGCTCGGCCAGCGCCGCGGTGACGCGCTCGCGGTGGGTGTCCGAGAGGGCCGCCACGCGCTCCAGATCAAAGCTCTTGCCCAGCACCGCGCCCACCGAGAGCAGCCGCAGCGCCTCCACGGGCAGCCGCTTGAGCCGGCGCACCAGGAAGGAGGCCGCCTGGCGCGAGGAGCGCACGTGCGCCATGGCGTCCGGCTCCACCTGCCAGCCGTCCGGGCCGGGCACCAGCGCGCCGTCCTCCACCAGCCCGTGGAGCACCGCCGAGGCCATGAAGGGGTTGCCCTCGGACAGCCGCGCCACCAGCTCGATGGCCTCGGGGGGCAGGGCGCCCGCCATGGACTCAGCCATGCGCGTCACCTCGGCGGCGCCGAAGGTGGCCAGGCGCAGGTGCACGCTGGGCTTGAGCCGCCGCAGCATGTGCCCGGCTCCCGCCTCCTCGCTGCGGAAGGACACCACCAGCATGGCGTGCCCGCCGCACTGGGAGTTGGACTGCTGCCAGCTCTCGATGGCCCGCAGCGTGAGCTCGTCCGCCCACTGGCAGTCGTCCAGCAGCACCACCGCGGGCTCGGCCTCCGTGCCCAGCGCCTCCAGCAGCGAGGTGAGGGCGCGGATGCCGCGGCTCTCGCCGAAAGTCTCCGGGCCCAGGCTCTGCTGAGGCGCGGGCCGCAGCACCGGCTCCAGCTGCGGCAGCACGGTGGACAGCGCGGTGACCTGATCTCCCAGCCGGTGGCGCAGCAGCTCGGCGATCGCAGGCTTCTCCCGAGCCGCCGCGGCGATGCTGGCCGCCACGCCCGCGAAGAGCTGGAAGGGACGCTGCGCGGCCTGATCCAACGCCTGGCCCTGGAGCACCCAGGCGCGGTAGTGCACCGCGCGCGCGGACAGCTCCTCTAGCAGGCGGCTCTTGCCTCCTCCGGACTCGGCCTCCACCACCACCAGGCGCCCGGGCTCCGTGCGAGTGCGCTCCAGCTCGCGCTCCAGCACCGCCAGCTCCTCGTGGCGGCCGACGAAGGAGGGCTCGGTGAGGCTGCGGCGCTGATCATGCGAGCCGGTGACGAGCTCCGGCTCCGCCTCTCCAAGAGAGAGCGCTTCGTCCAAGGCGCGCAGATCCGTCAGCGCGGACTCGGCGGACTGGTAGCGATCCGTGGGGTCCGTCTGGAGCAGCCGGCCCACCAGCTCCTCCAGCGCGCGCGGCACCTCCACGCCGCCGCTGCGCAGCTTGGGACGCGCGGCCAGGTGCTGGCGCAGCACCTCGCCCACCGAGCTCCCGTCGAAGGCGGGCCGGCCCGAGAGCGCCTCGAAGAGGACGATTCCCACCGCGTACAAGTCCGAGGTGGGCTCCACCGGGCGGTTGAGCAGCCCGGCCTGCTCTGGCGACAGGTAGCGAGCGGTGCCCACGGGCAAGTCCCGGAGCGAGGGATCCAAGCGCTCGCTGCGCGCCAGGCCGAAGTCCACCAGGGTGGCGCGCTCCAGCGGCTGGCCCTCGACGATGATGTTGGCGGGCTTCACGTCCCGGTGGAGCACGCCATGGCGGTGCGCCTCGGCCAGGGCGGCCAGCACGCACTGGCCCAGCGTGAGCACCTCTGGCAACGACAGGCTGCCCTGCGCCAGCCGCTCAGCGAGCGTTTCCCCGGAGATGTAGGGCGTCACCAGGTAGAGCAGCTCGCCTGACACGCCCATGTGCAACATGGGCGCCAGGAAGCTGCTGCGCAGCTCCGCGAGCACCGAGGCCTCATGCTCCAACCGCTGCCGCGCAGTGGGCACCATGGAGTTGGTGGGTGTCACCTTGATGACAACCCGCCCTCCGGTGCGCAGATCACTCCCCAGCCAGGTCGAGATGCCCCGGCCGGTCTTCATGCGCTGGAGGATCTCGAAGCGGTTGCCCAGCCTTCGCCCGGGGAGAGGTTCTCCAGGAACGGCGCTGGCCTGTGGAAAGCCGTCTGCCATGAAATGCCCTCGCCCTCCCACGCAGTGCCTTGGCAGTGCGTCCAGCTACACGTCGCCCCGTGCGACAAGCTTTGTGCCGGAACCGTCCATGCCAAGGGGTCAGCGGTGACCGAGGCGCAGCCGCCGTCCTGGCGTTAAACAAATGTGGTTCGATTCCATCCCACTTGCTCGGCGCTCGTTTTCAGCAGGCTCGGAGGGCAGCCGGGCGAGCACCTATGACGCAGTGCGCGCAATGTCACGAAGTCACGAGAGGCCCCTTCCCAGGGGTGCGGCTTCTGGCTGCAACAACACGTACCAACGGTATGGGTGTCGCGTGTGGCTTGACACCCCTGGGCGCGCAGCCGAAAAGCCCGGCGCACGGCGGCCTGGCAGTTCCTCCCTCGGCTGCCTGGGAGCCTTGGATTGAAGCTGGCCACCTTGAAGGACGGAACTCGCGACGGACGGCTCATCGTCGTCAACCGTGAGGGCACCGCGTACGCGCTGGCCACCTCCGTGGCGCTCACGCTCCAGGCTGCGTTGGATGACTGGACGGCCAAGGAGCCCCTGCTGCGCGTGCTGGCGGATCAGCTGGAGGCCGGGGCCGTGCAGAGCCGTCCGCTGGAGCTGGGCGCGCTGTTGGCTCCGCTGCCCCGCGCCTACGAGTGGATTGACGGCAGCGCGTTCCTCAACCACGTGCTCCTGGTGCGCAAGGCGCGCAACGCCGAGCCACCGCCCACGCTGAAGACGGATCCGCTCGTGTACCAGGGCGGCTCGGGCGAGTTCCTGGCTCCCACTGCGGACATCCCGCTGGCGGATGAGGCCTGGGGCTTGGACTTCGAGAGTGAAGTCTGTGTCGTGCTGGGTGACGCGCCCCAGGGCACCCGAGCCGCCGAGGCGGGCCAGCACATCCGGCTGCTCATGCTCTGCAACGACGTGTCCTTGCGCAACCTCATCCCGGACGAGCTGGCCAAGGGCTTCGGCTTCTTCCAGAGCAAGCCCGCCACCGCGTTCAGCCCGTTCGCCCTCACGCCGGACGAGCTGGGAGCAGCATGGAAGGAGGGGCGGCTGCACCTGCGCGTGCGCACCACCCTCAACGGCCAGCTGGTAGGCGACACCGAGGCGGGGGAGATGCACTTCTCCTTCCATCAACTGCTCGAGCACATCTCCAAGACGCGTGGCTTCACGGCGGGGACCATCCTGGGCAGCGGCACGGTGTCCAACGAGGATCGCGCGCGCGGCATCTCCTGCCTGGCCGAGCGGCGCATGATCGAGATCATCGAGACCGGCGCGGCGAAGACGCCCTTCATGAAGGGCGGCGACCACATCGAGATCGAGA